>Ga0105107_10002884_pt1 | contig 11373 bp, 7 predicted proteins | sample PPLLaktember2015_6_FD_79335 | JGI IMG/M metagenome (GOLD analysis project Ga0105107, IMG submission 79335) | Freshwater sediment microbial communities from Prairie Pothole Lake near Jamestown, North Dakota, USA - PPLs Lake P8 Core (1) Depth... | ecosystem: Environmental > Aquatic > Freshwater >... | reverse complement strand
ATCCCCGGATCGCTGACTCTCCTCTCGCGTGAGGCCCACACTTTTATGGTCATGGGCCGGTTGCAGAAATCACTGGATGCCTGGCAGGCGGTGCTGGTCATCGACCCGGCGTATTTTGACGGACTGCTCGCCTCCGGCTGGATCCTCGACCTCATGGGGAAGAAAGAGGAGGCCCGCGCATTTCTCGAGAGAGCCCTGGCCGTCGAGCCGGAGAACAAGTTTCTCCGGAAGACCTATGCGTTGAACCTGGCGACGACCGGGAACCTCAAGGAGGCGATCGCTGTCTATGAGCGCCTCAAGCAGGATTTTCCCGACGACTATGAGGTCCTCCAGGACCTGGGGATCGCCTATGGCTATGCCGGTGCCATCAATAAGGCCATCGAGGTCCTCAAGGAAGCCGTCAGCCTTCGTCCCAGCCCGGTCGCCTATTACAACCTGACAGTCGCGCTGAAGAAGGTGGGGAATATCCAGGAGGCGATCACCTACCTGAAGCTTTATCTTGGAAATCCCGAGGGCGAAGACGAAGCCAAGGTCCGCGGGGCGCAGCAGGAGCTCCTCGCCCTGGAGAAGCTCCTGCAGTGACGGCCCGGGCTGGGCCTACTTCTTCATCTTGTCCAGGTAATCGAGGATGCCCTTCACCTGGGTGGCCGTTTCCCCCTCCGGCTCGAGGGTCAGGAATTTCGTGAAATACTCTTTGGCCTTTTCGTAGTCTGTTTTGTTCAAATAAACCAGGCCAAGCTTGTGATAGGGAGGGGGCCAATCCGGCTTGATCTCTGTTGCCTTGAGAAAATACTGGATGGCCTCGTCCAGCTTCTGGTTGGAGAAGAAAACTTCTCCGACAGTGTAGGCGAGGGTTTCGTTGTCCGGGCTGGTGTCGATCGACTGCTTGAAATAGACCTGGGCGTTGACCAAGTCGTTCTTCCTCACATAGCAGTCACCGATGGCCGCCAAGGCCTTAGCGGTGACCTGCAGGCCGGTTTTCTCATCCACTTTGGCCTCCTCGAGGGCCTTATTGTAGATCTCGATGGCCTTGTCGAGCTCGCCCTTTTCGCGGTAGCAGTCCCCGATGAGGAGCTGGGTCTGGTAGGCCTTGGGATTCTGGGCCAAGAACTGCTCGAGGATGGCCAGGGCCTGGTCGTACTGCTTCTCGTTAAAGAGCTTGGTCGCCTGCTCGATAAAGGCCAGGGAGGCCTCATCCGTGATGACGGCGTTCTTGTCGATCTCCGGCTTCTTCAGCTTGAGGACGACCTTGGGGTTCTTCTGGATCTGGCTGACGAAGACCGACGTCGTCGTGGGGATATATCCCTCAAAGCTGATCGTTAGTCGCCAGTTGCCTGAGCCCAGGTCGACCATCGCCCATTCGCCGTCCTTATCTGCCGTCGCCACCCGCTCAGCAGCTTCCTTCGCCATGAGCTCCAGAAGCACCTTGGCCCCGGCGATCGGGTTTCCGGCCTCGTCCAAGACCAGTCCTTGAAGCCGGCCCTTTCCCCGTCCCCCCTGGGCGGCCATCTGCTGAGCGCCGATAAGGAATGACAGGATAATTCCCAAAGCGATGAACCATCGGGATGTCCTCATAAATGCCTCCATTCTTTTCAAACCGTTACTTTTATCCGTTTCCTGACCTGGTTCTGGTCGGTCAGGTTTTTCATGGTAAGGGCGACCTGATAATTCCCCGGGCTGAGGCTGAGGGGGATCTCGGCAGACCATTTCCGGCCGCGGTGTTCTTTGAATTGCTCCTGCGTCAGCGAGAGAGGGTATGTCTTCGCGCCTTCCAGGATTTTCTTGTCGGCCGCGTCGTAGACTTCCCAGATAAGCTCAAAGTTCGCTTTGAACTCTTTCCCTTCGGCCGAGAACCAGATGTCTTCGTACGGGATGGAGACAATGACGAGCCTCCCGCCTTCGGACGTTTTCCGGACATCGACATCAAAGTCGCCTCCGGACTCTTCTTCGCCAGCCGTAGGGTGGGACCTGAGTTGCTGCTGGGCGACGTTGATCTCGGATATCAGGCGGGCGCTCTCCGCCACCAGCTCGAAGTTGCCGTTGACGCGGGAGTCGATAAAATAAAGCTCGTAAAAGCCATAACGCCAAACCTCGATCGGCCGGGTGAAGTTGAAATAACCCTGGGGGTACTGTTCCCGCTGCTCCGGGGGCCCGAGCAGGATGTAGACCCGTCCCCGGTCGGTGAGCCAGCCCGTACCGGCGGCTTCGGTAAAGAGGTGTTTGGCCTCGGCGATCCGCTTCATGTACTCGACTTTGTACTCGTTGACTTCGGTGTCGGGATCGGGATCACGGCTCTTCCAGAACTCCTCGATGAACCGGGACCGTTCGGAGGAAGGCAGCGCGAGGAAAGCCTTTCTCTCCTTTCCGCTTATGATATAGCGGACATTGGAGAGGAACTCCTGCTCTTCCGGAGCAATGTCTTTCGGCATCCGCCCGGCTGAACAGGAGAGAAGAACGCTCAGCCCGACGGCGAGGACGGCCCACCGGTTTTTCATTTTTTCTCCTTGAGGGACTCCAGCTTGTTCCTGAGTTCCTCCTGTGCTGGGCTGATCTCCAGGGACCTTTGCCAGGCAATACGGGCCTCTTCCCAGTTGCCGAGCTGATAGTAGCAGTCGCCGACGGCATTAAGGACATTTATGTTAGCCCCGAAGTGGGCGAGATACTCCTTATAGCGGGCGATGGCATCGGCCAGCTCACCCAGCGCCTGGGAGGCCTGGCCCAGGTCAAGCAGAAAATCGTATTTCGCTTCGGTCTGGAGGAACGGGCCGGCCACTTCCTTGACCTTTTGATATTCCTTGTCCTCCATCAGGACGCGGCAGTAATCCAGGGCGTACTGGCTCGTCGCCGGGCTGCGGCGGTAGGCTTCGCCGAGGTTGGCCTTGGCCCGGGCGCGATCTTTGCTGTTCGAAAATTGGTTCCCCAGGATGTTGGCGATGAGCGGGTCTGCGGTCGGGGGGAGCGGGAGGGAGAGAACCCAGGGCCTGGGCAAGACAGGCAGGTGAGAGATGAAGAAATCGGCCTGCTCGGACAGGACTTCTTTCTGGTCTCTGTTCAAGAGCGAGACTTTGACCCGGTAATAGGCCGAATTCAGGCCGGCCAGGGAGAGCTCTTCCAAGATGTCAGGCTTGCCGGAGCACTCCGCCAGGGGCTTGGACGTCGAGGAGACTTTCTGCCCCTCCCTGAGTATGGCAAAATCAAGGACTCCATCTTCGCTAAGGTCTCGGTCGAGTCCCAGGACCTGGAAGTAGACATAGAGCTTGTCCTGTAATGTGAAGTCGTTTCTGGGCGAGGGCACGACTTGGGTGTCCCCGATCAGGAAAGGCTTGTTCTGTCCCCGGTAAGCGGAATTGGGGATAACCTTGTTGGCCAGGATAAGAGGGCTGAGGCGGGGCCCGGACAGAGGGGCTACGGTGATATCCTGCTCTAACGAGGTGAACTCTTTGGACATGGTGTTCTTAACGAGGATGTTGAGCTTGTAGCGGCCTTCGATGAGCGGGAAGATGTCCTGGAAGCTGAAGAGCTTGGGTCTGACGCTCTCTACCTGCTCGCGGCTGAAATCGATCGGCACAGACCGGTCGAACTGGTAGATCGTGTTTCCCGCCAGGTCTGTTGCCTTGCCGTTGACCTCGAGGTTGGCCCGGAAACGCTCGCCCACCTGGACGAAGGTGAGTTTGGACGGTTCGATGAGATAATGGACGAAGGCGAGGCCGCTCTTTTCCCGGATGACCGCGGCCAAAGATTCGCTCCCAATGTAGTTCGCCGAGTAATCGACCTCCACGATGTCCTTATAAGCGAGGAGCTTCTCGGCATAGGCATCCTTGACCGACTCTCGAGGGATGCCGGGGATCTTGTTGGAGACCAGGATCTCGGAAGCTATGGAGGGGGAAAGGATCCGGCCGGACTCTTCGGGTAGGAAGGAAAGGGAAGCGTCGGCGATGCTGGGGTCGACGTTCAGAAGTTCGTTGTAAGCCGATGTGTAGTCAGACACGTCGCCCCTGTAATGGATCAGCAGGCTGGCCGGGCCGTCCTGGATAGGGGAATAGATCTCGTACTCCCCGGTACCTGAGGGCTTGAAAAACATGATGTAGAACGAATTGGGGATGCCGTACTTGGCCATTCCACTGTAGAACCAGATGACCACCGGGTAGATCTCGGTCAAGTTTTCGAAGCGGTCGATCTGCTGGGGCGGTCCCAGGATGATGTGAAGACGGCCCATGTCCGACCGCCAGCCGGCGCCCGGGCCCTCTTTTCCTAAGTACTGATTGGCGTAGGCGAGCCGCTTGTAGTGTTCGACCTTGAATTCGTTCTCCGGGGTGAGGGGATCGGGGTCGCGCTGCTTCCAGAAGGCGTCGATGAAGATCTCCCTCTCGCGGTCGGTCTCGAGCTGGAGGAAGACGTCCTTCTCCTTGGGAGTTATGATATAGACGACCTCCTCTTCCAGCCACTTGCGGTAAGTCACGGGAAGGTCCTTGGGGGATATCTTTTTCTGGGCGAAGGCGAAAGAGAGACAGGCGAGGAGAAAGGAAAGGGCGAAAAGACAGAAAAAGACTCTTCTTTTCACGGCCATATTATACAACTTTCTCTCGGGGTATCAAGTGCGCGCGAACGGCTTCGGCAACTCCTTCTATTTGATTAAACTTGTCCGGGAAGAAAAAAGATGCATCGTGCCGGCCCAAAGCAAGGCGCGGGTGCCCCATAAGGTATTGTGCCTCCAGGAGAGATAGTCTATAATCACTGAATACTTTGGACGGAAACGACTATGGCCGACAAACCGGATTTCAAGAGCACGCTCAACCTGCCCCAGACGCCTTTTTCCATGAAGGCCAAGCTCGCCCAGAAAGAACCCGAGATGCTCAAGAGATGGGCGGCTATGGACCTCTACGGCCGCATCCTTAAGAACAGGGAGAAATCCCCGGCCTTTGTCCTCCATGACGGGCCCCCCTATGCCAACGGCAGGATCCACCTCGGCACATCCCTGAACAAGATCCTCAAGGACTTCATCATCAAGGCCAAAACCATGGAGGGCTACAGGGCGCCCTATCTGCCGGGCTGGGACTGCCACGGCCTGCCCATAGAGATCCATGTCGACAAGCTCCTCGGAGAAAAAAAGAAGGACATGTCGATCATCGAGTTCCGGGAGGAGTGCAGGAAATATGCCCTGAAGTTCATCGATGTCCAGCGGGAGGAATTCGTCCGCCTGGGCGTGTTCGGGGATTGGCCGGCTCCCTACCTGACCATGAACCCCTCGTACGAGGCCGCCGTCCTGCGGTTCCTGGCGGCCTTTTTCTCGTCGGGGAATGTTTACAAGGGGTTGCGGCCCGTCCACTGGTGCCCTCATTGCCAGACGGCCCTGGCGGAAGCGGAGATCGAGTACAAGGACCGGAGTTCGCCTTCGATCTACGTGAAATTCCCGCTTGTCTCCGACCTTTCGGCCAAGTTCCCGGCCCTCGCGGAAAAACGTGTCTTCATCCTGATCTGGACGACCACACCGTGGACCCTGCCTGCAAACCTGGCCATCGCTTTTCATCCCGATTATGAATATGTCGCCGTCGAGGTCGGGGATGAAGTCTACATCCTCGCCAAGAGGCTGCTGCCAGTCGTCGCCGAAGAGCTCGGGTTCAGGGAGCCTCGGGTCCTGGCCACGTTTCCCGGCAAAGACATGGACCGGCTTAAGGCCCGGCACCCCTGGATCGACCGCGAGTCCCTGATCGTCCTGGCCGAGTACGTAACCCTGGAAGATGGAACAGGGTGTGTCCACACCGCGCCCGGACACGGGCAGGAAGACTACCTGACCGGGGTCGCCTACGGGCTGGAGATCTACACCCCTGTCGACAGCGAAGGGAAGTTCATCCCGCAGGTAGAGCGCTATGGCGGCCAGAACGTCTTTGACGCTAACGCCGTGATCACCGCCGATATGAAGAAGGAAGCAACGATTCTCAAGGAAGGGACGATCACCCATTCCTACCCCCACTGCTGGCGCTGCAAGAACCCGGTCATCTTCCGGGCGACCTCCCAGTGGTTCATCTCCATTGACCACGGCGGTCTCAGGCAAAAAGCTCTGGACGCGATCAAGAACGTGCAATGGATCCCGCCTTGGGGCGAGGAGCGGATCGCCAACATGATGGCCGCCCGGCCCGACTGGTGCATTTCCCGGCAACGCAAGTGGGGAGTTCCCATCCCGGCGTTCGAGTGCCGCTCCTGCGGGCAAGTGCTGGCCTCGGCGGAGATCGCCCTGCGCGCGGCGGATATCTTTTCCCGGGAGGGTTCCAACTCCTGGTTTACCAAGGGGATCGATGAGTTCCTCCCGGCCGGGACAAAATGTTCCCGGTGCGGCTCCGGCAGCTTCGAAAAAGAGAACAACATCCTGGATGTCTGGTTTGAGTCGGGGTCGAGCCATTCCGTCCTCGGCGTGCGCCCCGACCTTCCCTGGCCGGCGGATGTCTACATTGAGGGCCATGACCAGCACCGCGGCTGGTTCAACAGTTCCCTGATCATCGGCGTCGGTGCCAGGGACGGCTCCCCTTACAGGACATGCATCACCCACGGGTTCATCCTGGACGAGCAGGGGAGGGCGATGTCGAAATCGCTCGGCAACTTCATCGAGCCCGAAGAGATCATCTCCAAGGACGGGGCCGAGGTGCTGCGGCTGTGGGTGGCCATGCTCAATTACAAGGAGGACGCCAAGTTCGGCCCGGAGATTCTGGAGCGGCTGGAGGACGCCTACCGCAAGATCAGGAACACCTGGCGCTTCATCCTTGGGAACATCTCCGACTTCTCTCCGGACAGGGAACGCCTGGAAGCCGAAAACCTGCTCCTCCTTGACCGCTGGGCCCTGGACAAGACAGCCGAGTTCGGGCAGCGCATCCTAAAGGCTTACGAGGAGTATGAATACCACACCGTCTTTCATTCCCTCTTCACCTTCTTCACTGTGGAGCTCAGCGCCTTTTACCTGGACGTCCTCAAGGACCGGCTTTACTGCTCGGCCAAGGGCTCTGCACTCCGAAAATCGGCCCAGACCGCCCTTTTCGAGATCCTCCGGACGACCTTGACGCTGATGGCGCCGATCCTTCCCTTCACCACCGAGGAGGCCTGGGAAAGTCTTTCCGGGTTCAAGGGAAAAGAAGATTCCATCCACCTCGCATCCTTCCCCTCTTTCGGGAGGAAATGGCTGGATGAAGAGGTCGGACGGGAGATGGACGGGCTGTTAGCGCTGCGCGAAACCGTCCTCAAGGAGCTCGAGAGAGCGCGGGAGGAGAAGCTCATCGGCAATTCACTGGAAGCCCAAGTGCACCTCCGCATCCCGGCAGCGGAAGAGGCCCTGGTCCGCAAATATGAGGGGGATCTGGCGTCGCTGTTCATTGTCTCTTCAGTTGTCCTCGAATCCGCGGAGGAGTTCGCTGTCCGCATTTCCCGGGCGCCCGGAGCCAAGTGCCAAAGGTGCTGGAACTATTCCGTCTATGTCGGCCAAAGCCGGGATTATCCCGAGCTCTGCCGGCGCTGCGAGGATGTGGTCCGGGAACTCGCATGAGGAGAAACCTCCCCTATCTGGCCTTCATCGCCTTGTTAGTCGGTGTGGACCAGGCGACCAAGTGGCTCATCGCCCGCGAAGTCCCCCTCTACGCCAGCCGGAAGGTCGTCCCCGGCTTTTTCAGCCTCACTCATATCCGCAACAAAGGGGCCATCTTCGGCTTCTTCTCGCATTCCGGCAGCCGGGCCGTCTTTGTGGCTCTGCTCGCCGCCTCGATCACCGCCCTGGCGCTCGTCGTCTATTATTTCATCAAGACGCCGGCCGCCGAGCGGGGCACGAAGCTGGCCCTCTCGTTGATCCTGGCCGGCGCCCTGGGCAACCAGGTCGACCGCCTGGTCCGCGGCTACGTGATCGATTTTCTTGACCTTTACGTCGGCAACCGTCATTGGCCTTTCTTTAACGTCGCCGATTCGTGCATCACCATCGGCGCCGTCCTCCTTTTAATCATGCTGCTGGCAAGGAAACCCGCATGTTCCCCATCCTCATCCGAATCGGCCCGCTGACCATCCACACCTACGGCTTCCTGGTCGCCTTGGGAGTGGGGCTAGGGCTCTGGTTTCTCTATGTCCAGGCCAGAAAACAGGGCCTCGAAGCAGGGCGAATCGTCGATGCCGGCTTCTATATCATCCTGATCTCTCTTCTCGGGGCCAAGCTGGTCATGCTCATCGGAAATTTTTCCTACTATACGGAATATCCAGGCGAGCTGCTGAGCCTGGCCCGCTCCGGGGGTGTTTTCCAGGGAGGGCTCGCCTTCGGCGTTGTTTTTGCCATCTGGTATTTCCACCGGCGGCGCATTCCGACATGGAAGGTGGCTGATCTGGCGGGGCCGGCTTTGGCCCTGGGGCATGGGTTCGGCCGCATCGGCTGCTTCATGGCCGGCTGCTGCTACGGTCGGGAATGCGCCTCCCCGGTTGGCGTGACCTTTGAGAGCCAGTACGCTCATGACCTTACCGGCATCCCGCTCGGGAAAGCGCTTTACCCCGTCCAGCTCTTCGAGGCCGGTCTCAACTTCGTAAATTTCCTAATTCTCTTCCTGATCCTGCGCCGCCGGCGCTTCGACGGCCAGGTGTTCTCACTGTATATCCTGAACTACTCGCTCATCCGCTTCCTTTCCGAGTACTTCAGAGGGGACCATGCGGAGAACGCCATCCTCATCCGTGGCGGATCGCCCTTCCTCAGCCTGACATTGCCGCAGCTCTTCTGCATCCTCGGCGTCATCCTCAGCCTTTGTCTCTATTTCTGGCTGAAAAGAAGAAAGAGTGCCTGAGAACACATTCCATATCACTCTCGCTCATGGAGCCGGCCGGCGGCTGGATGTTTTTCTTTCGGCCCACCTCTTGGAGCTGAGCCGGGCCCAGATCCAAAAGCTCATCGCCGATCAGAAGGTCCGCCTCAACAAGACCTGGACAAAGCCCTCCCATATCTTGAAGGAAGGGGACATCGTCGACGTGGACAGCCGGGAGATGAGCCGAAAGAGCCCCCTTCTTCCGGAGAACATCCCTCTGGATATCATCTATTCCGACGAACACATCATCGTTCTCAACAAGCCGGCCGGGCTGGTTGTCCATCCCGGAGCGGGTGTCGAGGCCGGGACCTTGGTCAACGCGCTCATCCATCATTTTCCGGGCATCGAGCAGGTGGGTCACCCCGAGAGACCGGGCATTGTCCACCGGTTGGACAAGGAGACCTCCGGGGTCATGGTCATCGCCCGGACCGACAAAGCCTACTCGGAGCTCAAACGTCAGTTCAAGGCGCGCGAGGTGGAGAAGGTCTATCTGGGATTGGTCCGGGGCCATGTCCAGGTCTCCGATGGAAGGATCGACTGGGCGCTCGGCCGTCATCCCCGCCACCGGCAGCGGATCTCCATCCGGACCAAGAAACCGAAGGCGGCCCTGACGCTGTATTCCGTCAAGAAAACATTCCCGGAGTTCACGCTGCTGGAGATAAAGCCGGTGACCGGCCGGACGCACCAGATCCGTGTCCATTTTGCCGCGGCCGGCCATCCGATCGTCGGCGATGCCCGCTATGGAGGGAAAGACAGAACCGGGGGGAAGCAGCGGCTCTTCCTGCACGCTTGGCACATCGTCTTCTCCCACCCCTTGTCCAAAACTCTTCTCGAGTTCTACGCCCCTCTCCCCCCCGAATTCCAGACCATTATCCATTCTTAGCTCGCCCGAGCCGAAACGCCCCCAGGACTCTTAACTAAAGTCATTAATCCCTCCTACCTCCCCTGACCAATCAGGGGAGGCTCAAATAATGTTGGCGTTTCGGGAAAAGGTCCGAGGGGTAGCGGCTGGAGAAACCCGTATGAGGAGTGAGCGGGCACGGATTCTCGACCGCAGGGAGAGAAGAGCGAACGACGAATCGAGCCCGTTTTCCGCGCCGGGAGAAAACGGGTGTGGTTTCGAGGCCGCTACCCCGAGCCCCCTATTGAGATAACCCCTGCTTTTAGTGTAATATATCCTCTGCTCTTTTCTCGCGCCGAGTCGGGACAGAAAAGCGAGCCAGAGCCTTTTTCACCAACCCTTGGGAGGCTTCGTGATGAAAGATTATACCCCGGACAAGATCAGAAACGTCGCCCTGGTCGGCCATGGTTCTTCGGGGAAGACATCCCTGACTTCCGCCCTGCTGTTCGATTTCGGGGCCACCGGGCGGCTGACCAAAGTGGACAAGGGGAATACCGTCACCGATTACGAGCCGGAAGAAATCGAGCGCAAGATTTCGATCAATTCCGCGGTCTCTTTCTTCGAAGCCGGCGGCCACAGGATCAACTGCATCGATACCCCGGGCTACAGCAATTTCCTCTGGGACGCCCGGGCCTCCCTGAGAGCCGTTGACGGCGCGGCCGTTTTGGTCGATGGGGTCTCCGGAGTCGAGGTGGGCACGGAAAAGGTCTGGGAGATGCTGGAAGAAGACCTCCTGCCGCGGCTGTTTGTCATCAACAAGCTCGACCGGGAAAATGCCAGCTTCAACCGGACCCTGGAATCGATCGGGCAGTTCTTCGGTCGGGAGGCTGTTCCCGTGCAGATCCCCATAGGGGAGGAGAAGGATTTCAGCGGCGTCATCGACCTTATTAAGCAGAAGGCCCTGATTTTCGAGAGGGACGAGAGCGGGAAATTCCGCGAAGAGGACATCCCGGCCGCGCTGAAGACCGAAGCCGCAACGAAGAGGGAAGCGCTCATCGAGATGATCGCCGAGAACGACGAGAAGCTCATGGAGAAGTACCTGGAAAAAGGAGAGCTTTCTCCGGAAGAGATCCATTCCGGCCTAAAAAAGGCGGTCTTCAACCGCCAGCTTTATCCCGTGTTCGCCTGCTCGGCCCTGGCCAACATCGGCGCTCAGCCCCTGGCCGAAGGCATGGTCGAGCTGCTGCCTTCCCCCCTGGACAGGGGGTCGGTCAAGGCGACCGTAAAGGGCCAGCCGGGAAGCGTCAAGCTATCGGTCGACGAACCCCTGTCCGCCCTCGTTTTCAAGACCATTTCCGACCCCTACACGGGGCGCATATCCCTGCTCCGCATTTACTCGGGCAAGCTTAACCCGGACAGCATCGTCAGCAATGTCACCAAGGAAACTGATGAAAGGCTGGGAGGCCTTTTCTTCCTCCAGGGAAAGGAGCAGATCCCGGCGGGCCAAGCCAAGTGCGGCGACATCGTGGCCACGGCCAAGCTCAAGGTGACGTCTACAGGGGACACACTCTCGGCGAAGGGGACGGATGTCGCCCTGCCGTCTATCAAGTTCCCCGAGCCCTCGATCTCGTTCGCCATCGAGCCCAAGTCCAGGGCCGACGAGGACCGCATCTCTCAAGCGTCTCACCGGATCGTAGAGGAAGAAACGACGGTCCGGTT
>Ga0105107_10002882_pt1 | contig 11378 bp, 11 predicted proteins | sample PPLLaktember2015_6_FD_79335 | JGI IMG/M metagenome (GOLD analysis project Ga0105107, IMG submission 79335) | Freshwater sediment microbial communities from Prairie Pothole Lake near Jamestown, North Dakota, USA - PPLs Lake P8 Core (1) Depth... | ecosystem: Environmental > Aquatic > Freshwater >... | reverse complement strand
TCTATCAGTCTGTCATTCAGAAGGAGCGGCGTGGCGATTATCTCGGCCGCACGGTGCAGGTGATTCCGCACATCACCAATGAGATCAAGGACAGCATTCGCGCGGTCTCGGCGGATGTCGACATCGTGCTCGTCGAAATCGGCGGCACGGTCGGCGACATCGAGAGCCTGCCCTTTCTCGAGGCCATCCGCCAGTTCCGCCAGGATGTCGGCCGCGACAACACGCTGTACATCCATTTGACGCTCGTCCCGTTCATCGGCGCCGCCGGCGAACTGAAGACCAAGCCGACGCAGCACAGCGTGCGCGACCTGCGCTCGATCGGCATCCAGCCCGACATCCTGCTCTGCCGCACCGATCGATTTCTCGACGCCGACATCAAGAAGAAGATCGCCCTGTTCTGCGACGTCGATCAGGAAGCGGTCATCACCGCAAAGGACGTGTCGAACATCTACGAAGTGCCGCTCGTGCTCGGCGTCGAGGGGCTGGACAAGATCGTGCTCAAGCACCTCGGCCTGCCGCTGACCGAGAAGCACATGGAGGCCTGGGAAGAGCTCGTCGAGCGCATCAGGAACCCGACAGATAGGGTGACGATTCACGTCGTGGGGAAATACGTCGGCTACGAGGACTCCTACAAGAGCCTCAACGAAGCGCTCTATCACGGCGGCTTCGCCCATCGTCTGAAGGTGGACATCAAGTGGGTCGAGGCCGAAGCGCTCGAACAGCCCGATGGCGAACAACTGCTCGAGGGCGCGGACGGCATCCTCGTTCCCGGCGGATTCGGCACGCGGGGCACGCGCGGGATGATGAAAGCCGCCCAGATTGCCCGCGAACGGGGCATCCCCTACTTCGGCATCTGCTATGGCTTCCAGTGGGCGGCAGTCGAATACGCGCGGGGCGTGTGCGGGCTGTCCGAGGCCGACTCCACCGAGTGCTCGCCCGACACCGAGCAGAAGGTCATCTACAAGCTGCGCGATCTGCTGGGCGTCGACGACCTCGGCGGGACGATGCGGCTGGGTCAGTATGAGTGTGTGCTCGCTCCGGGATCGCTCGGCCACAAGATCTACGGCGCAACGAGCATCTTCGAGCGGCATCGCCACCGCTATGAGTTCAACTGCCTGTACGAGCAGACGCTCACCAACAGTGGCCTGCGCATCTCCGGAAAGTCGCCTGACGGAAAGTTCGTCGAGATGATCGAGCTGCCGAATCACCCCTGGTACGTCGCCGTACAGTTCCATCCGGAGTTCAAGTCGAAGCCGCTTCGTCCCCACCCCCTGTTTGCGAGCTTCGTGGAGGCCAGCCACAAGCACAAGACGGAGGCGGGAGCCGCACGGCCGGCAGAGGCCGGCATCATTTGATCCTCGAAACGAGACGCGTGACGGCGGGCAATGTCGCCATAGGCGGAGGCGCCCCACTCGCGCTGATTGCGGGTCCGTGCGTCATCGAAAGCCCGGATCACGCGTCCATGATCGCGGAGGCGCTCGTGAAGATCGCGGCGCGCTGCGGCGTGCCGTTCATTTTCAAGGCGTCCTACGACAAGGCGAACCGCACGTCGCTCACGTCATTTCGGGGCCCGGGCATCAAGGAGGGATTGAAGGTGCTGGCCGCTATCAAGGCGCGGCTCGGCGTGCCCGTCCTCACCGACATTCACGAGGCCAGCCAGGCCGCGCCTGTGGCCGAAGTGGCCGACGTGCTGCAGATTCCTGCGTTCCTGTCGCGGCAGACCGACCTCATCGTCGCCGCCGCGAAAACCGGCCGGACCATCAATCTCAAAAAGGGGCAGTTTCTCGCGCCGGCCGACATGAAGCATGCGATTGCGAAGGTGACGGGCTCCGGCAACTCCCAGGTTTTCGTCACCGAGCGAGGGTTCAGCTTCGGCTACAACAACCTCGTCGTGGACATGCGCGCCTTCCCCATGCTGCGATCCCTGGGCTATCCAGTGGTTTATGATGCCACCCACAGCCTGCAGCTGCCCGGCGGCGGGGATGGGGTGACCTCCGGCCAGGCCGAATACATCGAGCCCCTCGCGTCGGCGGCCGTGGCGGCCGGGATCGACGGGCTGTTCGTCGAGGTGCACGACACCCCGTCGCGCGCCAGAAGCGACGCGCAGAACGCCCTGGCCCTCGAGCGCGTCGAGCCGCTGCTGCGGCATCTCCTGCGGCTGGACTCGGTTACGCGTGAAGCCGGCGTCGTCCGATAAAGAGGGATACATACGAAAAAAGGGGTCAGACCCCTTTTCTTGACCTTTCTTGCCCCCTTTTTTACTTATATGCCGCGAACTCCCACCACGACTGATCGCTCGCTGGCGCGCAAAGTGCTGCAGATCGAAGCTGCGGCCATCACGGCGCTCGTCGATCGGCTCGACGATAACTTCGATCGCGCCGTGCGGATGCTCTTCGAGTGCCAGGGGCGCGTCATCGTCACGGGCATGGGCAAGTCGGGCATCATCTGCCGCAAGATCGCCGCGACGCTGGCGAGCACCGGTACGTCCGCATTCTTCCTGCATCCCGCCGAAGCGACACACGGCGATCTCGGCGTCATCCAGCCGAACGACGTGCTGCTGGCCATCTCGCACAGCGGCGAAACGCAGGAAGTGCTGCGACTGCTCGAAGCGATCCGGCGCATCGGCGCGCACATCGTCGCCATCACCGGCAATCCCACGTCGACGCTGGCGCAAGCCGCCGATGTCGCCCTCGATTGCCAGGTCTCCGAAGAGGCGTGCCCGCTCAACCTCGTTCCCACCGCCAGCACCACCGCCGCGCTGGCGCTCGGCGATGCGCTGGCCATGACGCTCCTGGTAGCGAAGGGCTTCCGGCAGGAAGACTTCGCCAACCTGCATCCCGGCGGAAAGCTCGGCAAGCGTCTGATGCGCGTCGAGCACCTGATGAAGATCGGCGACCTGGTACCCAGCGTCGGCGCGGCCAGCGCGATGCCGGACGTCATCTACGAGATGTCGCGTAAGAGCCTCGGCATGACCTGCGTGGTCGACGACAGCGAACGGCTGATCGGCATCATCACCGACGGCGACCTTCGACGCTACATGGCCGACAACAACAGGCTGCTCGAAATGACCGCCGGCGATGTCATGACGCGGCGGCCGATTGTGATCGATCCGTCGACCCTCGCCGCGCAGGCCCTGCTCATCATGGAGCAGCGCAAGATCACGTCGCTGGTGGTGGCGGGCAAGAACCAGACCGTCGCAGGCGTCATCCAGATTCACCACCTCTGGCGGACAGAGTTGTTTTGAGCTCTTACTACCCCTTCCTCGCCGCGCTCGTCGCGCTTCTCATCGGTCTGACGGTCGGGAAAGCGTGGGAGCGCTACAAACTTCGGGCGGGCCGCCTGATCGATCGCCGCCGTGTGCCCGAATCGCTGCACTACATCGTCGGACTGAATTTTCTCGTCACCAACCAGATCGATCTCGCCATCGACGAGCTGAGCAAGGCGGCCGAGAATCTCGGCGACGCGCTGGAGATCCATCTGCTGCTTGGCAGCCTGTATCGCGAGAAAGGCCAGGTGGCGCGCGCGATCAACATTCACCAGAGCCTCCTGCAGCGGCCGCGCCTGACGCGCCTCGAGCAGGCGCACATCCTGCTCTGCCTCGGCCTCGATTTCAAGCGCGGCGGCTTCGTCGATCGGGCGCTCGAAGCGTTCAACGAGGTCATCAAGCTCGATCCGACCAACCAGTACGCCCTGCTGAACATCGAGAAGCTTCACGAGGATCAGCATCAGTGGCAGGAGGCGTACGATGTGCGCCGCTCTCTCGGCAGCCAGGCCGGCGCCGAGGACGGCCGCAGCCAGGCCATCCTCGCGTTTCTCGAGAACGAGCTTGGCCTGCAGGCCGTGGCCCGCGGCGACTATGCGGGGGCCATCGTGCGCTTCCAGTCCGCGATCGATCTCGATTCCGGCGTCGTGCCGGCGTACTTGAATCTTGGCGACATTCACGCGCGCGACGATCAGATGGCACAGGCGGCGAGCATCTGGCAGGAAGCCATCGACAAGGCGCCCGAGCGCGCCTACCTCACCTTCGATCGGCTGTCGCTCGCCTACTCCAGGATGGGCACGCCCGACCGCTTTCCGCAGCTGCTCGGCAAGCTGATTGGGAACAACCCACAGGACTGGCGCGCGCGCCTCGCGCTGGCGCGGGATCTCGAGGCCCGGAACGACCTCGCCGGCTCGCTCGAGCTGTTATTCGAGGCGCTCGTGCACAACCCCCATGCGCTCACGCTGCACCAGGCAATCTGGCAGGTGCTCGCGCGTCTCGATTTCGAGAGCACCCTCGTGCAGCGGTACGTCGATCTGACCAGGCATGCCGTGTTCTACATGGACCCGCACATCTGCATGCGCTGCCGCTATCGCAGCACCGAACTGCTCTGGCAATGTCCGCATTGCCACGAGTGGAACACCTTCGTGGAAGACAGAATCGCCCCCGCGAAAGAACCCGAAGAATTGGGGGTCTAGCGAGCGCACCGAGCGCTGGAGAGCCGGCTCGACTCTGCCGAAACAACGAAGTGAGTGGCTGAGGCCCTATACCGAATCACCTACGACGCCTCGGTCGACGAGGCCGTTGATGTCGCGTGGCGGCTCGCGAACCGGACTCGTGCGTTTCAGAAACAAATTCGACAGCACATCCTCATCGCCAGCATGGCGACCGGTCTTCTCTTCTTCGCCATCTGGACCTACATCAGCGGCAGCCGCACGCTCTGGCAGCTTGCTCTTGCCCTCGTTGCGAGCATTGGCTGCGGGATGATCTTCGCCAGACTGTTCCGGAGCGAGCTCGTCAAGCAGCTTCAGAAACAGCAGCGAAAGGTCGTTGCGGAACATTTCGGCGGCAAGCCGACGATTCCAAGCGAGCTCGAGCTGCGGCCCGACGCCGTCTGGGTCAGACAGGGCGGGATGGAAATGATCTTTCCCTGGAACGTGTGCACCGGCATTGCCGAAACTCCCGACGACATCGAGATCGACTTTTCCCCGGGAATCTGCGTCGTGCGAAATCGTCATTTCGCCACGCCTGACGAGCGCCAGGCATTTATCGCCGTCGCGCGCCGCCTCTCCGGCAAATAGCCGCTTACGGCCTCACGCTGTCGAGCGTGATGACGAGCTCGTCCACCTGGCGATCGGTCTCCAGCATCGTTCCGGACGTCTGGATGACGAAGTCTGCCCGCTTTGCTTTCTCGTCCGCGGGCATCTGCGCGGCAATCCGCCGCAGCGCTTCCTCCGCTGGAAGCCGATCGCGTTCGACGATGCGCTGAAGCTGCATCTCCGGCGGACATACGGTGACCGCGACGAAGTCGAACTCCTGCTGGCGGTTCGTCTCGTACAGTAAGGGAATGGACGCGACCCCCATCGGCCGATCGAGCGTGTCGTACCACCTGCGAATCGTTTCCCAGACGACCGGATGAACGATGGCTTCGATCTGATGGCGGGTGTCGGGATCCGTGAACACTTTCGTGGCAAGCAGCGCGCGATCGATGCTGCCGTCGGGCTTCAGCAGCACGCCGCCGAACTGCGCGGCGATGGCCCGGGTGGTGGGTGTGCCAGGCCCGAGCGCTTCGTGGACGATCGCGTCGGCGTCGATCGTGGGAACGCCACGGTCTTTCAGCCGCGCGAGCACGTAGCTCTTCCCGGTCGCAATCCCGCCCGTCAGCGCAACCTTCAGCATGATGATGGGCACACGGTCCGGCTGAAGCCGGACACTACGTACCGAAGCCGGACACTACGCACCATGGGCGGCGAGGCGCAACTCTGCCGCCTTGATCGTGTTCGCCATCAGCATCGCAATCGTCAGCGGCCCCACGCCGCCCGGAACCGGCGTCAGCGCACCTGCGACGTCAGCAACTTCGGGATGGACGTCGCCGACGAGCACCGATCCCTTGCGTTGGAACAACCCGCGTCGAGGGTGGCTCTCGTGAAAGATGTCGTATGCCACCCTCGGATCGGTGACCAGATTGATGCCCACGTCAACAACCGTGGCGCCTGGTTTGACAAACGATCGCCGAACGAATCCGGGCCGTCCCAGCGCCGCGACCAGGATGTCGCCGGTCGCGGCGATCGAAGGCAAATCGTGCGTACGCGAGTGGCAGATCGTCACCGTGGCGTTCCGATGCAGCAGAAGCAGCGCCACCGGTTTGCCCACGATATCGCTGCGGCCGATGACGACGGCGTGCTTTCCGGCAACGTCGATGCTGCTGCGCTTCAGCAGATCCATGATGCCGGCCGGCGTGCATGCGATGAGATCGGCGCGGTTCTGCACGAGGCGGCCGACGTTCTCCGGCGTCACGCCGTCGACGTCCTTGGCCGGATCGATCGCGTCGAACACGCGCTGCATCGCGGCTGTCCCCAGTGTTTCGGGCAGCGGCGCCTGCACCAGGATGCCGTCGGCGGTCGGATCGGCGTTCAGGCGGGCGATGAGCGAGAGGAGTTCGTCGATCGATGCCGACGCGGGCAGGTGCGAGAGTGTCGCATGCATCCCCTCGTCGCCCGCCGACTTCAGCTTGCTGTTCACGTAGATCTGCGAGTCCGGCTTGTCTCCGACCAGGACGATGCTGAGCCCGGGACGGCGGCCCGCGCGACGTGCGAATTCGGCGGCACGCGAGGACAGTTCGTTTCTGATTTGAAGGGCCACGGCGGCCCCATCGAGAATTCGCGCTGACATGAGCTATTTCGCCGCCCGTTCGATCTCTTTCAGGGTCGACGCGCTGCCAAGCACAATCAGATGATCGCCGGCGTTGAGCACGTCGGTCCGCGCGGGGTTGAATTCCATGCGGCCGTGCGCGCGCTGGATGCCCACGACGATGACGTTCATCTTATCCCGTTGAATGACCTCCGACAGCGGGCGCTCGGCCATGGGTGATCCCGATTCAACCCTGATTTCTTCGATGGACAGCTCCAAATTGTCAGAGCTCGTCGCAATCTCCACAAAATCGACGACAGCAGTCTCGATGCCGACCGTCTTCAGCGTGTCCTCGCGGCTGGCATCGCCCTCCACGGCGAGGTGCCCGTGTTGATTGGCCTGGGTGACGCGCGCTGGATCGCGATCGACGATCACGAACGGCGTCTTCTGCCGCGCGAACTCGGCCGCGACAATCGATCCGATGCGACCGTATCCGCAGATGACATAGTGATCGGAAAGGTGCTGATCATGCGCGCGTACCGCCATCGTTCTACGTACTTGGGCCAGCCGCCTTCCACCACCACAGCGGCCAGGACCGAGAAAGCATATAGCGCCGTGCTCACCCCGACCAAAATGAGCACCAGGCACCATCGCCAGCACGAACAACGTCGGGAGGAGTCGGCTTTTTACGACTTCGCCTGGATGCATCAGCGTTGCGTCCTACGCCAGCGCTCGCAGATAGTCGCGCACCCGTCCTTCCGGATTTCCCGTCACGAGCAGGTCGGAGATGATCGCAACCGACGCAGCACCCGCGCGAATGACGTCGGGCGCGCGCTCCAGCGTAATGCCGCCGATGGCGACGATCGGCTTGACGACGCCCGCCGCCCGGAGAGCCGCCGCCGCGTCGCTCACGAGCGCCGTACCGACCGCGCGATAGCCTGTGTCTTTGGTCGAAGTCCCGAACACGGGTCCGACGGCAATGTAATCCACTGGGAGCTCCGAGGCCTCACGCACCTGATCCGGCGAGTGCGTGGACAACCCGACGATGGCCGACGGTCCAAGCAGACGTCGTACCGAAGCGGGATCCAGGTCCTCCTGCCCCACATGTACGCCATCGGCGCCCGCGAGCGCTGCGATGTCCGCGCGATCGTTGACGATCACGGTCGCTCCACAGCTGTGCGCCCGCGCCACCACGTCCTCGCATGCGGCGAGAAACGCCGCGCTCGAGGCCGTCTTGCACCGCACCTGCAGAAACCGGGCGCCTCCGGCAAGATAGGCGTCGGCGAGCGTGGACAGCGTCCATCCCGCGCGACGAGTCACCTCGTCGTCGAGGATGGCGTTGAGCGGCGAAAGCGTCAGACAGCCTCGGCGTGATTCTTGTTTTTGTCCGACGGGGGTGCGAATCGCTCCATGAATTTCGTGCTCAACCGGCCGGCGAGAAAATCGGGATCGTTGAGGATGCGCAGGTGCATCGGAATCGAGGTCTTCACGCCTTCGACGACCGACATTTCGAGCGCCCGTTTCATCCGCACGATGGCTTCGTGGCGGTCGCGGCCGTACGAGATCACCTTTGCGATCATCGAGTCGTAGTACGGCGAAATCGTGCAGTCCGAGTGGGCGGCGGAATCGACGCGGATGCCCGGGCCGCCGCCGATGCTGAACACGCTGATGTGGCCGGGCGACGGGACGAACGTGTCGGGATCTTCGGCATTGACGCGGCATTCGATCGAGTGACCGTTGAACGTGATCTCGCCCTGCCGGAACGACAGGCGCTCGCCTGCCGCGATGCGAATCTGCTCTTTGACGATATCGATGCCCGTCACGAACTCGGTGACCGGATGCTCCACCTGGAGTCGCGTGTTCGCTTCCATGAAATAGAATTTGCCCTGTTCGTCCATCAGGAATTCGAACGTTCCCGCGTTGGTGTACTGCACGGCTTTGGCGGCATCGACAACCAGGTTGCCGAGCTTCCGCCGTTGTTTTTCGGTCAACGCCGGCGACGGCGACTCCTCGAGCAGCTTCTGATGCCGCCGCTGAATCGAGCATTCCCGCTCGCCAAGGTGCACGACCGCTCCGTGATGGTCGCCGAGTATCTGCACCTCGATGTGCCGCGGGTTCTCGAGATACTTTTCGATGTAGACGTCGGGCACCCCGAAGGCCGCCTCCGCTTCGCGCTGCGCGGTCTTGAGCGCGTGGCCCAGTTCCTGCGGCGTTCGGACGACGCGCATGCCGCGTCCGCCGCCGCCGGCTGTCGCCTTGACGATCACCGGAAAGCCGCACGTGGCGGAAAACTTCAGCGCCGCTTCCTCGCTGTCGACGGGACCATCGGTGCCCGGCAACAACGGAAGTCCGGCTTTCTTCATCGCGCGACGCGCCCGTGCCTTGTCGCCCATCAGGCGGATGACCTTCGGGTCGGGACCGATGAAGCGGATGTGACAGGCCTCGCAGACTTCCGCGAGATAGGCAGACTCGGACAGGAACCCGTAGCCGGGGTGGATGGCGTCGGCGCCGGTGATTTCCGCAGCGCTGATGATCGCCGGCACGTTCAGATAGCTTTCCGCGCTGCGCGCGGGCCCGATGCGGACGTCTTCGTCGGCAAACCGCACGTGCAGCGCGTGCTCGTCGGCCTCCGAATACACCGCGACGGTTTTGATGCCCAGCTCGCGGCACGCCACGATGACGCGCATGGCAATCTCGCCGCGGTTCGCAATCAGAATTTTCTTGAACATGATTAGTGGCGGCTCATACTTTGATGGCGAAGAGCCGCTCGCCGTACTGAACGGGCTGGCCGTTCTCCACGTAGATTTTGACGATCTCTCCCTCGTACTCCGAGTCGATCTCGTTCATCAGCTTCATCGCTTCGATGATGCACAGCACCTGCCCCTTGCGGACGCTGGTGCCGACATCGACAAACGGCGCCGCTCCGGGTTCGGAGGCGCGGAAGAACGTGCCCACGATAGGCGACTTGACGATGGCGAAATCCAGCTCGTCCGACGCCGGCTGCAGGCTCGGTACCGCCTCGAGCGGCGCGGGCGCGGCGGCCATCGGCGCCGTCAATACGGGCGCCGGCGCGGCGAGCTGCTCCGCGGGCGCGACCGACGGCGCCGGCGCGTGCGCCACCGTGTTCTTCCTGATCCGGATCTTGAACCCCTCGCGCTCGAGCTCGAACTCGCTCAACTCGTGCTCGCGCACCAGATCGAGAATGCGATTGATCTCGTCAAATTCCATGCGTGTGTGTGAGGCTCGTTGGGACGTTTGTGAGCACTTCGACCCCGTCTGACGTCACCAGCACGTCGTCTTCGATCCGCACGCCTCCCCAACCTGGAAGATAGGCGCCCGGTTCGATGGTGAAGACCATTCCAGGCTCGATCGCTTCGTCTGGAGGCGCCGGCTCCTGGCCGGTCGCCTCTCGTCGTGGTCCGATCCGCGGCGTTTCGTGAATTTCCACGCCCAGGCCATGGCCTGTACTGTGCCCGAACGCTTCCGCCAGCTTATGCCGGCCAAGTGTGTCACGGGCCGCTCGGTCGATGTCGCCCGCCCGCGCGCCAGGCTTGACCGCCGTAATCGCCGCTTTCTGGGCTTCCAGAACCGCGCCGTAGACGCGCGCCATTTCGGCGTCGGGCTCCCCCAGGGCGACCGTTCGGGTCAGGTCGACGCAGTATCCGCCGTAGACCCCGCCAAAGTCCAGCACCACCAGGTCACCTGCCCGCATCACACGCTCGCCGGCATGGGCGTGCGGGAGGGCCGCATTCGGCCCGCTGGCGACGATGGTCTCGAACGAGCAGCGCTCGAAACCGGCAGACTTGATGTGCCAGTCAATCCGGGCCGCGAACTCCTGTTCCTTCGCGCCGGGCTTGATCTCGCCGATGACATCCACGGCCACGGTCGAGAGCAGTTGCCCACCTTTGCGCAGCATTTCAATCTCGTGCGCATCTTTGACGATGCGCAGCCGCTCCACGAGCCCGTCGGTCGGCACGAGCGAAATAGTACCGGGAACCGATTCCGGCGCGTCCGCGGAAACGGTTCCCGGTACTATTTCCGCGCCGATTCGTTTGGCCAGATCGTTCGCGCGGTTGACCGACAGGTACGCGCCCTCGATGCCGAGCCGTTTCGGCTGCAGCTTCTTGACGAGTGCCGTCAGCGTCTCGTCGTATGTACGGTCCACGTGGACGATCTCGGCGTCCGGGCAACCGTAGGGCGTCTCCCACAATGCCTTGGCGGCGGCACTGTACCGGAAATCGAGGATCAAGTACAGCCGTTCGCGCATGACGACGGCGATACCAGCCGTACTCAGAAAATTGGTCAGGTAGAACACGTTCGGCAGATGCGTCACGACGAGGCCGTCGAGATTCGCCAGACGAATGGCTTCTCGAAGCTTGACGTGGCGCGCCGCCAGGTTTGGGCGAGGAGCGAGGCGCACCGGTGAATTCTAGACCGCCCGCCGGCGGCGATAGGTATGAATCGCGTCGAGAAAGCGCTCGAGCCCGGGGAGCTCGGGTGCGCCGGAGCGTTTTTGGGCATTCGGCCCACCCGCCGCGACCGGCTCGATAGGGGCCATGGATTCGACCGACTCCGGCTCGGACGCCGCGCCAAGGGCTTCGAACCCGTCGAGCGCTGCGAGAAATTCGGCCTGCGCTTCGGCGAACGACATCCCTTCATCTATTGGTGCACGCTCGCGCTCAGGAGTGAGCGCCCGGGCAATCTCGTCGACCGTCTGCTCCAGATCGGGGTCGTGCTTGGCGAGGCGGAGCGCCATCTTGTAGAACTT
>Ga0105107_10002881_pt1 | contig 11379 bp, 9 predicted proteins | sample PPLLaktember2015_6_FD_79335 | JGI IMG/M metagenome (GOLD analysis project Ga0105107, IMG submission 79335) | Freshwater sediment microbial communities from Prairie Pothole Lake near Jamestown, North Dakota, USA - PPLs Lake P8 Core (1) Depth... | ecosystem: Environmental > Aquatic > Freshwater >... | reverse complement strand
TCGCCGTGACGACCACGGCCGCTGCCACCCGGTGCGTGTCCCAGAACACGATGATGACGGTGGCACCCGCCATCAGCGCGCCGAGCAAGCCGGTGAACAGCGCGGCGAGCGCGAAGGCCAGCAGGCGCACGCCGCGCGTGACGTCCTCGTTCAGCTCGGTCGCGAGCAGGTCGAAGCGCGTTTCGGCCGCTGCGAGCACACTGCCGCCCAGGCGAACCAGGGAGCGCAGCAGGTTGCCCGCCGGGCCGGGTGCCGGTGCGTCGAGGCTCATGGGCGGCTCAGCGCCGCGCCAGCAGCACGCCAATGACGAGTCCGACGCCCGCGGCCACGCCCATGGCCTGCCACGGGTTGCGTCGCGCGTAATCCTCGGTCGCGTGCACGGCGTCTTCGCCGTGACGGACGGCCGCCCGCTCGGCTTCCTGCAGCCGCCGCTTCGCGGCATCGAGCGACTCACGGATTTTGGCACGAGCCTCGGCGGTCTTCTCACCGCCGTGTTCGGCCGAGGCCTTGATCAGCGCTTCCGCGTCCCGCAGCACGGTCGACAGGTCGTCCTTGAGTCTCTGGGTGGTGACATGGTCGGTCATGAGAATTCCTCCTTCGGCAGCGGTCCAAGCCCATGCTATGCCACGTGGCACGGGTGAACAATCGTGTGAATCCCCGCCCGCCGCGGTCGCCTGGCGGCGCCGTTGTACCATCCGCGCCACGTAACGCTTCACGGACTGGTGCATGAATCCCACCGCGACCGACGATCGCACGGCAGCCTTCGCCCGCCTGCTGCTGGAACTCGGGGACCGGCCGCCCGTTACGTCCGGCGAGTGGCTCGCGCGGCTGGTCGCGGCGATCCGTCCGCGTGGCCGCGACACGCACGCGGCTGCCAGCGAGCACCTGCGCTCGTTGATCCGAGTCCTGCAGGCCCAACCAGAGTCCGCGGCGGCCCTGAACGCCCATCTCGGCGCCCTGCTCACGTCACGGATGCACCGCATCCTCTATGCGGAGTCGGGCATCCTGACCAACCCGGGGTTCATGAGCGGGCTGGTCCGGCGCCTGCTCGGGCGGTTGCTGCCGCCCGCGGTGGACACCGAGTACCTGCGCGACCTGGTCGTCGAGGTGTTCGACCACCCCGAGGATCACGTCTGGTTGTCCGCCGTGCCGCGCGAGGACTGGGCCGCGTTGCTCGACGCCATCGGCGTGGATGGCGACGACTTTGCACCCGCGCGGCGCAAGTGCCGCCACGAGGCCCTCGAGGCGATGCGGCTCGATTCCGTGCGGCTCGCGGCGCTCGGCTCCGACACGGCGCTGCTGCAGTACCTGCCGGCGCTGGCGCGCCACGAATCGCCGTTCCTCGCCCAGATGGCCGAGGTGCGTGGCTTCATAGAGCACCATGCGGAGACCTTGCCGTCGGCTCCCGACGACGGGCACCTGGAGGTCCTGCTCTGTCAGTGTGACGAGTACGTGGCCACGCTGCGCCGCCGTTCCCGCGAAGCGGGCGTCGGCGTGAACCTCGTCTTCCTGCTGGCGCGGATCGAGCAGATTCTCGCGCGGCTGCGCGAGCTGCGCGAACTGCTCGTGCCGCAGGCGCCTGGCGCGGCGGGTGGGGCGCACGGTCGCGAAATCGAGTTCTTCCTGCGCCTGGTGCGGCAGGAGAACCGCCGCAACAGCGTCCGCGACCTGTTCCGCGGCACCACGGAACTGCTCGCGCGGCGCGTCACGGAGCAGGCGAGCCACTCGGGCGAGCACTACATCACGGAGTCCCGCCCCGAATACTTCGCCATGTACCGCGCCGCGGCCGGGGCCGGGTTGATCATCGCCGCGATGGCGCTGGTCAAGATTCTGACTGCAAAGCTCGACCTGCCCCCCGTCTGGGAGGCGGTCGCGTTCAGCCTGAACTACGGCATCGGCTTCGTGCTGATCCACGTGCTGCACTTGACCATTGCCACCAAGCAGCCGGCGATGACCGCGACCACGCTGGCCGCCGCGCTCGACGGCCGGGACAATCGCGAGGCGCGGCTGGACGTGCTGGCGGACCTGGCGGCCGAGGTCAGCCGCACGCAGTGGATCTCGATCGCCGGCAATGTGACGATCTGCGTGCTCGCGGCATTCGCGATCGCGATGACGGCGGGCCGGTTCCTCGGCTGGGATCCGGTGGGGCCGGACAAGGCGGCGCACCTGCTGCACGACCTGCATCCGTGGCGCAGCCTCGCGCTGCTGCACGCGGCAATCGCCGGCGTCTACCTCTTCCTGAGCGGGCTCATTTCGGGCTATTACGACAACTTGTCGCTGTACCACCGCGTACCCGAGCGCCTGCGTCGCGTGAAGTCGTTGCGCCGGCTGCTTGGGGACGAGCGGCTCGAGCGGCTTTCTGACTACGTCGAGCACAATCTCGGCGCGCTGGCGGGAAACTTCCTGTTCGGTTGCATGCTGGGCAGCACGCCGATCGCGGGCGAGCTGCTCGGCCTGCCGCTCGACATCCGTCACGTCGCCTTCGCGAGCGCCAACTTCGCCTACGGCCTGAACGCGCTCGAGTTCGCGGTGCCGGTGTCGACCGTCGTGATCAGCTTCGCGGGCGTGCTGTTGATCGGCCTGGTCAATCTCGTCGTCAGCTTCTGGCTCGCGTTGAAGGTCGCGCTGCGCTCGCGTGGCATCACGCCCGAGCAGACGCGCGGGCTCTGGCCGCGGGTGCTGCGCCGGTTCCTGAGCCGGCCGCGCGACTTCTTCTGGCCGCCGGCTGCGGTTTCAACGATTTGACCCGCGCGCGTCGCCATGGATACTCGGGGAGGTGGAGGATCAATGAGCAGGCATCGAACTCGCATCATCACGCCGGTCATGGTCGGGCTGGTCCTGGCGATTGGCAGCCGCGAAGCTGCGGCGTCGTCCGAGGCAACGCCGGAGGTGCCTGAAGCCTTCGAGGCGTGCATCTCCTGCCACGCATACCAACCGGACGAGCCGCCCCTCGAAGGCCCTTCGCTGTGGCAGGTCGTGGGGCGCCGAATCGCCAGCCTCGACTCGTTCGAGTATTCGGCCGGGCTGCGCAAGATCGAGGGCCACTGGGATCGGCCGACGCTGGATCGATTCCTGGGCGCCGCAGGCGTTTGCACCCGGCATCGACATGACGTTCGGCGGCGTGCGCAACGCCGCGGATCGGGCGGTCGTGCTGGATTTCCTGGAGAAGCTCGTTCCGGACGACCATGACGCCGATGCCGATCACTGAGCCGCTTTTCCAGCGGGACGCTTACCTGCGCCAGTGTCCCGCGCGAGTCGTCGAGGCCGCGGCGGGCGGCGTGGTGCTCGACCGCACCGTGTTCTATCCGCTCGGCGGCGGGCAACCCGGCGACACGGGCGTGCTGCGGACGCCGGACGGTCGCGAGCTGCGCATCGTCGACACGCGCAAAGGCGAGGGCGGGCGGATCCTGCACGTGCTCGCCCCGGATACGACGGCGCCTGCGGTCGGCGAGCAGGTCGAGGCTTCGCTCGACTGGGAGCGCCGGCACGCACTTATGCGCATGCACACGTGCCTGCACCTGCTGGGCTCGGTGCTGCGCTATGGCGTCACGGGCGGACAGATTGCGGCCGACAAGGGCCGACTCGATTTCGATACGCAGGACGAAATCGACAAGGAGCGGGTGAGCGAGGCCATCAACGCGCTGATCGCCGCGAACCACCCGATCCGCTCGCAGTGGATCAGCGACGAGGAACTCGACCGTCAGCCAGAGCTCGTGCGCACGATGTCCGTGCAGCCGCCGCGTGGCGCGGGCCGCATCCGCCTGCTCGAGATTCCCGGCGTGGACCTGCAGCCCTGCGGCGGCACCCACGTCGCCGCGACTGGCGAGATCGGACCCGTCGCGGTGACCAGGGTCGAGAGCAAGGGACGGCGCAACAAGCGCGTCTACGTCGGGTTTGCCGGGGCGCCCGGGTCGGCCTGAGACGGCGTCAGCGTGGCGCCGGGCCGCGGCGTGTAGAAGTTCCACTCGCCGCTGCGAACCTTGCAGAGGATGTAGGTACCGCTGCCGGTCTGCCCCCCCGCGGTGACCGCGAGCCGGGTGCGCCGGCAACCCCTGCGATCGTCCACGTCGATGGTCGCGAGGATGCGGATCGTGCCGGACGCGCCGGTGGTGGGATTCGACCACTCACCATTCTCGCCGCTGTCGAGTGCGACGCGCGTCGCCCGGCTGCCGATCTGGATGTCCTCCGGTGTGAGCCGCTGCAGCACGGTGTTCCGCAGGAAGCCGAAGTTGAAGGCGCTCGCGATCGCTGGCGTGAGCGCTGCACAGGCGAGCAACAGCAGTGGGAAGGCCTTGGATCTCATTGACGGGACTCCGGGTTTGTCTGCCATTCTATCGGCCCGTCACTGCAGAAGAGCGAGAGCTTTGAATCACTGGCCCGTTTTCGTCCCGTTGGGTGCCGCGTTGCTGCTGGCAACGACGCTGCTGATGCCGCTCGGGACGGTACTGGCCGCGCTCTCGGTGCTTGCGCTGGTGGCCTCCGTGCTGGCCGCGGTCCACCACGCCGAGGTCGTTGCGCATCGGGTGGGCGAACCGTTCGGCACGCTGGTGCTCGCACTGGCGATTACGGCAATCGAGGTCGCCTTGATCATTTCGTTGATGCTGGCCGGGGGGCCGGACAAGGCGGCCCTGGCGCGCGACACGGTCTACGCGACCGTGATGATCATCAGTAGCGGCGTGATCGGCATCTGCCTGCTGGTGGGCGGGTTGCGTCACCGCGAACAGACGTTCCGGATCGAGGGCGCCGGCCCCGCTTTCGCGGCCATGGTCACGCTCGCCACGCTCGTGCTGATCATGCCCGTGTTCACGACGAGTGCCGCAGGTGCCAGTTATTCGCCGACGCAGCTGGCGTTCGCCGGGGTGCCCTCGCTGCTGCTGTGGTGTGAGTTCGTGTTCTTCCAGACCGTGCGGCACCGCGACTACTTCCTGCCGCGGGTCGATCCGGCCAACGAAGCCAGCCATGCGCCGCCGCCCTCGGGTCGGCAGGCGCTGGCGAGCCTGGCCTTGCTGATGGTGTCGCTGGTGGCGGTCGTCGGCCTCGCCAAGGTGCTGTCGCCACTGATCGAGGCGGCCGTGCGAGCGGCCGGCGCGCCGCACGCCGTGGTCGGTATCGCCATCGCGCTCGTCGTGTTGTTGCCCGAGACCGTTTCGGCGCTGCGTGCCGCGCTGGCCAACCGGTTTCAGACCAGCCTGAACCTGGCGCTGGGTTCGGCGCTCGCCAGCATCGGGCTTACCGTGCCCGCGGTCGTGCTGGCCGCGGCGCTGTTCGACCTGCCGCTGGTGCTCGGCCTCGCGGCGAAGGACATGGTGCTGATGACGCTCAGCTTCGTCGTCGGGTCGATCGCGCTCGGCAGCGGCCGGACCAACATGATGCAGGGCGCCGTGCAGCTGGTGATCTTCGCTTCGTTCCTGTTCCTCTCGCTGGTGCCGTGACGGCTCAGGGCCGGTTGCGGCCCAGCTTTTCGTGGCTCGTCACCCAGTCGCCGGCGAGTACCGCGCTGCCGAGGGAGATGTCGCCCGCGAGCACCACGGCGGCGATGATCTCGGCGAGCTTGTCAGCCTTGCCATTGCCGTAGCAGTCGAGCAGCTCCAGGCACTCGCGTTGCGTCGGCAAGCCGGTGCCACCGCCGTAGGTCGCGACGATCAATGAGGTGAGCGTCACGGACCAGTAGTAGTCGCCGTTGTCGAGCAGCTGCGCGTAGGTGATGCCCGCGTGCGACTCTGCGACGTTGGCGACGTCCTGCCCCGTGGCGATGAACATCGCCGTGATGCCGTTTGCCGCGTGCGGCCCGTTGTAGGCGGTGCCGGCCAGCAGCGCCCCGGCGTTCGACACCTGCCGGGCCTCGAACAGCGTGCGCGTGTCCACGCGCATCAGCCGCTGCAGCACGTCGTTCTTGATCACGGCTTCGGCGACCACGCGGCGGCCGCGCGTGCGCAGCGTGTTGATCGCCGAGTGCTTCTTGTCGGTATCGATGCTGCCGGACAGCATGTACTTCGGCCGCGACGGGTGCGTCGCGTGGATCCACTCGCAGGCGGCATGCGTGGCTTTGCCGGTCATGTTCTGGCCGGCCGCGTCGCCCGTCGTGTAGTTGAACCGCAGGTAGAGCAGGTTGCCGATCGCATACTGCTCGATCTCGACCAGCCGCCCGCTGCGCGTGGTGGCTTCCGCGGCCACCTTCACGTCGTCGAAGCGCTGGGTCAGCCACTCGCCGAAATCGCGCGCCTCGCGCGCGGTGCCGAACATGAACACGGGCGCGCGCTGCATCGAGCGCTTGACGACCGTCGCCGTGACGCCGCCGCATTCGGCCAGCACCCGCATGCCGCGGCTGTAGCTCGCGACCAGCGTGCCTTCCGTGGTCGCGAGCGGTACGTAGAAGTCGCCCTTGGCGTGCTCGCCGTTGATGCGCAGCGGCCCAGCGAGGCCGATCGGCACCTGCGCGACGCCGATGAAATTCTCGATGTTGCCGGGCAGCACGCCCGGGTCGAACGACGCGCGCCGGACGTGGTTCAGCGCCGTGCCGGTCTTCTCGCGCAGGAACTCGGCCCGCCGCTCGACCATTTCGCGGGTGTAGTCGTTTTCCGGGTCACGTGGGATCGGTGCTCGGTCAGACATCGCCGTTCCTCATCTGGATCGTCAACTGCTCCGGGCGGTGTTGACCAGGCCGGCCAGCACGCGCATGTCCCAGACTTGCTGCGCTTCCGTCGGCAGGCTGGACAGCAGTTTCGCCGCCTCGGCCAGTGACGCTTCCCGTTGCGCCCGGCCCGCGCGGTCGTCGTCCTGAGCGATCGCATTGGCGAAAAGGGCATAGGCGAGGTCGCGCTGGAACGTGATACCTCCGGCACCTCGCGTCTGTTCGACGCGATAGCGTTGCAGTGCGGGCTGCAGGATCTCGAGCGCTTCGGCGCCCCGACCCTGCCGCGCGACGGCATGGGCCAGCATCACCTGGGAGCGCGACGTCTCATCCTGCGGATCGGCTCCGGAGAACGGGTTGGGCGGCAGGGTCAGCCGCTCCCGCAGCGCGCGCTCGGCTTCGGCATCGCGGCCGAGTCGCAGGGCCGCCATGGCCGCGGTGCCGAGCGTGAAGCGCAGCAGATTCGCGCGAATGCGTCGGGCGTTCTCCTCATCGGCCCGCAACTGCAGGCCACCCACGCGGCGCGCATTCGCTGCGGAGCCTTCGAGCGCGGCCCGGTAGTCGCCGAAATACAGGTTCAACCGCTGCCGCCACGCATCGGGCATCAGCGGCAACAGCTCGCGCCACTGACCGGTATCGCCGGTGACCTTGAACAGCTCCTCGTTCGCACGAATCGCTTCCTGCAGCGACTTCTCCGCATTGGCCCGCTGCCCGATCCGGGCTTCCTGGCCTGCAAGATTGGCCCACGTCCAGTTGAGCTGCGGGCCCAGGCTGGACGGCAGGCGGGGATCCTCCTCCAGCGCCACGGTGGAGCGCAACACGTCGATCGAGTCGAGCACCAGGCCGCGCTCGAACAGCGTGTCGGACACCTGGTTCTTGCCGCCGATCCAGTAATCCCAGGCACTCAGGTCCGACGGGTTGAACTGCACGAAGTTCTGGCCCGCCAGCTCGGATCTGGTCGCGTATTCCGCGGCGGCGACATAGTCGTGGCGGCGCATGGCCAGCTTTCCGAGGAGGTCCGCCGCCAGTGCGCGATTGCGCATGGACCGGAAGTCCCCCGGCCGCTGCGCCAGCACCTTTTCGGCGATGGCATACACCTCGTGCGTGAGCCGTTCGGACTCCTCAAGCCGTCCGAGCGCCAGGGCATGACGGGCCTGCGAGTCGCTGGTATCGGCGTAGATCGAGGCGGCGTTCAGGTCGGTGAAATCGAGCGCGCCCAGGTCGACGAGGACCTTGCGCGCTTCCTCGCAGGTGGCGATGCCCATTTCCTTCGCCTGCTGGTGGCTGAGGAAATTCAGCACGTCCGCATAGACGATCTTCGCCTGGCGCGAACCTGCGGGCGCCTGGACGAGGGGCCGCAGCAAGTCGGCAGCCTGCTGCAGGTCGCCTTCCTTTGCGCCCGGCGCGCCGTTGGGACCCCAGGTCGAGAACCGAGTGAAAAGAGTCAATGCGAGGCCGATCGTGGCCTGTTCGTCCCTGGCGTCCACCGCCCGCAGCGCTTCGAACAGCGCCCGCGCCTCGTCGAGCTTCGGATTGGCGGCCTCGACGTCGCCCCGGGCGAGCAGCGCGCCGCCTTCGCGCACGAGCGCCATGCCACGGTAGAGCTGCGTCTGGGGCGTGCGCAGTTCCGCAGGCAGCCCGTCGTAATAGCTCACGGCCATGTGCGCGAGCTTGCCCATGGTCTCCAGGCGCCCGGTCGGCTCGAGCTCGGCGTAGAAGTCCTCTATCAGGAACCCGACGAGCTTCTCGGCGTCGGCGCGTGCCTGCTGCGCCGCAAGGTCCGCCTGGTGCGCCCGCCGGTAATTGACCCAGCCGAACACGGCGCTGGCCACGGCCACCAGCATCAGCGCCGCGCTGACGAGCGCCACCCTGCGCGTGCGAACCAGCGTGCGACGCGTCTCCGCCTCGCGCGCCTGCTGCGCGGCGAGCTGCCGCTCGGCCTCGTCGCGGGCCTCGCGCTCGTGGCGCAGGTCGCGGCTGCCGCGCACGACGCTGCACAGCACGTCGTGCGTGAGTTCCACGCGGCGCACGTCGAGCCGCTCCTCGATGCGCAGCAGGCGGCGGTCCACCAGCTTGGCGAGCGCATCCGGCGCCGCGCCGGCCGCGGCAAGGGCTTTTGTCACGCGCTCCTCGGCGAGGCTTTCGCGATAGCCGGACTCCGTCAGCAACTCGTCCTCGATCACCCGTCGCACACCGCCCGGCTGGTCCGCCAGCGCGCGCTCGTAGAACTCCGTGAGAATCGTGTCTCGCGAACCGGCGAGCAGGTCGGCCGAGATCTCCGCGCGACCCTGGTTCACGCGCACGGTGTTCAACTCGCGACACACGAGGCTCAGCAGCGACGGCTCGACTTCGGCATTCGCGAGTTCCGAACCGCCGGCGACGAAGCGGACGATCGACTCGGCCACTTCCTGCGACACGAGCCGGCCGCCCGGCTTGACCACGGCGCTCAACGCCTGCGCGCCGCTCATGCGCGCCAGTCGCATCCGGTTCTGCGTGATCGAGGGCATGATGCCCTTCACGCTCTCGAGGTGCGCGAGGTAGTCCTCGCGCAGTGCGATCAGGATCCGGTAGTCGGCGCGCGAGAAATCGTAGTGCCCGGCGTCGGCCTCGTCGTGCTCGAGCCGTCGCTCGAGATCGGCCGGCGGGCGGTTCTCGACGAGATCCGCGAGGTCCTCGAGAAATACCTTCGCGCGCAGCCGTCCCGCGTCATCCGCCTGCGCCAGCGTGAAGATCTCCTCGAACTGGTCGAAGATCAGCAGGGGCAGCAGCGTGCGGCCGTCCGCGTCGCGCAGCAGGTCGCCGCGGTGATGCAGGAACTCCCACAGCGATTCACCCTCGATCGCCGACCCGGGCCGGGACCAGTGGCCGGCTGCGGCGGTGGCCCTGAAGATCGCCTGCTTGATCTGCTCCGAAGGTGGTGGCGACTCCGGCGAGTAGTCCACGCGCACGTACACCGGGCAGAAGCCCTCGCCGCGCAGCCGCGGCACGAGGCCCGCGCGCAGCAGCGAAGTCTTGCCGAGACCGGACTGGCCGAACAGCACGGTGAGGAGCTTTCGCTGCACGCGACGGGCGAGTTCGGCCGCTTCCTCGTCCCGGCCGTGGAAATAGGCGCGGGTCTCCTCGGAGTACGACGACAGCCCGAGCCACGGATTTTCCGGGTCGATCGTGACCGAGGCCGACAGGTCGGGTGGCGTCGATTTCATGAGCGGCGCGCGCTGAAGAGATCCTGCAGCCGGCGCAGGAAGTCGGGAGTGGGCTCGCCATCCGGGAGACGCGAAATGTGCACGGACTTGAACTTGTCGGGCACCTGGGCCGCCGCCTCGGAGGTGTCGTCGATGCAGACCGGCAGGATGAAGACCGCGCCCTCGGCGATATTGCGCGAGCGATCCACCGCATAGCTCCACTCGCGCCGGAAATAGGCCTCGAGCCGCCGCTGGGTCGTCGCCGAAATCACGGGCAGGAAGAAACTGCAGCGTGCGATGTTGGCGTGGATCTTGCGGTCGTAGTCGTCGCCACCCTCGAGACGATCGAGGTCGAACCAGGTCGTGAGTCCGGCGGTATCGAGACCGGCCTTGAGTCGCTGCACGGCGGGCAGGTCCTCGCGCGCGTAGCTGATGAAGATCGCGTTTTCCGGCATCTCGCGTGACGGTGGCAGGAAACGCTGCGGTGCCGTGCCCGCGACGGCCACGGGCGCCGTGGACTCCTGCCGCTGCTGCCAGCGCTGGTGCAGTTCCGCGACGAAAGCCTCGGCACCGGAGTAGACGCGGGTGCGCACGCTGACCTGCTGCAGGAACGCGACGAGCCGGTCGTCTTTCATGGTGTGGTCGTCGGCGAACACCTCGCCGACGTCGCGCGGATCGGAAAGCCTTCGCCGCTTCGCCATACGCAGGAACAGACGCGCCAGCCAGTTCGAGAAATCGCTGCCGATCAGCAGCAGGTGGTTGTGCTCCAGCTCGTGGAAGAGCTTCTCCGGCGTCAGGTGCTCGGATTGCAGCGCGCAGATGAACTCGAGCATGTCCTCGTCGGAGACGACGTAGGTGGGCGAGGCTGAGAGGCGTCCAAGAAGGTGATAGACGACCGGCCGCTGCAACTGGCTGCGCTCGGCGGGCAGGTCCGCGACGCGGTTCGGCGCATAGGCGATGACCTCGGCCGTCGACTGGCCGCCGAACCGCTCGAGGTTGATCGCCTGCTCCAGCAACGGATCGAACGTCGTGGTCACGAACAGGTCGAAGTCGGTGATCTGCGCCAGCTGCCGCAGCGCGGTCGTCGGCGCGAGCTGCACCTCGCGCATGATCGAGCGCAGCCGGGTGTAGACCTCTTCACGCCGGCCGCGCTGGCCGAGGTAGCAGCAGACCACGTCGTTCAGTGTCAGGGGCTGGGACAAGCCGGTCACGTCGACCGCAAGCCGGGCGGCGAGTTTCTCGGCGAGCCACTCGTAGAGCAGGCGCGGGCCGCGCTCGGTCTCGACGCGCAGCAGGTCGGGCCCGATGATCGGGATGACCCGACGCTCCTCTATGTAATTGAGGAGGTCGTCCCAGGCATCGTCATCGAGGTTCTGCAGCTGCGGTAGCGCGGCCATCGTTATGTTTTTGCGCCGTCATCCCCTGAGTATGCCGAGAATAACATCCTCCCGGCAGGAACCCGATGGCCCGCCGACGCGATGACGCGTCGATCGATCAGTTACCGCGGAGGCTGGCCCGGCGGCGCTGCTCGTCAAGGACCTGCTCGAGCAGCAGGCCGGTGCTCTT
>Ga0105107_10002880_pt1 | contig 11380 bp, 13 predicted proteins | sample PPLLaktember2015_6_FD_79335 | JGI IMG/M metagenome (GOLD analysis project Ga0105107, IMG submission 79335) | Freshwater sediment microbial communities from Prairie Pothole Lake near Jamestown, North Dakota, USA - PPLs Lake P8 Core (1) Depth... | ecosystem: Environmental > Aquatic > Freshwater >... | reverse complement strand
GCTCTTCGACGAGCCGACCACCGGCCAGGACCCCGTCCGCAAGAACGCGATCCTGGGCATGATCGCCCAGTACCAGCGCTCCTTCGGGTTCACGGCGATCCTGGTGAGCCACGAGATCCCGGATGTGTACTTCATCTCGAACCGCATCCTCGCCCTCTACGGCAAAAAGATCGTCTTCCAGGGGACCCCGGAGGAGTTCGAGGATTTTGACCACCCCTTCAAGGAGGAGGTGGTGCACAGCCTCGAGGGGCTGCAGAAGGAACTGACGGGCCTTCACTCCAGGCGGCAGTTCAAGCTCAGGTATCAGGGGCAGCTGCGCGGGGGCGCCCTCGGGGAGACCTACGCCGTGGCCGTGTTTTCGCTGGACGGGCTCGACGCCATGGCGGCGAGCCTGGGCCACGATGCGGTGCAGGAGGCCCTCCGGAGCCTGGGTGTGTTCCTGGGCAAGCATTTCGGGGCGATCGGCGGCTTTTCCACGCGCCACAGCATGAACGAATACGTCACGGTCCTGCCCACGACGGACCAGGCGGAGGCGGCGGCCATCGTGGGGGAATACATCCATGATCTCCAGACCCAGGAGCAGGCGATTCTCGACATCTGGTCCGCGGCGCAGAAGACGTCTGCTTCGCAGGAGTGCGTGGAGATCACCATGCTTGCCGGGCTGTCCCAGGGCCGGCCTGACGAGGACATCGATTCCGTGATCGAGCGCGCAAAGCAGGGGCAGAAAGTCGTTTCCCGGATCCGATGCATCAACCAGGGAGAAGGCAGATGAAAAAGTACGCGATGGAAACAGCTGTAGGCATCTTCATTGCAGTAGGGCTTCTGTGCGTGGGTTACCTGACCGTGAAGCTCGGCGACGTTGCCTTTTTCGAAGGCGATCAATACCGCGTCCTGGCGCGCTTTACCTCCGTATCGGGCCTGCGGGCCGGAAGCACCGTTCAGATGTACGGCATCGAAGTGGGGCGGGTGGAAAAGCTCGGCATGGATCCGCAGGTCCAGCAGGCGCAGGTGGAAATGCTCATCCGCAAGGACATCAAGATCTTCGAAGACGCCATGGCGTCCATCAAGACGGAGGGGCTCATCGGCGACAAGTACGTCAGCATCGACCCCGGCGGCATGGGCGAGCCCCTCAAATCGGGCGATACGATCATCCAGACGCAGTCCGCTGTGGACGTGGGCGACCTGATCAGCAAGTATGCCTTTGGAGACGTCAAGAAGGAGGATCCGGAGAAGAAATGAAAGGGAAGACAACGATGAAACGGTTGGTGATTGCACTGAGCCTGCTTCTGCTCGTACTGGGCGCAGTCCCGGTCCAGGCCGCAACCCCCCTCGAAACAGTGCGCACCGAGGTCAACAAGGTGCTCGAGGTGCTGCGCAACAAGTCGCTCAAGGAAGAGGCCAAGCGGGAGAAACTGCGGGTGCTCTACAATGTGATGTTCGACCAGGAGGAGCTCTCGCGGTGGTGCCTGGGGCGAAACTGGAACAAGCTCAGCGAGGCCCAGCGCAAGGAGTTCCTGCCGCTGTTCCAGCAGGTCCTGGAGAAGACTTACGGCGACAGGGTCCTCGCCTACTCCGACGAGAAGATCCACTTTGACAGGGAGGTGCCGATCGCGAAGAACCGGGTCGAGGTCCAGACGCGGGTCGTGACGACGAAGTCGAAGGAAGTCCCCTTCAACTACAGGGTCTTCCTGGACAAAAGCGGGACCTGGAAGGTCTATGACGTCGTCGTGGAGAACGTAAGCCTCGTGATGAACTACCGCTCGCAGTTCAATGAGATCCTCGCCAAGAACGACCCCGAAGAGCTGCTCAGTATCCTCCGGAAAAAGGTGAAAGGCCAGAAAACCTGAGCCATGAAATTCCTCTCGCTTGTCCTCGCGCTTTGCGCATCCGTCCTGGTGGGCTGCGCTCACGGCCCGCAGGCCTTATCCGCCCCGATGCCCGGCGGGGAGACGCCATTGCCTTCTACACAGGCTGTGGCTTCCTATTCGCTGGAGCAGCATCCTGCATCCCTCCAACTGGCAAAGGACGAAGCCGCCTCACCCGCAACGGCGGGTAAGCCCGAAGAGAAGGCCGAAGAGAAGGCCGAAGACGACGAGAGCGACTTCGACTACGGGATGGAGGATGTCCCCGCTGCTGAGCAGGTGACGATCGCAGACCCGTGGGAGCCATTCAACCGGGCCATGTTCACCTTCAACGACCGGCTCTACTTCTGGGTCCTGAAACCCGTGGCGGAGGGTTACAGCGCCGTCGTGCCCGAGCCCGCGCGGGTGAGCGTGGGCAATTTCTTCTCCAACCTCCGGGCGCCCATCCGTTTCGCCAATTGCCTGCTGCAGGCCCAATTCATCGGCGCCGCCACGGAGCTGTTCCGCTTCATGCTCAACAGCACGATCGGCCTGGCGGGCCTGTTCGACCCGGCAGGGGGCGAGGAGATCAACCTTGTGAGGCAGGACGAAGACTTCGGCCAGACCCTCGGCTCCTATGGGACGGGCCAGGGCTTCTACATCGTCTGGCCGCTCCTCGGGCCCTCGAGCCCCAGGGACACCGTCGGGATGGTGGGGGATTTCTTTTCCTACCCGCTCTCCTACCTCGACCCCTGGTATGTGTGGTCCGGCGTCCGGGGGTACCAGGCGATCAACGACACCTCTCTGCAGATCGGCGACTACGAGGCGATCAAGGAGGCCGCAATCGATCCCTACCTTTCCGTCCGCAACGCCTACATCCAATACCGGCAGAAAAAGGTCGAGGAGAGGGGCGCGACGATCCGGCGGCCCGGCCCGGACATTCCCGGCGCGGGCACCCCGGCGCGCGGTATAGGGCCGTGAGACGAAAAAGAAGTGATCAGTGGTCAGTGGTTAGTGGCCAGTGAAAAGAAAGAGTCCGCACCCTCCCCCCGCACAACCTGCCAGAATAGAAGAAGGCGCAACGTAGTGAAGTTGCGCCTTCTTCTATTTACATGGAGCCGATGTGGGGATCCGAAAAGGATAAGTGAAGCTGAATAATATCAGCCATTTACAAAGATGTGGTTGACCTGCTTTTTCCGTGATTTTCAACCCTCGCGCAACCGTTTTCAATGTTTGCAAAGGTACACTTTTTGTGTCCTGAGCGATATTTAATCTCAGATCACTTTTATGTCGGGTTATGCAGCTACTACTAAATGGTTCTGAGGAAATACAAATCTGAGAATAACGGAATGAAATGAGTAACAATGCGTCACCCAGTGTTGGTTTTACGCAAGGCTACCAATAATTATACTTCAATGATTTGCATACTTACCTGCCTCGCTTTGCCGTTCTTTATTCTCCATAGCAGCGCTTCGTTGTCCATGCAGTCAATGATCAACATCAAAGAGTCGTCCACTGCTCCTTTTATGTCGCTTTCGCCCGGTCTTGCGAAATAGGCCGGATGCGAATGTAAGGTACCAACAATTTCGTGACCTAACTCCTCGACGGCTGTCTCAATAGCCTTGATCTGTTTTTCATCGAATTGAAAATGCCAGCTTTTTTTAGTGTTTTTTGTCTCCAATATTTCCAAAAAGTGTCCATTATCGATGAGTAGGCCAGCTATCTCCCTACCGTCATTTCGGGCTGTTCTCCTAGCCGTGCGAATTACTCGCATTAGCTCTGTCTTGATTATCTTATTTTTCATTCTTCTCATTATAACAATTATTCAGACTTATATGATTCCGAATGCCCATAGATTATCCGGCATATACATGTGGATTCTGAATGCAAAGTGATAACAGGAGAGCGTCGATTACCGATCGTAATATGCTATTTTGCGGCAGCATGCAATTTCAATTCTTTCAGGAAATACTTCATCGCCACATAGATTAAGAAGGGGTAACCTCCTAGCCGGTGTTACCCCTTCTTATGTCTTGTCAGGTTCACAAAAAGTTCACAGTCGGTTTTATAGGCTACATCTTGTGTTCTAAAAGATTCTCGAAAGGTATAGGATACCCACGGACGCCGTGGTAAATGGGAAGAGTGAATCCGTGTTTCACCTGATGCCTTGGAGCATGGGTCTATAGATTAGATCCTATTCCCTCTGCTTTGTTTAGTAACTCGTACGGTATCAGAAACCGTCCCGAACGGGAATGAGTTTGTACTTGCAAGGTTGATTCGAACAGGGCATTTACCTGCGCATCTCAGAGATGGGAGAGATTATGTCTGAACCTGTCTTTGGTATCGATATTGCCAAACAAAAGTTTGATGCGGCGCTGCTGATCGGCGGTAAACTGAAACACAAAAGCTGTAAAAACAGCACAGAGGGGTTTGAGCTTCTGTCCCAGTGGATCCGGCCTTGGGCAGGCAGGGGGTGGGCGGATGCTGCGTGCTAAGATGGAGGCTGAACTTAGTGTTCAGGGACCGACCAAGGTTTATGTGGATACCTCCTCCACTCCTGGCCATGATTCGGCTCGCGTCTTTTATGAGAAATCGGCTATCGTGTGGCCTGTGTTCTCCATGATTTTTTCCGGGACCGCGATGACAAGGTGATCTACGTAAAGGAGCTCTAACTATGTTTCGCATCCGCCGCATCTATGACGACACCCTCACCATCGACCGCAAGGCCATCGACCAGGTGCAGCAGATCCTGCGCAGCCAGTTCTCTGCGGTATCGGAAAGCGAGATCGGCAGCCTTTCCCAGAAGCTTTCCAACCCGTTAAAGTACCGCTTCCGCACGATACTCTTCGTTGCCGACGATATGAAGCTCCGGGTCAAGGGCTTTGCCCTGCTGAACCATGCCCCGAATCTTTCCTTCTGCTTTCTCGACTTCATCGCCGTGGACCCGAAACCCGCGGCCGGCGGAATCGGCGGCGCCCTTTACGAGCGTGTTCGAGATGAGGCCCGCTCCCTCGGCGGTGCCTGCTTCTTCATGGAGTGCCTGCCCGACGACCCGAAGATCTGCCGCGAGTCAGCCGAGGTGAAGCAAAGCCGGGCGCGACTCAGGTTCTATGAGCGTTACGGAGCCTTGCCCATCATCAATACGGCATACGAAACTCCGCTCAAACCGGAGTACGATTGCTCACCCTATCTGGTCTACGACGACCTCGACACCGGCAGGGCCCTTGCCAGGGACAGGGCCCGCGAGATCGTGCGCGCCATCCTCACCCGAAAGTACGGCAAGTATTGCCCTGCGGGCTATATCGACATGGTGGTGGAATCATTCCGCGACGACCCGGTGCTGCGGCGTCCGCCCCGCTATATCAAGAAAGAACCGATGAAGGTGCATCCCGTCAAGTCACTGGAAAAATTGATCGCGCTTATCGTCAACGAAAAGCACCATATCCACCATATCAGCGAGCGGGGCTACGTGGAGGCACCGGTGCGCATTGCCTCCATCCTCAAGGGCATCGAGGGCACCGACCTGTTCGACCGCATGCCGGCCCGGCATTTTTCTGAGCGGCATATTAAACAGGTGCATGACCGAAATTTTGTCGAATACCTCAAACGGGTCTGTACCCGCCTTGAACCCGGGGAATCGGTCTACCCCTATGTCTTCCCCATTCGCAATGTGGCCAGACCGCCGAAGGATCTGTCGGTACGGGCCGGCTACTTCTGCATCGATACCTTCACACCCTTGAACCACAACGCCTACAAGGCGGCCAAGGGCGCGGTGGACTGCGCCTTGACCGCGGCTCAGCTCCTTGAGGAGGGCTACCGCATGTCTTATGCTCTTGTCCGGCCGCCTGGACATCATGCGGAGCGGCGGGTGTTCGGTGGTTTCTGCTATTTCAACTCGGGTGCCATCGCTGCCAATTATCTCAGCAGGGAGGGCAGGGTGGCGGTGCTTGATATCGATTACCACCACGGCAACGGCACTCAGGATATCTTTTATCAGCGCAGCGATGTGCTGACCCTCTCGATCCATGGTCATCCCAGCTTTGCCTATCCCTATTTTTCAGGCTTCACTGAAGAGGTTGGGGAGGGGGCCGGTACAAGGTTTAATCGCAACTACCCATTGCCGGAAGGGCTGGACGGCGCAGCCTACCGGCTGGTGCTTACCAGGGCTCTGAAGCGCATCCGCGCCTTTAAGCCGCGTTTTCTGGTGGTGGCTCTGGGGGTTGATTCGGCTACAAAGGACCCGACCGGCACCTGGTCGCTCACTGCGGCGGATTTTGAGGAAAACGGCAAGATGCTTGGCAGCCTGCACCTGCCCACGCTGATCGTGCAGGAGGGCGGCTACCGGACTCGCTTGCTGGGCACCAATATTCGCCATTTCTTTCTGGGTCTCTGGACAGGCATGCACGGGAATAATCGCTCCTGAAACCCGAGAGAAAAGAATATCGTAACAGGGGGTCAAGTCTTGACGGGCTGTTGCCCAAAGCGTAATTTGACAACCTCAGTGTGCCGGACGGTGATGGAATCCGAACGTGCGTATCCGGAGCGCAAAAAAAGTCTGCATGCGGCTGACCTGCGATGCAATGCCGCAAGATATACGATGATGGGGACCTGGAAAGGCCCAGGGTGTGGCTGCCGCGAGTGCCATCCCGCAGGCCACTCCCCGCTCTTTGACGTGCCGAAGCAGGATCATCATGTTCTGAACGGCTGCAGTCAGGTACTCCTGGATCTGGACCCTCCAGAGCCTTCGCCAGCGGGCTCGCTTGAAGCCATACCGAGTGGACCAGGCAAAGGATCTCTCCATGATATGCTGCCGGGTTCGGATATCCTGCCGGGCCAAAGCGGATCGGGCCCGAGTCCGCATCCGGTCCAACTGTGCCTGCCTGAGGTGCCGCTTGATCGAGCGTCCCGCCTTCGAGGTGGTGCACTGGCTCATCAGCGCACAGGCCGAGCAGGTGTCCCGGGCACACAGATAATCCACGGCCTGCCTCTTTACGTGATGCCGTCGCGCTGCAAGTACCTGTCCCGCCGGGCACAGGTAGCTGTCCGTCTCCGAGTTGTACGAGAAGGCCTCTTCCGGGAAGATCCCCTTGCGCCGTCCGCTGTTTTCCTGGCTTCTCTTGATGTCCGGGATGTGGGCCCGCAGAACCCGATCGTGACAGGCCAGGTAGTTATCGACCATCCCGTACTTGGTGTCTGCCACCACGACCTCTGTGGCCTGCTCCGTGTTGCGGCCGTGTTGTTCAACCAGAGGCAATAACCGGTGGGCCTCGTTCGTATCGCCCGTCGTGACCTCGGTGGCCGTGATCACCTCACAGCCCACATCCACAGCCCGGTGGATCTTGTACTTCAGACTGGCGCCCCCCTTGCCCTGACGAACCACGGAGGCATCGGGATCGGTGGTGGAGACATGGCGCTTGTTGGCTACACCCGACTTGGGAGTCTCCTGGAAGCGGTCTCTGGGTGCGTGCCTGACCTTCTTCGACTTCCCGCTCGATCAGTGGGTGTCGCTCAGGACGACCAATATCATCGAGCGGCTCCACAAGGAGTTCCGGCGACGAATACGGCCGATGGAGATCCTGCCCGGGGAGGCAGCCTGCTATCGGCTCTTGGCCTTCATCTCGTTGAAGATGGAACTGCATTGGCGATCAACTCCTGTAGGGAAAGTGCGCAAGAGCCTGCCGTTCTTCCAGGAGATGGCTTACAGGCAATTTACACAAGAAAGTTGACAGTACCATTGACTTATCTTGAGTAATTCATTATACGAGCGTGGGAATCGTGCACACTCTACATTGACTTCGTTCTACTTCTTCTGTTTTTCCATCGCATATTCCCTTCACCTCGTATCGTGACCTTCAATGTTGGAAACCATAATTGGCTTTCACGACTTGACTGAGGCACCATGAATTTGAAATTCCTTCCACTCAGAAACTCAATGAACAGCATTTCTGACTACCGGCTAAATTAGAGGTTTCTATTGCCGTTGACGGAATCGCTCAATCCGCAGGAAACGAACTCTCGATACAGCTTAGGCACAGCGCCACGCACCATAAGTTCGATAGCCTCATACGATAAGAAACAGACTGCTTTCCAGACTTACAACGTTCATATTGCTGTGCAACAATCTTCAAGGTGATGACATGGATAAATTATGGAATTATTATTTTTCACATATGATTCGCAATAGCCGGCCAGCATATTGGGGGAATTGGGGACTGAATATGCAGATCAAGCCGGGTGCAGTTGGGATCGTTGATTCTACCTCAGGCGATTTCCGTCTGGTGGCTGAAAATCTTCCCGGCGTAGACGAAAGGGTGAAAGACATACCCTCTTCGATCACGTGGAAGTTGTCGTCGGAAAATGTCTCACGAGAAGACTCGAAGATCAATCTTGACGGCACATACGTCGACCCTGAGTCCGGAACGAAAATTGACGCCGGATTAGAGGTGAAGTGGGGATTTGCGAAGGCAGGGTCTATCGTCTCCGAGTTCTCGCTCTCACATGAGTCAATCGTTGAGGACTTCGGGACGTTACTTAATCAGAATATGGACTGGCTGGCGGATAAGGCAAAATCGGTCGGAATGGGAAGCGATGGGAACATTGCCCAGGGCTTTGGCGTGGTAACCGGCGTTTTGTGGGCGCATAGCGGTCTCAACATAGGCTCCCAAGAAAACCAAAGCAATTTCTCACTCTCCGGCTCGATCAGTGGCATGAACGAGATGCTGGGGGGCAACGCGACAGGCAAGGGTTCCTACATTTCAGCCAAGTACAATAAGAGTATGGTTCAGCACCTATGGCCAGACAAGTCAGGCACCTTGGCGCCCGGTCCTGTGCCGATCGCTTTCACGTTCGCCTCATTCGATGGGCGGCTTGTCATCCCGAACTGGATCATGAATCTGGGATCGTTCCAACTCTTTTTACACAACAATCACCTTGGCACTTACATCATCCACGCAGTGCTGAAGTACAAAACGCCAGAAGGTGAAAAAGAACAAAGAGAGGAGGTCTGGGGTGGCCAATCGAAAATGATGCCCATCCCTTTGAACGCTACGCGACTAAACCTCACAATCAAGTTTGTAGACCCATTTCAGCGAAAGCAACGTACCTTTCCATTTCATTGGGACTACCCGCTGGTGCAGTGGCCGAACGGTCAGCGCAACATAGACATATTCGGTGCTTGGCCTGGAAGGAAGCGTTGCACAGAGCGGGAGAATATGCTCAAAGGAGCACTCTCGGGTCGTCGGCGTAGCTTGTCATCTCCACGTAGTACTCGCAAGTGACCTGCCAATCGGACGATGAACCGATGTGCTGAGCGATTCAAGCACTGGTCGTTGTGGATCAATCATTTCAATCGTAAATATTCATAACGTTTCATTCACCAGCATTATCGCTTTGTGAAAGAGCTGAAAAAATACTATAAATTTGTGAGAGGGTGTCGCTCAGCGGGCCCTGCAGTTTCCCCCCCATGGGGTGGTCTCATTTATTAGACTCCGGAAGTTTGATCCTCCCGATGCTCAGTTTGCCTTCGTGAGCAAGTCTTCCTATCAGGGGCATCCACCAGTCATTCCTTCGTCGCTTATCTTTTTTTCTTCTCCAAGGTTGATGACGCTCTTTTCGTCTTCCAAGTCTTGCATCAAATATTGCGTTTTTTCAGGTTTTCGATTTCCTCCCTGAGTTCACGAACCTGCCGCCTCAAATCTTCCATCTCATCATAGTGTCCACCCTGCATCGGAAAGTTACGACTGTTGAAGTAAAGGGCTAGTACGATTACCACGAAGAAGATGAGACCCATCACTGGCAACATGAAGCTCCAACCTCCCATTAGTCATCATCTTAGAGGATTCAACATTTCCTTGCATTATGTTTTACTATACCGTACACTTCTGCCTAACTAATGTAAGGCGTTGTTGTACAAAACCCAGATCGACACTCGCGAAAGGGAAAAGGCAAGCAGATGGTAGCTCGTAATACAAGGGGAAAAGTCGTCGTATACACAAGAGTCTCCACGCAGAAGCAGGGCCACAGCGGTCTCGGCCTGGATGCACAGAGACAGGCAATCAAAAACTTCGTGATGCAGCGTAACGCTCGGGTCATGGAGACTTTCGTTGAGATCGAATCAGGCAAGCACAATGACCGACCTGAGTTGATCAAGGCGCTCGACCACGCAAGGAGGACTGCGAGCACCCTCGTCATCGCGAAGCTCGATAGGCTTTCTCGCAATGCGGCCTTCCTCCTGACGCTCAGGGACTCGGGTGTCAAGTTCATTGCTGCTGATCTTCCTGATGCCAACGAGTTGACAGTGGGTATCCTCGCGGTTGTGGCTCAAGCAGAACGAGAAGCAATCTCAAAGCGGACGAAAGAAGCACTGGCTGCTGCAAAAACGCGGGGCATTAAGCTCGGCAACCCGAACGGAGCCGCACCCTTGAGAAGAGCCGGGAAAGGCAACGTAAGCGCACTGAAGGCCATCCAGGCGAAGACCGCTGCTCGGACCAATGATCTTCGCCCTGTGATCGAGTCTCTGAAAGAGCAGGGTCATATCACTCTCGGAGCGCTCGCTGATGAACTCAACTCCCGTGGCTTCATCACGCCGAGAGGAGGAGGGTGGTATAGATCCAGTGTGAGGAACCTGTTGGCAAGGTTTAAGACCATCCCCAAGTCTACTTGCCGGGATAAAGGAGGGGCTCTCGAAAGAGAAGCAAGACGCCTTGGAGGATATTGACAAGAGCCCTAGGGCCTCGATGAACGGCCAGGTTCTGGCGAAAATGAGTTATGAAGAGTGGCTACAGGACCAAGATGAAGAAACACAAAAGGAAGTCCTCGGCGAGGCCAGGTTGTGGCTGTGGAAGAGGGGTAAGCTCTCCTTGAGCGACATGATCCACCAGAACGGAAGGCCACTCACAATCGAGGAACTGAAACACAAAATTTCAAGGGGATAGACCAGATACTGAAATAATACCGGGGTACCGACTAGCTTCCTGCACTCGTCAAAATGGGACTCTGACAAAAGACAGAAGATTACAATCGACAATCACCAAAAATGAAAAAGTCAGAGTCAAGCGACTCTGCCCTCCCTCCCTCATGCAAAGGATCCACAATAAATAACATGAACTTGACAACCGGCAGCGTGGCTTCTATCAGGATCAGCTGCCATACGATTAAACCTTGGTGCCATAAACTTACTTCCAACATTTCCAATTCCTGCAAGACCGATAAGTCCAAGAAGGAGCAGTATAAATATACGTCCAGGTACTTGTATTTCGCCTGCGATAGGAAGAGTAAATCTCTGTACAAAAATATCTGCATATAAGAAGCCAATTGAACAACTTATGGATTATATTGAACTTTAATATTTGAATGATTTGAAACAGTCGTCTGATTTGTAAGATAAATTTACACCTGGCACATAGAGGGGGGGATTACAATTTACAATTATCTGTAATCATGTGACTTTTCACCAAATCGAATATTGTAAAAAATACAGACGGAATTCATTGTTTTGAATAGATTTAACACGATAGTGTTCACTTCCGATTCAATGTCGC
>Ga0105107_10002879_pt1 | contig 11383 bp, 10 predicted proteins | sample PPLLaktember2015_6_FD_79335 | JGI IMG/M metagenome (GOLD analysis project Ga0105107, IMG submission 79335) | Freshwater sediment microbial communities from Prairie Pothole Lake near Jamestown, North Dakota, USA - PPLs Lake P8 Core (1) Depth... | ecosystem: Environmental > Aquatic > Freshwater >... | reverse complement strand
GGTGCGTGCCGCGCTCGCGGCCCACGACCTGCTGGTGTGCCTGGGCGGCGAAGTGCTGCGCATGTCCGTGCACCATCCGCTCGATGCGCTGCCGGAGGGCATGCCGGTGGTGCAGATCTCGGAACGCGACTGGGAGCTCGGCAAGAACCACCCGACCGAGATCGCCCTGCGCGCCGACGTACGCGAAACGCTGCGGGCGCTCAATGCGCTGCTTCGCACGCGCATGACGGCAGCGCAGAAGGCAACAGCCAAGCGACGCATCGAGGCGCTGGCGCGTGACAACTGGTCGGCCAAACGCGTGCGCGCGCGCGAGGAAGCGCTCAAGGCGGCGGCGACCCAGCCCATCGATCCACGCTTTTTCATGATGCAGCTGGCGGACGCACTACCGGCCGATGCGGTGCTGGTCGAGGAGGCGCTGACCACCTCGGCCCCGCTGCCGGCGCTTCTGCGCCAGCGCGATCGTCAAGGCTACTATGGCTTGGCGTCCGGCGGCATCGGCTTTGCCGTCGCCGGCGCCGTGGGCATCAGTCTCGCCTTGCCGCAGCGGCCGGTCGTTGCCCTGATCGGCGACGGCAGTGCGATGTACAACATCCAGGCGCTTTGGACGGCGGCGCGCCTGAAGCGGCCGATCACCTACGTGATCGCCAACAACCGCGGCTACCGCATCCTCAAGGAGCGGCTGGTGTCCTTCCGCAAGACCGACAAGTTCGTCGGCATGGACATCCGCGAGCCGGAAATCGATTTTGTGCGCCTCGCGCAGTCGATGGGCATGCCGGCGCGGCGCATTACCGAGCCGCAGGACATCCTGCCCGCACTGCAGGCCGCCATCGCCAGCGGCACGCCGAATCTGCTCGATGTAGGGGTGGCGGACGGCTTCGGCGGCTAGCAGGCCGCCCACGCCTCCACTGTGGCGCGAACCGCACGTTCAATCGCGATCCCGGTGGTCAAGGTACCGAACGCACCCGCGCGTACGACGACCCCCGAGTAACCTCGGGTTCTATCCCAGAACGGGTAGGACCCGAGGGCGCCCGGACTTGATACCCTCGCGCCGGCCGTGCAATTGAAGGTCGCACTCCGGCATTCGTGCCAAAGGCCGAATCCGTAGTGCCAGTCTTCTCCAAGACCTGCGCCGCCCCCGATGCCGGAGAGTATTGGCGAGTAAACCATGGGGATGGATGCCGTTCGATCCATCAGCAACTGGTTCATGGAGGCGGCATTCAGCAGCAGTCCACCCTTGAGCGCCTTGAGGAAGGCCATGTAGTCCTCGCCCGTGAAATGCATGCCACCGGCAAGGTTGGGATTGGACAAGGACGGAGCGTCATACGGCGATGCCGGGAAGAGCCCGGTTTGCGACCTGAATTCCGTGAAAATGGCCTGCCAGCCGGCGACACCGCGCGCCTTGACTGCCATGAGGCCCGCGACCTGCAGGTGTCCGCTGGCATAGAAAAAGGCCTGTCCCGGCACGTTGCCGTTGCCGGCGTTGGCGTCCGCGACGCTGAGGACACACTCCTCGAAGTCCGAATTTGCGGCATTGAGGCAAGCGGGATCTTCCGTCAGACCGGAGGTAAAGCTCAGCAGGTGCGCCAGTGTGATGCCGGACAACGGGTCGCTGCCGCCGATCGGCCAGCCGTCAATGTACTGCTGCGGCTGATCCGGCAGGGCCAGGTAGCCCTGCTCCACCAGCCGCAGGAGAATCACCGCGGAGACCAGTTTCGAGGCGGACTTGGATTCATAGGACGTCTGCAGGGTGGAGCTTCCCCGGTTGAAGGTATACCTGCGCCCATCCAGCCTTTCCACGGCGTAGGAGAAATCCACCTCCGACACGGCCACGGACGACAGCGCGGTACCCATCTCCGCTTCGAGCGCCTGCAGCGCACCGGACTGGGAGACCGAGCACGACGCCGCCGGTACACTGTCGCTGCTACCCCCGCAGCCTGCCGCCACCGCCGATAACAGCAGCACGGGCCACACCCGCCGCATGCGCGCTCGCTCGCGCGTGCGCAATGAATGAAGATTGCTCTGCATATGCGCAGCATGGACCACGTCGCGCAATTCGTCCGTGCGCTAACGAACCACCGCTGTGCGCGCTTGCGCACAGATCGACCGCTCGGGCATGGTTAGCGTGACTAGGCTCGCACAGACAGTGCGTGACCAGGGTCGCACGGACAGTGCGACTCGACACTGCATTCTCACGCCAAAGGCACCTCCATGAACAGCATCGTTTACCTTGTCGGCGCAGTCGTGATCATCCTCGCCATCCTGTCGTACTTCGGGCTGCGCTGAAGCAACTGCAGAGCATCGAAACCCGCCCATGCGGCTAGGCGATCAGCGGGCCAGCGGCAACGTCGAAGATCGACGGGGCCTGCGCATCGGCGGTGGGCTGGGCATTGGCGGAGTCGTGATCGCGGTCATCGCCTACTTCCTTGGCTTCGACCCCGCGGCCGTCTTGAACGTGGCCGAGCAGGTCGCGCCCCAAGGCGAAACGCGCCCTGCCCCCAAGGGCGCGCCCGCGGACGAAACCGGCCAGTTCGTCGCCAAGGTCCTCGGCAGCGCCGAGGATGTCTGGGGCAAATTGTTCCAGCAATCGAGCAGCCCGTACCGGGCCGCGACGTTGGTTCTCTATGACGGACAGGTACGCTCGGCCTGCGGCATGGGGCAATCGGCGAGCGGCCCGTTCTATTGCTCCGCCGACGAGAAGCTCTACATCGACCTGGCGTTCTTCCGCGACCTGCAGGCACGCTTCGGTGCGCCGGGCGATTTCGCCCAGGCCTACGTGATCGCACACGAGGTTGGCCACCACGTGCAAAAGCTCACGGGCACTTTCCAGAAGCCCGCGGCAGCGCGCGATGGCGCCTCGGCGGCAGAACGCAACCGGATGTCCGTGCGCCTGGAGTTGCAGGCCGATTGCTTCGCGGGCGTCTGGGGACACCACGCCGGCACCATGAACCAGCTCGAACCCGGCGACATCGCCGAAGCGCTCAACGCGGCCACTGCGATCGGCGATGATCGTCTGCAGAAGCAGACGCAGGGGCATGTGGTGCCGGAGTCATTCACGCATGGCTCATCGGCCCAGCGCGTGAGCTGGTTCAAACGCGGCATGGACACGGGCCGCCCGCAGGACTGCGATACCGCCGTCGAATGATGCAACGTGCGCTGCCGAACAAACAGGGGGCGCCTATTCCAGCAAAATCCCCGCCACACGCAACGGCGACGGTTGCATGGCCGGTCGGCTCAATGATGAGCGGACGGGTGAACCCCTAGTCGGCTGGAGAGCACATCATGAAATCCATTTCCGCCCTTGCGGCGGCACTGCTGCTGGCTTTCGCCGTGGTTGGATTATCGGCCTGTGAGAAAAAAGGTGCGGGAGAGCGAGCCGGCGAGGCGGTCGACGACGCGGCGAGGAAGGCGGGCGACGCCGTGAAGGACGCCGGCGACAAGATCAAGGACGCCACCAAGTAAGCGACCGCCGGAACTCACTCCCACTCGATCGTTGCCGGCGGCTTGGAGGAGATGTCGTAAGTCACGCGGTTGATGCCGCGCACTTCGTTGATGATGCGGCTGGAGACCTTCGCCAGAAGCTCGTGCGGCAGCGGGGCCCAGTCCGCGGTCATGAAGTCCGTGGTCTGCACGGCGCGTAGCGCAACGACGTACTCGTAGGTTCGTCCGTCGCCCATCACGCCCACCGACTTCACGGGCAGGAAGACCGCGAACGCCTGTGCGGTCTTATCGTACCAACCGGCGCTGCGCAGCTCGTGGATAAAGATAGCGTCGGCCTGGCGCAGCAGGTCCGCGTACTCCCGCTTCACTTCGCCCAGAATACGCACGCCCAGGCCCGGGCCGGGGAACGGGTGGCGGAACACCATCTCGCGCGGCAATCCGAGCGCCAGTCCGAGTTCCCTCACCTCATCCTTGAACAGCTCGCGCAGGGGCTCCAGCAGCTTGAGCTTCAGGGACTTCGGCAGGCCGCCGACGTTATGGTGCGACTTGATGGTCACGGCCTTCTTCGTCTTCGCGCCGGCGGACTCGATGACGTCCGGGTAGATCGTTCCCTGCGCGAGCCACTTCGCGCCCTTGATCCGCTTCGCTTCCTTCTGGAACACGTCCACGAACAGCTTGCCGATGATGCGGCGCTTGCGCTCCGGATCCGCGACGCCCTTCAGGGCCTTGAGGAACTTTGCGCTCGCGTCCACGTGGATGACCCTCACCTTCATATGTTTTGCGAAGGTGTTCATCACCTGCTGCGCCTCGTCGAGGCGCAGCAGGCCGTGGTCGACGAAAACGCACGTGAGCTGGCGGCCGATCGCCTTGTGGATCAGCGCCGCGGCCACGGAGGAATCCACCCCACCGGAGAGCCCGAGGATCACCTCCTCCTTACCCACCTGCTGGCGGATCCGCTGCACGGCCTCGTCCACGTAATCCGGCATGTTCCAGTCGCCCGCGCTGTCGCAGATCTCGCGCACGAAGCGGTGCAGCAGCTTCGTGCCCTGCAGCGTGTGCGTGACTTCCGGATGGAACTGCACCGCGTAGAATCGGCGCTCCTCATCCGCCATGCCCGCGATCGGGCAGGCCTCGGTGGAGGCCATCAGCTTGAAGCCGGGCGGCATCCGGATGACCTTGTCACCGTGGCTCATCCAGACCTTCAGCATGCCCTCCCCGTTCGGGCCGCGCGCGTCCTCGATGCCCTCGAGGAGCTTCGTGTGCCCCCGCGCGCGCACTTCCGCGTAGCCGAACTCGCGCGACTTGCCGGCCTCGACCTTGCCGCCCAGCTGCTGGGCCATGGTCTGCATGCCGTAGCAGATGCCGAGCACCGGCACGCCGAGCTCGAACACGGCCCGGGGCGCCTTCAGGGTGCCCGCGTCATACGCGGAGGCGTAGCTGCCGGACAGGATGATGCCCTTCGGCGCGAACGCACGCACGAAGGCGTCGCCGACATCGCAGGGATGGATCTCGCAATAGACCTTCGCCTCGCGCACCCGGCGGGCGATGAGCTGCGTGTATTGCGCCCCGAAGTCGAGGATCAGGATCTTGTCGTGCATCCCAGCCTCATTCGGCGCGATAGTTGGGCGCTTCCTTGACGATCTGCACGTCGTGCACGTGCGATTCACGCATGCCCGCCGAAGTGATCTCCACGAAGCGCGACTTGGTGCGCAATGCTTCGATGGTCGGGCTGCCGGTATAGCCCATGCTGGCCCGCACCCCGCCGATCAACTGCTGGATCACCCACACCACGCTCCCCTTGTACGGCACGCGCCCTTCCACGCCTTCGGGCACGAGCTTGTCCACGTTCATCTCCGAATCCTGGAAATAGCGGTCGGCGGCGCCTTTTTGCATGGCGCCCAGGGAGCCCATGCCGCGGTAGGCCTTGTAGGAACGGCCCTGGTAGAGCTCGAGCTCTCCAGGGGATTCGTCCGTGCCCGCGAACATGGAACCCAGCATCACCGCATGCGCGCCCGCGCCGAGCGCCTTGGCGACGTCGCCCGAGTAGCGAACGCCGCCATCTGCGATCAGCGGCACGTCGGTCCTGGCCAATGCCTCGGCGACATCCTGGATCGCGGTGATCTGGGGTACGCCAACCCCGGCGACGACGCGCGTGGTGCATATCGAACCCGGGCCGATGCCGACCTTGACGCCGTCCGCGCCGTGGTCCACCAGCGCCTTTGCGCCATCGGCAGTACCGACATTGCCGCCGACCACCTCGATCTGAGGGTATGTCCGCTTGATCCACTGCACGCGATCCAGCACGCCCTGCGCGTGGCCGTGGGCCGTGTCCACCACCAGCACGTCGGCGCCCGCCTCGACCAGCGCGGCGACACGATTTTCGGTGCCCTCGCCGACGCCGACCGCCGCGCCGACCCGTAACTTTCCCTGCGCATCCTTGGAGGCGACTGGGTGCTCGGTCTCCTTCATGATGTCCTTGACGGTCACCAGGCCCTTCAGGTGCCATTCCGCGTCCACCACCAGGACGCGCTCCAGGCGGTGCTTGTGCATCAGCTCCTTGGCCTGCTCGCGGCTCGCGCCTTCGCGCACCGTGATCAGGTCCTTCTGCGGCGTCATGATGTTCTTCAGCGGCTGGTCGAGCCGCGTCTCGAAGCGCAGGTCGCGGTTGGTGACGATACCGACCACCTTGCCGGCCTTGACCACCGGGAACCCGGAGATCTTGTGCTGCTTCTGCAGCGCCATCAGATCGCGCACGGTCATCTCCGGCGCGACGGTCATCGGATCGCGCAGCACGCCGGACTCGAAGCGCTTCACCTTGGCGACCTCGGCCGCCTGCAGCTCGGCCGGAAAATTCTTGTGGATGATGCCCAGGCCACCCTCCTGCGCGAGCGCGATCGCCAGCCGTGCTTCGGTCACGGTGTCCATGGCGGCGGACACGACCGGAATGTTCAGCTCGAGTTTTCGGGTGAAGCGGGTCTTCAGGGAAACTTCGCGCGGCAGGACGCGGGAGTGGGCGGGAAGGAGGAGCACATCGTCGAAGGTCAGCGCCTTCTGGATGACACGCATGATCAGCCTTTCACGCAAAGCGGCATTATACTCGCGTCCACAAGCGGCGCCCCCGTGCGTTGAGGTCAGATGAGGAACTCACCATGATGCGACTCCTGGTTCTTGGCTCGATGCTGTTCTACACCGCCGTCGCGTCTGCGCAGCTGTATCGCTGGGTGGACGGCGATGGCCGGGTTCACTATACGAACACGCCGCCGCCGGCCGGCGTGAAGTCGCGCACGCTGGCCGCGCCCGCCAGCGCCCCCGTGTCTCCTGCGACGAACGGCGATAGTGTGCCGGACGCCGCTGCCAAGGACGCTTCGAAGGGTCCTTCGACGCCTGCTGAACAGGAGCAGGCATTCCGCAAGCGCCAGTTGGAAGCGCAGAAGGCGGCCGAGAAGGCCGAGGCCGAGCGCAAGGAAAGCGTGGCGAAGTCGGAAAACTGCGAACGCGCTCGGGAGCATCTGCGCACGCTGGAAAGCGGCCAGCGGGTATCGCGCACGAATGCCCAAGGCGAGCGTGAGTACATCGACGACGCGGCGCGCGCCCGCGAAACCGAGTCCGCCCGCCAGGCGGTCACCGATTGGTGCGGCTGAGCGGCCTCAGCGCGCGCCTGCGGCGCGCCTCCTTCGGATCGGCAGCCAAGGGCCGGTAGGTCTCCACGCGGTCGCCGTCCCTGAGCGGCGTATCCAGAGTTACGCGGCGACCATGGATGCCCACTGCCAGCGTCTCGGGTCGGCCCGCGGCCGCAAGAGCCGCACGCACTGTTGCGCCCTCCTCCAGCTCCAACGCCACACGGTCTGCGTGCCCCGGCAGGGCCCTGACGACTTCAACGCGCAACCGTGCCATGGATCGCGTCGGCGCGCCGCTTGAAGGCATCGACCATGGTGTCGGCGATCGCCCCGAAGACCGGGCCAAGGGCCCTGGAGGCGACCGTGCCGGCGAACTCGTACTCCATGGCGAACTCGATGCGCGCGGCCTGCGGGCCGAGCGCGGCAAAGCGCCAATGCGCCGCGAAATGGCGGAACGGCCCTTTGCGCAACGCGAGCTCGATGGATTCGTGCGGCCGGTTGGTGTTCTCCGTCGTGAACTCGTAGCTCAGCCCCTTCATGCCCACGGCCAGCGTTGCCACGGTGCGCTCGGGAGCACGCTCAAGCACGCGCGCCTCCCGGCACCAGGGCAGGAACTCCGGATAGGCCTCGATATGCTCGACCAGCGCGTACATCTCGGCGGCCGAATGCTCCACCAGGGCGGAGCGGACGATGCGCTTCATGGGAGAATCGCAGCTCCATTCCAAGTGCGACCATGTCGATCGCCCATAACCGCAAGGCATTCCACGATTACTTCATCGAGGAGCGCTATGAAGCCGGGCTCTCGCTCGAGGGCTGGGAGGTCAAGGCGATTCGCGCCGGCCGCGCGCAGCTGGCGGACGCCTATGTCCTGATCAAGGGCGAGGAGCTCTGGCTCATCGGCGGCAACATCACGCCCCTGGCGACGGTCTCCACGCACTACGTACCCGATCCCGCGCGCACTAGGAAGCTCCTCCTGCATGCCGAGGAGATCCGCCGCCTGATCGGCAAGGTGCAGCAGCGCGGCTACGCGCTGATCCCGCTCGATCTGCATTTCAGCAAAGGCCGCATCAAGCTCTCGATCGGGCTCGCGCGCGGCAAGCTCAAGCACGACAAGCGGGCCACCGAGCGCGAGAAGCAGTGGCAGCGGGACAAGCAGCGGCTGCTACGCAGCCGCTGAGCGCTGCGGCGTACCGGGCGGCTCGGCCGCCAGCGCCTGCCAGGTGGCGACCACGGTATCCGGATTGAGCGACAGGCTGTCGATGCCCTGCTCCATCAGCCAGCGGGCGAGATCCGGGTGGTCGGACGGACCTTGGCCGCAAATGCCCACGTACTTGCCCTGCTTGCGGCAGGCGCGGATCGCCATCGCGAGCAGGACTTTCACGGCCGCGTTGCGCTCGTCGAAATCCTCGGCCACCAATCCTGAATCGCGGTCCAGGCCGAGCGTGAGCTGGGTCAGGTCGTTCGAGCCGATGGAGAAGCCGTCGAAGTGCTCGAGAAATTCCTCGGCCAGGAGCGCGTTGGAGGGGAGCTCGCACATCATCACGATCCTGAGTCCGTTCTCCCCTCGCCGCAGGCCGTTGGCGGCGAGCAGCGCGATCACGCGCTCGGCTTCGTCCACGGTGCGCACGAACGGCACCATCAGCTCCACGTTGGTGAAACCGAGCTCGCCCCGCACCTTGCGCAGTGCGTCGCATTCGAGGTCGAAGCAGGCGCGAAAGCTCTCGGCCAGGTAGCGCAATGCGCCGCGAAAGCCGAGCATCGGGTTCTCCTCGTCGGGCTCATAGCGGTCTCCGCCCAGGAGTTTGCGGTACTCGTTCGACTTGAAGTCCGACAAGCGCACGATCACCGGCTTGGGCCAGAACGCCGCAGCGATGGTGGCCACGCCTTCGGTGAGCTTCTCCCGGAAGAAGTTGACGGGATCGGCGTAGCCGCGCGCCGCCGCCAGCACCTTGGCGCGAAGCTCGGCGGGCAACTGGGCGTGCTCGAGGCAGGCCCGCGGATGCACGCCGATTTCGTTGTTGATGACGAACTCGATGCGTGCCAGCCCCACTCCGGCATTCGGCAACTGCGCGAAATCGAAGGCCAGGTCCGGATTGCCGACGTTCATCGCGATCTTTACCGGGATCTCGGGCATCACGCCGCACTCCACGACGCTCACGTCGAAAGGCAGACTGCCCTCGTACACGTTGCCGGTGTCGCCCTCCGCGCAGGATACGGTGACCGCCTGGCCGTCGCGCAGCTTTTTCGTCGCATCGCCGCAGCCCACGACAGCCGGGATGCCCAGTTCGCGCGCGATGATCGCCGCGTGACAGGTGCGCCCCCCCCGATTGGTGACGATGGCGGAGGCGAGCTTCATCACCGGTTCCCAGTTCGGGTCGGTCATGTCGGTGACGAGAATGTCGCCCTGCTTCACGCTCGACATGAGCGCCGACGAAGCCACCACGCGCACCGCGCCGGCGCCGATTTTGTGCCCGATGGCGCGGCCGCTCACGAGTACCTCACCACGGCCCCGCAGGCGGAAGCGCTCTTCGGTGCTCGCGTGGGCGCGAGACTTCACGGTCTCCGGTCGAGCCTGCAGCACGTAGATTCGACCGTCCTTGCCGTCCTTCGCCCACTCGATGTCCATCGGCCGGCCGTAGTGCTTTTCGATGGCCAGCCCGGCCCGGGCCAGTTCGAGCACATCGGCGTCGCCGAGCGAGAACGCATCGCGTTCCGCCGCCGGCACCGCCACGGTGCGCACCGAGCGCCCGGCCGCGGTGCCATCGGCATACACCATCTTCTGTTCCTTGCTGCCGAGGGTCCGCCGCACGATCGCCGGGCGTCCACGGGCCAGCATTGGCTTGTGCACGTAGAACTCGTCCGGGTTGACTGCCCCCTGCACCACCATTTCACCCAGGCCATAGGACGCGGTGATGAACACCACGTCGCGGAAACCCGATTCCGTATCGAGGGTGAACATGACGCCGCTGGCGCCCAGGTCGCTGCGCACCATCTGCTGCACGGCCGCCGACAGTGCCACCTCGCCGTGCGCAAATCCGCGGTGGGCGCGATAGGAAATGGCGCGGTCGTTGTAGAGGGAGGCGAAGACGTGACGGATCGCCTGCAGCACGTTGTCGGCGCCGCGCACGTTGAGGAAGGTTTCCTGCTGCCCGGCAAAGGAGGCATCGGGCAGGTCCTCGGCAGTTGCGGACGACCTTATGGCAAATGAGGTGTCACTTGAGTATTGTGTTACAACATCTTGATAAAAAGATCTAATATCTTGTTCAAAGGAGGATGGAAATGGGGCTGACTCGATCCAACCGCGAATTTCGGCGCCACAACGCTCGAGTTCCTGGATATCCCCCTCCTTGAGACTGGCAATGCGCGTGGCAATACGCTGATCCAAGCCGCCTGCCCGAAGAAACTCGCGGTAGGCATCGGCCGTGGTGGCGAAGCCGCCGGGCACCCGGATGCCGGCACCGGCCAGCGCGTGGATCATTTCGCCGAGGGACGCGTTCTTGCCGCCAACCTGGGGCAGGTCCGACAGACGCAGGTCTTTGAGCCACGCGACTCTCATTTCCCTGCTATTTTATCCGGCATGCCGCAGCGCCGCACCGTGTTCTATGTTTCCGACGGCACCGGCATCACGGCGCAGATGCTCGGGCACAGCCTGCTCACCCAGTTCGAAGGGGTCGAGTTCCGGCAAGTCACGTTGCCCTTTGTCGATTCCGCGCAGCAGGCCGAGGAGTGCCGCGCCCGCATCGAGGCCGAAAGCCGGGACGGCAACGGCATGCCCATCGTCTTCTCCACCCTGGTCGACGGGCAGCTGCGCGCCGTGGTGCGCAGATGCAACGCGCATTTCGTGGATTTCTTCGAGACGTTCATCGATCCGCTCGAGGAGGCACTGGGCATGCCTTCGACGCACACCATCGGACGTTCGCACAGCGCGATGGACAAGCCGGGCTATACCCACCGCATGGACGCGATCAATTTCGCCATGGCGCACGACGACGGCGCCTCGGATCGGGAGCTCGAGCAGGCCGACGTCATCCTCGTCGGCGTGTCGCGCACCGGCAAGACCCCCACCAGCCTGTACCTGGCGCTGCAGTTCGGCCTGAAGGCAGCGAACTACCCGCTCATCCCGGAGGACTTCGAGCGCCGGCAGTTGCCGCCGGCGCTCGCGGCGCGCAAGGCGCACCTGTTTGGATTGAGCATCGCGCCGGAGCGCCTCAGCGAGATCCGACGGGAGCGCCGTCCGGGCAGCCACTACGCCGAGTTGGACAACTGCCGCTACGAAGTCGAACAGGCCGAGCAACTGATGCGCCGAGAAGGCATCCGCTGGATCAATT
>Ga0105107_10002878_pt1 | contig 11386 bp, 7 predicted proteins | sample PPLLaktember2015_6_FD_79335 | JGI IMG/M metagenome (GOLD analysis project Ga0105107, IMG submission 79335) | Freshwater sediment microbial communities from Prairie Pothole Lake near Jamestown, North Dakota, USA - PPLs Lake P8 Core (1) Depth... | ecosystem: Environmental > Aquatic > Freshwater >... | reverse complement strand
CCCGTGAGCCGCCGCATTTCCGCTCCGTAGGGTGCATTGAAGAACGTGTAGCGAAGGTCGTTATCTACGGTTGCGATGATCACCTCCGTTCCCTTCGTCACGGTCTCGAGCAGCTCGTTCGCCTGCCGCAGTCGCGCTTCCCTATCGGCCAATGCCTGCTCGGCGTTCCGCCGTTCCGTAATGTCGACCATGTAGATGCGGACGTGTCCGCTCTCGCGAATGGGCGTGCATACGGTCTGATACCAGACACCGTTGATGCCGTGCTCGAGCACGAGCATGTCGCGCTTCTCTTCCTCGATCCTTTTCGCCGCGGACACGAGCATTTCGAGGACCTGGGGGAGCGTGCCCGCTTCTCGAAGCTCGGGGAACCTGCTCGCGGACGCCGGATTGGCATAGTAAATCTTCCCTGTGGCATCCATCTCGATGACGGGATTCGGATTGAGACGCGGGAAGCTCGCGAGCCGCGCGAGCTCTTTTTCCAGGTTCGCGCGGGCCGAAATATCGACGAACAGAACGGCGAACTGGCGCGGCGCAGGCGAGTATGCGAACACTTCGTAATCGCGGCCGAGCGCAGCGGAATGCCGCTCGAAACGAATCGGCTCGCCCGTCAGCGCGACCTTCCCGTACGTCTCGATCCAGAACGGCTCGATCCCCGGCATGACCTCGCGAACGGTACGCCCGATCACGTCGGCGCGGCTGAGCCCGGTGAGCCGCTCGAATGCCGGATTCACGTCGATGAACCGGTAGTCGCATGGATTCCCCGCGTCGTCGCAGATGATCTCATGAAGCCCGAATCCTTCGGTCAGGGCGTCGAAGAGCGACCGGTATCGCCGCTCGCTCTCCCGAATCGCCAATTCCGCTTTCTTGCCCTCGGAGCCCATCACCGTTTCCCAAACGCCCGCGCGCTTGATGAGGGCGAACTGGTGATTGGCGATGACATCCATGATTTCCGATGCGCCGCACTTCTCGAGCGAGTATGTGCAGAGAGCGAGCATGCGGTATGCGCCGATGATCCGGTCGATCGCTTCCTCGTATGCTGTAAACTCCTTCCAGTGCCGCTGCTCGAGCCAGAACGTGTTGCCCGAGATCCGAAGCCCCGCGTATCCCTGGGCGAGCGCTTCGTTCAGCTTTTCCGCCCAGCTCCGGAGAACCCGGTCGGAATCGAAGGAGTCGTCCCGCAGATACCACTCGCCGTAGGAGAGAATTTCGATCTGACCCTTCTCGATGTACCGGGCGTAATCCGGCAGAGCGTTCTCCATCGCGGCATGGGCGTCCTTCACCGTCAACGGATCGGATGTGATCCACATGCAGAACTCGTTGTTTTCGAGCCCCGCCTTGAAATACGGCACGAGGATGTCCCTCAGATCGTCCTTGTTTTGATAGAATTGACAGAAGTGTGTGCCCCACGGCACGTCGCCCATGAGCTCGAGTCCGCTTTTGCGCCTGTCTTTCGCCATCGAACCGGGCCTCGGGAAGTTAAGAAGCCGTAGATTGATCGAAGGTATTGTCCCTCCGAATCGGCTCGAAGTCAAGGGCGCCCTCTCCCGCCGAGGGACGATGGGGGAGCGCCTCATTGCCCTTTCCTGAGAGTTTTCCTGATGGCGTCGCAAAATGCCGGAAGATCGCCCGGAACGCGAGAGGTGATGAGGTTCCCGTCGACGACAACCTCCCGATCGGTCCATTCGGCGCCCGCGTTCACGACGTCGTCCCGTATCGCGAAGAACGAGGTCGCCTTTCTCCCCTGGAGGATTCCCGCCGAGACGAGCATCCACGGTCCGTGGCAGATCGCTGCCACGACTTTGTTCCGGGAATCCATTTCCCGCACGAAGTCGACCATCCTTCGGTCCCGCCGCATCATATCGGGCGCGTATCCTCCGGGAACAATCACCGCATCGAAGTCGCTGGCATCGGCGTTCTGAATCGACACCTCTTCCTCGGCGGGGTATCCTTCCTTGCTGCGATACGTGCGCGCCCGCCCCGGTCCAACGAATAAGGTTTCGAAGGACTCCCCTCTGAAGAAGAGGTAGGGATACCATGCTTCGAGCACCTGGTAGTTGTCTTCGATGAGCAGCGCGATCTTTCTCATGTTCCCTCCGGATAGAATGTTTCCCCAGTCACACGAAGCCGCAGCGGAGGAGCCGTCTCTCTGGCGAAATGCTATCAAGAGAGGAGCTCCCGGCACAGTATCGGATTCCGCTTTGTATAGACCGATATCCCCCTGGCACAGGCGTTTCCACGGGAGCCAGGCTCGCGATCGAGGCGGAAAACGGTCAGCACAAGTGGGACGTCGGCTATGGAGGAGGCTCGTTCCTTTCGATAATATTTCCCGCAAGTGAAAAGGGAAGTCGAGTACTACGAGGCTCGCGGAGATGAAGCGGAATGAAGATGACAGATAGGCAATCGATCGAGAGGAGGAGCAGCCATAAGCTTGCCGGACACGCATTCGCCGTAAGTAAACCTGCCGTCGGACCCGGTATGCTACCCAGTTGGGCCGGATCCGACCCGATTCGGAGGGGCCAAACTCGAATCCTTGAACCTTTGCAAGGGGGAATCGCAATGAGATCAATGAGAGTGCCGGTGTTGATCCTCGCAGTTATCATATTGCTCGGAGTCATACCGGTCTATGCGCAGTATCCGGGTTCCGGACAGCTCCCGCTCAATCCCGGAGTCATCCTGCGGTACGTCGACCCGCTTCCGCACTTCGCCTATCCGGGCACGCGTGTGGATGCGACGGAGCCCTGGACACCGCTCACCGTTGAAGCGATGGCGCTCGACCTGCAGGCGCTCTCGACGGGGACGGTGCTCCCGAATGGAACGATCGTGGGCCCGGCAGCCGGACTCACCCATGTCTGGGGGTATCGCGTTTCGAACGGAATGGTGACGAGAGGTCCTCATTGGCCGGGATTCACCGTCGAGGCAAAGAGGGGCGCGCCTCTCAACGTGCTCTACCTCAACAACCTAGAAGAGAGCTACGATGCCGTGAACATCGCCGTGGATCAGACGCTCCACTGGGCGATGAGCATGGGTGGTATGATGAATATGGAGCCATACACCGGGCCCGTTCCGGTCTGCTTCCATCTCCATGGCGGCGAAGTCCCCTCGTGGTCGGACGGAGGCCCCAATGCGTGGTATACCCCCATGGGAATGATGGCCGGTCCGAGCGCCTTGACGAATGTGTACCGCTACCCGAACACCCAGGAATCCGCCACCCTTTGGTTCCACGACCACGCCCTCGGGGCGACGCGAACCAATGTGTATGCGGGTCTCGCCGCGTTCTACCTCCTCAGAGACGATTCGGATGACGCGCTCCATCTACCCGGCTGGTCGGGTGATGGCTTGGTGCAGGAGAAGGATCGGGTGACCGGCGCCGATCACGGGGTCCCGTATCCTCCGGAGATCGAGATTGCACTTCAAGATCGGATGTTCGATCAAAACGGCCAGCTCTATTTCCCGGCCGTCGGCGATAATCTGATGGATCATCCGTACTGGCTCCCCGAGTTTTTTGGGGACATCATGACGGTGAACGGGAAGACCTGGCCGTACCTGAGCGTCGCGCCGCGCAAGTACCGCTTCCGTATCCTCGGCGGCTCGAACGCGCGCTTCTATGAGCTCTTCCTGCAGGATGTGGCGACGAAAGCCCCTGGCCCAGCGATTCAGATTATCGGCACTGACGGTGGTTTCCTTGACGCTCCCGTTGTTCTCGATCCAGCACTAAAACAGAAGCTTGTTATGGCGCCAGGGGAACGCTACGACGTCATCATTGATTTCGGATCGATACCGAATCCCACGCCCGGAGTGCCGCAGGTGTGGACCCTCGTGAACAAGGGAAACGCCCCCTATCCGAAGGGAACCATGCCGAATCCCCAGGACGTGGGGCAGATCATGCAGTTTGTGGTGAACGGCACGCTCGTCGGTGCGGACAACAGCGTTGTAACCGGCAGAGCGACGCCCCTCGAGAAGCTCGTCAATTTCGCGACGGCTACCCCCGCGGTGCCCTTCCAGAAGCAGCGCCAGCTCACGCTCAACGAAGTCATGGGCATGGGCGGCCCGCTCGAAGTGCTTGTCAACAACACCAAATGGAGCGGTCACTCGACGAGACCCTACGGCGATTTCATGGATGATCCGTCAGGCCTCACGTCGGACGGCTTCAGCGAGATCCCGACTGAGGGCGAGACCGAGGTCTGGCAGATCATCAATCTTACCGTGGACGGGCATCCGATACATCTGCACCTCGCACAGTTTCAACTGGTGAGCCGGCAGACGTTCAATGTGACGAAGTACATGAGGACCTATAACAAAGCCTTCGTCGCGGCGGGATTTCCCAACGGTTTCGAGGGTGGATGGGGACCGCCGCTCCATTACTTGACGGGCAAGGATCCGAATAACAAGCAGTGGACGACCTTCCTCGGCGGCAATCCCGACGTGACGCTGTTCTTGACCGGGCCGGCTAGACCGGCGGATCCGCAGGAACGCGGATGGAAGGACACGTTCATCATGTTACCGGGCGAGGTCACGACGGTGATTGTCCGGTGGGCTCCGCAGGATGCGACCGCCAGCGGGAAGAACTACTACGATTTCGACCCGAGTGGAGGTCCGGGGTACGTGTGGCATTGCCATATCGTCGATCACGAGGATAACGAAATGATGAGGCCGACGTACGTGTACGCATCGGAGGATGCGCCCGAGGACAGGCTCGACGCCCCGGTCTATGCGGGGTATCAGATGATGCACCCCGATATGCCGATGATCGCCTCCCAACGAGCTGCTGTGGCGAAACCGGAACTGGTGACCACGGGAACGGCGTCCGATCTACCGAAGGCCTTCGGCCTCGATCAGAATTTCCCCAACCCGTTCAATCCGAGCACCCAGATCCGCTTTGCGCTGCCGAAGGCGAGCCACGTCAACCTGGCTGTATATAATATTTCCGGCCAGAGGGTGGTCACGCTCATCGACAGCGATGGGCAGGCGGGCTATCATACCGTGAATCTCAACGCGAATGGCCTCGCGAGCGGGATCTACTTCTACCGGTTGACGGCTGGGAACTTCACCGAGACGAAGAAGATGATCCTTCTCAGGTAGCTCCGGTCTTTTATGGTTAGCTTTGGTTCGGGGAAGCCCGGCTGCTCAAGTTCGATGAGGATTTGGCAGCCGGGCTATTCTGTTGTGTCGGGTTCTTCGTACTTCCAGTAGTCGCTGAAGAGCATGTCGCCCCGGATTCTCTTCGCGAATACGAGAAAAGTGCCGTGCGCCTCGAATGTCATCCGCTTGAGCACCCAGGGACCGCTCGCATCAACGCCGTAGTGCATCGCCGAACGCATGCTCTTCACGTGCTTGGGAAGGGGGTCCATCGTGAATTCGACCTTCACCGCGCGTCCCGAGCCTTCGTCGATCCACGCTGCGCCCTTCACCGTGGCCGGTTTGTCCTTTGAGCGAGGCTTTTCCTTCTCCGGATAGCTGAACTCGAACCGAGCGCAGCTCGCGCCGTCGATCGTCTCGCGGCTCTCCGTCTCCGTTACCCGCACGACGTCCTGGCGCTCGGGATTGAAGGGGCTGTCGTCCAGGGAGAATGAGTGCGACTGCTCGTCGTCCTCGTCTTTCTCGGCCTTTTTCGGGTCTTTCTTTGCTGCCTTCGCCTTCTCGGCTGCCGCTTTCTTTTCCCGTTCCGCCGCTTTCTTCTTCTCGTCGCCGGTTATATCTTTTCCGTCTTTCGACGCCTTGACGATCTCGCTCTTGACGTCCCCCCCCGCATCGAGCGCAATGGAAATCTCGATGTCCGTTTGCGACTTCACGCGTCCTTTGTCATCGACCTCCTGCATCTTTTGAAGTGCCTTGCCCGGCACGAGGTCCTTGTTCGACACGAAGGTCTGAACGGCGCGAATCCAGAGCGGGGGATGGGCGCTCGCCGGGGCGCGGGCGCTGTCGGCCGGCGTGGTTCCGGGGGCCGAGGCGGCGCCGGCACGCCCTGGGGCCGCGAGAGCGCAGAGGAGCATCAGAATGCAGAAAAATCCCGCGGAGTTGTTGTTTTTCAAGGATGCCTCCCGTTGTGATTGCCGCCGCGGGCCCGGCGTCGAGGGCGAATGGCTACGCCTTTTTTACGAGCGGCTTTCCGCAGCACGTGATCTCGCAGCAGGTATCTTCCTCGACGCTGCAGCCGCAGTCGCAGGTGTCGGCGCCTTTCGCGGCGTCTCTGCACGCCTTCATCACCTTGAGCTCGAGCCCGCATTCTCCGCAGGCGTAGACCTCGCCCCGCTTCATATCGTAACAGCCCGGCATTGGAAAACCTCCCTGCTTTATAGTTGCAGACGGCGAACTCTATTCGAACAATTTTCAATCGTAGCATATCTCCTGGGCCGGACACATTATTTTTCGTTTTCCCCTTGACTTTCGGTTTTCTTTCGGGTAAGCTGAAAATGACATCCCGTGGAGATGCTTCGGTGCTGCCCGGGGATGTCGCGGACCTGCCGAAACCGTGGAGGTGGCAATGGTCTATCTGACGAAACGACAGCGCGAGATTCTCGAGTTCATACGATCTTTTCAGGCGGCGAAGGGGTACGCGCCCTCGCTCGAGGAGATCGCGGCGCACTTCAAGCTCTCCGCCGTGAGCACGGTGCACGAGCACCTTGCGAATATGAGCAGGAAAGGGCTCCTGCGGCGCGGCTGGAACAGGGCGCGCTCGATCGAGCCGCTCGGCGGCGGGGAGGCGCGCGAGGTGCCGCTCGTGGGAACGGTCGCCGCGGGTGCGCCCATCGAGGCGATCGAGGTGCCCGAGAACGTCTCTCTTCCGCCGGACATCGCCGGGCGCGGCGAGACCTTTGTGCTCAGGGTCAGGGGGGAGTCGATGACGGGGGACGGGATACTCGACGGCGATCTCATCGTCGTCGAGAAGCGCAGGCGCGTCGAAAACGGCGCGCTCGTGGTCGTTCTCCTGCGCGGCGTCGAGGCCACGATGAAGCGTTTTTACCACGAAGGCGCGTCGGTGAGGCTTCGGCCCTCGAATCCGACGATGGAGGATATCGTCGTCCCGGCGGCCGAGGTAGAGGTGCGCGGCATCGTCGTGGGGCTCATGAGGCGCTACAAGCGGGCGTGATCGCGCGGACGCGGGTCCTGCCGCCGCTTGTACCCCGCACGTGCTCGCTCGCCGGGCTCGCTGCGCTGCGTGCGGGGGCCCCAGCGGCGTCACCCGCTACTTGTGCCCTCGCGGAGGCCCCGTGGGCGCCAACCGCGCGCACGGCTCGTGTGAGATGTGGTGAAGGTTATGGCATTCGCATATCGAAGGGTCGATTTCCTGCTTTCCGTCGATGCGTCGGGAGAGGTGAGGGAGGGGGACTGCCTGCTTCTCGAGACGGGGCGCAGGCCCGCCGAGGGAGAGCTCGCGCTCGTCAAGCGGGAAAAGGTCGAAGTGTTGTGCCGGTGGAACGGCCGGAACGGGGATGAGGTGTTGGGGGTGGTCATCGGGGTAAAACGAAAGCTTTGAAGAGTCGTGCGGCGGTATCGGCCGCGTGGCGATGCGCCCGCGGGGTGTGGCCTTGGCCGCGGTGCAGCGCGATGGGGGGACGAGCGTGGAGCGCGAGATCCTGCACGTCAACACGGACGATTTCTACGCGTCGGTTCTGCGGCTGCGGGATGCGACGCTGCGGGGGCGGGCCGTGGTGGTGGTCGGTGCCTCGCCGCGGGGGATGGTGTTCTCGGCCTCGTACGAGGCGCGCCGTGACGGAGTGGCGCGGGGAATGACCGCCTCGGCCGCGATGCGTCTCGCCTCGCGCGCCGTCTTTCTTCCTCCCGACTGGGGGCTCTTTCGGCGCGCATCGTCCGCCATCTTCGCGATCCTGCGGCGCTACAGCCCGCTCGTCGAATCCGCATCGCTCGATGAGGGGTACGTCGATTATACCGGCTGCAGCCGCCTCTTCGGGCCGGCGCTCGATACGGGGCGAAGGATAAAGGACGAGATCGCGCGCGAGACGGGGCTTGCCGTGTCGCTCGGGGTCGCCTCGAACAAGCTCGTGAGCCACGTCGCCTCGCGCTCCGCCAAATGCGCGAACCTCGTCGACGTCTATTCAGGTTACGAGCGATCGTTCATCGCGCCCGTGCCGGTTCACCGGTTTCCTCTCGTCGGCGAGAGACGCGCGCCGGCGCTCTGCGAGCTCGGTGTCGCGCGCGTCGGGGACATTCTCCTCTTCACCGAGGACATTTTCGCCTTCTGTTTCGGCGCGTGGGGGAGACGCCTCTACCGGGGTGCGCTCGGCGAGGATACGGCGCCCGTGCGGACGCGCCCCGCGCCCGACGAGCGGTTCACCGTTGAAGAGATCCTCGAGCCCGACCGGATCGATCGCCGGTTTCTCGAGGGGGTGCTCTACCGTCTCACCGAGCGTCTCGGGGAGAAGCTCCGCGCGGAGCGGTCGCTCGCGGGCACCGTCGGCGTTGAGGTGCGGTACGCGGACGGCATGGCGGCGCGGGGAACGGGAAGAGTGGGACCGGCGTCGGCTGACAACGCAGGAGAGGACGAACCGGCCGCGGCGGAGGATTGCACCCTCTTCGAAGCGGCGCGAGAGGTGTTCACGCGGATCTACGCCCGGCGGGTGCGGGTGCGGAGCCTCGTTCTCTCGGCGGAGAAGATCATGCCCGCGCCGCTCCAACTCGAGCTCTTCGCCGGCGAGCGCGCCGCCGCGGCAGAGCGCAGGGGCAAACTCTACGCCGCGCTCGATCGCCTGCGCACCGCATATCCGGGATGCACGGCGCCCACATTCGGAAAGGCGCTCGCGGCGCGGGTGCCTATGGGGCCGCGACATATGCACATGTAGCGGGTGGCGCCCATGGGGTCCCCGCACGCAGCGCAGCGAGCCTTGCGAGCGAGCACGTGCGGGGTGCAATGGGCGACAGGACCCGCGTGCGAAGCGCGGCAGGACCCGCGCCGGACAGCGGCGCTTCGAAGAGAGGGCATCTCATGAGCTTCGTCCATCTGCGCGTCCATTCCAATTTCTCCATGCTTGCCGGCACGAGGCCGGTCGAGGATCTCGTGAGCGCGGCGGCCGGGGCGGGAATGCCCGCACTGGCCCTCACCGATATGGATGGGATGTACGCTGTCGTGCCGTTTCAGAGGGCGTGCAGGGAGAAGGGCATCCAGCCGATTCACGGCGTCGAGTTCACGGGGACGCTCGATGCACCCGGTGAATCTCGCGCCGCGCGCGCGACGCGAACATGCTCGGAATCCCGCGCCTCCGCAGGCCGCTCGTTCGGGCGCGTCACACTCCTCGCCCGAACGCGCGAGGGATATAGCGAGCTCTGCCGTCTCGTCACGCGGCGGCGGCTCGACGCCGATTTCTCGCTCGCCGCGGCGCTCGATCGCCTTTCGGCGAACGTGTATGCACTCTCTGACGACGAACGCGTTCTCACGCGTCTCCGCGGCCGCAAAAACGCCTTCGCGGCGCTCCCCGTGGCGGTGGGGCGCGAGTGGATGGAGCACCGGTGGCGGCTGAGACGCGTCGCCTCGCGTCTCGGGCTGCGCACCGTCGCGGCGGGGGAAATCTATTTTCTCGAGCCGCGGGAGCATTTCGTGCACCGCGTCCTCACGGCGATCCGAACGCGCACGACGATCGGCACACTCCCGCCCGGCGCCGCGGCGCCGCCGTCCGCGTATTTCCATTCTCCCGCCGACGTGGCGCGCGTATTTTACGACGATCCCGCCTCGCTCGATGCGGCGCTCGAGATAGCGGACGGATGCCGCTTCGATCTCGATCTCCATTCGCGGAAGCTCCCGCGTTTCGCGCGCGGTGGGGGGGAGGAGGCGTTCGCGATGCTCCGCCGCCTCGCCCTGCGGGGGCTTCGGGAGAGAATAGAGGAAGACGAATGGCTGGCGGCGGTCGAGACGCTCGATCGAGAGCTCGCCGTCATCGACGCGAAGGGGCTTGCAGATTACTTTCTCATCTGCTGGGACATCGTCCGATTCGCGCGGGGCCGCGGGATGCGCTCTGTGGGGCGGGGATCTGCGGGAAACAGCATCGTCTCGTACGCCCTCGGGATCACGCACGTGAACCCGCTCCGGCACAACCTCTTCTTTGAGCGTTTCCTCAACCCCGAGCGCGAGCACCTGCCCGACTTTGACATCGATTTCGGCACGGACGACCGCGAGGAGGTGCTCCGCTATATATTCCGCCGCTACGGCGCCGAGCGCGTCGCGATGATCGGCACCTACAGCACGCTCAAGGCGCGCGCGGCGATTCGCGAGGTGACGAAGGCGCTCGGCATTCCCGAGGGGGAGGTCGACCCGTTCGTGAGGAGGCTCCCGTACTTCGCGGCGATCGAGCAGCTCGAGGAGGAATGCGCCATCTCGCCCGCCTCTTCCGGCATCCCGTTCGATCGCGAGCCGCTCCGCACGATTTTCTCGCTCGCCCGGCTCATCGGCGAGTTTCCCCGCCACATGGCGACGCACCCGTGCGGGCTCGTCATCTGCCCCGAGCCCATCACGGACTTTATCCCGCTCCAGCGCGGCGACAAGGGCTACGAGATCACGCAGTGGTCGATGCACGAGGTCGAAGAGGCGGGGCTCCTCAAGATCGACGTCATCGGCCAGAAGGGGCTCGCCGTCATTCAGGAGGCGGGAGCTATGGCGGAGCGAAACGAGGGGCGGCCGCTCCATCCCGAGCGGGTCGACTATCTCAGCGACCCCGCGACGCGCGAGATGCTGCGCGCGGGACAAACGGAAGGGTGCTTCTACATTGAGTCCCCCGGCATGATCCAGCTCATCCGCCAGGCCCGCTGCGACGATTTCGAGGTGCTCACGGCGCTCTCGTCGATCATTCGCCCGGGCGTGTCGAGCTACGGCGGGAAGCGACAGTATCTGCACCGCCACCTCGGGCTCGAGCCGGTCGAGCTCATTCATCCGGCGCTCGAGCCTGTGCTCCACGACACGTGCGGCTGCCTCATCTATCAAGAGCAGGTGATCCGCATCGCCGTCGCCGTCGCGGGGATGAGCTACGGAGAGGCGGACGGGCTCCGCCGCTGCATGGCATACAAGAATATCGACGGCGAAACGATGGCGCTCTACCGGGCCTCCTTCATGCGCGGGGCCCTCGCACGGAGGATTCCCGAGGAGACGGCGGCCGAGATCTTCCGCCAGATCGCCTCCTTCGCAGGCTATGCCTTCTGCAAGGCGCACTCGGCCTCTTTCGCGCTCGAATCGTTCGAGAGCCTCTACTGGAAGACGCACTACCCGGCCGAGTTCATGGCGGCGGTGCTCTCGAACGGCGGCGGGTACTACTCGCAGAGCGAATATCTCGAGGAGGCGCGGCGCCTCGGTCTCGAAATTCTCCCCCCGTGCGTGAACGAGAGCGCCCTGCGGCATTACGGGCGCGGCCGCGCGCTCCGCATCGGACTCATGCAGGTGAAAGGT
>Ga0105107_10002875_pt1 | contig 11394 bp, 6 predicted proteins | sample PPLLaktember2015_6_FD_79335 | JGI IMG/M metagenome (GOLD analysis project Ga0105107, IMG submission 79335) | Freshwater sediment microbial communities from Prairie Pothole Lake near Jamestown, North Dakota, USA - PPLs Lake P8 Core (1) Depth... | ecosystem: Environmental > Aquatic > Freshwater >... | reverse complement strand
GGCCATCGACAACAAGACCACCGTGCTGGTGCTGGGCGACGCCCGCAACAACTACAACGACCCGCGCGCCTGGTGCCTGCGCGAGGTCCACAACAAGGCCAAGAACGTGGTCTGGCTGAACCCCGAGAGCCCGAGCGCCTGGGGCTTCGGCGACAGCGTGATGGACAAGTACCTCCCCTCGGTCGACATCGCCGAGGAGTGCCGCAACCTCCGCCAGCTCTCCCGGATCGTCGACAAGCTGGTGCTCTGAGCGGGGACGGTCTTAAGAAATTAAGTAACTCGCCACCCGACCCTCGACTCGAGGAAACGGGGCTGAGTTACTTAATTTCTTAAGACCGTCCCCGCCTCCAAAGCGCGACGCCCCGCCGGGCTTTCGCGCGGCGGGGCGTCGGTACAGGGCGGAGGGCGGTGGATAGATGATGGGGGGTGAGAGGTTGGACATTTCGGTGAGAAATGTCATATCCACCGCCGCTCCATAACCTCTTCGGAAGCGGCCTGGGTTCGCCCCAGTGGAGTCATTATCTGCCGCGCCGCGGGCACTGTCAAACAGGATTTGCGAAAATCGGCGAAGAAATTAAAAAATGAACGATTTCGCCGAACTGGACGATGTTTTTCACGTAGAAGGCGAGGCAGCTCCGCGCTTCTTCGTGCGGACCTACGGCTGCCAGATGAACGTCCACGACTCCGAGAAGGTCGCGAACCTGCTGCTGCACGCGGGCTGGCGCGGCGCGGACGACGCGGACGCCGCCGACCTGCTGCTGATCAATACCTGCTCGATCCGCGAGAAGGCCGAGCACCGCCTCTACAGCGACCTCGGCGCGCTGCGCGCATGGAAGGCCGAGCGCCCCGGCCGCATCCTCGGCGTCGGCGGCTGCGTCGCGCAGCAGGAAGGCGACACGCTGCTGCGCCGCTTCGGCCACCTCGACTTCGCCTTCGGCACCCACAACCTCCGCCTCGTGCCGGCGCTCGCCGAGGCCGCGCGCGCCGGCGAGCGCGCCGCGCGCGTCGAGGAGACGCGCTCCCTCGAGCGCTTCGACCTCCCGGCCCGGCACCCGGCCTTCGCCGGCCGCGGCCGGCGCAGCGCCTACGTGACGGTGATGGAAGGCTGCGACCTCTTCTGCAGCTTCTGCATCGTGCCCCACACGCGCGGGCGCGAGATCAGCCGGCCTGCGGAGGGCATCCTCCGCGAGGTCGAGACCCTCGCCGGCGCCGGCGTGCGCGAGGTGATCCTGCTCGGCCAGACCGTGAACGCCTACGGCCGCCACGACCTGCGCAAGGGCCGCGCCGACGTCGTGCCTTTCGCCGAGCTGCTGGCGCGCATCGCGGCCGTCCCGGGCATCGAGCGCATCCGCTACACGAGCCCGCACCCGTCGTTCTTCGACGACGCGCTGGTGCGCGCCCACGGCGAGCTCGCACCCCTCTGCCCCCACGTGCACCTCCCGGCGCAGAGCGGCTCGGACGCCGTGCTGGCCCGCATGCGCCGCCGCTACGCGGCCGACGATTTGCGCCGCCTGGCCGACTCGCTGCGCACCGCGCGAGCGGACGTGGCGCTCACCACCGACCTGATCGTCGGCTTCCCCGGCGAGAGCGAGGCGGACTTCGCCGCCACCCTCGCGCTGGTCCGCGACGTCGGCTTCGTCGACAGCTACTCCTTCAAGTACTCCCCCCGGCCCGGGACCGCCGCCGCCGAGCTCCCGGACCGCGTGCCCCCGGAGCAGGCCCAGCAGCGCCTCGAGCGCCTCCAGGCGCTCCAGCGGGAGCTCACGCTGGCCGCGCACCGGGCGCGGGTCGGCACCCACACCGAGGTCCTGGTGGAGGGCCCCAGCCGCAAGGGCGACCGGCAGCTCCAGGGGCGGGACCCCTACCACCGCGTGGTCCACCTGCCGGCCGGCGGCGAGGCCCCCGAGGCGCCCCCGGGCGGCCCCGCGCCGGGCGAAATCGTCCCGATCGATATCGTGGAAGCCACCCCCCACTCGTTGCTCGGGCGTCCCCTCCTGGAGCAGGCTACCTACCACCCCCTCAGGAAAGTGAAGGAAGCCGGCCATCCGGCCGATGAGGCGGGGTGGATTCGGGGGGCCGATGCCCAAGGCGCGCATCCTCGCCGTTGATGACCAGCTCTACTTCCGGGTCTTCCTCGAAGACCTCCTGACCCAGGAGGGCTACGAGGTCTGCACGGCCTCGGGAGGAGAGGAGGCCCTGCACCTCTTCGAGCGGGAAGACTTCGACGTGGTCCTCACGGACCTCGTGATGCCCGGCATGGACGGCACCCAGCTCGTGCGGCGCGCCAAGGAGCTGCGCCCCGAGCAGGACGTCGTGGTGATCACGAGCGTCGGCGACGTGAAGACCGCCGTCGAGGCGATGAAGCTCGGCGCCACCGACTACCTGCTGAAGCCGATCGACCGCACCGTCCTGGCGCGCGCCCTGGAGGGCATCCTCCAGCGCCGCCGGCTGCGCGAAGAGCACGCCCGGCTGATGGCCGAGAACCTCGAGTTCATGGGCGCCTTCTCGCTCTACGAGCGCGGCCTGGGCCTGTTCGCGACGCTCTCGCTGGAGGTCCTCGCCGATCGCATCGTCGAGGGCCTGTGCCTCGAGACCCACGCCCACGGCGGCGTGCTCTGGCTGGCCCGCGAGGGCTCTCCCGATCATCTGCGGCTGGCGGGCATCCGCGGCCTGGTGCGGCCCGACGAGGAGCCCGAAGAGCTCGTGATCGACGCGCTGCCGCCGGCCCTCGCGCCGCTCGCCGAGCCGATGCGCCACTCCTTCTTCGCCGGCGGCCCGGACGCCGACGACGCCAAGGACGAGGGCGAGGCGCGGGGCTCGGCCCTCTGGGTGCCGCTGCGCCGCGGCGCGCAGCTCCTCGGCGCGGCGCGGCTCACCGACCGCCTCGACGGCGGCGAGTTCGGCGACCCCCAGCGCGCGGCGGCGGAGAAGTTCTCCGTCTTCGCGGCCCAGGCCCTCGAGAACGCGCGCCGCTTCCAGTCGCTCGAGCGCCGCTCGTTCCGCGATCCCGTCACCAAGACCTACACCCGCGCCTACTTCGACGACGTCACCCACAACGAGATCCGCAAGGCCGCGCGCTTCGGCCGCACCTTCTCGCTGGTGCGCCTCGAGCTCGACGGCGTCGACGCGCTGCGCGCCCGGGCTTCCGAGGCGGAGTTCCTCTCCTGGGTCGAGTCGCTGGCGTTCCACATCGGCCGCGCGCTGCGCGCGACGGACCTGCTCGCCGCCGAGTCCGACAGCCGCTTCTGCGTGCTGCTGCCCGAGACCGACTCGGTCGGCGCCGCCGTGCTGAAGCGGCGCATCCGCGCCGCCATCGAGCGCTCGGACCCCTGGCGCGAGCTGGAGCCGGCCGAGCGCCCCGAGCTGCTGCTCGGCGCCGCCACCTTCCCGACCGACGGCACCCAGCTCGAGGGGCTCTGGAACGTCCTCGAGGGCCGCGTGGACGAGGACCGCCGCAGCCTGGTGCGGAGCCTCGAGCTCGAGGCGATGCCCTTCCGCGGGCTCGTCGACGCGCTGCTGGCCGAAGGCATCTCCGGCCGCCCCGAGACGGGCGAGCAGATGACCCGCTACCTGATCGACGAGGTCGCGCGGCGCCCCCACGAGCGCGGCCTGCTGTTCGTGGCGCCGGGCGCCGGCATGGCCGGCGCGCTGCGCGACGGCCTCGAGAGCCTGCGCGGCCTCTCGCCGCGCACCGAGATCGTGCTGGTGGCCGAGCGCAAGGGCGCGCCGGTGTCGGGCCTGCCGGTCACCTGGGTCTCGCCGCTCCGCGCCGGCACCCAGGCGCCGTTCCTCATCTACTTCGGCGAGGGCGCCCCCTACGCGCTGGTGCGCGAGCCCGCGAGCGACGAGGGGCGCGTCACGTTGTTCCACAGCTGCGACCGCGTGCTGGTCGAGCACCTGACCTTCCAGCTCGGCCGGGATCTCGGCATCCCGGTGGGCGAGTAGCGGGGCGGAGGCGGAGCGTGGGCGGAGCGGTGCTGATCGCGGACGGGAACCGGGCGCGCGCCAAGCGCATCGGCGAGGCCTGCGCCGCGCGCGGCTTCGCCACGGCCTTCGCGCCCCACGGCGCCGCGGCCCTGGAGGCCGCCCTCGCCGACGTGCCGGACGCCGTGATCGCGCCCGTCGACCTCGGCCTGATCGACGCCCAGAAGCTGGCCGAGATCCTGCGCGCGAACCCGCGCGCCCAGGGCGTGCGCTTCGTGTTCCTCGGCCGGCTGCCCGAGCGCGAGCGAGGCACCAGCTACTTCGACGAGGTGCTGCCGCCCTCGACCGACGCCGATGAGGTCGCGCTGCGCGTCGAGGCGCTGCTCGCCCAGCGCGAGCGCATGGACGCCACCTGGCGCGACGCCGAGGCCGACCGCGAGCTCCAGGGCCGCCTCTCGCAGATCCCGCTCACCGACCTGCTGCAGCTCTTCCACATGAACCGGCGCAGCGGCACCATCGAGCTCACCCGCCGCGAGTCCGGCGAGCGCGAGGAGCGCGGCACCATCTGGGTGCGCGACGGCAACCTGATCCAGTCGGCGGTCGGCTCGGTCGAGGGCGAGAAGGCGCTGTTCCGGCTGCTCGGCTGGCGCGACGGCACCTTCAGCTTCACGCCCAACCGGGTGAACATCACGCCGCGCATCCTGACGCCCACCCGCGCCGTGCTGATGGAGGGCATGCGCCAGCTCGACGAGTGGGACCGCCTGCGCGCGAGCCTGCCGAGCATGGACGCCCGCGTGGTGCTGCGGGTTGCGAGCGGCGAGCTGCCGAGCGGCGTGCATCCCCTGACGCAGGAGGTGCTGCTCCTGCTCGAGCTCTACGACCGGGTGGGCGACGTCGTCGACCACTCGGCCCACCCGGACTACCAGGTGCTGCGCACGCTCCAGACGCTGGCCGACCGGGGCATGATCGAGCTGCGCCAGGAGCCGCGCGCGGCGCTGTCGGACCCCACGGCCGAGGGCTTCTTCTCGCCCGCCCAGATCCGCCGGCTGCGCGAGTGGCTGCAGGCCGGCCGGCCGCGCGGCGCCGAGACCCTCGAGGCCAAGCTGCTGCTGTTCTCGCCCGACGAGTCGGCCACCCGGGACTTCGCCCGGCTGCTTGCCGAGATCCCGGGCATGCGCCTCTCGGAGGCCGCGCGCCAGGGCCGGCTCACCCGGGAGGACCTCGTGCCCGTCGGGCGCATCACGGTCGATCCGGGCCTCGCGATCCGCGTGATCCACGTGCCCGCCGACCGCCGCTTCGCTCCCACCTGGCCCGTCGCCGCCAACGGCGCGCTGGCCTGCCTGCTGCTGCTGCGGGGCGCCGAGCGGGCCGCCGAGGAGCGCGTGGCCCCGCTGGCCGACGCCCTGCGGCGCATCCCGCGCGCCCGGCTCTTCCACCTGCTGCTGCTCCACAAGGGCGAGCGCCTGGTGCCCGAGGAAGTGCAGGAGAAGATGGCGCGCCTCGGCGACGCCTCGCTGTTCCTCGTGCCCCTGGAGGGAGGCAAGGACGGCGCATCGCTGCTGCGCACGCTGCTCGGCCGGGTGATCCCGTGAGCGCCCCGGCGGACCTCAAGCCCTTCGCGCTCCTCGCGGAGCTCTCCGAGGAAGAGCGCGAGCTGGTGGCCGATCTCCTCGAGTGGACGTCGCTCGACGACGGCGAGCAGTTCTTCGCCGAAGGCCAGGAGTCCGAAGGCCTGGTGCTGGTGGAGCAGGGCGCGCTGCTGCTCACCTCGTCCCGCGCCGGCTCGCTCGGTCAGCTCGCCCAGGGCGACAGCCTCGGCGCGGTGTCCCTCGTCACCGTGGGCCCGCGCGAGGCCACCGCCGTCGCGAGCGGCGCCACCCGCGTCGCGGTGCTGTCGCGGGAGTCCTTCCGCCGCCTCAGCGAGGACTCGCCCCGGGCCGCCTGCCGCATGCTCGAAGCCGCCCTCAGCGACCTCGCCGGCGCGGTGCGCGAGGGGCTCGAGCGCTTCGGCGGCGCTTGAAAGCGGACGGGGCGCGATCTACACTTCGCCCTTGCTCTCGAACCCCTCCGGCTCCATCCCCCGTCGATCCATCCAACGATCCTCGAGCCCGGAGAGCGCGCGCTCATGACCGACCATCCCCCCGAGAGTCGGATCCGCGAGGGCCTGACGTTCGACGACGTCCTGCTGGTGCCCGCCGGCTCCGAAGTCCTGCCCCGCGACGTCGACCTGCGCACCCGCCTCACCGAGACCATCGCGCTCCACGTGCCGCTGGTCTCCGCGGCCATGGACACCGTCACCGAGCACGAGACGGCGATCTGCCTGGCCCGCAGCGGCGGCATCGGCATCGTCCACCGCAACATGACGATCGCCCGCCAGGCGGCGGAGGTGGACAAGGTCAAGCGCTCCGAGTCCGGCATGATCGTCGACCCGATCACGATGTCGCCCGAGCAGCGCATCTACGAGGCGCTCGAGGTGATGCAGCGCTACCGCATCTCGGGCGTGCCGATCACGCGCGAGGGCAAGGCGGTCGGCATCCTCACGAACCGAGACCTGCGCTTCGTGAAGGACACCACCGCCGAGATCTCGACGGTGATGACGAAGGACGACCTCGTCACCGTCCCGCCGGGCACCACCATGGAGCGCGCCCGCGAGCTGCTGCACCGCCACCGCATCGAGAAGCTGCCGGTGGTGGACGCCGAGGGCATGCTGCGCGGGCTCATCACGATCAAGGACATCGAGAAGAGCGAGCGCTTCCCGAACGCCTCGAAGGACGAGATGGGCCGGCTGCGCTGCGGCGCGGCGCTCGGGGTGGGGCCCGACCACATGGACCGCGCCCAGGCGCTGCTCGACGCCGGCGTCGACGTGGTGGTGGTGGACACGGCCCACGGCCACTCGACCGCGGTGCTCGAGACGATCGCCGCGTTGCACCGCACCTTCCCGGAGCTCCCGATCATCGGCGGCAACGTGGCCACGGCCGAGGGCACCGAGGCGCTGATCAAGGCGGGCGCGGCCGCGGTGAAGGTCGGCGTCGGCCCGGGCTCGATCTGCACCACCCGCATCGTGGCGGGCGTCGGCGTGCCGCAGCTCACCGCGGTGCTCGACGCCGCGGGGGTGGCCGCGCGCCACGGCGTGCCGGTCGTCTCCGACGGCGGCATCAAGTACTCGGGCGATCTCACCAAGGCGCTCGCCGGCGGGGCCAGCGCGGCGATGATCGGCTCGCTCTTCGCGGGCACGGACGAGGCGCCCGGCGAGGTCGTGCTCTACCAGGGCCGCTCCTACAAAGTCTACCGCGGCATGGGCTCGCTCGGCGCGATGTCGGAGGGCAGCCGCGACCGCTACTTCCAGGGCGACGTGGAGGAGGCCGAGAAGCTGGTGCCCGAGGGCATCGAGGGCCGCGTGCCCTACCGCGGCAGCCTGCAGAGCAGCATCCACCAGCTCCTCGGCGGGCTGCGCTCGGGCATGGGGTACTGCGGCGCCGCGACCCTCGCCGAGCTCCGCCAGAAGGCGCGCTTCATCCGCATCTCGAACGCGGGCCTCCAGGAGAGCCACGTCCACGACGTGATCATCACCAAGGAAGCCCCGAACTACCGCGTCGAGTGACCCGAGCCGCGATGTCTCGGGACGCCCATCGGGATCGCATCCTGATCCTCGACTTCGGCTCGCAGTTCACCCAGCTGATCGCGCGCCGGGTGCGCGAGCACCGCGTCTACTGCGAGATCCACCCCGGGACGATCTCCGCCGAGGCGGTGGCGCGCTGGAAGCCCGCGGGCGTGATCCTCTCGGGCGGTCCGGCGAGCGTCTACGAGCCCGGTGCGCCCCACGTCGACCTCGGCGTGCTCGAGCTCGGCGTGCCGGTGCTCGCCATCTGCTACGGGCTCCAGCTGCTGGCCCACGGGCTCGGCGGCGTGGTGGAGCCGGCGGACGAGCGCGAGTACGGCCGCGCGCTCTTGAAGCTCGGGCGCGAGGACGCGCTCTTCGCCGGGCTGCCGGGGGGCGCGGAGCGGACCGTGTGGATGAGCCACGGCGACCGCGTGCTGCGCCTCCCGCCCGGCTTCGGCGTGCTCGCCACCAGCGAGAACTCGCCCTTCGCGGCGGTGCGCCACGAGACGCGCCCCATCTACGGGCTCCAGTTCCACCCGGAGGTCGTGCACACCGAGGGCGGCTCCGAGCTGCTGCGCAACTTCGTCCACGGGATCTGCGGCTGCTCCGACTCCTGGACCATGGAGGCCTTCATCGACGAGGCCGTGGCCGCGGTGCGCGAGCAGGTGGGGGAGGGGCGCGCGGTGTGCGGGCTCTCGGGGGGCGTCGACTCCTCGGTGGCCGCCGCGCTCGTCCACCGCGCCCTCGGCGACCGGCTCACCTGCATCTTCGTCGACCACGGCCTGCTGCGCGCCGGCGAGCGCGCCGAGGTGGAGCGGCTGTTCGGCCAGCACCTCGGCATGCGCCTGGTCTCTGTGGACGCCAGCCGGCGCTTCCTCTCCGCCCTCGCCGGCGTGGAGGACCCGGAGAAGAAGCGCCGCATCATCGGCCACCTCTTCATCGAGGTGTTCGAGGAGGAGGCCGCGAAGCTCGGCAGCGTCGACTTCCTGGTGCAAGGGACGCTCTACCCGGACGTCATCGAGAGCGTCTCGGTGCGCGGCCCCTCGGCCACGATCAAGACCCACCACAACGTGGGCGGCCTGCCGGAGCGCATGCGCCTGCGCCTCGTCGAGCCGCTGCGCGAGCTGTTCAAGGACGAGGTGCGCGAGGTCGGCCGCCGCCTGGGGCTCCCCGAGGAGCTGGTCGGCCGGCACCCCTTCCCGGGGCCGGGCCTCGCGGTGCGCGTGCTCGGCGAGGTGAGCGCCGAGCGCGTCGCCACCCTGCAGCGCGCCGACACGATCCTGATCGAGGAGCTGCGGCGCGCCGGGCTCTACGACGCCGTCTGGCAGGCCTTCGCGGTGCTGCTGCCGGTGCGCAGCGTCGGCGTGATGGGCGACGCGCGCACCTACGACAACGTGGTGGCGCTGCGCTGCGTGTCCTCCGAGGACGCCATGACCGCCGACTGGTCGCGCCTCCCGCACGATCTGCTGGCCCGCATCTCGTCGCGCATCACCAACGAGGTGAAGGGCGTGAACCGGGTCGTGTACGACGTCTCCTCCAAGCCCCCCGCCACGATCGAGTGGGAGTAGCGGGGTGACGCGGCCCTTCGTCCACCTGCACCTCCACACCCAGTACTCGCTCCTCGACGGCGCCATCAAGCACAACCCGCTGTTCGAGCGGGTGAAGGGCCTCGGCATGCCCGCCGTGGCGATGACCGACCACGGCAACCTGTTCGGCGCGGTCGAGTTCTACGAGAAGGCGCGCGCCAACGGCGTGAAGCCGATCCTCGGCTGCGAGACCTACATCGCCTCCGGCTCGCGCCACGAGCGGACCGGCCGCGAGCGCGACGCCTCGGGCTTCGACGCGATCAACCACCTGCTGCTGCTGGCGATGAACGAGACCGGCTACCGGAACCTGATCTACCTGGTCTCGAAGGGCTACCTGGAGGGCTTCTATTACAAGCCGCGCATCGACCTCGACCTGCTGCGCGAGCACAGCGAGGGCCTGATCGCGACCTCGGGGTGCCTCTCCTCGATGGTCTGCCGCGCGATCCTCGGCGGCGAGCTGGAGACCGCCTGGCGGATCACCGAGGAGTTCGCGCGCATCTTCCCCGACCGCTTCTACCTGGAGCTGCAGCGGCACGGCATCCCCGCGCAGGACACCGTCAACGCCGAGCTGGTGAAGATGGCCGCGGACCTGCGCCTGCCGCTCCTCGCCACGAACGACGCTCACTACCTGGAGCAGCACGACCACGCCCACCACGACGTGCTGCTCTGCGTGGGCACGGCCTCGAACCTCGACACGCCGAACCGCCTCCGCTTCGACGGCGAAGGCTTCTTCGTGCGCTCGAGCGACGAGATGGCGGAGCTGTTCCACGACCACCCGTCCGCCATCGCCAACACCCTCGAGATCGCCGAGCGCTGCGACGTCGAGATCCCGATGGGCACCTACCACATGCCCGAGTTCCAGGTGCCCGCCGGCGCCACGCGCGAGCAGGTGCTGGAGCAGGGCGCCTGGCTCGGCCTGCGCCAGCGGCTCGGCCTCGAGCCGGACGCGCCGCTGGCCGGCGACCACCGCGTCTACGAAGAGCGCATGCGCCACGAGCTGTCGGTGATCCAGAAAATGGGCTTCGCCGGCTACTTCCTGATCGTCGGCGACTTCATCGGCTACGCGCGCAAGCAGGGCATCCCGGTGGGCCCCGGGCGCGGCTCCTCGGCCGGCAGCGTGGTGGCCTGGAGCCTCGGCATCACCGGCGTCGACCCGATCGAGTACGACATCATCTTCGAGCGCTTCCTGAACCCCGAGCGCATCTCGATGCCCGACATCGACGTCGACTTCTGCATGCGCGGGCGCGACGAGGTGATCCGCTACGTCGCCGAGAAGTACGACGCCGCCGGCGACGACGGCCGGCGCGTCTCGCAGATCGTCACCTTCGGGACGCTCCAGGCGCGCGCCGCGATCCGCGACGTCGGGCGGGTGATGGGCCTCCCCTACGGCGACGTCGACCGCGTGGCGAAGCTGGTGCCCGACGCCCTCGGCATCACGCTCGACGAGTCCCTCGAGCAGTCGCCGGAGCTGCGCGCGCGCGTCGAGTCCGACGGCCAGATCGCGAAGCTGATCGAGACCGCCCGCAAGCTCGAGGGGCTGACGCGCCACGCCTCGACCCACGCCGCCGGCGTGGTGATCGGCAACCGCCCCCTGATCGAGATGGTGCCGCTCTACCGCGATCCCAAGTCCGGCGCGGTGATGACCCAGTGGGACATGCGCTGCGTCGAGAAGGTCGGCCTCATCAAGTTCGACTTCCTCGGGCTGAAGACGCTCACCGTGCTGGCCGACTCCGAGCGCCGCATCCGCGCCGGCGGCTTCCCGGACTTCTCGGTCGAGCGCATCCCCCTCGACGACGAGCCCACCTTCGACCTCATGTGCCGCGGCGACACCGAGGGCGTGTTCCAGCTCGAGTCGTCGGGCATGACAGACCTCGTCGCCAAGCTGAAGCCGCGCCACTTCAAAGAGGTGATCCCGCTGGTCGCCCTCTACCGGCCGGGGCCCCTCGGCTCGGGCATGGTCGACGACTACGTCTCGCGGAAGCACGGGCTCACGAAGGTCGAGTACCTGGTGCCGGAGCTCGAGGAGCTGACCGCCGAGACCCTCGGCGTGATCGTCTACCAGGACCAGGTGCTGCAGATCGCCAACCGGCTGGCGGGCTACAGCCTCGGCGAAGCGGACCTGCTGCGCCGCGCGATGGGCAAGAAGAAGCCCGAGGAGATGGCGAAGCACGCCGAGCGCTTCGTGCAGGGCGCGCGCGAGCGGGGCATCGACCCGCGCAAGGCCGAGGAGATCTTCGGCCTGATGGCGGAGTTCGCGGGCTACGGCTTCCCGAAGGCCCACTC
>Ga0105107_10002872_pt1 | contig 11399 bp, 10 predicted proteins | sample PPLLaktember2015_6_FD_79335 | JGI IMG/M metagenome (GOLD analysis project Ga0105107, IMG submission 79335) | Freshwater sediment microbial communities from Prairie Pothole Lake near Jamestown, North Dakota, USA - PPLs Lake P8 Core (1) Depth... | ecosystem: Environmental > Aquatic > Freshwater >... | reverse complement strand
CTGGCGGACGTCCTGCACCGCCTCGGCCTGTCCTCCGCCACACCCCTGACAGTCGCCTTCAGCGGCGGCCTGGATTCCTGCGTTCTTTTGCATGCACTCGACCGGCTGCGCGAGCCGCTGGCTTTGACGCTGCGCGCGGTGCATGTGGACCACGGGCTGCACGCGCATTCGGCGCACTGGGCCCGGCAGGCGCAACAGACCTGTGCGCAGCTGAACATTCCCTGCACGGTGGAACGGGTTCAGGTCACGCAGATCCGCGGCCATGGGCTGGAGGACGCGGCGCGCCGCGCGCGCTATGCCGCACTTGCGAGGCATGTCGGGCCGGGCGGGGTTTTGCTCACGGCCCATCAGGCGGACGATCAGGCCGAAACCGTTTTGTTGCAGTTGTTGCGCGGGACCGGGGTGCACGGCCTGGCGGCCATGCCGGCCATGACGCCGTTTCACCAGGGACGGCTGGCGCGGCCCTTGCTGGATTTTACCCGTGCGCAGCTCGCGGCTTGGGCCGGGCAGGAAAATCTGCAATGGATTGACGATACCAGCAATCAGGACCTGCGGTTTTCGCGGAATTATCTGCGCCAGCAGATTTTCCCCCTGCTGGAAGCGCATTGGCCCGAGGCCTCGCGCCGGATCGCGCATTCGGCGGGCATGGCGGCGGAGGCGGCGGAGCTGCTGGATGAACTGGCGGAAACCGACTGGCACGGTTGTCGTGGCGCGGAGGGGAGATTGTCGGTCAGTGCCTTGCGCGGGCTGACCCCGCCGCGGCGACGCAACCTCGTGCGCTATTGGCTGCGCCGGCAGGGGTTTCTGACGCCGACGGCCATGCATCTGGATCAGGTGCTGGCGCAGGTCACGCGGGATCCGCCGTCGAACCGGGCCGTGATCCGCTGGCCGGGAACCGAGGTGTGCCGTTATCGCGACGAACTCATGGCGCAGAAACCGCGCATCGAACCGGATAGCCGCTGGCGGACCGGCTGGAACCTGCCGGACGCGCTGGAAATTCCCGGCGTCGGGTTGTTGCGCGCGGAGCCGGTGCGCGGCGACGGTTTGTCACAGGAGCGTATCGAGCGGGTACCGCTCATCGTCGGGCTGCGCCAGGGCGGAGAAATTTGCCGTCTGCCCGGTCGCGCGCATCATCACAAGCTCAAGAAACTGCTGCAGGAAGCCGGTATCCCGCCGTGGGAGCGCCAGCGCCTGCCGCTGGTGTACGTCAACGGCGAACTTGTCGCCATCGGCGATCGTTGGGTCTGCGAACCGTACGCGGCACGCGGTGATGAGTTGGGGTGGAAATTGCGGATTGATCCCGCACTTTCGGAATAGACCAAGAAAATATGATCTTGAACCGCCACAATTTTGCCGGGAGCAAAATTGGGCGCGCTTTAGCGCGCCCCGAAGGGGTGCGCGCCAGGGATGGCGCGCATCAAGACGCCAAGGTCACCAAGAAATACTGTTTTTGATGGAAGAAACTTGGCGTTCTTGGCGTCTTGACGGTTTGAATTTTGTTTTTTCAAGATAAAGCGGTTGTGAAAAACCCCGCCATCTGGTAACTTGTGTTTCCGTTCTGCGGCGTTATTCAACTCCTGCTAAACGGGCCGAAATGACCAAATTTGTCTTTGTGACCGGCGGTGTGGTGTCCTCTCTGGGCAAAGGCATCGCCTCCGCTTCGCTGGGCGCCATCCTCGAAGCCCGCGGCCTCAAGGTTACCCTTCTCAAGCTTGACCCCTATATCAATGTCGATCCGGGCACCATGAGCCCGTTTCAGCATGGCGAAGTATTTGTCACCCAGGATGGCGCCGAAACCGACCTGGATCTCGGGCATTACGAGCGTTTCGTCCGTACTACCATGACCAAGCGCAACAATTTCACCACCGGCAAAATCTACGAAAATGTCATCCGCAAGGAACGCCGGGGCGATTATCTGGGTGCCACGGTGCAGGTGATTCCGCACATCACGGATGAGATCAAGCGCTGCATCCAGCAGGGCGCCAACGACGCCGACGTGGCCCTGGTCGAGATCGGCGGCACGGTGGGCGATATTGAATCGCAGCCGTTCGTCGAGGCGATACGCCAGATGGGTGTGGAACACGGTCACAGTAACGTCGTGTATCTGCATTTGACGCTGGTACCGTACATCGCGGCAGCCGGCGAACTCAAAACCAAACCTACCCAACATTCGGTCAAGGAACTGTTGTCGCTCGGTATTCAACCGGACATCCTGCTGTGCCGCGCGGAACGCCCGCTGCCGGAAGATGAGCGTCGCAAGATAGCCTTGTTCACCAATGTGCCCACGCGCGCGGTCATCACGGCGCTCGATGTGGACAATATTTACAAGATTCCACGGTTGCTGCACGAGCAGGGGCTGGACGAGATCGTCGTGGAAAAACTGCACCTGAACGCACGCCGGGCCAATCTGACCGAGTGGGACAAGGTGGTGCATGCCATGGGGAACCCGACCGGTGAAATCACCGTGGCCATGGTCGGCAAGTACATGCACCTTACGGAATCCTACAAATCGCTGTCCGAAGCACTGAAGCACGCCGGCCTTCACACGCTGACGCGGGTCAATATACGCTATGTGGATTCCGAGCAGATCGATGCGCAGGGCACGGCGCAACTGGAAGATGTCGATGCGATCCTGGTGCCGGGCGGTTTCGGCGAGCGCGGCATTGAAGGCAAGATCAAGGCCGTTAATTTCGCGCGCACCAAGGGCATCCCCTATCTGGGCATCTGCCTCGGCATGCAGGTGGCCGTGATCGAATACGCGCGTAATGTCGCCGGCCTCAAGGGCGCGCACAGCACCGAATTCAATCCCAAGACGCCGCATCCCGTGATCGCCATGATTACGGAATGGACGACGTCGGAGGGTGGCAAGGAGAAGCGTCGCGAAGGCGACGACCTGGGCGGCACCATGCGCCTGGGCGGCCAGGAATGCAGGCTGATGCCCGGAACCCATGTGCGCGGCCTGTATGGCAAGGACTCCGTGGTCGAGCGGCATCGTCATCGTTACGAATTCAACAATCACTATCGCGATGTCTTGCAGGAGAAGGGGTTGGTGATCGCCGGCACTTCCATGGATAATATGCTGGTGGAAATCATCGAGCTCAAGGATCATCCCTGGTTTGTCGGCGTGCAGTTTCATCCTGAATTCACCTCGACGCCCCGTGACGGTCATCCGCTGTTCATCGGGTATGTCCAGGCGGCGCGCGCCCGCCATGCCCAGGACGTCCCGCGCACGCAGGCCGCCACCACATGAAGCTCTGCGGTTTCGAGGCCGGCTTGGACCGGCCGTTTTTCCTCATTGCCGGACCTTGCGTGATCGAATCCGAGCAGCTGGCGCTGGACACCGCCGGACGCCTCAAGGAAATCGCCGCCAGCCTGGGCATTCCGTTCATCTACAAGTCTTCCTACGACAAGGCCAATCGCAGCTCGTCCAAGTCCTACCGCGGTCTGGGCATGGAGCAGGGGCTGGCGATCCTGGCGAAGGTACGCAAACAGATCGGCGTGCCGGTGCTGACCGACGTGCACGAGGCCGAGGACATCGCCGCCGTGGCGGCGGCCGTGGACGTATTGCAGACGCCGGCGTTCCTGTGCCGGCAGACCGATTTTATCCAGGCAGTCGTGGCCGCGGGAAAACCGGTCAACATCAAGAAGGGCCAGTTCCTGGCGCCGCACGACATGAAGAACGTGGTCGACAAGGCCGTCGAGGCCGGCGGCCGGGAGCGCATCCTCGTGTGCGAGCGCGGGGTTTCCTTTGGCTACAATAACCTGGTTTCGGACATGCGTTCGCTCGCGATCATGCGCGAGACCGGATGCCCGGTGGTGTTCGATGCCACGCACTCGGTGCAACTGCCCGGCGGGCAGGGCACGAAAAGCGGCGGCCAGCGCGAGTTCGTGCCGGTGCTGGCGCGGGCGGCGGTGGCCACGGGCGTCGCCGGCCTGTTCATGGAGACCCACCCGGACCCGGACAAGGCGCTGTCCGACGGGCCGAACGCCTGGCCGCTGGGACGCATGAAGGACTTGCTGGAGACACTGAAGGAACTCGATGCCACGGCCAAACGCCGCGGCTTCGCCGAGATGACGTAGATGCCGAATTAATAGTTCACGTAGGGCGGAATAGGCCGAAGGCCGTATTCCGCCGTATGTGTATCGTTCGGACGCCTGATAGAACATCCGGCGCAATACGCTGTGCTGTTGCGCCCTACGCGCTGAAGGAGCTGTATGCCGCGGTCAAGCGCCGCGGCTTTGCCGAATCGGCATTGATGTCGAAATAGAATACTGTTTTGTAACCGCAGGTAAGCGCGGCTAATGAATATACCGCGCTGGTTTTAATCATCTCTTTTCGGAAGAAAAATAATCATGTCTGTAATCTCTGATATCCGGGCGCGCGAGATACTCGACTCGCGCGGCAATCCTACTGTCGAAGCCGACGTCATTCTGAAATCCGGCGCCAACGGCCGTGCCGCCGTGCCTTCCGGCGCCTCCACCGGGACGCGCGAGGCCATCGAGCTGCGCGACGGCGACAACAAACGCTACGGCGGCAAGGGCGTGAAAAACGCCTGCGCCCATGTGAACGGGGAGATACGCAAGGCCCTGCTTGGCAAGGAGGCGAAGGATCAGGCCGGCGTGGACCGCGCCATGATCGGGCTCGACGGTACCGAGAACAAATCGCGCCTCGGCGCCAACGCCATACTCGCCGTGTCGCTCGCCTGCGCGCGCGCCGCCGCGTCCGACGCCAAACAGCCGCTGTACCGCTACATCAACGGTCTGGCGGGCAAGGTGCCGATGCAGTTGCCGGTACCGATGATGAACGTCATCAACGGCGGTGTGCATGCCGACAACAACATCGATTTCCAGGAATTCATGATCCTGCCGGTGGGTGCGGTCAGCTTCGCCGAGGCCTTGCGCTATGGCGCGGAGGTATTTCATGCCCTGAAAAAGGTTTTACAGGGAATGAAACTCACTACCACCGTGGGTGATGAGGGCGGTTTCGCTCCGAACCTCAAGTCCAACGAGGATGCGCTTCAGGTCATTCTTCAGGGCATCGAGAAAGCCGGTTTCAAACCGGGTGTGGACGTCTGTCTCGGCATCGATGCGGCCAGTTCCGAGTTCCATAAAAAAGGAAGATACGAGCTGGAATCCGAACAGCTGAGCCTGTCCGCTGAACAGCTGATAGACATATTGGCCGGTTGGATCGCCAAATACCCGATCATCACGCTTGAGGATGCCTGTGCCGAGGCGGACTGGGCGGGCTGGGAACTGCTGACGCAAAAGCTCGGCAAGAAGGTCCAGATCGTGGGTGACGATATTTTCGTGACCAACACGAAAATACTGGAGCGCGGCATCCAGCAGGGCGTGGCGAACTCGATTCTCATCAAAGTCAACCAGATCGGCACGCTGAGCGAGACCCTGGCGGCGATCGCCATGGCGCGCCAGGCCGGCTATACCTCGGTGATTTCGCACCGCTCGGGCGAAACCGAGGACAGTTTCATCGCCGACCTCGTAGTGGCGACCGGCACCGGCCAGATCAAGACCGGCTCCCTGTCGCGCTCGGACCGCGTGGCCAAGTACAACCAGCTGCTGCGCATCGAGGAAGAGATGGGTTCCGCGGCCGTGTATCCCGGCCGCCGGGCGTTTCCCATGCTGGGGAACTGAGAAAATCAATAACTAGCCACAGAGGTCACAGAGTAAAACCGGTTTTATTTATCTCTGTGTTCTCTGTGATCTCTGTGGCCGAAATATTATCTTTTATGCAGAAACAGGCCGATACTTCACTATAATTAAGCCTGTGAAAATCGCCGCTTATGTCCTCATCGTTCTCCTGGTCCTGCTGCAATATCCGTTGTGGTTCGGTAACGGCGGCGTGCTGGTGCTGTGGCAACTCAAGCGCGAAATCGCCGCGCAGCAGAAGGAAAACGACCAGCTGAAGGAGCGCAACCGCACGCTCGAGGCGCAGGTCAACGATCTGAAGCAGGGGCTCGAGGTGATCGAAGGGCGGGCGCGCTCCGAGCTGGGCATGGTCAAGAAGGGCGAGGCTTTCTACCAGGTCATCGACCCGAAATCGGAGGCCAAGCCGCCGGAAAAAAAACTGCCCGCGAAGAAGTAACGATCAATTCCGCTGTTCGATGAGATAGATCAGCAGCACGAACAAAAAAAAGAAAAATTCCACGATCGTGATCAGAATCACCATCCACGCTATCCGCCGTGCCGAGGGCTTCATGGGCATCCACACGCGCCGCATGTACCAGCGCCACGGCGCTATCCAGCCCCAGCGTTTCCATCGCCGGAAAAAGACGTAAAGGGCGTGACCCCAGGCATTGAGGCTTTTGTCGACTTCCGCCTCGCGCGCCTGACGCTCAGCCGCCGCCAGCGCGCCGTAGTCATCGGTGACCGTCAGGCGGCTGCCATCCGCGAACGGTTCCAGGCGGAACTCCGTGTGACGCTTGATGCCCCTCAGATAGCGTACCCGGAAGACGTTCTCGCTCTCCTGTTCCAGCACGAAATCGTCCACAACGTCGCGTTCGTTACTGAGATTGCGAAGCTCAACATGAAAATGTCCGGGACCGGTTTCCCGCCACTGACGTAACTCCAGATAGGGATTGATCCGGTAGAGGTGCTCGAGGCGGGAACAAAACGATCGAAGTTCGGCGAGCGGCAGGGGGGTCTGTATGGTTACCCAGGCCTTGTCCTCTTCCGTGGCCTGTTGTGACGGCTGGCTCATCCGGGATGGGGGATGATCAGCAGAGGTGCCTTCAATTTTTCGACCAGCCGCTCCGGGTGCATGCGTGATCGCAGGCCGACCGCGCCCTTCGGCCGGGGCGATCCGATGACCACCAGGTCGACCGGTCCTTTTTTGGCGCGCGCGATCAGACAGTCCGTCGGCTTGCCGACGATGACCTCGAACCGGTAGCGTATTTTGTGTTTCGCGGCTGTCTTCATCATGCGCCTGACATGCCGCCTGACCTCGTCCTCCAGCTGCGATTCCACATAGTCGGCGTAGATGTCGCGGGTGGCGGCGTTGTTCAGCCAGTCGTCACCCTGCATGCCTTTCCAGAAATCCGGCACCACGATCAGATGGTGCAGGGTGCCGTTCGCGCGGCACAGGGAAAAGGCCGTTTTTTCCGCCGCTTGCGCCCCAGGCGTATCGTGGCTGGCAAGCAGGATATGTCGGGTCTTGAGCATCGGTGTCATCTTATCAAAAAAAACCCCGGTGGCGGCGCGCGGCACACCACCGGGGAGGTTGGCTCGATCTATTTAATTATAAGCATACACCAGTAATGCAATTACCAGGGAGAGGACGAGGGCCGCCATGTCCTCCATGCGATCACTTTTAAAGATGGTGAGCGCGGTGCCACGGTCGAATTTTTCCTTAGTCATGGGTATTTCCTCCGCTTAGATGGTTTCGTGCACGAACAGCATGACGACAATGAGAGCGCCGACCGCCTTGAGCGTGCCCACGACCGTGCCGATGATCAACGGTTGCCCGCCGGCCTGTTTGATCGAGGCCATGGTGATCTGCATGCCCAGGCCCACAAGGCCAAAGGTGAAGAACCAGGCGATCAGGGTGCGGAACGTCTTGATCATGGGTGCCGTGTGGTAGACGGCCTCGTGCGAACTTTTCAGAATGGCGTTGGCGTCCTTGGAGAGCACCTTGGCGTTGGCGAGACCGCGCAGCAGCGTGTCGTCGTCAATGGACATCACTTTCTTGTTCTCCATCAGTCGCGTCAGCGCGCCCTTCTGGTCCTCGCGCTGAATCTTGGGCATTTCGGCGCCGAGGACCGCGACATCCGTATCCTTCAGCATCTTGCTGGTGACCTTGCCTTCCTTGTCGGTCTTGACCAGCTTGGCCTCGCTGTTATCGAAATATTTGCCCTTGTAATGCTGCGGCGGGGCGAAGATGCCGGTGGAGGACAGGGCGAACATGAGAATGAAACCCAGGACGAACAGCGGGAACTTGCCGAAGATCACCTGGCCCAGGTTCACCTTGACGCCGGACTGCTCGCGCTTCACGTACCACACCGCCAGCCACAGCACGATGATGGGCAGGAACAGCACGCGCGTGATGTTGAAAATCTCGGCGACCTTCAGGGTTTCGATGCCATTCGGCTGGAACGCCAGCGCCGCGCCCGCCACCTGCGCCGAATTGAGAATGCCGGTGCCGGCCCAGGCACCGAACTGGATGTAGCCCATTCCCAATGCCTTCCCCACGATCGGGAAGATGAACATCATCAGCACGCCCCACAGCAGGATGGTGCCGATGGTGTAGGCGATTTCCGTGGACTTGGCGCTGACCACCGGCGCCGCCGCCACCGCGGCCGACACACCGCACACACCCATGCCGGCTGAGAGCACGCCGCCCATGGAGTTGGGGATGTTGCGCCGCGAACCCATCCACAGCACCAGGCCGACCGATCCCAGAACGAAGAAACCGATCAGCACCACCGAGAGGCGCCCGAGATGCGCCAGTTCCGCGAGGCTGTACAGGGTGCCCAGCAGGATGACGCCGGTCTTCAGGCCCAGGCGCGAAAGCCGTACGCCGTTTTCAGCCCAGTCGGGAATTTTGAATACATTCACCGTGATGATGCCGGCGAGAATGCCCATGACCACGTAGTTGAGGTTCATGATTTTGGCAAAGTTGAAACCCAGGGCGGGTGTGGCATTCTTGCCCCACAGGGCCATCAATGGATCCAGCCCCCACTTGACCACGAAGGCGATGGCCATGATGAACATCACGCCGGCGACCGTGGAGAGATAATAGTCGGCGTGACCTTCCTTGCTTCTCATCGCCACTTGCCACAGGCCGATGACAATAGCGACGGCGCCGAAGGAATAACCGAGCGTCACCATCTCTCCGGCAAGTTTGCCGGTTTGCAGGAGTTTGATCAGAGGTTCCATGGCGCCAGCCTGCACCAGGTAGGCATAGCCTGCCATGAGGATGCCAAGGATTAACGTCCATGGGGTTTTCTTGGTGTATATCATATTGCTTGTCTCCTAACTGGTTGTGAGGCAACCACGTTGTGCAGTTTCCCAGACTTTATAAGTATTTGCTTATATAGCAGCAATAAACGCAAACGATTCAAGCACAAGCCTAGACATCAAACAAGCGATGTCAATTCAGCCAACGGGGTGACGGCCGGAAAGGAATGTTTATTCCGTGCGGGTGGCGGGAAAGATCGCCCCTGCTGCGTCGTTTCAGCGAATTGTGTTCATGGGTTGGGCGATCTCTTCCCTCACCCTCACTGAGTTCCCGCCGGGGTGCGCGAAAATCCCGCGCACCCGCTCGATGGCGCGGATGTCCACCGGACATCCGCGACACCCCCATCTCGCCTCCCGCGGAGGGGAGAGGGATCCCTCTCCCCGACCCCTCTCCCGCTTTGCGGGAGAGGGGAGTTTGTATGATCGGAGCCGGATGCGCTTCGCGCATGCTCAATAAGAACGGGTACCATCGCAATGCAATCCACGGGGCAGGGCGGCAGGCACAGTTCGCAGCCGGTGCATTCACGGGCGATCACCGTGTGCATCAGCTTGCGCGCGCCGACGATGGCATCCACGGGGCAGGCATCGATGCACTTGCGGCAACCGATGCAAAGGGTTTCGTCGATCACGGCCCGTGCCCGCGGTTTGTGTGAACCGAAGCGCGGGTCGAGCGGCTGTGGCGTGGCATGCAGCAGCGCGCTCAGCGCCCGGATGGTGACATCGCCGCCCGGGGGACACTGATTGATGCCGGCGGAACCGGCGGCGAGCGCTTCGGCATAGGCACGGCAGCGCGGGTAGCCGCACTGCGTGCACTGCGTCTGCGGCAGGCACGCGTCGATACGTTCGATGAGCGCCGGTGGCGCGTTGGCGGATATCGGCATGGCGCCACAGTATCGCCGTGTTCGGCGCGGCCGGCAATGACGCGCCCGGACGCTCAACGCGACGCGTTGCGGTCCAGATTTTCCGATTGCCCGGGACTGTCGGCCCGACGTACCATGAGGCCGTCCGTGATCAAGCCAGGCGGCGCCTGTGCATTCCGAATGCATGTCCGGCATCTGCCAGAGGAGAATAAATAATGAATATCGAAAAGGTGATTTTCAGTTTTTTCATTGTCTTGGCGCTGACCCTCAACTTCGGATTTTTTCTGGGGGATTTCGACAATCCGGAACACCACAACGTCTATGAGCTTTTTGTCGTCGTGGTCGTGAACCTGATCGCCACGGTGCTCAAGTTCGGCGAGCGCACGCAGATGGGCGCGGTGCTGCTGGCCACCAGCCTGGTCGCCAGTCTCCAGCTGATCGCCGCGGTGCTGGTATGGACCTTCGCCGTCCACATCAACGAAACCGGCGTCACCCCCTCTGTGATAGGCACGATCGTTTCGCTGGCGGGCGGAGCGCTGGTGGCCAACATCATTTCCGTCGTGCTGCTGGTCATCGACATTTCGGTGCAGCGGCGCTAGCCGCGAGCGCGGAGTCCCGGTGAAGAACACCGCCCTGTTCCTGATCCTGCGGCGCATGCGTGCGCCGGTATTGGCGTTGATCGTCGCCTATGCCGTGTCCATCCTGGGACTGGTCCTGATTCCCGGCGCCGAAGTGGATGGGCGGCCGCAGCATCTGAGTTTCTTCCACGCCTTCTACATCATGACCTATACCGCCACCACCACCGGTTTCGGCGAGCTGCCGGCGCCGTTCACCGATGCGCAACGCCTGTGGGTCACGATCTCGCTTTATATCTCCGTCGTCGCCTGGCTCTATGCCATCGGCACCTTGATCGCGCTGTTGCGCGATCCGGCGTTGCAGCAGCTCATCGGGCAGGGCCGTTTCGCCGGGCAGGTGCGTCGCCTGAACGAACCGTTTTACATCGTGTGCGGCTACGGCGACACCGGCAGCGTGGTGGTGCGATCCATGATCGAGCGCAACCTGGGAGCGGTCGTGATCGACAGCAACCAGGACCGCCTCAACGAACTGATGCTGGAAAATCTTCCGGTCCACGTGCCAGTGCTGTGCGCCGATGCCAGCCTGCCGGCCAACCTGACTCTGGCGGGTCTGAACCATCCCGATTGCCGCGGCGTGCTGGCGCTGTGCCGCGACGACCTGGTCAACCTGAAGATCGCCATCGCCTGCCGCCTGCTCAGCCCGGGGCTCACGGTGATCTGCCGCGCCCAGTCGCACGACATCGAGCTGAACATGGAATCCTTCGGCACCGACGCGGTCATCAACCCGTTCGACACCTTTGCCGTGCACCTGGCGCTGGCCGTGCATTCACCGGATCTGCACCTGATCTATGAATGGCTGACCGGCATTCCCGGCATGCCGCTGCCGGAGCGGCTCAACCCGCCACACGGGACCTGGGTGGTCTGCGGTTTCGGCCGTTTCGGCAAGGCGGTGCAGCGCTATCTCGAGTTCGAGGGCGTGTCGACGGTGATCGTG
>Ga0105107_10002871_pt1 | contig 11404 bp, 11 predicted proteins | sample PPLLaktember2015_6_FD_79335 | JGI IMG/M metagenome (GOLD analysis project Ga0105107, IMG submission 79335) | Freshwater sediment microbial communities from Prairie Pothole Lake near Jamestown, North Dakota, USA - PPLs Lake P8 Core (1) Depth... | ecosystem: Environmental > Aquatic > Freshwater >... | reverse complement strand
CGGCCGCGATCCCGCCCTGCCGCTGACGAGGTGCTTACGTGAATCGGCGCCGCTCGCGTAAGTGATTGAAAAGCCGACGTAGCTCAGCGGTAGAGCAGCTGATTCGTAATCAGCAGGTCGCCGGTTCGAATCCGGCCGTCGGCTCCAGCCTTCTCGCTGTCGTGGCAGGGACTTGGCGAGAACCACCCGCCTCGGTACCCGTAGAGGACGGGATCGCGGGTCAAAGCAGCTCGTTCAGCAGATAGAAGGCGTTGTCCTTCAGCTTGTGACCCAGCCCGCGCCGGCGCCAGCGCGCCAGTTCGATCTCAGTCGCCCGCGCGACGTACTTCTCGAAGATGGCGTCCAGCTTCCCCGCCAGCGCCTGGTCCTTGATGGACAGGGTGATCTCGTCGTTGGTCTCGAACGAGCGATCGTCGAAATTGCTGGAGCCGATGGCGCTCCACACGCCGTCGACGGTCATGATCTTCTGGTGCAGCAGCGTGTGCGGGTACTCGAACAGGCGTACGCCGCATTCCAGCAGCCGCTCGAAGTTGCGGTGCCCGGCGTGCTGCACCATGGGGTTGTCCGAGCCGCTGGTCGAGGGCATGAGGACGCGCACGTCCACGCCACGCTCCACGGCCTTGCCGAAGGCCACGATGGCGTCGGGCTCGGGGATGAAATAGGGGTTCTGGATCCAGATGCGTGCGCGTGCCAGGCAGATGGCCGTGTGGTGCAGGATCTTCACCGCGGGCGCCGAGTTCTCGGGCTTGGCGAACACGGCGTGCATCAGCAGATCGCCCGCCGGCTCCAGCGCCGGGAACACGTCCTCACCCACGAACAGCTCGCCGGTCTCGCCGGCCCAGTTCTCGCTGAAGGCGCCCTGCACGCTGTGCACGATGGGCCCGTGCAGGTGCAGGCTGACGTCGGCGTAGTGCTTTCCGTCTTCGGCGTCGCCCAGCCAGTGGTCGACGATGCAGTGACCGCCCAGGAAGGCCTCCCGCCCGTCGATCACCGCCAGCTTGCGATGGTCGCGGTCGTTGAACACGCCGACGTTGCGCAGCCTTCGCTCGTGGAAGAAGACCACGCGACAGCCCGCGTCGCGCATCCGCTGCACGACGGCCGTGCCCGCGTCCTTGGAGCCCTCGGCGTCCAGCAGCACCCGTACCTGCACGCCCGCGCGGGCGCGATCGACCAGTGCCTCGGCCAGGCGGCCGCCCAGCGCGCCCTCTTTCCACAAGAAGGTCTCGAAGTGCACCGACTTCTCCGCCGCCCGGATGCGGCCGATCAGCACGTCGAAGAAGACACCGTTCTCGAGCACCTCCGCCCTGTTCCCGGCCACCGCGGTGCCCAGCGTCAGTCCGGCGAGCGTGGGCACCAGCTCGTCGATGGGCCGATCGCACTCGATGTGCAGGTCGGGGTCCCTATGGCGGCGGATCGACCAGATGACCAGGACTAGGAGGAGCACCAGTCCCAACAGCAGCCCGCCCCAGAACGCTGCCATGCCTTCACCCCTTCACCCCTTCGTGGCCGTTCCTCGGCTCGCGCCTGCAGGCGATCCGGCGCGACGGGGCAGTCTTCCGCGACCTGGTCGCCACGCCGTTCCTGCACATGAAGGGTACCGGCTACATCCGCACGGCCCTCACCGACGTCCCGCCCGACCTGACCTACGCCAGGAGCGCCCGGCCCACCACGGCGACCTACCGGGCGCGTCTGCTGCAGGGCCAGGCCGCGGCCGTCCCGGTGCTGAGCACCGACACCGACCAGCCCGCCGCGCAGCTCGTGGTGATGCTGGCCGGCGCGCCGCCGCCGGGCGTCACCTACGAAGAGGACACGCGGACGTTCGAGGTGTCCGACGCGCTGCCCGCGGGCCGCTACCAACTGGCCGTCACGGTGGACGACGGCGTGGCGAAGCCGCGCAAGGCCACCCATCGCCTCGACGTGCGCGAGCCGGACAGTGACCCCGCGCGCAACCGCAAGCCCGACGTGGCCCGCGTGGCGCAGCTACAGGCGCTGGTGGGCGTCGAGCTGTCGGTGCCGCTGATCGTCTCCGACCTCGACGGCGACCCCGTCACGCTGACGCCGCGACTCGACAAGGGAGTCTTCGTGCTGCCGGGCTCGGACGCGGCCTGGGACGAAGCCACCGCCACGCTCACCTGGACGCCGGAGCTGCCGCACATCGGCAAGCAGCAGGCCGAGTTCGTGGCCAGCGACGGCCACTCGCAGCGCCGCTTCAGGCTGAACATCGCCGTGGCGGCGCCGCTCGTCACCGGCGAGGACAGATAGGCCGTTGCGTCCGCTGCGGGCGCTCCGACCTCACGGGAGCCGCGCGATTCCTGGAGCGCGAGACGGGATTCGAACCCGCGACCCTCGGCTTGGGAATGACCACGAGCAGTGAGCGGGAACGCGATCTTGCGCGTGGTGCACGGAGGTGGCGGCGTAGCACGGCGCCCAGCGGCTTGGAGCGCGCCCGTGACGCTCGCGCGCCGGAAGAGGACCTGATGCGGAACCCGGGACTCGTTGCTGCAGGCGCCCACTCGCCTGAGACCCGGGCCAGCCTGAGCTGCTCCAGAATCGTCGTCGACCGTGCCTAGTCCCGGTCGAGGCCATCCTTCAAGGGATGCACTCGCTGCTCGACCTGCGCAGCGCGGGAGGCCGCAGCTGAGGCGAAGGCTAGGCTTTCCGCTGCGCCGCCCGCGCTCGCTGCTTCACGAGGCGACTCCCCCGCGCCTTGTGCATGTTCGTCACACCCCGCACCACGTCCTTTCCAGCGTCCATCATCTTCGCCGCGAGGCCAGCCACCACGTTGCCGGGCGGCGTGTCGGGCGCCCCCGGGTGAGGGTGGTTCGGCGCGGTGAGCTTCATCTCGCGCATGGTGTCGGCGAGCGCTCTGCTCTCTTCAGGCCCGAGAAGCTTCTCGAGGCGAGGCAGCAGCTTCGCCTCTTCCTCCTCGATGTGCATCTCGACGCACTCCTGGACGACGTGGATCTTCGCGTCGTACCGCTCGTCCTCGGGCGTCATGCCTTCGAGTTCCGCTAGCACCAGCTTGACGGCGTGGTGTTCCTCGAGAGCGTCCAGGATCGCGCCCTCGAGTCGCCCCTCCTCGCGAAGGAGCGGGTAGACGAGCTGCTCTTCCAGCACTGCGTGTACGGACAGCTCTTCGATGATCTGCTGGCCGATCTTCTCCTTCTCCGCGCGCCGGCTGGCTTGCCGGAACTTGCGGAACAGCGACTTCACGACCCGGTGGTCCTGACGAATGAGCCTGGCGACTTCCATCCGCGTTCTCCTGGCGTTCTGCTGGGTTTAGGGGGATGTGCCCATCCAAGACCGCTCGTGCTCGCATCACAACAGGAGCCCGCGCGCCACGTGCGGAAGCTTGTCTGGCGCGGAGCCGATCTCCGCGGGTCGCCTTCGGGAAGACCAGCGCGGCCTCACCGACGGCGGGCGCACCCGTCACTGATTCGTCTTCTGACGCACCTCGCCCTTCAGCTCGCGGGCCTTGCCCTCAGCGGCCATCTCGTCGTCGTCGATGACCTTACCGACGCGGTTCTTCACGGCGCCCGTCACTTCCTCAAACTTGCCCTTCACGCGCTCGGCGCCCTTCGCGCCCTCCTGCTTGGCCTTGCCCTTCAGCTCCTTCGCTTCGCCTTCGGCCTCCATCTGCTCGTTGCCGATGACCTTGCCGACGGTCTTCTTGATCTTGCCGCCGATCTCTTCGGCAGCGCCTTCTCCGCGCTTGCTCTGGTTGCTCATGATGCCTCCTTCTGGGGATGGATGTCTCGGTCGGTCAGTTCTCGTTTTCAGGCGAGACTCAGGCGCGCGGCGGAGTCGCCTCACCGCTCGACGAGATGCTCTCGGCGTTCTGGCGCTTGAAGATGTCCTTCGCGCGCGAGGCCTCGTCCGCGTCGTCCGTGTGGACGGAGATGAGGATGTTGCCGTCCCGGACCTTGCTCTCGTATTGCTTCGCTTCGAGCTCGGGGATCCCCATCCCGACGAGCGCGCCGCCGATCCCGCCGACTGCAGCACCGACCGCGGCGCCGCTGAGCGCCGCTACGATCGGGCCGGCCGCGATCAGCGGGCCTACGCCCGGAATCGCCAGGGCCCCGATGCCTACGAGCCAACCGAGCGTTCCGCCCAGCAGCCCGCCGGCGCCCGCTCCGGTCGTCGCGCCCTCGGGCGCCTTGGTGCTCTTCTCGTGGGCGAAGTCTCGGGTGCCCTTCTTGTCCGGGAACAGCGCCGAGATGTCGTTGTTCGAGAACCCGGTGCTCTTCAGCTCGGCGACGATGCTGTCGGCCTGGCTCTCCGTCTTCGCGATGCAGAATACGGCTTTCTTCGACATGTCATCTCTCTTTCTGTGACGTCACATGAAGCGACGTCGGTTCGATCCTCGTAGCTATCGACCGCTCTCGACCTCGAGCTGGTTGTCGACCCGCTTCACTCCGTTCGCGCTGGCGGTGATGGCCGCGATCTGGGCTTTCTCCTCCGAGGTCGCGACCGGACCGCGCAGCGTGACGACACCGTCCTGCGTGATGACCTTCACGTTCTTCGCGTTGACCGAGAACCCGTCCTCGTCCATGATGCGCTGGCGGACGAGCTGGGTCACGTCGCGATCGGCTTCGCTACCACCCTGGTCGAGGGGGGTCAGCGTCGAGTCGCTGCGATCTCTCTCGTTCCGAGCGCTGTTGTCGGCGTCGGCCGTCGTTGTGTTCGCGGAAACCTGCGGTAGATCCGCGCGTTCGTCCGTTCCACAAGCGGCGAGCAGCGCGAACGGGACGACGATCGTTCCGACGGCGAGCTTGCTTAGAGTCCTCATGATCTTCTTCTCCTCTCGCAGGATGCGCTGGCATCCCGAAATGAAAAACCTCAGGTCCCGACGGCCATGGCAGCGGGGCGCATCGTGTGCGTCCTCGAGGTCGAGCTGCAGGCTCAGCTGCGGTAACAGGCGCAGATCGGAGGATCGTCGAAGCGCAGCCGACCGACATCCCTGAATCCGGGGATACTCGGCGCATGAAACGAGGATTGCAGCCGGGAGAGCGACACGACCGCGATGGTGTCCTGACCGCCGTTCCAGCCGAGCAGGCTCGCGAGCGAGAGCTGGCCCGCGTGGAGCTCGACGATGCGGCGAACGACCGTGAGGCCGATGCCGAGGCCGCCCGGCGCGCGGTCGAGCTCGCGGTCACCCTGCGCGAACAGGTCGAAGACTCGCGGCAGCATCTCGGGAGCGATGCCGTTGTCGCGGATGCGGAGCACGCCGTCCTGGCCTTCATCGGCGAGCGTGACCTCGATGGCTCCGCCGCGTCCGAAGCCACCCGGGCTAGCCGCTCTCCCCGTCAGGCCCGTAGCCGTTGGCGCCAAGCGCGCCGAGGAATGGCGCCGGAGGCAGGAGCGCACGCGCGATCCCCGGCATCGCGGCGAGCGCCTCGCGCTCTACGCAGCCTTCGAGGATGCGACGGGCCGCGCCCTCGCAGGCCACGAGACGCAACCCCGCGTCACTGCTCAGGCTCGTCGTCCCCTTCGTAATCAGCAGGGCGCCGGTTCGAATCCGGCCATCGGCTCCATCGCCCGAGTCTCGTGGCGCCCGCTCAGGGCGCGAGGTTGCTCGTCAGCACGCAGCCGGCCTGGTCGGTGCGGATGCTTTGATAGGTGTTCCCGAGCGCCGTGTTCTCGACCGCGGCCGAGGGGCACTCGAGGAAGATGCCGTCGCGCACGATGGTCATCGAGCCCGTGTTGTCGTTGCTGATGCTGCGGGTCACCAGGTTGCCGCTGTTTCCGAGATACATCCCCGCCTGATTGGCGACGGTCGCGACGCCATCGACCAGGATGGCTCTCGACGCGAGATAAAGGCCCTTCGCGCAGCGGGTGATCTTGCCGTTGCGGACGACCACGCCGTGGTAGTTGACGGTGAGATCGGTGATGCCCGAGACGTTCTGGCCCGCGCAGTCGATGGTGAAGCCGCCGAGGTCGATCGTGACGTAGTTCGAGTTCACGGTGATGCAGTCACCGCCGCCGCTGCGGACGGTCAGATTCGCGGTGACCACGTACGAGCCGGGCGCGTCGATCTGCGCGCCGCACGCCTTGATCGCGGTCGCGGCATCGGCTGCGCCGCTCCACAGCCCCGCGGCGGCGATTACTCCGAGGGCCCACTTGAAGAAGCTCGACATCATCTCTCCCTGCACACTCGGCTCGAGGCCTGCTACGGGGTGATCGACTCGGTGTAACAGCCCACGCCGTTCAGGTAGAAGGGGTTGTAGTTGGCGACGGCGACGGAGCTCTGCACGTTCGACGGGCACTGCGCCATGATCCCGTAGCCGACGTTGCCGTAGCTCAGGCAGCGCACGACGGTGCTGTTGGCGCCCACGCGGATGCCGTGGGAGTTGTTGTCGAGCGTCAACACCCCCTCGAGCCAGAGGCCGGTCGCGCCGTCCGCCGAGATCCCCTCGTCGCATTGCGAGATCGTGCCGTTGCGGATGGTGACGTCGCTCTTCCCAGCCGCGACCGCGATACCGTGCTGCCCGTTGCTCTGGCAATCGATGTTGTACCCGGCGAGGTCGATCGTGACGTGGCTCGCGGACACGTTGATGCAGCCGCCCGTGTTCCCGGGCCGGCCCACCAGGTTCCGGCTCAGCACATACGACCCGGACGCCGTGATGGTGCTCCCGCAGGACTTGATGGCCGGCGTCTTCGCGGCGGCCGGCGACGCAGCGGCGACCACCCACGCGGCAAACACGGCGGCAAGCAAGACGTATCGCATCGGACTCCTCGGCGGGCGGTCCAGAGGCGCCACGAAGCGTGCACGTGGCCGCTCACAGGGAGTGGTGGATCCGGACCGGAAGTGTCACCGCGCGCCAGATGCGCAGCGCCATGGGCGTCGGGCGACTCGTGCTGTTGCGAGCGGTCCTCGCGACCGGTTGAAGGGTCGCCGAGTGGCTGAGAGCGCGCGGAGGATCGCCGACGCGGAGCGGCGCGAGCGGAACGGTCGAGTCGGCTTCGTCAACCTTGCTCGATCGGACTGAGCCTTCGATGCGCTTCCGCAATGCCCCCGCCAGCGCACCCGTGTCTTCGACCTGCGGCGCCGCGCCGAACAGCGCGCAAGCTCGCGTCACTTGTCGCGGAGCTGCGCCGAGCTCAAGCCCGCGCGCGGCCAGGGAGCTCCGCGGCGCGCTGAAGGCGCCTCAGGTAGCTCGCCGCGAAGGACGCGACGTCCGGCACGCCGAGCTCCTGCGCGTAGCTGAGCAGGAAGCCCTTGAGATAGGGCTCGGGCGGCAGCAGCTCGAAGCGCTCGCTCTCGATGTGGTCGAGGATGCGGATGCGCGTCCGCTCGATCATCTCGGCCAAGGTCGAGCCCAGCTGCTCCCGACAGCGGCGCAGGTAGGCGCCAGGCTGGGACGGATCCAGGGGCGGCAGCGGGCTGCGCGGCACGGCGGGCTCCGCTGATCGTGAGAGAAGGCGCCTCTCCTCCGCTCGTTCGCAGGGGGCGTCCCCTTCCTCGCGGAGCAGGCGCTGCGCGAGCGCATCGATGTGTTTCGAGAAGCCGCAGCGCGGAAAGGCCAGGAGTGCCGGCTGTCGCTGCGCGACCGCCGCCACGACGTTCGGGTCGGCGTCGACGGATCCCGCGTACGCAACGGGGACGCCCAGGCGATCGCGCCAGGCAGCGACCAGCTCGGGACCGACCTCGCGGTGCTCGGCGCTCCGCACCTGGTTCACGAGCAGCACGGGCAGGAAGGCCTGCGCGCGTTCTTCCAGGAGCTTCGCGGCGGGCGGGTCGATCTCCCGGACGAGCGCAATCAGCTCTCCGGCAGAGCGCACGCGGCGTCCACGGTGGTTTTCGCGGGCGCGCAGGATCGCCGCGCGAACCTCGGGATGCCGCGCAACGAGCTGGAGCGAGCGGTAGAGGGCCGCCTTGAGAAAGTGCTCGGCGTTCTCGATCGCCGTCGGCTCGGGCGTGGTGACGACGAGTCCACGCCGAGCGAGCAGGAAGAAGTCGAGGACGTTGAACGCGCTGCCGGCGCCGAGATCGAGCAGGACGTCGTCGACGGCGACGCGCCGGATGTGGCGGAAGAGCTTCTCCTTCTGGGCGTGCTTCAGATTGGCCATCTCGAGCAAGGCCTCGTTGCCGCTCACGAGCCAGAGATTGGGAACCGAGGTCTGGACCATCAGCTCTTCGAGCGAGCCGACCTCGCCGGTCAGGAGATGCGAGAGGGTGAGCCGCGGCCGCGAGACCCCGAGCAGGGTGTGGAGGTTCGCGCCCCCGAGATCGGCGTCGATCACGGCGCAGCGGCGCCCCGTCCCGGCGATGGCCGCCGCCAGGCTCGCGGCGACGACGGACTTGCCGACGCCGCCCTTGCCGCCCCCCACGGCCCAGATGCGCGGAGCGGCCACGGGGCGCGGGCGAGGCACCGAACGCCGGCGCGGCGGTGCGCTCGGACGCGCAGCCGGATCCGCTCCCCCGGCCGCCTCGCCGCACTCTTCGTGCTGGCTGCGGGCCGACATCCGCCCCGTGCTCGCCATGTGCGCGCCTCCCTACAGATGTCGAGTGCCCGGGGCGCCGCGAGCGTGACGTCTCTCACATCTCCGAGAGGCAGCACGTACGCAACTCCAGCCTCCGCGCCGGCGTCGCGGGCGACCTTACGTCCCCATCAGCTGTCTAACGCCCGTCAGACAGCCTCCAAGACCCACCGAGCCGCCGTGGATCCAGTCGGAGCTTCGTCGTCGGCCTGAAGCACCTGCCGATCCGCTACCGGCTGCGCGCGGGGGCGTCCTCGCGCCGGCGCCGGCGGAGCGCCCGGAGCAGCGGCATCAGCGCCACGAGCTCGGGCCCGACGCCGCAGGCGGGCGCGGGGCTGGGGCTGGTCACGGTCACCGTCACCGTGGCGCTGGCCACGAGGGCCCCCGCGTCGATCACCGCTGCGGTGACGACGTGCGTGCCGCGCGAGAGGCTCGTGAGGGTGAGGCTGGCGCCGCTGCCGAGGGGCCCGCTGAGGCTCGAGCTCCAGGCGATCGCCGCCGAGAGGTCACCGTCCTCGGGGTCGTCGGCGCTCGCCGAGAAGACGAGCGCGGTGCCCGCGCTGACGGTCGTGCCGTTCGCAGGCGACAGCATGGTGACGCCGGGCGGCGTGTTCGCGGGCTCCACGACGACTACTGTCACGGCCGCGCTGCCCGCGAGGCCGCCCGCATCCGTCACCGACGCGGTGACGACGTGCGTGCCGACCGCGAGATCTGTGAGCGTGAGACTCGCCCCGCTGCCGAGCGGCCCCGCAAGGTCCGAGGTCCAGACGATGGCCGTGGAGAGGTCGCCCTCCTCGCCATCGCTCGCGCTCGCTGAGAAGCCGACCGCTTCGCCCGCCACCACCGTCGAGCCGTCCGCCGGCGCCGTGATCGAGATGCCCGGAGCGGTGTTCGCGGCCTCCACGGTCAGCGTCACCGTCGCACTGCCCGCGAGGCCGCCCGCATCCGTCACCGACGCAGTGACGACGTGCGCGCCCACAGCGAGATCTGTGAGCGTGAGACTCGCCCCGCTGCCGAGCGGCCCCGCAAGGTCCGAGGTCCAGGCGATGGCCGTGGAGAGGTCGCCCTCCTCGCCATCGCTCGCGCTCGCTGAGAAGCCGACCGCTTCGCCCGCCACCACCGTCGCGCCGTCCGCCGGCGCCGTGATCGAGACGCCCGGAGCGGTGTTCGCGGCCTCCACGGTCACCGTCACCGTCGCGCTGCCCGCGAGCCCTCCCGCGTCGACCACCGAGGCGGTCACGACGTGCGTACCCACCCAGAGGTCCGTGAGCGTGAGGTCGGCGCCGAAGCCGAGCGGGCCGGCGAGGCTCGAGCTCCAGAGGATCGCCGCGGAGAGATCCCCGTCCTCGGTGTCGTTCGCACTCGCGGCGAACCCGATCGCGTCGCCCGCGACGACCGTGGCGCCCTCCGCCGGCGCCGTGATGGCGACGCCGGGCGCGCTCTTCCGGCTCACCCACGCCGCGACGAGCTGATTCCACGACTTCCCGCCCAGCTCGGGCAACGGGGTGTCGAGGAACTCCGCCTCCGGCTGCTCCTCGGCCTTCAGCACCACGTGGAAGCAGTCCGGGAACGCGGCGTTCAGCGCGGTCAGGCGCTCGCCGTCCGTTAGACCGTCCGCGAAGTCGTTCTGATCGGCGAGCGCTTCCTCCCAGCCGCCATCCCCGGCGATCGGGCCCGCCCAGAGCAGGGTGTTGCCGGCGCACTCGTCCACGTAGCCCACCACGGGGAACAGCAGACCGCCCTGCTTGAGACCCTGGGCGACGAAGACGTTGTCCGTGATCCGGTAGCGGTGCTGATGGACGGGGTCGCGGTCGCCCTTCCAGAACGCGCTGTGTCCGGGCCGCCGGTTGTACGGGTTCTGGTTCGGCCGCGCGCGAATCAGGGAGTCGCGGACCTCCCACTCCTTTGCGGTGGCGTCGTTGTCGGCACTGGATCGCTGCCGGTCACCGAATGCGATGTGCACGCCGTCGATCAGCGAGTCGAACACGCGCGTGTTCGAGAGGCCGAAGTCGTCTTCGATCGCGTCGTCGTTCAGATCGTGCAGATGGGCGCGGAGGATGACGAGGTCTCCGGATTCGACGTTGCGCGAGATGCCATCGCCGTAGTGCCCGCACTCGAGGCCCTCGATCACCTGGCCCCCGGCGGCCTGCGGGGCGACGCACTCCGTCGAGTGGTAGGCGAGGCAGGGGGTCGGGCAGCCCCCGATCGGACAGTGGATGTCGTCGCACTCGTAGACCGACGTGTCGTCGTAGGGGCCGTCCGCGATTCCGCCCGTCCAACACCCTTGCTCGGTGCCGAGCAGGAGGAGGGCGCGGTGCATGATGCCGAGCCACGAGACGCCCTCGGCAGCGAGGACGTGGCCCGGAGAGCTGAACCAGTACTCGGTCGTGCCGGCCGTGGCCTGCTCGAAGGTCACGCCCGCATCGGCGCACGAGTACGACGGCGAGGGCGGACTCGCGTGGGCAGGGGCGTGGGCCGAGAGCGCCGCGCACCCGATCAACGAGACGACGCGGAGTCGGAGCTTCATGCCTCACTCGGGGCGAGCGGAGAGGGAGGCCGCATCGTGAACTCCGACGGAGAATCCGACAAGGAGAAAGGGAGCCGAAGGAGGCCGGGTGCATCCTCCAAACAGGGTGTCGAGGGTGATCTGGCCCCGCGGGTCGGCGGAGCGCACGCTAGCGCCCCGCCTCGGGCCGCGCGACGAAGATCGCGTGGCGCGGGCCGCCACGCGCGAGGCGCCCGCGCACGCGCTCGATCTCGACGCTGAAGCCGCCGTAGCGGAGGCGGTGCTCGAAGGCGCGGTCCTCGCGCACGGACCAGACGGCGAGCGTCCCGCCGGGCCGGAGCGCGGCGCGCGCGGCGGCGATGCCCGCGTCGTCGTACAGGCCCGCGTTTCCGCGCGCGGTGAACGCGGACGGGCCGT
>Ga0105107_10002870_pt1 | contig 11409 bp, 8 predicted proteins | sample PPLLaktember2015_6_FD_79335 | JGI IMG/M metagenome (GOLD analysis project Ga0105107, IMG submission 79335) | Freshwater sediment microbial communities from Prairie Pothole Lake near Jamestown, North Dakota, USA - PPLs Lake P8 Core (1) Depth... | ecosystem: Environmental > Aquatic > Freshwater >... | reverse complement strand
TACCCTTGACCAGTCAGAGTTTGCGACCAAGTTGAATGAGAAGAAAATTGAATTAGATCGGGAAAACGCGGAATATATACAGACCCAACTGGATACGACCCTTGAACTCCGTGAAGCACGAGATCAGCTGATCAATTTACGGTATGCGGTGGAGGAAAAGGAGATCATTTATGAGCAATCCAAATTCGAGCCCCCGGCTACTATCAAGCAGGCGGAGATCAATGTAGAGCGCGCAAAACGTGAATACACTCAGGCGCTGGAAAACTATAAGAGCAGAAAGCGCAAGAATGCTGCAAAGATGCGCGAGCAGGCAGCGGAATTGCGGAAGGTACAAAACGAACACGATGCCATGATGCAAGCCATCAAGGCCTTCCGAATTCTGGCCCCGGAAGCTGGAATGGTGATTTACCATAAAAACCCGTGGGATCAGAAGCCCCTTAAGGCGGGATCCCAGATCAATCTGTGGGATCCTACGGTGGCTACCTTACCGGATATGACCACGATGATGTCAAAAACCTATGTGAACGAAGTGGACGTCAGGAAGGTAAAACCTGGTCAGAAGGTGGAAGTCGGTCTTGATGCCTATCCGGATAAGAAACTTGTGGGTCTGGTTATCCGCGTCGCGAACGTAGGCGAGCAGAGGCCGAATTCCGATGCGAAGGTTTTTGAGGTGTCCGTCGAAATAGAGGGGACGGATCCTACCATCCGCCCTTCCATGACAACCAGCAACAAGATCATCACGAGCCTGATTGATAATACACAGTTTGTTCCACTGGAATGTCTGCACAGTTTTAACGATACAGTCACCTATGTCTTCAAGCGCGACGGGCTGAACATCATCAAACAGGAAGTGATGATGGGAGAAACCAACGCAAATGATGCAGTGATCCTTGCGGGACTGGAAGAGGGCGACAGGGTTTATTTATCGCTGCCTGCCGGTCAGGAGGAAAAAGAGATCCAGTTGTTGCCTCAAATGAACGGCAAACGGAAAAAGAAAGAAGAGGAAAAACCCCTTGAACCTGAGATCAGGCCCAATCAGATAGGCAGGGCAGGTCAGACAGCACCTCCAACCAAATAAGCGATGGTAGAACGCATAATGGCCAATCTTTACATTGCCGTTGACGCGGTGATCGCCAATAAAGTAAGATCTCTTTTAACGGCCCTCGGTATCATCTTCGGTGTAGCAGCCGTTATTGCCATGCTTGCCATCGGGAATGGGGCGCAACAGGAGATCCTCGAACAGATCAAACTGGTAGGAGTGAATAATATCGTCATCAAACCTGTCATCGAGCAGGAGGAAGAAAAGGTCGAAGAGAACATTGGCGTCAAGGAAAAAAAGAAATTTTCCCCCGGGCTCACGATGCGCGATGTAAACAGCATCATGGAAACGATACCTACTCTGACGAAGGTCAGCCCTGAGATCATCCTGGAAAGTACGGTCGTCAGGCGGGGTTATCGCAGGTCAGCCAAGCTCGTGGGCGTCGAACCTTCCTATTTCGAAATTTATAATTTTGATATGGAGGAAGGAATGATGTTCACCGACGACCAGCGCCGGAATGGTTCTCCGGTTTGCATCATCGGGCAATCCATAAAGACGCGTTTCTTTCCAACTGAAAATCCGATTGGCAAGAACATAAAGGTCGGCCCGCACTGGCTTTCCATCATTGGTGTTCTCAACGAAAGGTTCATTTCGGAAAGCAGCATCAGCAAACTCGGCATCAGGGATTTCAACATGGACATTTATGTGCCGTTGCAGACGATGTTGATCCGCTATAAGAACCGCGATAAACTGACGGCGACAGAATTACGTCAGTCCGCCGCCGCGGGCAGGAGCAGGGGCATGGTTTCCGCAACCGCCGCGGTGGATGAAACGGAATCCGAAAAGAAGAATTACCATCAGCTTGACCGCCTTGTGATTCAGGTTGAAAACACACCTTCGCTGCAACCTTCCGCGGAGATCATGGCCCGATTGCTGACAAGAAAACATTACGACATGGTGGATTTTGAAATAGAGATCCCCGAACTGCTCTTAAAACAACAGCAGCGTACCAACGACATCTTTAATTATGTATTGGGTGCCATTGCAGGGATATCCCTGCTTGTGGGTGGTATTGGTATCATGAACATCATGCTTGCATCCGTGCTGGAAAGGATCAAAGAGATCGGACTTCGGCTTTCCATCGGCGCCAAAAAAAGCGATGTGACCCAGCAATTCCTGTTCGAAGCCATGATGATCAGTATCTCCGGAGGCATTATCGGCGTGATCCTGGGTGTAGGGATGGCCTTCATCGTTTCCGAGTTTGCAGAAATACCCACGGCCATCAGTTTTACTTCAATCGTTTTATCATTTGGTGTAGCCGCGACGGTGGGGCTGATCTTCGGAATCGCTCCCGCGAGAAAGGCGGCCAGTCAAGACCCTATTACCTCACTGCGATATGAATAAAGTTTTAACAACGGCTCTTCTATTTTTTGCCTGTCTCTTTTTTCTTCCTTACAGTTCAAAAGGACAACAACAACTGACTTTGGAAGAGATCATCGAGCGCGCGAAGAGCCAGTCACCTTCGTCCAAATGGGCGGAAACGCGAAAAGAAAACAGGTACTGGACTTACCGGACCTTCAGGGCCAACTTCAACCCTCAGCTGCGACTGGAGGGCGACGTTCCGGTTTATTACAAGAGTGTTAATCAAATTATTCAGCAGGACGGTACCTATCGCTATATCCCCGTACAGCAGACGAACAATTCGGTCACAATGGGTCTGCGTCAATTACTTCCCTTTACAGGCGGTACGGTCTCTGCCAACTCTGGTCTTGGTTTTTTCAAGGACTACAATGATGAGACAGCCCTGGCGGAGCAGTGGAGCGGAAGTGTTTTTTATGTTGCCCTGGCGCAACCCATTTTTGCCTTTAACCAGTGGCGGTGGAGCAAGAAAATTGAACCGCTTGTGTACGAGGAATCGAAAAGAGAGTATGTGGAAGATATGGAGGATATTGCGCGCACGGCGACAGAGCGTTTCTTTAATGTGCTTGAACAACAGATCAACCATCAGATCGCCACCTTCAACCTGGCAAATAATGATACGATCTACAAGATCGAGCAGGGACGTTATAATATCGGAACCACCTCCCTCGATAAACTTTTACAGGTGGAGCTTCAGCTTCTGACCTCCCGACAGCAGGTTGCCCAGGCCAGTCTGAACCTTGAAACGGCGAGATTGCAACTGCGTTCCTATATCGGATTGAACGATGGCGAGCAGTTTCAACTGGTCTTGCCGGAGCAGATCCCCCAATTTGAAGTTTCAGTTGGCGAAGCACTTGAGTACGCCAAACAAAATCGCGCTGATTTTATCGCGTTTCAGCGAAGAAGGCTTGAAGGCGAGCGACAGGTTGCCCAGGCCCGCGGTCAGCGCTTTCAGGTCAATGCCCGCGCAGCTTATGGTTTGAATAATAACGGTCTTATTTTCAACGATATCTATCAGAACCCGACGGAACAACAACAATTCAATCTCAGTTTCAGCGTGCCTGTATTGGATTGGGGGCGCAACAAGGCCAGTATGAGACAGGCGATGGCCGGTAAGAAATCATCGGATTTCCAGATTGCGCAGGATGAAGTGAACTTTGAGCAGAACGTCATGACGCAGGTTCGCCAGTTTGAGATGTTGCGACTGCAACTGGAGATCACCAAAAAATCGGATGAAGTGGCTACTGAGCGATACAACGTTTCGCAGAACCGTTACCTTATCGGAAAGATCGATATCACCAACCTCAACATTGCCCTCAACGAAAAAGATGATGCAAAACGCAAGTACATTCAGGCCCTCCGCGATTTCTGGACGGCGTACTACAACCTGCGAATGCTAACCCTGTACGATTTTTCAGAACGGCAATTGCTCTATACTCCGGAGCCGGAATGAAACCTCAAACCTCAAACCTCAAACCTCAAACTTCAAACTTTGTGCTCCGCACTATCTCCCCGTATAATTAAACGGAGTGATTCCTTTCAGTTTTTTCTTCACCTCCGGCTTCACCTCCAGTCCTTCAATGAATTCGGCGATCACTTCGCGTGTAATCCTTTCATTCCTGCGCGTCAGTTTTTTCAGCGCTTCATAGGGATTGGGATAACCCTCTTTTCTCAGGACGGTTTGAATTGCCTCCGCCACAACTGCCCAGTTGTTTTCAAGGTCGTTGTCGATGGCGGACTTATTCAGTTCGAGCTTTGATAGTCCTTTCAGGAGCGACTCAAAAGCCAGATAACTGTGGGCGAGGGGTACGCCGATATTTCTCAGCACAGTAGAATCGGTAAGGTCGCGCTGCAGCCTGGATATCGGTAACTTTGCGGAGAGATGTTCGAAGATCGCGTTGGCAAATCCCAGGTTTCCTTCCGCATTCTCGAAGTCGATGGGATTCACTTTGTGCGGCATCGCCGAGGAGCCGATCTCGCCTTCCTTTATTTTTTGCCTGAAGTACTCCATCGAAATGTACTGCCAGAGGTCGCGGCACAGATCGATAAGGATGGTATTGATCCTCTTAAAGTTGTCGAACATCGCCGCGAGGTGATCGTAATGTTCGATCTGGGTAGTGGGACCGCTTCTCGTGAGGCCGAGCTGGTTGCAGAATCCGTCGCAGAACTTTTTCCAGTCGATGTCGGGATAGGCGATATAATGGGCATTGAGATTTCCCGTGGCCCCTCCGAACTTGGCGGAGAAAGGAATGGCTTTCAGCATTTCCACCTGCCTGGATATCCGGGTGGTGAAGACCGAAAGTTCTTTTCCCAGGCGGGTAGGCGACGCGGGTTGACCGTGGGTCCTGGCCAGCATGGATACATCCTTCCAGGCGGTGGCAAATTTTTCGAGAGAAGCAGTCACCCGATCCAGCAGGGGCTGGTATTCTCCTGACATGAATTCCTTCAGCGAAAGCGGTATGGAAGTGTTATTGATATCCTGTGACGTTAATCCGAAATGAATGAATTCCCTGGCAAAACCCAATCCCGCCGATTCGAATTTCTCCTTGACAAAGTATTCCACTGCCTTCACATCGTGGTTGGTGGTCTTCTCGATCTCCTTGACCGACCGGGCATCCTCTTCTGAGAAGTTCTCGTAGATCTTTCTAACCTCTGATCTTTTAGAGGGGGGGAAATCCTTCAATTCCGGCAATACGGCTGTGAGGGCGAGGAGATACTCTGCTTCCACCCGGACCCTGTAGCGGATGAGTCCAAATTCCGAAAAATAAGGGGAGAGGGGTTGGAGGATCTCGAAATACCGCCCGTCAATGGGCGAGATGGCATTTAATGGATTTAATGACACGTTGCTGATGTTAAGGCGTAAAATTAAGTCACTAAGCCAATTAGCCAAAATCTTTTACACATGGCCTTTAAAAGGGCTTTTACGCGGCTTTCAAGGCTATTTTCGAGTCTATGTGAGGAAATTATTAGCGGCACAATCTTTTAAAAACAAGCATTTGAACCATACTTCTGCTTTATATTTAGTCGCCCCAGAAGTTATTTTTGCGGCAGTCGTCAGAGCCGGGGACCTGTTTAAACTGGCATCCATTTTTTTTTGTTGAGTAATATGGTGAAGGTCGGTTTTGCAAGGACGGGTAAAATACACGTATTGCCGGTAGAGGCATTTTTACCATTCGTCATTTGTTATTTGTAATTCGTCATTCAATATGGCTTTTAATTTTTTCAAGAAATCAGATAAGACGTCCAAAAAGGAAGAAACCCACAGCGGGCCGAGATATCGCGATCTTACTGTCAAGGAGATCGTTCAGGAGACCCGGGATACCATCTCCATTGTGTTTGAGCAACCTGCTGACAACCCGGTCCACTATAAATCCGGTCAGTTTTTAACGCTGATCGTTCCGCTGAATGGAAAAGATGTAAGAAGGGCTTATTCTCTTTGTTCATCCCCTTTTGTAGATGAAGATCTGGCCGTCACCGTGAAGCGTGTAGATGGAGGGTTGATGTCCAACTGGCTTGCGGACAACCTGAAAGTGGGTCTGAAGATAAAGGTGCTGGAACCGACGGGCCAATTCACGACGGAGTACTCAAAGGATCACAAGCGCCACCTCGTGATGTTTGCCGGCGGGTCTGGCATTACACCGATGATGTCCATCATCAAAAGTATTCTCCGTCAGGAGCCTGACAGCATAGTATCCCTGATCTACTGCAACCGCGATATTGACAGCATCATTTTCAAGGATACCCTGGACGAAATGCAGACGAAGGATGAGGGCCGGTTGCATGTGATCCACGTACTCGACAACGCGCCGATGAACTGGCAGGGATACTCCGGACTCCTCAACCATGAGATGCTCACGAAACTTTTTGAACGTGTTCCCGACTGGGGAATAGACAATACGACTTACCTCATGTGTGGTCCCGAAGGCATGATGAAGAATGTGGAGTCACTTCTTGCCATGCGTCATATTCCCAAAGAGAAGATCTTTAAAGAGAGTTTTGTTCAGGGAACCATTGACAAGGACCAGAAGAAGGAGGATGTAGTGGTTGCAGCGGAAGAACTTAAGGAGCGGGAAGTTACCATTCTGTATGATGGTCAGGAATACAAGGTCATGGTCCCTCCTGACAAGGGAATACTGGAGAGTGCCCTCGACCAGGGAATCGACCTTCCATACTCCTGTCAGAGTGGACTCTGCACCGCCTGCCGCGGAAAAGCGCTCTCCGGCAAGGTCAAACTGGATGAGGAAGAAGGTTTATCCCAGTCTGAACGCGCGGAAGGATATGTACTCACCTGCGTTGGCCACCCCCTCACCGATGATGTGGTTATTGAAATCGGCTAATGTTGTGAGTAGTGCGTAAGCCCGCATAATACCGCTTTCCTCTTCTTATCAGGTTACCTGCGTCTAAAAACTGTGGGAGACGAGCAGGGTGAGTCAATTTTTGTATCTCATGAAAAACAGGTTTTACGATCCAGGAGAAGGGCGGATTCGCCGCAGACACTTACCCGCAATTCACTACTGGCCACTCACGAAATCTAAACGCACACCATTATTTTAACCCTATGTCAGGTCACGCTCTCGACACTGCAATGGAGATCATCGGATGGATCGGTTCCTTCGAGATCCTGCTGGCGTATGGATTAAACAGCTACCAGAAGATCCGGTCGGACTCAAGGGCTTTCCTTTTACTTAATCTGACCGGGGGATTACTGCTCATCGCCTATACATTTTACAAGGAAGCTTTTGCGAATACATTTCTGAACCTTGTGTGGGTGATCATCGCCGTACTGGCCCTGGGAAAACTCTATTACGGAAACGCCGCAAAAAAACCGCAATCGTAAGGGTGGAAGCGTCGCTCGAAAATATCCGCGTTCAGCAGTGGGTCGCCGGACTCTCTATTGTGCTGTTATTGACAAAACTCATTGCCTACTACATCACCAACTCGGTGGCTATTCTTACCGACGCCCTCGAGTCTATCGTGAATGTGGTAGCGGGCCTTTTCGGATTGTACAGCCTGCAGCTTTCCGCCAAACCCAGAGATGCCGACCATCCGTACGGCCATGGTAAGATCGAATTCATTTCCGCCGCAGTAGAAGGCGTGATGATCTCCTTCGCGGGGATATTTATCTTATTTGAATCCATCCGGAACCTCATTACACCGATACCCCTTCAAAGACTTGACACCGGCATTGCCCTGATCGCCGTAACCGCCCTCATCAACTTTTTTCTCGGATTCTGGTGTGTTCGCACCGGCAAAAGGAATCATTCCCTGGCGCTGCAGTCCAGCGGTAAGCATCTGCTGTCTGACACGTATACAACCCTCGGGATATTAGTGGGACTGGCGCTCCTTTATTTTACAGAGATCCTCTGGATCGACAGCATTGTCGCCATTGTCTTTGCCTGTATCATTTTCTATACAGGTTTCAGGATCGTCCGTTCCTCCATCGCCGGGATCATGGATGAAAGGGATATGGACCTTTTGAGGAAAATGATCGATGTGCTCGATCATGACCGCGGTAAAAACTGGGTGGACATCCACAATATCCGCATCATCAAATACGGGAGTACGCTTCATATGGATTGCCATCTGACCGTGCCATGGTACCTGAACGTCCACGAAGCGCACGCGGAGATTGACAAGCTTGCCTTCCTGGTGAGAAAAGAATTTGGGGATACTATCGAACTCTTTGTTCACTCAGACGGCTGCCTGCCGATCTCGTGCGCCATCTGTATCAAAGAGGACTGTCCCGTGCGCTATCACCCCTTCCAGCGGCGGATCAAATGGACGGTGGAGAATATGGAACGGGATGAAAAACACCGTGTTTCCACGGAAGAGGGTAGCCCCCAAATCCGCTGAGGGGAGACTTATTGGTGCTTTCGTGGATGGCATCCAAAAGAATTCGGGCACCATGCTGGTGACTCATCATTCACAACTCACAGGGGGCGGGACGCGCGCCGGCTCAATCCCGCATCTTCAGGCGGAGAAGATAATTGTTCGAGGTGATGAAGAGTGTTTTGTCGTCTGCTGAAAAAGCACAGTTGGCTGTCGCCTCCGGTAATTTAATTTTTCCTATCAGTTTTGCGTCCCTGTTAAAGATCCAGACACCGCCGGGACCGGTGGCAAAAACATTTCCCTGGCTGTCAATCTTTAAGCCATCCGGGAGTCCTGATTCCGTCTTCGCAGCTTCCGTGGCATCGTGGAAAATCCTTCCGTTGGCAAGCGAATCATTTTCGTTAAGATCATACACGTACCACATGGCCTTGGCCTTGTCAGAATTTGCGATGACCAGTGTTTTTTCGTCGGGCATCAGGGCAATTCCGTTGGGGCGGGTCAGCGTATCCACCAGCAGAGTAACCGTGCCGTTGGACAGTTTATACACGCCCTGAAACGGGATCTCCTGAGCTACGTTTTCAGGAAGCCCATAGGGAGGATCAGTGAAAAAATAATCGCCATTCCTGCGCACTGCCACATCATTAGGGCTATTGAATTTTTTGCCTTCATAAGTGCCTGCCAGGGTTGTGAACGTGGACTGAGGCGAATTCAGGGGAGCATCCAGCACGGCCAGGCGTCGATCACCATGCTGACAGAGTACGAGTTTACCATCGGTGTTCAGGGCAAGTCCGTTAGACCCTTCTTCCTTACTGTTGGATGCAGTTTGCCCCGTATATCCTGAAGGTTTGAGAAAGACCTGTATGCTGTCTTGCTCAGTCCATTTATACACGGTATTCGTCGGGACATCTGAAAACAGCAACATCTTTTGAGACTCCACCCACACAGGACCCTCACTCCAGTCGTAACCATCCGAGAGGATCTCAATCGTGGCGGAAGAGTTTATCAACTGGTCGAGTGAAGGATCAAGGCGTTCGATGGAACCAATGGTGGGTGCCGACTTCTCCTCCGCGACTTTGCAGGAGAAGAGGGAACACAAGACGAGCAAGAGCAATACGGATATTTTCATTTCTTTACAGGTTGAGGTTGCCGGTGAAGATAGTAAAAAATCTTTGAAGGGACAGGATGCGCCCTGTCCGCGCTTCGTCTGCTATGAATGGTTTATGGCCTCCTGGTCGGGTTGTTCACTGGCTCTCCCTGTTGCCTCAATGAAAGAACGTGGAGATAATACGCCAGCGGGACGAGGAATCCCGGTAACAGCGAAACAGGAAAATACGTGACGATGTAGTTTGCCGGTTCATTCATAAACACGCGCCAGGGCGAAGGCGTGGATAAAATAGCGGTGATCACGATGTTCAGTAAAAGCGCTAAGCATAACAGGTTCCAGACGACGATGCCCGCGCGCGCGATCTTTCCGCGGTGGGCCATAATGGCGATGACGGGCGCGGTAATTCCCGCCAGGATATCAAAGTTCCTTCCCTCAAAAGTCATCTGAACAGGAAGGAGTTTACTGATAAACAACATCCATAAAAGTATCTCGACAAAAAAGCGAAAACTCTGCAGGCGTATCAGATTCTCGGGCGGGATGTGTCTTAAAATTTCAGGCATTCCCTGTGAATTCAGCAAAATGAACAGCATGATAATGGGTGCGAGGATGACAGGCATGAAGTTGAAAGGGAAGATGGAGAAGTCCGACATTTTTCCCGTAACTGACCACGTCGTAACAAAGACTGCCCAGATAAATGTTGTACCGGTGATGCGGGCCATCAATTTCTTCTTTAGGGTTTCCGGCAGTGACGAACGCATTGCCCCGTTTCGGATCTCCCGAACAAATATTGCGATACATACCGCGGTCAGTAGAACAAATCCTGCCTGTACCGCGAAATAGAGTGGGGTGTCCATGTCAGCTGACTTTAAGAAGGCGTTGTTGACGGAGGTCTTTCTGCCGGTTTCTTTCCTAAAAATAAGCAAGCGGAACCAATAGTTGGTTCATGGACGTTGTTTTTGGTACTTTGCGCCCTCAATAAATTGCAATCAGATGAAGGAAGCTGTCGAAACCCTGAAACGCCCCGCCCGCAGATTCTTACCTGAGGACTTTATCCTTACCAGCTGGGGAGAGCTGAAACCTTACTTTGATGATCTTCAGGAACGGCCCCTGAATTCGGCGCTGGACCTCAAAAAATGGTTTTCCGACAGAAGCGAGCTTGAGTCCATCATTTCCGAGGACCTCGCGTGGCGATATATCCGGATGACCTGTTACACGGAGAACCAGGAATACCTTAAAAGTTATCAGGACTTTATTCAGAACATTCAGCCTGAGATCGCGCCCGTATCGGACAAGTTAAATAAAAAGGCAGCCAGCTCGGAATTCCTGGATTCACTGGCGCAGCTGGAGGGATACAACATCCTGATCCGCAACCTGCGCAAGGAGATTGAAATATTCCGGGAAGAGAACGTTCCGCTCTTTACAGAGATCAGCACAGAAACACAGAAGTATGCACAGATATCCGGCGGGATGTCTGTTGAAGTGGATGGAAAAACCTTAACACTGCAACAGGCCTCCGTCTTCCTCATGTCCACTGACCGCGCAAAAAGGGAAGAGGTGTACCGCAAGATCAATGAACGAAGGCTCCGTGACAGGGACCAACTGGACGCGTTATTTTCAAAACTCATCAAGCTGCGCCACCAGGTTGCCGTGAATGCAGGATTTAAAAATTTCCGCGATTATATGTTCAAGGCATTGGGCCGTTTTGACTATACTCCACAGGATTGTTTTGATTTTCACGATGCTATCGAGCACGAGGTCGTTCCTTTATTAAATGCTTTCGCCAGGGAGAGAAAGGATAAGCTCAGCGTTGCCTCGCTACGGCCGTGGGACAAGGCGGTGGACCCTGAAAGCCGTGAAGCCCTGAAACCATTTACCACCGGAAAAGAACTGACGGAAAAGACCATCCGGGTTTTTAAGAACCTGGATACTTATCTCGGCCAATGCCTTTCCGTCATGGAGGCCATGGGTCACCTTGACCTGGAATCGCGAATGGGTAAAGCCCCCGGGGGATACAATT
>Ga0105107_10002868_pt1 | contig 11412 bp, 10 predicted proteins | sample PPLLaktember2015_6_FD_79335 | JGI IMG/M metagenome (GOLD analysis project Ga0105107, IMG submission 79335) | Freshwater sediment microbial communities from Prairie Pothole Lake near Jamestown, North Dakota, USA - PPLs Lake P8 Core (1) Depth... | ecosystem: Environmental > Aquatic > Freshwater >... | reverse complement strand
GAAGCCGTCGCCGCCCACCCACGCGTAGCCGGCGCCGTACTCGAGCCGCAGCGTGGTGCGGTCCGTGAGCCGGTAGTCGACCCAGGGCGAGATCCACGGGTAGTGGGTATTGAACTCGGAGAGCGTGAAGTGCGCGTTGCCGTAGTACTGGGCCTGGATGCCGATCGTCCAGTCGCGGTCGCGGTAGAGCTCGCTGCCTGCACCGACCGTCCACACCGCGCGGCCGTCGCCCTTGTTCGAGATGTCACGCGGCAGGTCGATTCCGTTTCCGTAGAGGCCGACGTTGCTGTCGTACTCGAGGCCGATCGAGAGATCGATCCAGAGCCGGCGCGCCGGCGGGACGGCGCCCGCGAGCGCGCGGTCGGCGGCGAGGCCGAACTGTCCGCCGGGATCCGCGGCGCGCGCGCGCTCGAAGAAGGGCTCGGCGGCGGCGTCGTCGCCCGCGGTCGCGTAGGCCAGACCGGCGTAGTAGGACGCCGCCGGATCCACGGCCTTCGGGTCGCTCTCGGCGGCGCGTGCGAGCAGCGGCGCGGCCTCGCCTGCGCGGCCCTGCTCGAGGGCGACCATGCCGTCGTAGAAGTCGATGCGCGCGCCCGTGACGCCCTTCGCGCGCGCCTCGGCGAGGGCGCTCGCGGCGCCGGCGGCGTCGCCGCCGTGGAAGCGCGCCATGCCGAGGTGCAGGAAGACCTCCGGCGCTGCGCCGGGCAGCGCGCTCGCGCGCGCGAGGCCCGTCGCCGCCTCCTCGTAGCGGCCGAGGCGGATCAGACACTGTCCGGCGTCATCGAGGGCGCCCGGATCCGTGGGATCGAGCCGCGAGGCGGCCTCGAAGATCGGGAGCGCCTCGTCGCAGCGACCGGAGCGCGCGAGCTCCTGGCCGCGCAGGCGCTCGATCTGGGCGAGCTCCGCCGGGGACGCCGCCCGCGCCGCGGGCGCGGCCAGGCCCGCCGCGAGGCAGGCGATGAGTGCGAGGCGCAGCGCGCTCCGGGCCGTCAGGCGCGTACGCTCCGCCGGCGGGCGTTGGTGCGGGCCGAGACCAGGCCCAGCAGACCCGCGGCGAAGAGCAGGCCGGTCCCAGGCTCCGGAACGGCGTAGGTGGCGAGGCCGAAGAGATCGACCTGCGGCGTGCAGCAGCAGTCGGGGCCGATGTCGCTCGGCATGTCTCCGCCGATCACGAAGCGCAGCGTGAACTCGTTGTAGCGGGTCACGCCGTTCGGCCGGAGCCCCCAGCTCGCGAGCGCCGGAAACTGGATCGCGAAGAACTGCGTGCCGTTGTTCGTCGCCTCGAGCACGTGGATCGGCGTCGCGCCGGCGAGGCCGCTCACGTCGAGGGCGACCTCGTCGGTCGGATAGTCGACGAAGCGCGAGATCCCGAGGAGCGGCGGCAGCACCGAGCCGCCCCAGTTCGTCGTCTCGATCACCATGCGGACGTCGGCGACGTAGGGGTTCGCGGGGGTCGGGACGAGTCCGTTCGTCTGCGGGCGGTTGTGGACGGCCACGATCTCGACCGACGGGATCGTGAAGCCGACGTCGAACAGCACCAGGGTGTCGCTCGGGCCGGCGAAGAAGCTCGGGGTGAGGCCCGCGGCCGCGAGCTCTCCGGGGTCCGCGCCGCGCACGTTGAGCCCGTTGAAGTGGACGGGCTCGAGGTCGCCGAGGCTGAGCGCGCGCGCCGCCGGCGCCACGAGCACGAGCACGGCGAAGGCCACCGCGAGGGCCCGTGCGCGTCGGAGATCCAGGATCCGGTCCATCGCTCTCTCACTCCTCATGGCGGCGCGACGACCTGGACCGGAAGGTCCAGTGAGGCGCCGCCCTGGGGGTTTGTGGTCGGGGCGGACCAAACGTGTCAGAGGTCAGGGTTTCTTTTCGCGACGCTTGGTTGCAGCGCCAGCTGCACACGCGTTGCCGGTCCCCTGCCGGGGCGCTGCGCCTCGCCTGCCGATCGTCCGACGATCCGCCGGAGCCGTCGCTCTCAGCGCACCCGGAGCACGGCGGGCCGCCGGAAGCTGCGGCCGATCTCGCCGCCCGAGCGGGGCTGCTCCGGGCCGAGGGCGCCCCGGGCGTCGAGCCAGGCGAGGAGCGCCAGCAGGTCCTCGTCGAGGGCGCGCACGCAGCCGTTCGAGACCGGCTTGCCGAGCACGAGGGGCGTCGCGCCGCCGTGGAGGGCGATGGCGCCGGCCTGGGCGAAGGGAAGCTTCGCGACGCCCATGGGCCCGTCGTCCGACGGCGGCTCGGCGAGCGCGCCCTTTCGCCGCAGCCGCGGCGTGGGCGTCCAGGCCGGATGCAGCACGACCTGGCGCAGCGCGAACTCGCCGGCGGGCGTCGGATGGGCGGGCGAGCCGATCGTGACGGGCAGCCGGGGGCCGCTCTCGCCGTCGCGCGCGTCGTGGGCCACGAGCTCGTAGCGCCCGCGGTCGAGCATCAGCACGAGACCCTCGTCCGCGGCGGCGCGCGCGCCGGTCGCGAAGACGCCGGGCGCGAGTGCGAGCAGGGCGAGCACGGCCGGCGCGAGACGTGCGCGAGCGCTCAGCCGCGCGCTCCGGTCATCACGCGCTCGAGCACCGCCTTCTGGGCGTGGAGGCGATTCTCCGCCTGGTCGAACACGAGGCTCCGGGGCCCGTCGAGCACCTCGTCGGTGATCTCCTGCCCGCGGTGGGCCGGCAGGCAGTGCAGCACGAAGGCGGCGGGGGCATGCTTCATCAGTTGCGCGTTCACCTGGTAGGGCGCGAAGAGCGCCCGTCGGCGCTGCTCCTCCTCTTCCTGGCCCATGCTCGTCCACACGTCGGTGTAGACGAAGTCGGCGCCCTGCACCGCGGCGGCGGGATCCTCGGTCCACGACAGGCGCGCGCCGCTCGCGGCCGCGAGGCTCTCGGCCTGCATCCGCACCCGCACCGCAGGCCGATGCGACTCGGGCGTCGCGAGCCGCAGCTCCACGCCAAGGGCCGCGCACAGGAGCATCAGCGAGTTCGCGACGTTGTTGCCGTCGCCGACGTAGGCGATCTTCGCCTTCTCGAGCGGCACCCGCTCCGAGACCGTGACGAGATCCGCCATCGCCTGGCACGGATGCAGGAAGTCCGTGAGCCCGTTGATCACGGGGATCGACGCGATGTGCGCGAGATCCTCCACCAGCGCATGGCTGTAGGTGCGCGCGACCAGGCAGTCGACCCAGCGTGAGAGGTTCCGCGCCACGTCGGCCGGCGTCTCGCGCGTGCCGATCCCGACCTGGTTCGGCCACAGCATCAGCGCGTGGCCGCCGAGCTGGGTCATGCCGGCCTCGAAGGTCACGTGCGTGCGAAGCGACGGCTTCTCGAAGTACATCGCGAGCGTGCGGCCCTGGAGCGTCTGGGGACGCGCGCCGCCGTGCTGCAGCGCCTTCAGCTCGCGCGCGCGGGCGAGCATGGCCCGGAGCTCGTCGGGCGACCAGTCGGAGGTGCAGAGGAAGTCCTTCGGCATGGCTCAGCGCGTGAGCAGCGTGCCGACGCCGAAGTCGGTGAAGATCTCGAGCAGCACCGCGTGCAGGATCCGTCCGTCCACGATGTGCGCGCGGGCCACGCCGCCGGCGAGCGCGTCGATGCAGCACTCGATCTTCGGGATCATGCCGCCCTTGATCGTGCCCTCGACGATGTGCTGGCGTGCGTCGGCGCTCGAGAGCCGCCGGATCAGCTGGCCGCCGGCATCCTTCACGCCCTCGACGTCGGTCAGCAGGATCAGCTTCTCGGCCTGGAGCGCCTTCGCGATGGCGCCGGCCGCGTCGTCCGCGTTCACGTTGTAGGTCAGGCCCTCGGCGTCGACGCCGAGCGGCGCGACCACCGGGATGAAGCCACCCTGCGACACCGCGGCGATCGGTGCGGGATCGACGCCCACGATCTCGCCCACGCGGCCGAGGTCCTTGCCGCTGGCCAGCCGGCGCTCGACGCGGATCATGTGGCCGTCCCGGCCCGTGAGGCCGATCGCGCGCCCACCGCCCTGCTCCACCAGGCCGACGATCTCCTGGTTGAGGCGCCCGCCGAGCACCATCTCCACCACTTCCATCGTGGCGTCGTCGGTCACGCGGCGGCCGTCGACGAAGCTCGACTCGATGCCGAGGCGCTCGAGGGTGGCGCCGATCTGGGGCCCGCCGCCGTGCACGATCACCGGGCGCAGCCCGATGTACTTCATCAGCACCACGTCGCGCGCGAAGCTCTTCTGGAGCGCGTGCTCGGTCATGGCGTTGCCGCCGTACTTGATCACGATCGTCTTGTCGCGGAAGCGGCGGATGTACGGGAGGGCCTCGATCAGGACCTCCGCTTTGTCGATCAGCTGCTGCACGGGCATCTCCGCGAAGGGACGCTAGCGACCGGAGGCATCGCGCCGGGCGCGAGCGACCTCCTCGATGCTCTCCACGAGGCTACGGTACAGGAACACGTTGCGGACGGCCGCGGAGACCGCCGCGGCCAGCACCTCGCCCGTGCGCGCCGAGGGCTCGGCGCCCGCCGGCAGGAACGCGCGCAGCACGCCGAGACTCTTGCCGCGGAAGCGCACCGGCACGCAGAGCAGCGGCCGTGCGGGACCCTCGGGCGTGTCGACCTCGGCGTCGAAGCGAGGGTCGCGCTCCGGCTCGGCGGCGGCGACGAGCGTCCCGGTCGCGAGCACCGCGCCCGTGAGGCCGCGGCCCTCGGCCAGGCGTGCGCGGTCGGCGCAGACGCCGCCGTCCTCCTGCCCCTCGCAGACGAGCGCGCCGGACGCGGGGTCGACGAGGTGCAACGCGACGGGCGCCGCACCGAGGGCGTCCGCGACCGCGCGCAGCAGCGCCGCGACGATGCGCGCGGGCTCGACCTCCGCGGTCACCGCCTCGCAGACGCGTCGCGCGAGCTCGGCGTCGCGCTCCGCTTCGGAATCGGCGGCGGCGGCCGGCTCGGCCACGGCCTCGGGCTCCGTCTCCGCCACCAGCGTCTCGGCCACGACCTCCGCGGCGCGCGCCGGCGCGAGCAGCCGCCCCGCGACGGCCGCGAGGATGCGCAGCAGCGCCAGGTCCGTCGGATCGAAGGGCGCGCCCTTCTCCCGATCCGTCGCGCAGAGCACACCGAGGGGCTTCTCGGGCCCGGGCACGGGAGCGACCGCGTACGCCGCCGAGTCGTAGCGCTCGGGCGACGCGCGGCCGGCGAAGCGGGAGTCTCCGAGCGCATCGGCCACGGCGACGGCCTCGCCGCGGGCGAAGACCTCGCCGGCGATTCCGCTGCCCGGCGTCACCAGCGCGTACGCCTCGGCGCCCGGCTCGCGCCCGACGGTCGCGGCGAGGCGCAGCCCGCCGGCCTCCTCGTCCACGAGCAGGAGCGACGTCTTCGCCGCACCGAGCACGGCCGACGCGGCCTCCGCGATCCGCGCGGCGAGCCCCGGCCCGGCTTCGCTCTCGCCGGGATCCGGCGGCGCCGACATCAGCTCGCGCACGCGCGCGTCGAGGGTGTCGAGGCGGCCGCGCAGGCGCGCGTAGGCGTCGGCTTCGGAGAAGGACTGCCACGCGCGGCGCACGCCGAGCACGAGCTCTTCGTCGTGGAGCGGCTTCGCGAGGTAGTCGCAGGCGCCGAGGCGCAGCGCCTCGAGCACGATCTCCTGCTCGGTGTGGGCGGAGAGGATGATCACCCTCATCCGCTCGTGCTTCTGGCGCAGCAGCTCGAGCACCTCGAGCCCGCTCATCCCGGGAAGCTGGATGTCGAGGACGGCGACCCCGTACGGGGCGTCGGCGGCCTTCTCGAGGGCGTCGGTCCCGCTGGAAGCGGTCTCGACCTCGAAGCCGGCGCCGTCGAGCACCTCGCGGATCGCCTCCCGGAAGAAGCGCTCGTCGTCGACCACGAGCACCCGCGGCCTGGTGGCGGTCATGGAACTCCTTCCCCCGGTCGCGAGGCGCTGAACGCGGCGCGCGACGTCACAGAATGTATCGCGCGAGGTCCGCGTCCTGCACGAGGGCGCCGAGCCGCCCGCGCACGAACGCGCCGTCGATCACGAGCGTGGTGGCGCCGAGGTCGGGCGCATCGAAGCTCACGTCCTCGAGCAGGCGCTCCATGACGGTGTGGAGGCGACGCGCCCCGATGTCGTCCGTGCGGCCGTTCACCTCGGCCGCGATCTCGGCCAGGGCGCGCACCCCGTCGTCCTCGAACACGAGCTCGACGCCCTCGGTCGCGAGCAGCGCCCGGTACTGCCGGACCAGGGAGTTGCGCGGCTCCGCGAGGATCCGCACGAAGTCCTCGCGGCTCAGGGTCTGGAGCTCGACGCGGATCGGGAAGCGGCCCTGGAGCTCCGGGATCAGGTCCGAGGGCTTGGCGACGTGGAAGGCACCCGCCGCGATGAAGAGCACGTGGTCGGTGCGGACGGGCCCGTGCTTGGTCTGCACCGTGGAGCCCTCGACGATCGGCAGCAGGTCGCGCTGCACCCCCTCCCGCGACACGTCCGGCCCGTGCTTTCCGCCCTGCCCGGACGCGATCTTGTCGATCTCGTCGAGGAAGACGATCCCGGTCTGCTCCACGCGTTCGACGGCGAGCTCGCGCACCCGGTCCATGTCGACCAGACGCCCGGCCTCCTCGACCGCGAAGGCCTCGCGGGCGAGGGGGATCTTCATGCGCCGCCGGCGCGTGCGCTTCGGCATCAGGCCGCCGAGCAGGTCCTTGAACTGGACGCCCATCTCCTCGACGCCCTGCGGCGTGAAGATCGAGAGGCTCGGCGCGCCGCCGCTGTCCGCGACCTCGACCTCGATCTCGCGCTCGTCGAGCTCGCCCTGGCGCAGCATGCGCCGGAGCTTCTCGCGCGTCTCGCCTCCCTCCGGCGCGCCGCCCGGCTGGAAGCCGACCGCGGGCTGCGCCGGGAGCAGCGCGTCGAGGATGCGCTCCTCGGCGCGCTCCTCCGCCTTCGCGCGCACCGCGCGCTTCTCCTCCTCCAGCACCAGCGCGACACCGAGCTCGGTCAGGTCGCGCACGATCGACTCGACGTCGCGCCCGACGTAGCCCACTTCGGTGAACTTCGAGGCCTCGACCTTCAGGAACGGCGCCTGGGCGAGCTTCGCGAGGCGGCGCGCGATCTCGGTCTTCCCGACGCCGGTGGGGCCGATCATGATGATGTTCTTGGGCGCGATCTCGTCGCGCAGGTCTTCGGGGACCTGGCTGCGCCGCCAGCGGTTGCGCAGGGCGATCGCGACCGCGCGCTTCGCGTCGCGCTGGCCCACCACGTAGCGGTCGAGCTCGGACACGACCTCGCGGGGCGTGAAGGCGCGCGCGTCGCTCACGAGCTTCCCTCCGGCTCCGCGGGGAGCGAGACGACGTGGATCCGGTCGTTGGTGTAGATGCAGAGCTCGGACGCGATGGCGAGCGATTCGCGCGCGATCGCGCTCGCGTCGAGGCTCGTGTGGCGCGCGAGCGCTCGCGCCGCGGCGAGCGCGTAGCTCCCGCCCGAGCCGATCGCGGCGATGCCGTCGTCGGGCTCGATCACGTCGCCGTTCCCCGAGACCACGAGCACGCACGAGGGATCGGCCACCAGCAGGAGCGCCTCGAGGCGGCGCAGGATCCGGTCCGTGCGCCAGTCGCGGGCGAGCTCGACCGCGGCCCGCCGGATCTGCCCCGGATAGGCCTCGAGCTTCGCCTCGAGCCGCTCCGAGAGCGCGAGCGCGTCGGCGGCGCCGCCGGCGAAGCCGACGATCGTCCGTCCCTTGCCCGCGAGGCGCACCTTCTGCGCGCCCTGCTTCATCTGCACGTTGCCCACCGTCACCTGGCCGTCGCCCGCCATCGCAACGCGGCCCTCGCGCAGCACGGCGAGCACGGTGGTCGAGCGGATGCGCTCGCCGGGCATCATCCTCGTCCCGCCTTGTGCGCCCGCGGATGGGCGCGGTCGTAGACCTCGATCAGGCGCTCGACCGACACCGCCGTGTACTTCTGGGTCGTCGACAGGCTCGCGTGGCCGAGCAGCTCCTGGATCTCGCGCAGATCGGCCCCCATGTCCAGCAGGTGGGTCGCGTAGCTGTGACGCAGGCGGTGCGGGTGGACGCGATCGGCGATCTCCGCCGCGCGGGCCCGCGCGAGCAGCACGCGCCGGACGTCGCGCTCCCCGAGACGCCGGCCGCGCAGCGAAGGGAAGAGCGGCTCGGCCAGGACGCCCGGCCGCTGGCGCCGCGCGACCCACGCGGCGAGGGCCTCCCGCGCGCCCGCCGGCAGCGGGACGATGCGTTCCTTGCCGCCCTTGCCCCAGACGCGAACGTCGCCGCGCCGCAGATCCACGTCGCGGACGTCGAGGGCGACGAGCTCGCCGACGCGCAGCCCCGCGCCATACAGCAGCTCCACCAGCGCGCGGTCGCGGAGCGCGCGCTCCTCCGCGCGGGGCTGTTCGCGCGCCGCGGACGCCTCGGCCGGCGCCCCGCCCGCGCGCCTGGCCGGGCTCGCCCGTCGCGGTGCGCGCACGAGGGCGTCGCAGTCGTCCACCGAGAGCGGCTTCGGGAGGCGCGGCGGGAGCTTCGGCCCGGGCAGCGCGGCGGTCGGGTCGTTCGCGCGCACGCCGTCGCGCACCAGCAGCCGGAAGAAGGCGCGCAGCGCGGCGAGCTTCCGTCCGAGCGTCGCGGGATGCCGCGCGCGGTGCAGGTCGGCGAGGAAGGCCCGCACGCGAGCCGGCGTCACCTCTGCGGGCGTCACGCGGTCTCCGACGAACGCCGCGAACTGGCGCAGGTCGCCGGCGTAGGCCCGGCGCGTGTGCGCCGAGAAGCCACGCTCCGATGCGAGCCAGAGCTCGAAGCGGCGGATCGCCTCGGGAAACGTCACGCGAGGATCGCCTCTGCGTCGCGCACGAAGCCCGCGAGGTCGGCGAGGGCGCGCTCCGCGAGGGCGGCGTTCTTCTCGGGCTTGCGCCAGCGGCGTCGACCGTCGGGCGGCGGAGGGGGCGGCGCGAACAGGCCGTAGTTCACGTTCATCGGCTGGAAGTGACGCGGATCGGCGTCGCCGAGGTGGCGCAGCAGCGCGCCGTGGGCGGTGGTCGCGGGCGGCCGCGGCGGGACGAGGCCGCGCGCGAGGAAGGCCGCGAACGTGCCGGCCAAGAGGCCGAGGGCCGCCGACTCGACGTATCCCTCGACGCCCGCCATCTGCCCCGCGAGCTGCACCTCGGGCAGCGCGCGCAGGCAGAGGTTCGCGTCGAGCCGCTGCGGCGCGTTCACGTAGGTGTTGCGATGCACGGAGCCGTAGCGCGCGAAGACCGCGCTCCCGAGGCCGGGCAGGCTGCGCAGGACGCGCTGCTGGTCCGACACCCTCATCTTCGTCTGGAAGCCGACCAGGTTGTAGAGCACGCCGCGCTTGTCCTCCTGCCGGAGCTGCACCACGGCGTGGGGCTGCGCGCCCGTGCGCGGGTCCCGCAGCCCGACGGGCTTCATCGGGCCGTAGGCGAGCGTCTCGCGACCGCGACGCGCCATCTCCTCGATCGGCAGACAGCCTTCGAAGTAGAGCGCGGCCTCGAAGGGGTGGAGCGGCACGGTCTCGGCCGCGAGCAGGGCGTCGACGAAGCGCTCGTAGGCGGGCCGGTCGAGCGGGAGGTTCAGGTAGTCGCCCTCCCCCTCCTCCCAGCGCGAGGCCCGGAACGCGACCTCCGGGTCGACCGAATCGGCGTACACGATCGGGGAGATCGCGTCGTAGAAGTAGAGCGACTCCTCGCCGATCACGGCGCGCAGGTCGTCGGCGAGCTCGGGCGCCGTGAGCGGGCCGGAGGCGAGGATGGTGCGCCCCTCGCGCGGGATGCGCGACACGAGGGCGTGGCGCAGCTCGATGCGCGGGTGGCTCTCGATCGCCTCGGTGACGCGGCGCGAGAACGCGGTGCGATCCACGGCGAGGGCGCGGCCGGCCGGTACGGCGGTCTCGTCCGCGGCGGCCATCACCAGGGAGCCGAGGAGCCGCATCTCCTGCTTCAGCAGGCCGACGGCATTGCCGAGGCCCGCGGCCCGGAACGAGTTGCTGCAGACGAGCTCGGCGAGCTCGGGCTCGTGGTGCGCCGGCGAGTAGTGGCCGGGCTTCATCTCGTAGAGTGTCACGCGGAGCCCGCGCCGGGCCGCCTGCCAGGCGGCCTCGCAGCCTGCGAGCCCCGCGCCCACGATCGTGACCTCGTGCTGCATGCGTGCGCGCGAGCATAGCGGCTCGCCGCACGGGAGAAGGACGGCGCGGAGGCTAGGCGCCGCCTCGCGCCACGAGTCGGCCATCGCGGTCCTCGACCACGCGCCCGGCGAGCTCGAGCTCGAGCAGCGCGAGAGCCAGCTCGGGCTCCGCCATCGCGAGCCGCTCTGCGAGCGCGTCGCGGCCGAGCGGACCGGAAGCGAGGAGCGCGAGCGCGCGCCGGGCCGGCTCGGAGATCGCGCCCGTGGCGGCGGCTGGCGCCGCGGGCGCGGGCGCGACCCCGAGGCGCTCGAGCACGTCCCGTGCCTCGAGCAGCACGAAGGCGCCGTCGCGGAGCAGCCGGTTCGGTCCGACGCTGCTCTCCCGCGTGATCGGTCCCGGAACGGCGAAGACGTCGCGGCCCTGCTCCAGGGCGTGGGCCACGGTCGAGAGCGTTCCGCTGCGCTCCCGGGCCTCGACCACGACGACGGCCTCCGCGAGACCGCTGATCACGCGATTGCGGAGCGGGAAGTGGAGCGGAAGCGGCTCGGCGCCCGGCGGCAGCTCCGTCACGACTGCGCCCGCGCCGGCGATCGACGTCGCGAGCCCGCGATGGGCGGCGGGATAGACGAGGTCGGGTCCGCAGCCCTGCACCGCGAGCGTGCGTCCCCCGACCTCGAGCGCGCCGCGATGCGCGGCCGCGTCGATGCCGCGGGCGAGCCCCGAGATCACGAGCAGCCCCGCGCGGGCGAGCTCGGACGCGAGCCGGCCGGCCACCTCGACGCCGTACGGCGTCGGCGCGCGCGAGCCCACGATCGCGACGGCGCGCGCTGCGAGCGCGCAGACGTCGCCCCGCACGAACAGACACGCCGGTGCGTCGGGCAGCGCGGCGAGGCGCGCCGGGTAGAGCGCCGAGCCGAACGGCACCGCGCAGACGCGGAGCGCCGCGAGCCGCTCCAGTGCCGCGAGGGCGCCGGGGCTCCCGGCGCCGCCCGCCGCGTCGGCCTGCGCCAGCCGGCGGCGCGCCTTCGCGGGCGCAAGGAAGCTGGGCGCGATCGCGTCGAGCCAGCGCGCGAGGCGCGCGCGCTCGGCCGCGCCTGCGCTGCAGGGGTCGATCCGGTCGGGAAGCGGCGCGCAGCCGACACCGGCCGGCGGCTCGGGAAGATCGGCGGGATCGCGGTCCACCGGGGCTCCGCGGGACCGGGGCGACGGAGGAATACCCGCGCGCGAGGGCGCGCGCCACGGCGAGCCCCGAAAACGGCGACGCGCGGACCGCCCGCCGGGCGATCCGCGCGTCTCGACTCGAAGGCTGGCTTCAGCGCGTCGCGCTGCG
>Ga0105107_10002865_pt1 | contig 11428 bp, 11 predicted proteins | sample PPLLaktember2015_6_FD_79335 | JGI IMG/M metagenome (GOLD analysis project Ga0105107, IMG submission 79335) | Freshwater sediment microbial communities from Prairie Pothole Lake near Jamestown, North Dakota, USA - PPLs Lake P8 Core (1) Depth... | ecosystem: Environmental > Aquatic > Freshwater >... | reverse complement strand
CTCATCACCACGCCCACCGGCACCGTGTTCACCGTGGTGGTAAAGGTCGGCTGCGTGATCAGGCCGGTTGCCGACAGCGTGCCCTGCTGCACGTCGATGGTGAAGTACACTAGGTTGTCCACCACTTTCAATATGGAGGTCTGGTTGTTCAGTACCAGCAATTTCGGGCTCGACAGCACGCGCGCATCGCCGAAGGATTCGAGCAACTGAATCGTGCCCTTGAAATTATCGCTGCTGTTCTGATAGCTCAGCGTGAGAAAGGCCGGCAGTCCGCTCGCCAGATTTTGCGTGGTGTTGAAGGCGAAGCCGGTCTGTGCCGCGCCCAGCGCCACCAGGCGCGACCAATCGATGCCGGCGCGGAACTGGTCCTTGAGCGTGACCTCGACGATGGTCGCCTCGATCAGGACTTGACGCGCCGCTGCTGCCGACACGCCTTCGATGTATTGATGCACCAGCTTATGCTGGGCATCGGTGCCCATCACCAGCACCGTGCCGGATACCGGATTGATGATCACATCGTCCTTGGATTCGCTGGGGGTGCCGGGCTGCCCTGATTGGCCGAACACGGCACTGAACAGTTGCGGCGCGGATTGGCCGGCGCGGGCCACGGCGCTGGCTTGCTGCAAGCGCTCTTCGCGCGCGGTGCGGGCGGCCTCGACGCGGGCATTTTTGTCTTCCGCCGACTGCACCGCGCTGCGCGTGGATTTCAGGATATCGCGGATATTGGCGCTCAGCACTTCCCAGAAATCGTTGCTGGAAGTGCCGGTGACGGTGGTGCTGGAACTGTTGTTGCCGGCCGCGCTGCCGCTGCCGGAAGCAGCGCCGGTGGTGGTCGAGCCGGTGGTGGCGACCTGGGTCGCGACCGCGATGCTGGAGCTGGTCTTGCGCGACAGGTTGACGTAGTTCACCTGATACGATTTCAAGTACGGCGTATCGGGCGTGACGATCAGGGTATTGCCTTCCAGCTTGTAGCGGATATTCACTTGATAGGCGATGCGGTCGAGGATCGCGGTTAGGGTTTCGTTGATCGCGTTCAGCGTCACCACGCCTTGAATGTTCGGATGCACGTCGATGTTGAGCTTGGTGTCGCGCGCCAGGGAAAACAGCAGCTCCTTGACCGGCACTTCGGTGACCACGACGTTATAGGTGAGCGGCTTGGCTTGCGCCTTGGGCGGCGGCAATTGCAGCGGCACTTGAACCGGCGCGGGGATGTTGCCGGCGTCGGCGGCCTTGGGTTTTTCGCTGATATGGCCGGTGGAGGGCGGGAAGCGCGTGACGTCGCTGGCGCAGCCATGCAGTGCCAACAGGCCGGCTAGGGATAGTGTGTATAGGGTCGGCTTCAACTGAATCCTCGGCGTTATGGGCGCGCTTTACCAATCTCGGCGCGCATGCCTTGCACGGTGCGTAAATAGGGTCGTTGCGCGCGCAACTGGGCCGGCAATTTATCCAGCGCTGCATTGGCCTGGGCGCGATCGGGGAAACTGCCGTAGATCACGCTATACGCCGGCTTGCCAGCGGCCTTTGTACGGTACACAAAAACCTGCTGGATATCAACGACTTTGCCAAGTTCCTGCAAGTAGTTTTCGAGGCGTTTTGGATCCCCTGCGCCAAGCAGTTGGATGTGGATGCCGACGGTCTCGGGTTTGGAATTGGCCAGCCATTGCTCGGTGGCGGCAAGTCGCGCCTGCATCAAATCCGGCGTGGCTTGGGGGGCGGCGGCTGGCGGCGCTGTGGGGTTTTCATTGCGCTGCGCCGCTGGGGCGGCAGTTGGCGTTGCGGCCGGCTCCACGGCGGCCGCTGGTTGTGCCGGCGCTGGCGCACTTTCCTCCGCCGCATGCCGCCAGTTCGATATGACCATGCCAATGCCGATGCCCAGGGCCAGCACGCCCAGCGCACCCAGGCCAACGCCCCATAAGCGGCGGCGCGGCATGATGTCGATGAACTCGGCATCCTGCGCCGCCGCCAGCACATGGCGCGAAGTGATCTGGTGCGTTTTCTCGGTATAGGCCGCAAGCAGGGCCTTGTCGGCGATGATGTTGATGCGCCGCGTCAGGCCCAGGGAGGCGCGTGCGATTTCGCGCACCGCGCCGACGCTGAACACGTCCGGGCCTTTGTAGCCGGCCTGGCGCATGCGGAAATCCAGATAGGCGCGTGTATCGTTCGCATTCAGCGGATCGAGGCGAAAGCTGTGGGTGATGCGTTCCTTGATCTGGCGGATATTCGGTTCGGCCAAGGTCTCGTCCAATTCCGGCTGACCGAACAGCACGATTTGCAGCAGCTTGTGGTGCTGGGTCTCGAGATTGGACAGCAGGCGGATTTCTTCCAGCGTGGCCACCGGCATGGCTTGCGCTTCTTCGACGAAAATCACCACCTGTTTCCCGGCGGCATGGCGCTGCACCAGGTACTCTTGCAGCAACTGCATCACTTGCAGGCGGCTGGCGTCCTGCGGCACTTCCAGGTGCAAATCGAAGGCGATGGCGTGCAGGATTTCGCCGGGATCGACGCTCGGGTTGGCCAGATACACGGTCTCCACCGTGTCCGGCAGATGCGCTTCCAGCATGCGGCACAGCATGGTCTTGCCGCTGCCGACTTCGCCGGTGACCTTGACGATGCCCTCGCCCTGGGTGATGGCGTACACCAGGGCGTCGAGGATCGGCCCGCGATTGCCGCCGGGAAAGAAAAACGCGGTGTTGGGGGTGATCTTGAACGGCGGTTGGCTGAGGCCGAAATGCTCGTTGTACACGCTTACTCTTCGGCGCCCGTTTGATAGGCCTGCATGCGCGAATACAAGGTGGTGCGGTTCACGCCCAGCAGCTTGGCGGCCTGGCTCAGGTTGCCGTTGGTCATTTTCAGCGCGGCCTCGACGTAGCTTTGCTCCCACTGCTTGAGCGTTTGATCCAGGCTGAAATTGACCTGGCTTTGCAAATGCTTCTTGGCCATTTCTTCCAGGGACTTGTTATCGGTCGGCAGATCCCCGCCGCCAATGGTATACATCTCGGTATCGAGTTCGTCTTCCAACTGCTGTTGCGTGACCGTTTGCCCGCCGTACTTGGTGGTGAGGCGAATCACGATATTGCGCAGCTCGCGCACATTGCCCGGGAAGTGATAGCTCATCCAGCGCGCCTGCGCCTTGGGGTCGAGCTCGAACGGCTGGGTGTTCACCTGCTTGGCGTAGAAAGAGCGGAAATGCTGCAACAGGCCGATCTTGTCGTCGTTCAATTCGCGCAGCGGCGGCACGCTCACGGTGAACACGCTCAAGCGGTGATACAAGTCGGCGCGGAAGCGCCCGGCGCGCACTTCGGCGCGCAAGTCGCGATTGGTGGCGGCGACGATGCGCGCATTGCTGTGGCGCGTCTGGGTCTCGCCCACGCGCTGGAATTCGCCGTTCTCCAACACCCGCAGCAGCTTGGCTTGCAGCTCGAACGGCAGCTCGCCGATCTCATCCAAAAACAGGGTGCCGTCGTTGGCGTCCTCGAAGTAGCCGGAACGCGCGGTGATCGCGCCGGTGAACGCGCCCTTGCTGTAGCCGAACAGCGTCGGCTCGACCAGGGTCGGTGAAATCGCGGCGCAGTTCAGCGCCAGGAAGGGCTTTTTGGCGCGCATGCTCAGGCGATGCAAACAGCTCGACACCAGCTCCTTGCCGCTGCCGGACTCGCCCTCGATCAGCACCGGGAACGGCGAATCGGCGAATTGCGCGATCTGCTGCCGTAGCTTCAACACCGCCGGGCTCAGGCCGACCAGCCCGCAACTGGTATCCGCCGCCGCTTCTTCCGAGGCCGCGACTTCTGCATTGCGCGCCTTCAAGGCGTCCATCAAGTGCTTGCGCAGACGCTCCGGATCACAGGGCTTGGCGATGAAATCGATGGCGCCCAGGGTGCGCGCATGACGCGCATTGCTCTCGTCGTTCTGCCCCGACAACACCAAAATTTTGATCGCCGGGGAATAAGCCAACAGCTCGGAAATCAGGCGAAAACCCTCGTCCGGCAAATGCGGCATGGGCGGCAAGCCCAAGTCCACCAAGGCCAACTGCGGCGGCGCCTCCATGCTGGACAGCACGGTCTGCGCCTTGGCGCGCGAATCCGCGACCTGCACTGCGAAATGGCGTTCGAGCACAAAGCTCAGGGTATCGGTAATGAGGGGATCGTCGTCGACGATCAATAGGCTGGGTTTATCTGTGGAGCTTGCCACTGCATTTCTCCCTAGCGCGAACGGGTGTCGAATATTTGACATTGTGCCAGAGATGCTGGCGGCAAGCTATCGCGGAGTAAAAAACGTCAGAATCGATTCGATTCTGCGCTTATCTATCCTTGCAATTGGAAACCCTGACATTAAATTTGCAAGGAACAGAATAACGGGTGAGAGGCACCCTCGCGCCCCAAGGGAATCCACCCTTGTGGGCAGACCAACCTATTCAATGCAGGCCAAATAAGCTGCCTCCAAGGTCTCGCCTTGAAACTGCGCGCGGCATTCGCCTGAAGTGCCAACAAAGGCCAATTTCCCATCATGCAAGATCGCCATGCGGTCGCAGATTTCTTCCACGTCAGCCAGCACATGCGAGCTGAAAAACACGGTCTTGCCGGCTTGTTTCAGTTGCGCCAATTGGCGCTTCAGCAGGGCGCGCGCTTTCGGGTCGAGGCCGCTCATCGGTTCGTCCAGCACGAACAGTTCGGCCTGGCTCAGGAAGCTGGCGGCCAAGCCGAGTTTTTGCGTCATGCCTTTGGAGTAGCTGCGCGCTTGCCGCGACAGGGCTTGCGGATCGAGGTCGAGCGCGGCACACGTGGCGCGCGCTTGTTCTTCGATATACGGCAATTCGCGCAAAGCCAGCATGTATTGCAAGAAATCGCGCCCGTTGAGCGCGTGCGGCGGCAAAAAACTTTCCGGCAAAAAAGCCAGGGGCTTGCGCGCGCGATTTTCACGGTGCGGAATGCCCAGAATATGGATTGCGCCGGCGTCGATATCGCAAAAATCCAGCAAACATTTGATCAGCGTGGTCTTGCCCGCGCCGTTTTTACCCACTAAGCCGAAACATTCGCCACGCTGCACGCTGAGGTCGAGCGGCTGCAATACCGGCAGCTTGCCGTAGTTTTTGGCGAGCTGTTGAATATCCAATGCTGGGGCGAGGTTCGTGCTATCCATGATTGGCTTGCATCATAGCAGGCGCGGCTATTTCACCGAAGCCAGCGTGGCCTGCGCATCGTATTGCGTTTGCCAGGCCAAGACTTGCTGGGCGCGGCTGCAATCAAGTGTGAGCGGATATTGGATGCCGTCCAACCAAGCCGGTTCGCCACCGAAGCCGGTGAAGCGCCAAGCCACCTTCAGCGCCATCTTGGCGGCACTAAATGTGATCGGCAGCGCTCGGGCGTGCCGTTGAGCGATGACTTGCTTGAAGCTGAAACTGCCGGGCGCCGCCAGATTAATCGGCCCGCTTGCCGACAGTAACAGACTAGCGATGATTGCATCCACCACATCGTCTTCATGTACGCATTGCAACTGCGGCTGCGGCTCGACTAGGCTCACATAAAACGGCTGGCGCAGTATTTTGATCAATAAAGGCTGGCACTGCGGGCCGAGAATGATGTGCGGTCGCAGCCTAACCGCCTCCGGAAATTCGCTAGCTAACCAGGCTTCCACTTGCGCTTTATGCTGCCCATAGAGAAAGCCCGGTAAAGGCTGTAATGCAGCACTTTCATGCAAATTTTCGCCCCGGCCATACACGGCCGCGCTGGACAGATGCACTAGGCGCGTAATCCCCGCTTGGCGCGCTGCGCTAAACAATTGGCGCGTACCTTGCACGTTGATATCTTGCATCGTCGCGGCCGCCATTTTGCCGCGCAGCACAACGAAAGCGAGATGCGCCAAAGCATCGCAGCCTTGCATCAAGCGCACAGTTTCTGGGCTGCGAATATCGGCAATATGCTGTGTGAATTTGGGATGGGCGAAATCTGTCGATTGCAAGTCGACACCCAATACCGCACTGACTTCAGACTGCACGCAAAGCTTGGGGAGTAGTGCTTGCGCTAGATGCGATGCGGCGCCGCTAAGGAAAATACGCACTAGAAGCCAATCACCGGCAGCTGAGCCAGAATGGACGCATTGGAGGTCCCGACAGACTGTCGGCACCGCGTCGCCTTTGGGGCTCCTGCGAGCCGCCGAGTAGCGTAGCCGTGCCGGGGGCAGTCGGCGGATTCATGTTTGAGCGCGTGGCCGCGCAGCGGATCGCGCGAGTTCGAATCCGACGCCCGGCACGGTGAGCAACGCAGGGGAGTCGACCAACGGGAGACCGGTGAACCGGGGTGTCCTTCTTTTTGGTTTCTTTTTCTTGGACAAGCAAGAAAAAGAACTGGCATGCCGGGGCATCCCGGCCCCATATCAATTCGCGCACGGCGCGACTCCTGTCAAAATTTTCTAGGACTCTCAATACATTCTCTTAATTTCGGTTGTTGCCGCCTGGAAGCCGGCGCTACAGTGCGCCCGGCATGGATACATATATAAAAAATACGGAGAAATGCTATCACTTTAGTTTTGCAACGCCGGCATCACATCCGCAGCGATACAGCGCATGGATTCGTGCGTCACCTCAGCCGATACCGCACCTGCACCGACCGCCAGCAGCAGATGCGTCACACCTTGCTCGCGATATTTTGCCAAGTAGTCGATACATTCCGCAGGCGAGCCGGCGAATGCCATGCCGAATCTTTGCAGCAAGCCGGCATTGATGCCGCGTTCGAGCACAGCGCGGAAGCGGCCGAGTTCACGAAAATGTTCATAACTGGGATACAGCTGTTCCAGCACCGGGCGCACGGTTTGAAACAGCGCGCGGTAAAACCACTCGAACGCCGGCTTGGCCAGTTGCTTGGCGCGCTTGCCATCCGGCAAACACAGGATGCCCAGCGTCATGCCGATGCGTGGCGGCGCGGGCCTATGCCAATTTTTCTGATAGCGCCGAATATCGGCGCGCGTCATAAACCAAGGTTTAAACGGTCCGGCGAGCACACCCAGGCCCTGGTTTGCGCTCCACTCGAAAGTTTCCGGACTCACGGCCGCACTCCACAGCGGGGGGTGCGGTTGCTGTACCACATGCGGCAGTAGGTCCAGATTCTCAAACGACACCTGCTGACTTTGATAGCTAATCGGTTGCCGGGTAAAACTCAAGCGCAGGATATCCAGCGTTGCTTGGGTCAGCGCGCGACTGTGTTGCATGTTCACGCCGAAAGCTTGGTATTCGCGCGGCGAGAAACCGCGCCCAAGTCCGACTTCCAAACGGCCATTGGACACGACATCCAGCATCGCCACCACCTCGGCGCTATGGATCGGGTGATGATACGGCGCTGGAATCACGCCCAAGCCCAAACGCAGCCTTTGCGTACGTTGCGCGGCCGCGCCGAGCAAAATTTCCGGTTTGGCGCTGTGCGAGTAGCCGCGCATGAAGTGGTGCTCCACCAGCCAAGCGCAGCCAAAGCCCAGTTGGTCGGCCAAGGCCATGCTATCCAGCCATTCGGCCACGGCTTTTACTTCGGTGGCGGCACCCTGCGGCGCCATGGAGAGTTCGTAGAACAAATCGAAGCGCATGCGCAACCTTGGGAAAATAATAGGATAATGCCAGCCCATGCAATCCACGCCAAATTATCATTACTGCCTGCTGGGCGCGATCGGCTGGGACCGGCCAGAGTGGAGCGGCGCGTTCTATCCGGAGGATTTGCCGCCGGAATGGCGCTTGAACTATTACAACACCGCCTTCGAATGCGTGTATTTACCGTATGCAATTTGGCATGCCGCAGCGCCGGAAACCCTGGCCGGGTGGCGTCAGGACACGCTAGAACACTTTCGCTTTTTGCTGGAGCCGCCGCCCATAACCGCGGATACGGACGCGGCGCGGATCGCGGCCTTGGGCGAGAAGGCTGTTGTCGCCCATCCGCGTCAGGGTCCAACCCTGGTTTGGCTCGATCCGGACAAGAACCTGAAGCAGTTGGCGCAAACTTTGCAGGCACTTGAATCTGCAGCGCCCATCTATCTGATATCGGTGAGTGGCGACATGGCGCAATTGGAACAAGCCCGTACCTTGCTAGAGGTTTTAGGCTATTAAGCCCATAGTTTTAATAGTGCCGGGTTCGGGTTAGAATGCGCCGTTCAAAAAAAGACACGCTAAAACCTGCTATGCCTGCTGAAAATCTGGTCGAAATTCAAGAACTGAATTTTACCTACGACGTGCGTCCGGTGCTGCAAGGCATCAATATGGACATTCCGCGCGGCAAGGTGGTGGCGATTATGGGGCTTTCCGGTTGCGGCAAGACGACGCTGCTGCGTTTGATCGGCGGCCAACTCAAGCCCAGCCAAGGCTCAGTAAAGGTTGCCGGCCAAACGATTCATGAATTAAATCAAGATCAGTTGTATACCATGCGCCGGCGCATGGGCATGTTATTTCAGTTTGGCGCCTTGTTTACCGATATGTCGGTATTCGACAATGTGGCGTTTCAAATGCGCGAACATACCGATTTGCCGGAAACGCTGATTCGCGACTTAGTGCTCTTAAAACTGGAAGCGGTCGGCTTGCGCGGCGCGCACGATTTAATGCCGACTTCGCTGTCCGGCGGCATGGCGCGGCGCGTGGCTTTGGCGCGCGCCATTGCCTTGGATCCGATGTTGATGCTGTACGATGAGCCGTTTGCCGGCTTGGATACGATCTCGCTGGGCGTGATCGGAAATTTGATTCGGCACCTGAATGACGCACTGGGAGCGACCTCGATTGTGGTAACGCATGATGTACAGGAATCAATGAAAATCGTCGACTACATCTATTTCATGTCTGGCGGACAAGTGATCGCGCAAGGGACGCCGGATGAAATCCGCGCCTTGGATAGCGGCTTCGTACATCAATTCGTGCATGGCGAAATCGATGGCCCCATGCCCTTCCACTACCCCGGCGCCAGCTATGCGGCGGATTTAGCGTTGGAGTCGGCCCATGCTTGATCGCGGCCTCGCGGCAATTCGCGGCACCGGCCACCATGTGGTCAACGGCGTGTGGCGCTTTGGCTTCGCCTGCCGCTTCTTTTTAGCGGTGTTAATGCATTCCGGCATTAGCTTCCGGCGTTTTCAGTTGACGATTAAAGAGATTTATTTCAGCGGCGTGTTATCGCTGATTATTATTCTGGTGTCCGGCCTATTCGTCGGCATGGTGCTCGGCTTGCAAGGCTATGAAACGCTGCAAAAATACGGCTCCGAGGCGGCCTTGGGTTCCTTGGTTGCACTATCCCTGGTGCGCGAGTTGGGTCCGGTGCTGGCGGCGCTGTTGTTCGCGAGCCGCGCCGGCTCCGCCATTACCGCCGAAATCGGCTTGATGAAAGCCACCGAGCAAATTACCGCGATGGAAATGATGGCGGTTGACCCGATCGCGCGCGTGATAGCGCCGCGCTTCTGGGCCGGCGTGATTTCAATGCCGCTACTGGCCGCCATGTTCTCCGCCATCGGCGTGTTCGGCGGTTATTTGGTTGGTGTGGTGATGATCGGCGTGGATGACGGGCAATTTTGGTCGCAAATGCAATCTGCGGTGGATTTTCGCTTGGATGTGATGAATGGCGTGATCAAGAGTTGCGTGTTTGGCGTTGCGGTCACTGCCATCGCCTTGTTCGAAGGCTATGATGCGCCGCCGACGGCGGAAGGCGTTTCGCACGCCACGACGCGCACCGTAGTCACTTCATCACTGGCGGTTTTGGCGCTGGACTTTTTATTGACGGCTTTTATGTTTCGGGGGATTTAGACCTAATGGAGCGCACAACGTTAGATTTGTGGGTTGGCTTATTCGTGGTTGCCGGTTTGGCAGCGATACTCGTACTGGCAATGAAAGTCGGCAACTTAAGTACTTTCAACATGTCTGAGTCGTATACCTTGCAAGCGGAATTCGATAACATTGGCGGCCTCAAAGCGCGTTCGCCGGTTAAAAGTGCAGGCGTGGTAGTGGGTCGCGTGACCGCGATCACCTTCGATAACAAATCGTTCCGCGCACAAGTGTCGATGGTGATCGATAAACGCTACCAATTTCCAAAAGACACTTTCGCTAAAATTTTAACCGCGGGCCTGTTGGGCGAGCAGTACGTCGGTCTGGATCCAGGTGGCGATGAGCAAATCTTGAAGAGCGGAGACATCGTTGCCAAAACGCAATCGGCCGTGGTATTGGAAAACTTGATCAGCTCGTTTTTATACAGTAAAGCCGCCGAGGGCGACGCAAAAAAATAATCGCCATTGGCGTTATTTAACTTAATAGAGAGCACACCATGAATCTGCAACGCATTTTGACAGCGGCACTGTTTTTCCTGAGCACGGCGGTATTGGCCAACGAATTCGCAGCGCCCGATGAAATGATTAAACAGACCGCCACCGAAGTGTTGGAAATCATTAGGAAAGACAAGGACATTCAGGCCGGCGATAAAAAGAAAGTCAAAGCGCTGATCGAAACCAAAATCTTGCCGCAATTCGATTTCACGCGCATGACGCGGCTCGCGGTGGGGCGCTTCTGGAACCAAGCCACGCCGGCGCAGCAACAAGAATTGACCAATGAATTCCGCTCGCTATTGGTGCGCACTTACTCGGCTTCGCTTAATTCCTATAAAGAACAAAAAATTGATTACAAACCGCTTAAGATGAATCCGGCAGACACCGACGTCGTGGTTAAAACAGCCGTCCAGCAACCGGGTGGCCGCGCGATCCCCATCGACTACACGTTGACCAAATCGGCCACCGGCTGGAAAGTCTATGACATCGCAGTGGATGGCGTAAGCTTAGTGGTGAACTACCGTTCCTCGTTTGCCCAAGAAATCCAACAAGGCGGTATCGCGCAATTGATCAACACCTTGAAGGCCAAGAACAACGGCGCGCTGGTGGAAAACAAGAAGAGCTAAGATGCTGACGCGCGAAGGCGAGATACTCAAAGTCGCCGGCCCCATGAATATCGACAGTGCGGCGACTTTGCTCAATCAGAGCAGCGGCCTGCTGAGCGATGTTAAGATCGTGGATTTAGCCGAGGTCACCGAGGTCGATTCGGCTGCACTTAGCCTATTACTCGAGTGGCGGCGTCAAGCGCAAAACACGGCGCTGCGTTTTGCCAATCTGCCCGTAGCACTCAAAAGTCTCGCCGACTTATATGGCGTGACGGACTTAATCCCTCAATAAGCGCCACTGCTACACCGGTTTAGCCGGCCTTATTGGCTGCTAGCACACTCACCATAAGGAATACATCATGGTTACGCCAGAACAAGTAAAACGCTACATCGAAGAAGGCCTGCCCTGCGACCACTTAGAAGTCACCGGCGACGGGCAACATTTTGAAGCGATTATCGTCAGCCCGGAATTCACCGGCAAAAACATGGTGCAACAACACCAATGCGTGTACCAGGCCTTGGGCACCCGCATGCATGCGGAAATTCACGCCTTGTCG
>Ga0105107_10002864_pt1 | contig 11429 bp, 8 predicted proteins | sample PPLLaktember2015_6_FD_79335 | JGI IMG/M metagenome (GOLD analysis project Ga0105107, IMG submission 79335) | Freshwater sediment microbial communities from Prairie Pothole Lake near Jamestown, North Dakota, USA - PPLs Lake P8 Core (1) Depth... | ecosystem: Environmental > Aquatic > Freshwater >... | reverse complement strand
ATGCATCGACAACTTCTTTATAGAAGTTAATTTTTGTCACAACTTTTTTTTCAGTGACAAGACAAGGAACATCTACAGATTTATTTTGTCCGCTGTTCATTCTTGCATAGAAGAAAATTGATAAACCATCGTGGTAAAATTTATTTATTGTTGTAACACTATCTGTCCATACTTTGGCAGGATTAAATCTTCCTTTTTTTACTCTTACTTTGTCACTATCATAATTAAAAAAATATTCCGTATATGTATAAGGTTGTTCTTCTTTATTAACTCCGCGAAAATAATATGAATAATTATCAATGCTTACATTACTTTCATAGGTTTGATGGAGATTTACGAATGGGATACCGGAATAAGAATCTATATAGGCAATTGTGCTGTAATAAGTTTTTCCATCAATGACTTTTTTATCGCGGATTTTTATTTTTACTTCACCAAGGTCCGCTAAAGAATAACTTACTATATAAGTAAGTTCTTCACCTACTGAAAGTGATTTATTAGCAGGGATTAAAAATTCTATTTCAGTTCCTGCTTTACTTTTAAATGAAGTGAAACTCAACGATAAAAAAACAAAGATCAGTAGAATCGCATAAGTAAATTTCATTTTAACTTTGCTAAATCTTTAGCTTCATTAAAAAGAGTAACAGCTTTAGAAACCTGGTTATCTGTATTTAACAGAACTGAGAACCATCCTTCATTCTTCCAGAAATTCCTTGCAACCTGGGCTTTTAACCTCGCTAAAATGTATTCGCCATCTTTTCCAAAATCCTCAGAATTAAATTCAACACCTTTTAATTTGGCGAATGATATAAAGTTCTCTTTCATTTGATCATCAACAATAAAATTATCCCTGAATTTCTTAAGATCATCCCCAAACTTATTTTTAACTTCTGAAGAATGCTGATCCAAATAAGATAAAACAAACTGGTAAAAAATATTGTTTCTTAAAAGATTTGTAGTGTATTCAGTAATGCTACCGGATTTAATAATGTAATCAGGAGTAATACCACCGCCGCCATAAACTACTCTTCCGCCGCTAGTTTTAAAAACAGGTTTGGTAGAATCAGTTTCAACATTATGTTCTATATTATCTCCTTCAACTTCTTCTCTGTCCCGAACTTCAGAATAATATTCATCCTTGTCTTTTTTATGCTTATAGTCTCTTTGTATTAATCTTCCTGAAGGAGTATAATATTCCGATATGGTTAATCTCAATGCAGAATTATCCGGAAGATCAAACTGTCTTTGAACAAGTCCTTTTCCAAAAGTAGTTTCACCAACAATAAGTCCACGATCCCAATCCTGAACTGCACCTGCAACAATCTCACTTGCTGAAGCGCTTCCCTGGTTAACCAGAATTACAAGTGGTATTTTTTCAAACTGTGAGGGTTTTGATGCATAATAATCTTCATTAAACTCAGATCTCCTGCCTTTTGTATAAACAATCTTCTTTTCTCCATCAACAAAAAGATCTGCAATCTGGAAAGCCTGATTTAAATAACCACCGGGATTACCTCTGAGGTCAAGTACCAATTGATTCATTCCTTTTTTATTAAGATCATCAAGCGCACCAACCAATTCATTATAAGTCGTTTCGGAAAATCTTGATACACTTACATACCCGGTTTTATTATCGAGCATAAAATATGTATCAACAGAATAGATAGGGATTTTATCCCGGGTTATTTCATATTCAATAGGATCTTTAACTCCCAGTCTAAGAATTGTTACATTAACTTTAGTTCCTTTCTTTCCTCTAAGCTTATTTCTCACTTCATCATTAGTAAAGCCAAGAGCTTCTTTACCATCGATTTTAATTATCCTGTCACCGGACTGAATTCCAAGCTCTTCACTTGGCCCACCGCTTATCGGTGAAACAACAGTCAAAGTATCATTCACAACCTGGAACTCAATTCCTATTCCTTCAAAATCTCCTCTGAAGTTTTCTTCAACAGACTGGAGCTGGCTTGCAGAAATATAAACTGAATGAGGATCGAGTTTATTTAACATTCCATTTATTGCTGCTTCTACAAGCTGCTGTGTATCAACTTCCTCCACATAATATTTTTCAGTAAAAGTAAGAACATCATTGAATTTAATGATGCTGTTTCTCAGGTTATCGTCAGAAAAAACTTTTTCAATCTGCGTACCCAGAACAATTCCTATTGTTAACACAACAGCAATGAGTGGGAATTTCAAATTTTTGAACATCATTTTCTCCTTTATATTCTTGCGCCTACTGTAAAAAACATTTGTGTTTCCTTATACTTTACAGAATTCTGAAGCGAGTTGTTTATATAATTTATCATTAAAGAAAAATTTATCTGGTTAAATGGTTCAAACAATACTTCAAATGAAAATCTTCTCAAGTATTCAATATCTCCATCTAAAAAATTTACAGATTCTGAATCACTGACTCTGTGCCCTAAATTTATATTACCACCTACATTTTCTTTTACAGTTCCATCTTCATTTAATGGATTAGCACTATGAATCATAAAATTAAAGAATGCCGAACAACTTAAACGATGATTAAACCTATAATTTATCTGCGTAAAAAACAATTCACTATTGGGATGCAAATCTTCACCAATGTTAAAACCATTGTGAGTAAAGTTATTTCTTGATAGCCGGTGAGTAAAAGTATAAGGTTCAACTCTGATGTATTCGAGACTGATATCAACTGGAATTAATTTATAAAGATTACTTGAAAAAATTCCAGTATGAAGCATTGTTTGGTTTCCATACCAGTTGGATCCGATTTTACCAAGAGAGATATCATCTATTAAAAGAGTTGTAAATAATTTTAATCCGCAGACAGGTTTGATATTTATATCAAAGAAGAGCATTGCGTTGTCGCGATCCTGGTTTGAGTGCTCAACAGATTTGTAAAATGTAAAAGGATTAAGATATGACAAATCAATTCCCCTCTCACCATAAATAATCATTTCACCTGCGCCTAAACTCAGGCTTGGAGAAAAATCAAAACCAAGTCTGTGGTAGCCAATGTATTTTTCTTCAATAATATTTTCACCACCGGAAATAATATCCGGAAAGATAGATGAATTACCTAAAAGCTTTCCATGAAAAAAAGAAAAGTCTAAGAAATCATAATTTATGTTTAATGAAAGGTAATCGAACATTGGTGAATTATCTGCGATCAAAGGTTTTAATTTGCCATGCCCAATCATCAACCTGTCTCTTCCAAATTTTAATTTAAGCAGATCAAAATCAGCTGACATATAACCATAAGTTTCATCAAAGTAACCTTCACCCGGTTCCAGGTTATATTTAAAATTGTAATTTACTTCTTTCTTTAACCTTGCTGTTTCCTTATTGCCAAAAACCTGTCCCTGGTATCCTCTTAGAAATAAACCAAACTTATTAAGAATTGTTCCTCTTATTTCACCACCATAAAAACCAAGTGAAGATGATGAATTGATATCGACAGAAGAATTATTTCTATTAATTATTTCTCCCTGTGAAATCAAATTAATAAAAATGTTTGCTCTGTTTTCATCATTATATAAGAATAAATATTTTTCATTCTGTGAAAAAAGATTGTAAGAACCTTCTCCAATTATAACTTCAGACGAATTCAATGTTCCAAAAACTTCATATTCGAATTCAACCTTTAAATCTTCCAATATTTTCTTATCAATCTCATCAAGTTTTTCTTCATTCTTTATAACTTCTTTAAGGAATTTACCAATCTCTCCCCTGCTTTTAGGAAGTTCAAAAGGATTATAATGCTCAATCAATTTCAAAGTTTCCATCCTGTTCAGAAAATCATAAACCGGATTATCAACAAAAACATATTCAGCCTGGGCAAAGAGAAGTGATGTGAATGTAAAAAAAAGAAGAATAATTTTTTTTGAAATAAAAATCTTCCATTTTCCATTTTCCATCTTCCATTTTCCATCTTCCATTATCTTACTTGTTCCCATTCTTTTGATAAAGACTTATTCCTGAATATTATGGAGATTGAATTTTTAATCCATGACCATGTAACACCACTGTAACCGAGTTTCCTGTACCTTCTTGGAGATTCATAAATACAAATATCTTTTGCAAATAAAATTTTTCCATGCTTTCTAATTCTCTTGAATAAATCAAAATCTTCTCCTGCATCCAGAACTTCATTATTTCCATTTACCAATTCAAAATATTTTTTCTTAATCACCTGGCATTCACCTCTACCCATTCCTACACCGAGTAAATTCAGTATATAAAAATATGTATTATAAATAGAGTGAAAAAGAATATCCGAAAATTTTTCTTCTTCTTTAAATACTTTAACTATACAAGTCATTGCGATGAAATCTGTTTTAACAAAATTATTTTCGATAAAATAAAAAAACTTTTCTGTATCTGATAATTTAACATCTCCGTTCAAAAAAACTAAAATTTCTCCTTTGGCAAATTTAGCTCCTTCGTTTCTTCCTTTAGCAATGTTTTGTCTCTCCTTGCCTGTATGAACTTTTACAACATCAGATCTGCAAAGAGCAAGTTCAATTGTTTTGTCAATGCTTCCTCCATCGGATATAATTATTTCGTAATCATATTTTTCTTTTAAAGAAATATTATTCAACTGGTTAAGTAAATTCGGGAGTAATTTCTCTTCGTTGAGAGTTGGGATGATTATACTGTATTTCAAATATTCCTCAGAATAAAAAAACAAAAAATGCTGAGTCGGGAGAGATTCTCAATCCCGGCATCGGCAAGTGAATATAGTTCAAGGTATTTTTAATAAAATTGCCAAACTTCCCTTCTAATGGAAGCTCCAGAACATTAAAATCCAAACCAATATAAATTTCTCTTCTTCCACCTCCCATACCATCAAGATTCTTAACTCCCATTCCAACTGCAAGATTTAAATATGCAGGCCATATCTCGGAAATATTACCTGGTAAAAGATTTTTCATCCTGAAAGTTAACCAATGTTTTTGTCCCTCGTAATCATCAAATACATTCCCTTTATGTTCGCCATTCCTCAGTTTGGCTGAAGGATAGTAACTGTATTTAAATTGAAAATTCTGAAGGTAAGGGAAATAATATTGTGCAAGTGCATAACCAGTACCTAAAGTATTTGCAATTGCATCGCCGGGACTAAATCCCCAATTGGCACCAAATCCATCCTCAATTTCAACATACATTTGAAAACCAATTGCCATAGCTGTTGAATATAACATTGCCTGTTCTGTTTGTACATCGGCAGCTTCAAACCCTGCAGAAAAAGTATGAACAAGAATATTCCCACCAAAGAAATGCCCTATCTTATCGAACCAAAGTGCATAAGGCCAGTCATTCTGAAAGTGAAAACTTGTTCTGTCGTCTTTCCACCACGTATTTCTTTTATAGATATGCACAGCTAAACCGGCTCCAAAGTAAACAGCACCCATTCCATACAAAACAGGGTAATTTATTCTTTTTTGTAAAGGATCGAATTCAGTTTCCGGTAAGTTTAAAGTTTTTAACTGGAATGCATTGTTAAGTTCATTTTTTCTTAAATCAAATTTTAGGGTTTCAAATTCTGAATTGCTGTCCGGCTGAAATGAATTTGTTTGAGAAATGGAAATTGAACAGAATAAAGAACAGCAAATCAATAATGCCATTGAATTTTTCATAACTCAATACTTTATGAAATAAAAAAATAGACGAACAAATTGAGTTATGTTAGGCACTTTGCTTTCTCCCGTCAGTTTTTTACTTCGGGTTTCATCTGAGGAAAGAATATTACATCTCTGATTGATGATTGATCAGTAAGAAGCATTGCAAGCCTGTCAATTCCAACTCCTAAACCTGCGGTAGGCGGCATACCATACTCAAGTGCTTTTAGGAAATCTTCATCAACCTGGTGAGCTTCTTCATCTCCTTCTTCTTTTAATTCAGCTTGTCCTTCAAATCTTTTTCTTTGGTCAATCGGATCATTCAATTCGCTGAATGCATTGCAGATTTCTCTTCCGCCAACATAACCTTCAAATCTTTCTACTAATCCTGGTTTTGATCTATGCTTCTTCGCAAGTGGAGAAAGCTCAATAGGATAATCAACTATAAATGTGGGTTGAATAAGCTTTGGTTGTACAAGAGCACTGAATATCTCATCAATTTGTTTTGGCTTACCTTGCTTCAATTCAATTCCATTTTGTTTTGAATATTCTTTTAATTCATTATCTGTTGCTGTAAGAATATCTAATCCTGTTTTTTCTTTTAATATTTCAACCATAGAAATTCTTTTCCATGGTCGTGTGAAATTAATTTCATTCCCTTCACAGGTAATTTCAAGTTTGCCGTTAACATCAAAACAAACTTTTTCAAGCATTTCTTCAACACAATTCATCATCCATTCATAATCCTTATAAGAAACATAAAGTTCCAGCATAGTAAATTCAGGATTATGAGTTCTATCCATGCCTTCATTACGAAAATCTTTACTTATTTCATATACTCCATTAAAGCCACCAACTATTAATCTTTTTAAATAAAGCTCATCAGCAATACGAAGATAAAGTTTTGTATCGAGAGCATTATGATGAGTAATAAAAGGTTTTGCCGCAGCACCTCCATAAATCGGCTGTAAAACAGGAGTCTCAACCTCAAGATATCCATTTGAATCAAGGAAAGAACGTATTGAAGTAACAATTTTACTTCTCTTAATAAAAACTTCTTTTACCTGGGGATTAACAACAAGATCTACATAACGCTGCCTGTATCTCAATTCCTTATCAACAAACTGATCATGAATAACTTTGTTGCCCTGTTCATCTTTTGTTTCTTTTGGTATAGGTAAAGGTTTTAATGATTTTGTAAGAAGCTTAAGTGAAGCTGCATGAACAGAAATTTCTCCTGTTTTTGTTTTAAATACAAATCCTTCCACACCGATTATATCTCCAATATCCATTAACCTGAAAGCATCATAAATATCACCAAGTTCATCTTTCTTGAGATAGACCTGTATTTTTCCTTTTTCATCCTGTATGTGAGTAAATGAAGCTTTCCCCATTCTGCGGATTGCCATTATTCTTCCGGCTATGCTTACATTCCTTCTTTCAATTTCCACACCTTCGTCATTCGAGTCTTTATAATTTTTCTTTATGTCTTCCGAATCAGAATTTACGTTGAAAGAATAAGCAAACTGTTCAATTCCTCTTGCCTTTAATTCTTCAAGCTCTTCATATCGTCTTTGGATAAGTACATTTATATCTTGCTGAGTATTTTCTTCCAAAACACCCTCCGAGAATTTTATAATTTTCAAAATTTAGTGGTTAAAATAAGAAAAATAGAGCAATGTTTTTGAACCTGTATTCTCCCTGAGTCAGCAAACATTTTAAAATATACCATTTATCAATTCATTTATTCTTTTATCATTAATTACCCTTTAGTTATTTCATTACAACGTAAATTATTTTCAATTAAATCCATTTTTATAAAGGATAAATATGAAAAGCAAATTTTGTTACACTATACTTATATACATTTTAAGTATCGTCCCGTCTTTTTTTGCACAACAAAAATTTTATTTAGATCTGAACAACAGAGATAATGATATTTTCACAGTTACATTAATACCGGAAAAACTTTCTGATGAAAACAGAATATACCAGTTTGCTTCAACAGCACCCGGGACTTATCAAAGGATGGATATTGGGAAATATGTTAAATCATTCAAAGCATATGATCAAAAAGGGAATGAAATTGAAACGAACCATGAATCATTAAACCAATGGAGTATTAGTAATCCTACCGAAGTTAAAAAGATAATTTATGAAATTGAAGATACCTGGGATGCTGAGGTTGACAGTAACTATATACACAGGATGTGTGGTTCTTCAATTGGTGATGACAATGTTTTAATTAATGGGCAGTGTGTTTTCGGGTATTTTCATGAAATGCAATCGGAACCCATAGAGGTTAAAATTTATTATCCTGATGACTGGTTACTTGGTACTGCTCTACAATTAAATGATGATGGATATTATGAAGCGAAGAACTATGATTATATTGTTGATTCTCCCATTCTTCTTGGAAAACTTACAAAAGACTCAATGTTAATTTCTAATACAAAAGTTAACATATATACATATTCCAAAACAGGACTTATAAAATCTTCCGATATTTTATCTTCAGTAGAAGATGTACTTAATGCGGTAGATGATTTTACCGAAGGTTTACCTGTTGATCACTATACATTCCTTTTCCACTTTGAAGATGTTACTAATGGTGCCTGGGAACATTCATATAGCTCTATATACGTTTATAGGGAAGATACATTAACAAACCAGTTATTATCCAATATCAAGGATATTGTTTCTCATGAATTTTTTCACATAGTTACTCCTTTAAATATCCATAGTGAACTGGTTGAAAAGTTTAATTTTGTAAATCCGGTTATGTCGCAGCATCTTTGGTTATATGAAGGAGTAACTGAATGGGCTTCAGATATTTTGCTGCTGCGGGATTCTGCAATTTCTTTGGAGAATTATTTAAATAAATTCCAGCATAAATTATCTAATGCAGATATATATGATAAAACTATTAGCCTCACAAATCTTGGAGTTAACAGCACAGAACTGACAAATCAATATCCCAATATATATGAGAAAGGAGCAATTGTCGGTGGACTGCTGGATATCCGTTTACTTGAATTATCAAATGGTAAACGAGGATTAAGAGAAATTATTAATGAACTATCTGAAAAGTATGGTTCTGATGAATCTTTCAGTGAAGAAGATTTCTTTGATGAATTTACATATATGACTTACCCGGAAATAAAAGATTTCATCGATAAGTATATAAAAGGCATTGAATCTCTTCCTATTGGAGAATATTTTGAAAAACTCGGGATCACATATTCTGAAGAAGGATTTCCAGACAGCAGCCAACTTTCACTTGGGCTTACTATGGGTTACAATGGTAAATTTGTAATCATGAGTGTAAGTGAAGATTCACCCAACTTTAATACAATTAAAGCAAATGATTTAATTGAAAAACTTGATAACGAAGAATTAACAATCAATAATATTCAGCAGGTGCTTACCATGATTAACACAACCAGGAGAATTGGGGATACTCTTCAGGTTACAGTTCTGCGGGATAACATACTTGTTGATGCTTCATTAATTTTAACTCCAAAAATAATAAAACATTCTTTCTCAATTAATAAAAATGCATCAGGGGAACAAATTGAATTAAGAAATTCATGGAGCAGAAATTTATAAATTAAAAAGAGCAATGATAATTCGCATATCATTGCTCCTTTAAATAATATTAAACATTATTTGTAGAGATTAACTCAGATACCTGTTCTATTCGCCTTAACTCTTACATCAAACTTATTACTTAGTTTGTTTTCAGAAATTTGCAGATCTACTTTTACTCCCGTTTTTCGAAGACGAAAATCAGAAGTTGTAACCGAATCAACCTCAAAACCATCTGAAATTGAACCTGATATAAAAGCATCGATTGAATTGCGTGCATCTTTCTCTTTAGCATAAGTTTCTGTTGCTTCAGCCTGATAAACTCCATCTTTATCAGAGACAAAAATTATACTACCTGAATTGCTTTTATAAAACATACACAGCATCGCAGAGTTGCTGTTATCCTGGTGAACAGGATTGCCGTACTTTTTAATAACCTCAGCTTTAGTTTTGCCGATATATTTGTGAACATTTATATTCTGGGCAAAACAGTTGCTGGATATTAAAACTGAAAGTAAGAATACATTAAAGATTATATATTTTGTTTTCATAGACTCCCCTCTATGTAAAATTGTTAAAACATTTTTTTTAATGAAACAAAAAGTTAACCGCGTGGGTACAAGAATGTGAGAGTTCTTTGCTAAATCCCCTTTTATAAAATAGTTTTTCACTTTACGCCTCTTAAGGCTAAATGTCACCTGAAATATTATTTAAATATTATTTAGAAGCAATTATGTATTAACAAACTTATTCTCATTAATAAAAATTTATTTATAATTATTAAGAATAAATCTTCGTTAAGCTTTGTCGAAGTGTTTATTTTTTATTCTTTTCGAAGGAATAAAATCTAAATAAATATGGGGCAATCAAATCTTTCATGGCATATTTTATGGTAAATGCAGACTGACTTAAAGAATTATGGAAAATGTATGCATCGAATCATTTCTGCAGAATTTCTCGCATCAAATATTAAACGATTTATTATTGAAGCACCTAAGATTGCACAAAAAAGAAAAGCCGGGCAGTTTGTTATAATCAGGATAAATGAAAATGGGGAAAGAATACCTCTTACAATTGCAGACTCTGATTTATTATCCGGTACAATAACTATTATCGTTCAGGGAATTGGTAAGACAACGATAGAGCTTAACAAGCTTTCGTCAGGAGATTATATTCCCGATGTTGTCGGACCACTCGGCAAACCTTCACATATAGAAAATTTTGGAACTGTGGTAAGTATTGGAGGCGGAGTTGGAACTGCAATTGCATATCCCACTGCAGTTGCATTAAAAAAAGCAGGCAATCATACAATTTCAATAATTGGCGGAAGAACTAAAGAATTTGTAATTCTTGAAAAAGAAATGAGAAGTGTTTGCGATGAAGTTTTTATTACGACGGATGATGGAAGTTATGGCAAACATGGTTTTGTTACGGATCAGCTAAAAGAATTAATTGAACAGAGAACAATTGATTTCGTTCTTGCAATAGGACCTGTTCCAATGATGAAAGCAGTTGCTCAAGTAACAAAAGAAAAAGGAATATATACGGTCGTTAGTCTTAATCCCATTATGGTTGATGGAACAGGAATGTGTGGCGGCTGCCGTGCAATTGTCGATAATAAAATTGTTTTCGTTTGCGTAGATGGACCTGAATTCGATGCTCATAAAGTTGATTTTGAAACTCTGACCAGAAGAAACAAGAATTACCTTTTACAGGAAAAAGAATCTTTGAATGAGTTTAAATGTAAATCCGGTTTACAAGAACAAAGTGTCATTGCGAGCGAGTCTTCGAGCGAAGCAATCTCATTAAATTAATTAAAGATATAATATGCCCAACACCCTTACAGCAAAAGAAAGAATGAAAATAAAAAGGCAGTTAATGCCTGAGCAGGATCCTTCTATAAGAAATAAAAATTTTAAAGAAGTTAATCTTGGATTTACTGAAGAGCTTGCAAAGATGGAAGCTTTGAGATGCCTTCAATGTCCGAAGCCTGTTTGCATAAGCGGATGCCCTGTTGGTATTAAAATAAATGATTTTATTAAACTTATTGCTGAAGGTGATTATCTCGGAGCTGCAGCAAAAATAAAAGAAGATAACCTTCTCCCCGCTATCTGCGGAAGAGTTTGCCCGCAGGAAGAACAATGTGAAGTTAAATGTGTTACTGGCAAAAAGGGTGAACCTGTTGCCATTGGCAGACTTGAAAGATTTGTTGCCGATTATGAAAGAGAAACT
>Ga0105107_10002863_pt1 | contig 11431 bp, 9 predicted proteins | sample PPLLaktember2015_6_FD_79335 | JGI IMG/M metagenome (GOLD analysis project Ga0105107, IMG submission 79335) | Freshwater sediment microbial communities from Prairie Pothole Lake near Jamestown, North Dakota, USA - PPLs Lake P8 Core (1) Depth... | ecosystem: Environmental > Aquatic > Freshwater >... | reverse complement strand
CGTCTCTCCGGGGCTCTCCTCGGTGCCGGCAAAGAGACCGCCTATCATCACGCAGTGGGCTCCAGCCCCGAGGGCCTTGGTGATGTCGCCGGAATACTTGATTCCCCCGTCGGCGATGATGGGGATCCCGTATTTTGCCGATGCCCGGGCGCATTCCATGATGGCCGTCATCTGTGGCACCCCGATCCCGGCTACAATCCGCGTCGTGCAGATGGAGCCAGGCCCCACGCCCACCTTCACAGCATCTACCCCGGACTTGATCAGGGCCTCGGCCCCCTCGAAGGTGGCCACATTCCCGGCGATGACCTCGCAGGCGGGGAAATTCTTTTTCGTGTCACGGACGGCATCCAGCACTCCCTTGGAGTGTCCGTGGGATGTGTCGATGCAGATCACGTCACAGCCTGCGTTCAGGAGTGCCTGAACCCTTGCTTCCCGGTCCGTGATTCCCACGGCGCCGCCGACCCTGAGGCGTCCGAGCTGGTCTTTGCAGGCGCTGGGGTATTTCTGGATCTTCTCGATGTCCTTGATCGTGATGAGGCCTTTCAGGCTGAAATCCTCGTCGACGACGAGAAGTTTTTCGATCCGGTGCTTGTGGAGGAGTTTCTTCGAATCCTCGAGGCTGATGTTCTGGGACACCGTCACGAGCTTGTCTTTCGTCATCACATTGGAAACAGACTGCTCGAGGTTGGTCTCGAACCGGAGGTCACGGTTCGTCAGGATTCCCACAAGCTTGCGGCCTTTCACGACGGGCACCCCCGAGATCTTGTAGCGGCTCATGAGCTCGAGGGCGTTCTTTACCTTCTGTTCCGGCTCGATCGTGATGGGGTCCACGATCATGCCGCTTTCCGATTTCTTGACCTTGTCCACCTCGAGGGTCTGCCGCTCGATGCTCATGTTGCGGTGGATGAACCCGATCCCGCCCTCACGGGCCATGCAGATGGCAGTCTGGGACTCCGTCACGGTGTCCATGGCGGCGCTGACGATGGGGATGTTCATGATGATGTTGTTCGTCAGGCTCGTCCTCGTGTCCACGTCCTTGGGAAGGATCGTGGACTCGGCCGGGACGAGCAGCAGATCATCAAAGGTCAAGGCCATTTTTATTTCCGGGTCCATCATGGGTTCCTCCAGATACCGTTTCTATTCAGGCAAGGGATTGTGGCGCCACGTTCCTGCCCCCGGGGGTCAGTGGCTGCCGTGATCCTGGATGGTATACCGCGCGCCGTTCAGGGGCAGGAAATAGGAATCCCCGGCATCGTCGTAGTCGAAAAACTCTGCGATCTGGTAGTAGCTCGTCCGCAGAAACCGGGCGACATGGCCGTCGGATTTGACGGTGCAATACAGGATGTTATTGTCGCCGATCCGGAGGGACTTGCAATCCAGTTCCTCCAGGGTTTCATCATTCAGCAGGACGGAGATCCGCTCGTTGCCCTCGGCCGGGGACCCGAGTTTGTAGACGGCTGTCACGACATAGGCCGTGTCCTCCACTTCAAGGGACGCCAGGTCGTTCTCGAGCTCGATGTAATAACTCCCCGATTCGTCCCGCTTCAGATTCTGGTAGAAGAGCTTCACGATGTCCTTGCGAAACATCTCGTTGCCCTTGTAGTACCAGGTCCCCTCCTTGTCGATACGGATAAAGCTGGGGGGAAGCTCCTCCGCCTTGATCTTCAGGGTCACCTTTTCTCTCATCTCCTGCTGTCCAAAAGGATCGTGACCGGCCCATGGTTGACGAGTCCCACGTTCATCATGGCCTGGAACTGTCCCTGCTCGACCTTCGTCACCTTTTCCCTCGCCTTTGACAGCATGTATTCATAGAGTTTTGTGGCCGTTTCCGGTTCGGCCGCATCCGTGAAGGAGGGTCTTCTTCCCTTACGGCAGTCCGCCAGCAGGGTAAACTGAGACACCACGAGGAGTTCGCCGGATACATCGAGAAGGGAGAGGTTCATCTTTCCCTCGTCATCCTCGAAAATGCGAAGCTGGATCATCTTGTCGAGGAGAAAATCGGCGTCCTTCTCGACGTCACACTTCTCGACCCCGAGCAGGACGAGAAGCCCCGCGCCAATGCGGGAAATCTCAATCCCGTCGATGCTTACCGATGCACTGTCGACTCTCTGGATGACGGCTTTCATAAGACCGCACGGCGGAAGGTTTCAACCGTTCGGGACCCCCTGTCGGTCGTTGCGGCATGTTAGCAAGGTTCCTTTTTCCCTTCAAGCCTTTTCTGGAAAAAGTGTCGCTTCTTGCCGTTCTCGGGTTCCCCTGATATACTCCCGAATCGTGAAATCAGGGACGTGCGCGGATGGAACACGGATGAAGAATAAAACAATTACCCTCCTTAACCCATGGATTCACGATTTTTCCGCTTATGATTTCTGGGTGAGGCCGCTGGGTCTTCTCACCCTGGCTGCACTCCTGCGCCGGTCCGGTTTCAAGGTTCAGGTGATCGATTGCCTGGATCCCTATCTAACGGACAGGGTCCCGGGGGGTCAACCCGGCACCCGGAAACGTCAAGAATGGGGTTGTGGAAAGTTCCCCAGTGAGGAGATTCCGAAGCCGGAGGCACTCCGGCCGATCCGCAAGCGGTACCGTCGGTACGGCCTGACACCGAACGCACTCCAGCAGATTCTTGCAACCGCCGACAGGCCCGACCTCGTCCTGGTCGGCTCCATGATGACCTACTGGTACCCCGGTGTCGTCGAGGCCATCGGGGAAGTCCGGGCGGCATGGCCCGGTGCACCGGTCCTTCTGGGCGGGAACTATGCGACCCTTTGCCCGGAACACGCCCGGGCCTTTTCGGGGGCCGATGTCGTCATACCCGGCGACGGGGAGTTTGAGCTGCCTCCCGTTCTCAGGGATCTGTTCGGCGCCCGGGTCGATTTCGACTTCACCGCAATCGCTCTCGACAGCTACCCCTACCCTGCCATGGATCTCATCGGCCGGCTGGATGCAGTCCCCATCCTGACATCCAGGGGCTGTCCGTATCGGTGCAGCTACTGCGCCTCAGGGCTCCTCAACCGGGGATTCCGGATGCGGGACCCCTTGCGGGTCGTCGACGAAATCGAACACTGGAGCCGGACCCTCGGTGTCAGGAATTTTGCCTTCTACGATGACGCCCTGCTGGTGAACTCCACGGACAGGGCCGCCCCGATGCTCGAGGAGATCATTCGACGGGGCCTCGGGGTCAATTTCCACTGTCCCAACGGCCTGCACCTCCGGGAGATCACCCACGGCCTGGCGAAGCTCCTCTTTGATGCCGGGTTCCGGACGATCCGTTTCGGATTCGAGAGCGCTTCAGCGTCGAGGCAGGCGGCAACCGGGGGCAAGGTAACGACGGAAGAGCTGCGTCAGGCCGTCGCGTACCTTCAGGAAGCGGGCTATGGGCAGGCGGACATCGGTATCTATCTGCTCTGCGGCCTTCCGGGGCAGGAAGCCCGGGAAATCGAGGCGGGCATCGACCTGGTGCGGGGACTCGGGGCAAAGCCGATCCTCGCCGAATATTCGCCGATTCCCGGCACGCCCCTTTGGGATGAGGCCCTCCGCCACGCCCGTTACGACATCGGGAAAGAACCCCTATTCCACAACAACTCCCTGCTTCCCTGTTTGAGGCCTGACATCTCGACATCGGAATTTCAGGCGTTGAAAAACCGCACGAGGCTTGGCCTGCAGGGAGAGGAAGCCCATTGAAAAAGATTGAATTTATCCGCGCGCTTCGGCATAATGGCTGAAAAATTGCTCCTGCCCCGGCAGGGAGTTCCGGCTCAACCGGAAAACTCGGCGCAAACGTTTATGATGATCCAGTGCATCAGTGACATCTTGATCGGCATCCTTTCTTCGTTTTTTCTGTTCTGGGGGATCACCCTTCTGCTTTCCGCCTACAGCCTGAAGAATCCTCTGGAGTTCATCATGCTCTTTTTCTCGTCCAACTTCATCATCCTCACCAGCGGCACAGGCATTCTTTATGCGGCCTTTCGCCTATGGAGAATCTTCAAGGAGAAAATCAGACCGTCATGAGTCGATCGAGTCAAGGCCCAAAGGCCGTTTCCCGTCGTTTTGTCACCCTCCTTCTGCTGGGGGCGGCTCTTCTCGCCGCATCACCCGGCGCGCTTCATGCCTACAACCTGGAGGATCGTGTTCAGAGGGTCACCCTGGAAAACGGCATGCGTGTCCTGCTGGTGGAGAGGCACACGAGCCCCACCGTATCCCTCTACATCCGCTATCTTGTGGGTGCTGTCGACGATGGAGAGGGCAAGACGGGCGCCGCCCACCTTCTCGAGCACATGCTCTTCAAGGGCACGTCGACCATCGGGACAAAGAACTTCAGGGAAGAAGAGAGAGTCCTGAAAAAAATACGCGAGACGGGAACGGCACTCGACCGCGAACGGATGAAAGGGAACCGTGCCGACGAGGCCGAGGTCCAGAGGCTGGCCAAGGCGCTGAAAGAGCTGCAGAGCGAGGCCAAGGAGTGGATCGTCGAAAACGAAATCGATCGGCTCTACTCGGAAAACGGCGCCGTGGACCTCAATGCCTCGACGGGTCAGGATGTAACGACCTACAAGGTGAGCCTGCCGGCGAACCGGATCGAACTATGGGCCCGCATCGAGGCCGACCGGATGACGAGCCCCGTCCTGAGGGAGTTTTACACGGAGCGCGATGTCGTGATCGAGGAGCGCCGCCAGACGTACGAGTCGGTCCCCTCGCGCAAGCTGATGGAACTGTTCCTGGCTACGGCCTTCACCGCAAGCCCTTACCGGCGGCCTATCATCGGGTGGCCGTCGGATATATCCTTTCTGACGCCGGATTATCTGGAGGCCTTCTTCAAACAGTACCATTCACCGAACAACACGGTCATCGCCATCGTGGGAGACATCAACACGGCGAAAACGCTGGAGATTGTAAAGAAATATTTCGGCTCCATCCCCTCACACAAGCTCGAGGGTCATCATGTGACCGGGGAGCCGGCGCAGAGCGGGGAGAAACGGACGGCACTCGTCGCCGAGGCAAACCCGTATCTCGTCATCGGTTGGCACAAGCCGACCCTGCCCTCGTTCGAAGACTACGTCTTCGATGTCATCGAGGCGCTCCTTTCAAAGGGCCGAACCTCGCGCTTCCACCGATCCATCGTCCAGGGCAGGCAGATCGGCGAAGACGTGAGTGCCGCCAACGGGATGCCGGCCGCCCGCTACCCCAATCTCTTCATGGTCGCAGGGACACCCCGACACCCCCACACTGCGGAAGAGCTGGAGCACGCCGTATACGAAGAGATCGACAAGCTCAAGAATGAACCGGTGCAGAAGCAGGAGCTCGAGAAGATCATCAACCAGCTGCGGGCGGAGTTCATCCGTGATCTCAGCTCCAATTCCGGTCTGGCGAGCCGGTTGTCCTATTACGAGATCATCACCGGCGATTACCGGTACATGACGCGATACGTCGAGATGATCGAAAAGGTTACGCCAAAGGACATCATGGCGGCGGCAAAGAAATACCTCCACGAGGAGAATCGGACCGTGGCCGTCCTGGTCAAGAAGGAGAAGCCGTGAAAAGAAACCTCGCCCTCAGCCTTGTCATCCTGCTGATTTCGACCGGTCTCGCCCTTGCCGAGCAGGTTGAAAAGCCAAAGCCTCAGTCCTGGGCGGACCCGGACCGGCTCAGCTACGAGGAAATCAAATTTTCTCCGCCCAGACCGGAGAGGGTCGTTCTCGAGAACGGGCTGACCGTTTACTACCTGGAGGACCGGGAGCTGCCCCTGGTCAACATTTCCCTTATCGTCGGCGCCGGCGCCGTCTTCGAGCCCCCCGGAAAGGAGGGGCTTGCCGAGATGACGGGCGACGTCATGCGAACCGGAGGCGCCGCAAAGCTCACCGGAGACAAGGTCGACGAAGAACTGGAGTACCTTGCTGCCCCGATCTCCATTTCCCTCGGCATGGAATACGGCACGGGAAGCCTCTCCGTATTGAAAAAGGACCTGAACCGGGCTTTTAAAATCTTTGCCGATCTCATCCGCAATCCCGCCTTTGACGAGGCAAAGCTCGACCAGCAAAAGAACCTCAAGGTCGAGGAGCTTCGGAGGATTTTCGACAAGCCCCAGAGGCTGGCATTCCGGGAATTCAAGAAGGCCATTTACGCGGGAAACGCCCGCGGGCGCTTGCCCGTCATTTCCTCCATCGAGAAAATCGAACGGGACGATCTGGTGTCGTTCCACAAATCCCATTTCTTTCCCCGCAACCTTCGCATGGCCGTCACGGGGGACATCTCGAAGCAGGAAGCCGTCGACCTGATCAGCCGTTATTTCGGGGATTGGGACGACGAGGGTGACTTCGGGACGGCGCCGCTCCCGAAGCCGCAGGAGAACGCACCCCTGTACTACTATGAGAAGAAAGTACCCCAGTCGACGGTGATCATCGGAGCGATCGGCCCTGGTAAGGAGTCACCCGATTTCTATCCCTTTACGGTTCTGGATTACATCCTGGGCAGCGGCGGTTTCCGTTCGCGGATCTTCCAGGAGGTCCGCAGCAACCGTGGATTGGCATACAGCGCGGGGAGTTTCTACGAAGGACGCCAGGGCTACGGCTCCTTCGGGGCCTATGCGATGACGAAATCGGAATCTACGGGCCAGGTCCTCACCCTGATGGAAGGGATCCTGAAGGATGCCCGGGAATCGAGGATCCCGGCTCAGGATTTGCACCTCGCGAAGCGATCCATCGTGAACAGCTACATCTTCTCCTTTACCTCGTCCCACATGATTGCCTTCCAGTACATGATGCTCGAGTTCCAGGGGCTCCCGACGAAATTTCTGTCTGAATACCCCGCCAAGATCGATGCGGTGAGCCGGGAGGATGTCCTGAAGACCGCGGAGAGATATCTCGATCCGGGCAAGAAAACGATCTTCGTCCTCGGGGACCAGAGCAAATTCGACGAGCCCCTGAAGTCTTTCGGCGAAGTGAAGAGGGTGAAGTAAAGGCACGTCATGATCGACAACAGGGTATTTCAGAGGATCGCAAAGCGGATCGAAGGCTATGAACCCGACATGGTTCAGCTGCAGTTTGCCCTGACGGCCATTCCGGCCCTGGCGCCGGAAAACGGGGGCGACGGCGAGATGGAAAAGGCGAAGTTCCTCGTCGGCTGCCTGCGCGGCCTGGGGTTTCCCCATGTAGAGAGCTGCGATGCGCCTGACGGAAGAGTCACGGCCGGCTTCAGGCCGAACCTCATCGCGCGGATTCCGGGGAGGAACCCCGATCGTACGGTGTGGGTCATGACCCACACGGACATCGTGCCCCCCGGGGAGACGAAACTCTGGGAAAGGGACCCCTACGAAGGTTACGTCCGGGAGGGTAAAGTCTACGGACGGGGCACCGAGGACAACCAGCAGGACCTTGTGGCTTCGCTTTTTGCGGCAAAGGCCTTCATGGACGAGGGGATCGTGCCGGAGTCACCCATCGCCTTGCTGCTGGCCGCCGACGAAGAGACGGGGAGCGGCTACGGCCTCGACTATGTTCTCGAAGCCAAGCGGGACTGGTTTCGCAGGACGGATCTCATCGTCGTGCCCGACGCGGGCAACGAGGAAGGATCCATGATCGAGGTGGCGGAAAAAAGCGTGCTTTGGCTTCGCATCCAGACCTCGGGCAAACAGTGCCACGCCAGCCGCCCCGCTCTCGGCAGGAACGCGTTTCGGGCCGCTTCGCATCTCGTGGTCCGACTCGACGAACTGGGCGCGATCTACGATGCCCGGGACCCGCTCTATGAGCCGCCCGAGAGTACCTTCGAGCCGACGAAGAAGGACGCCAATGTCCCCAACGTGAACACGATCCCGGGGGAGGACGTTTTCTACCTGGACTGCAGGATTCTGCCGGGTTACCCGGTCGACAGGGTTCTGGCAACGATCCGGGGGATGGCCGACGATATCGAAACGAAGTTCGACGTGAGAGTCGACCTCGTGCCGGTGCAGAAATCCGATGCCCCCCCGCCCACGGCTCACGATGCCCCTGTGGTCTTGGCCCTCGAGGAGGCCGTCCGCGATGTCTACGGCGTGCAGGCCAGGCCGAAAGGGGTCGGAGGGGGAACCGTGGCCGCCGTTTTCCGGAAGCACGACTACCCGGCGGCCGTCTGGTCGCGTTACTGCCACATGGCCCACCAGCCCAACGAGTACTGCCTGATTTCCAACATGGTGGGCAACGCCAAAGTTTACGCGCACCTGTTCCTTCAGAAATGAGGACAAGGGTTTGACGGACGAGATCACCAAAACACTCACCTTCCCCGATCAAAACGCGTTCAAGACCCTTCTCGGGGACGGGGACAAGAATCTCCGGCTCATCGAACAGCTGGCGGGGATCCGGATCGCGGCACGCGGGGATAAGATCACCCTCACCGGCGAAGCTCACTCCGTCGATCTCGTGGAAAATCTCCTCGGGCAGATCAGCCGCCTGATCCAGAAAGGATTTCCCGTCTACTCCACGGACATCGGTTTTGCCCATCGCATCCTCTCGGAGAACCGTTCCGTCCGGCTCGAGGAGATCTTCCTCGACAAGGTCTACATCTCTTCGAAGAAAAGGGTCATCACACCCAAGAGCATTGCCCAGAAGCAATACATCGACGCCATCCGCAAACACGACATGGTCTTCGGGATCGGACCGGCGGGAACGGGGAAGACCTATCTGGCCATGGCCATGGCCGTTTCGTATCTCATGGACCGCCGGGTGAACCGGATCATCCTCACGAGGCCCGCCGTCGAGGCCGGTGAGCGGCTTGGATTTCTTCCAGGGGATCTTGTGGAGAAAGTAAACCCCTACCTGCGGCCCGTCTACGACGCGCTCTACGACTTGATGGAATTCGACAAGGCCCAGGCCCTGATGGAAAAGGGGATCATCGAGGTGGCGCCGCTCGCCTTCATGCGGGGGCGAACCCTGAACGACGCCTTTATTATCCTGGACGAGGCGCAGAACACAACGTCGGAGCAGATGAAGATGTTCGTCACGCGGCTCGGATGGGGTGCCAAGGCCGTCGTCACGGGCGATGTGACCCAGATCGACCTTCCCTCCGGCAAGACCTCCGGGCTCGTGGAGGTGGAGCAGATCCTGGGAAGAACGGAGGGGATCCAGTTCGTCTACTTCTCCGAGATCGACGTGGTGCGACATCCCCTCGTCTCGGAGATCATCAAGGCCTACAATCACCTGAGCCGCAAGAAAACGAACGGCAGGGAAGAGTAAGGCAGGGACAAGGTATAGGGTATAGGGTATAGGGTATAGGGTTCAGGGGTTGAAGAATCAATGACATCAAGATCCGTACCAAAGATGGGGAAGGTCCGGATCGCCAGCAGCCAAAAGCTGGTGAAGCTGGATCGTAGCGGATTGCGGCGCCATATCCGGAAGATCCTGGCGCTGCTGGGGATCCATCGGAGGGAGCTGAGTCTCATGATCGTAGACGACGAGGGGATCCGAACGATCAACCGGGACTATCTCCGGCGGGATCGGCCGACGAACGTGATTGCCTTTTCACTGACGGAGGGGGATTTCGGCGATGTAAACCCGGGTGTGCTGGGGGATGTGGTCATCTCCGTGGAGACAGCGGCCAGGGAGGCGCAAGCGGCGGGAATCCCCATCGAGGATGCCATCCTCTATCTCATCCTTCACGGCATCCTGCACCTTGCAGGCTATGACCACGAGGGGCACACAGGGAGCGCCCGGGCCCGCATCATGTCCGCTGTTCAGCAAGCCGTCTTCTTCGAGATCCGGGGCTACCGGCTGGACTTCAGGCTCTAGCCGTCCCGGATCAGCCCCCCGTTTCCGCGCTCGGGTTCTTGATCTTCAGGACCTGGCCGCTCCTGATTTGAGTCCCGGAGAGACTGTTCATCTTCCTGATCTCCGCGGTGCTCGTATTGTAGCGCTTGGCGATCTGGGTCAGGGTCTCCCCTTTCTTGACCGTGTACTTGATGACGGCCGGTCCCGCGGCGGCCGACTTCTTGTATTTTCCCTTCTTGCCAGATGCCACCTGGGTTGCCTCTTCACGTTGCTTTGCAGGGATCTTGAGGATCTTTCCTTCCTTCACCTGGTTTTCGCTCTTGAGGCCGTTGGCGGAGAGCAGGGACTTCGACGAAATACCGAACTTCCTTGAAATCGAGGCGAGCGATTCGCCCCTCTTCACTTTGTATTTAACCACCTTGGTCTTGCGCTCGCGCTCCGGCGGTGCCGGCGGCCTCGACTCCTTGATCTGGTCTGCGACGAGCGCGTACTGCTGTCCCAGCCCCTGGGGGATCTTGAGGTCGTAAGGTCTGTCCGGGGTCATCTGGTGCCGGAGCTCGGGGTTGAGCATGACCAGCGTGTCCGTCGAGATGCCCATCTGGCAGGCGATGTCGAAGAGCTTCATGGACTTGTTGGTTTTGACCATCTCGAAGGCGATCGGTTTTGCATAGGGCTCGGGAAGGTTCATTCCGAATTTCTTCGGGTTCTTCACGATATGCAGGGTGGCCAGGAACCGCGGCACGTACCGGGCCGTTTCGTTGGGAAGCTGGCTGTAAAGATCCCAGAAATGGTCGAGATAGTTGATCTGCTGCCGGGAGATGACCTTGAGAACCCGCCCTTCCCCGCAGTTGTATGCAGCCAGCGCCGTGAGCCAGTCGCCGAAGATCCCGTGAAGATCCGTCAGGTAGGCGATGGCGGCCTGGGTCGATTTCTCGACGTTCATGCGCTCGTCGATGAAAGAGTCCCGGTTGAGCCCGTACTTGTAGCCTGTTGACGGGATGAACTGCCAAAGTCCCAGCGCCCTGGCCTTGGAAAGGACATGGGCCTGGAAACCGCTTTCCACGAGGGAAAGCCATGCCAGTTCCTCCGGCAGTCCCGCCTGCCTGAGCTGCTGTTTCAGGATGGGAAGGTAATAACCGGACCGTTCGTATGAGCGCTCAAAGAAGTTTCGCTCGATCGTCTGGAAGCTCCGGATCTCCTTCTCCACGTCCGCGTTCAGGATGAGGGGGATCTCACTCTGCTTGCCGATGGTCGACGCCCTCTTTCCGACATAGATATCCAGAATCTTCCGGGCGATCAGGAGCCTCATGTCGTCTTTCTGGCGGTTGACGGTTGAGCTTTCCTCCTCCTCGGCCAGGAGGATTTCATAGGCCTTGTCCAGGGCCTTGATCGCATTGTCCATGTCTCCCTTGTCCCGGTAGGCCTGGGCGAGACGGAGGAGCTCCACGATCTCATCGACCTCATCGTCAATGGCGGAATCACCGTTTTCCTGTCCATTGTTTCCGTTAGGCTTCACCGGCTGTCCCGTCGTGAGGCCTCGGGGATCCGTTCCGGGCGGGCGATCTTCGGGTGCCTTCCACGAGGGATCCATGCCGGAGAATCCCGGTCCAAGACCCGATGGCTTGTCCGGTGCTTTTCCGTCGGTGTTTCGCGCAACCGTCGCCGATGCGCCGTTCGACTTGCCGTTTTTCACGCTCTTCTTG
>Ga0105107_10002861_pt1 | contig 11434 bp, 9 predicted proteins | sample PPLLaktember2015_6_FD_79335 | JGI IMG/M metagenome (GOLD analysis project Ga0105107, IMG submission 79335) | Freshwater sediment microbial communities from Prairie Pothole Lake near Jamestown, North Dakota, USA - PPLs Lake P8 Core (1) Depth... | ecosystem: Environmental > Aquatic > Freshwater >... | reverse complement strand
GCGCCTGGCGGATGTCTGCCAGGGTGTACACAGACGAGGCCAGCGGCTGGATATGCCCGGCATCGATCAAGCGCCCAATCTCGGTCAGGATTTGCGTATCACACACATCCGCGGTCACAAACGCACTCCGCACTGCGTGGGCAGCGGTTGTCTCAGAAGAGGGGAACTGCACCAGCGATACCAATATGCCACCAGGTTTGAGCACCTGCCACGATCTTTGCTGAGTGTTATCCCCCATGTCGCCAATCAAATCCAGCACCACATCGACGCCATGAACCACGTCTTCAAAGCGCACAGCGTTATAATCGATGGTCTCATCCGCACCCAGGCTGCGCAAATGATCCAGGTTGTTCGCTGAAGCAGTCGCAATTACCTGCGCGCCCTGATATTTAGCCAGCTGCACCGCCACACTGCCTACCCCGCCGGCAGCGCCGTGGATCAGCGCGCTTTGCCCGGCGCTCAATCCGGCTGCTTCCAATAATGATCGCCAGGCAGAGATGGCGACATGCGGCAGCGCGGCAGCCTGGAGAAAATCAAGCGATTGCGGTTTGAGCGCTACCTGCGCGGCGGGTACAGAGATATATACGGCGTAAGCCCCGTTCGTGGACGGGTTCGCCCTACCATAAACTGCGGCTCCGGGCTGCAGGCTGGCGCCTCGGATCCGACGACTTCAACCACACCGGACACATCCAGGCCTAAGATCAGGGGAAAAGAATATGTGTAATAATCGGTCAGGTAACCGTTGCCGACTGCCCAATCAAATGGGTTGACCGAGGTCGCCGCGATGCGGATCAGCACATCCTCAGGGCCGATATCGGGACAAGGCGCTTCTTCAAGATCGAGTACGTCGCGACTACCATAGGAGCGCGCAGAGACTGCCTTCATAGATTCCATTGTGTCCTGTTGGATTAGAAAAAAGCCTGTTACCCGCAATGGGTAAGGCAGGGGAGATTGTCTCAACAATAAAAAGTGGGGTGGATAAAGACAGGCAAACCAAATTAGATAAATTTTATCCTATTTAACCAACCTGTCAATGAGAAATCTTGCGCCGGGGGGAACCCAAACAAACCAATTCTCCTGGCAAGCCAGTGTGAAATACAAGAAGCTTTCTCAAAAATAGATTGGAGGGTGTGTTTTTGAGATGAGTTATACCTATTATTATCTCAGGTCAGGCAGGTCGTTGCGCAAATACAACTGCGTGTTCAAGTGCTGGCTGTAGAGGGTATAGTCAGAACCAAGCAGCGGGGTTAATTCGGGCAAGTCGAAGCGCCCCAGCAAGATAATCTCCGGCTGGTAGGCTGCCACCAGGCGGGCGAGCTCCTGCTGTGGCAGCTCGCCGCTGACCAGGCGCTTGGAGGTCAGCACCGCTAGCTCGGGGGGGACGAGGATCTCGGCGCGAAAAGCATACATGGGAAGATCGGTGAACATCCAGTTAGCATAAGGCTGGTAGGGAGCGATTTCGTCGAGAATAACCTGCTCACGCACCGGATGAGCTTGCTGCAGGGCGATGAAATACGGCTGGTGGTTGAATTCGTCCAGGACAGGCGGCAGGCGCAGCCAGACCAGGGCAACCGCCAGGCCCAGCACTGATAATCCATAGACCCTGTTCCACGGAGCGATCTTTACGCGACGTACAGCCTGCCCGCCGAGTTGGAACAGGTCGCCGAGCGCGCCGGCAGCCAGGATACAGGCTGGAACGGTGATCAGTAAGAGCTGGTGGTACCAGATTGGGGTGTGGAAAGCCAGGAAGATGAAGGCGCTGCACATCCAGGCCAGAGGGTAGAAAGCCAGCCAGCGTTTACACCGCAGCGCGCTCCAGCTCCCCAGCAAAGCCAGCGCCAGCAGGGGCAGAGCGGCGCTCAATAAATCCCAAAAAGAATAGGGGTTGTAGCTGGTCTCCCCGGCGGCGAGGTGTGGTACGATCAATTGCGCCAGGTGGGCGGGACCGATCACCAACAGGGTAAAGCCGGCGGCCACCAGGCCAAAGGCCGCGCTCCATAACAGAGCCGGTGGGAGCAGCACTGCCAGGATGGCGCGCCAGGGTTGAGTATGTACCTGTGCATGCTGCGCCGCTCTAGACACCCGCATGGCAGCCTCGATGCAGATGCCAGCCAGGAAGATGGGCGCCAGCAGGCCCGTGAACAACTTGGTCATCACCGAGAAGCCCAGAAGCGCGCCGGAAACCAGCAGCCATTGGAAGCGTTGGCTGCTATGCCAGGCTGTGAGCGCCGCCAGGGATAGACCGGCCAGGGCAATGGCAGGCAGCCCAATCATGACCGAGGTGCTGAGCGCAGGGACGGACGGTGCCAGTAAGACCAGAAAAACACACAGCAAAGCAGCCCAGACGCCCCACACCTTGTGCACAAAGTAAGCCAGACAGCCCACCAGCAGACTGGCGAGCATCAATACCAGGTTGCGGGCTGCGTGCAGGTCCTGCTCCACCCAGCCAAATAGCTGCGCCAGAGCCAGGGTAAAAGCCGGCGGCTGGTCGCTCCAGATATCCTGATAAAGTGAGTAGCTGCTCTGCACCAGCCTGGCTTTGATCAGGTTGACGCCCTCATCGGTATCAGCCTGGAAAATCGTGCGGTGAGGGTAGAACACAAACAACACTGCAAAGTAGAGCAATGCTGCCAGGTAGGGGATAGCCAGTCTCAGTGGCGCAGCGGATCGCATAATGATGACCTCGGTTTGCGCAGCACCTATATCGGAGCCACGCCGAGATGATTCTAACCCATCCGCGGCGCCTTGAGCGGACGAGGTTGGCGCTCCGCGGAGTAATTCTATTAGGAGGTGCACCGTTCAGGTAAAATCGCTGGCTAGGTATCTAAGGCATATCCAAATTTAGTTACACATATCTGCCTATCAATATTGTGTGCCATACGCGCCGTTAATGCAGATAAAATAGTTGTGATGGTCCAGTGCATCCAGCACAGTCGGGACAGCTAGCGCCGACCTGCCGATCACCCAATGGAGTTCAGGATTTATGGTCGATACCCAGCCACTCAAGCAGCTTCTGGTGGAACCCAATGAAATTGAGGAGCTAAAAGTTCCCCAGAGTATTATTATCGACTTGATCTTCCGCCTGCTTTTTAATGAAGGCAATGTCTCTCTGACGCGCTTCAACGAGGTGCTGAAGATCTCCAGCCGCATCATTGATAACCTGCTGCTATGGATGCAAAAGGAGCACCTGGTGGAAGTCTCCAGAGCCAGCGGGGACCTGGGCCGCCTGGCATACGTCTATACCCTGACCCAGGCCGGTGAGCAGCGCGCGCGCGATTCCTTCGAGCGCAGCCAATATATCGGACCGGTGCCGGTGCCCATCCAGAACTACAACGAAGGGATTGAATTGCAGTCCCAACAGCGCCGCTCGGTGGATTCCAAGCAAGTAAATGAAGCTCTGCGCCTGCTAACCCTGCCGGGGGATTTTCACCGCCGCATTGGTCCTGCCATCAACACCAGCTCGTCCCTGTTCCTGTACGGCCCCCCTGGGAACGGAAAAACCACCATCGCCCAGGTGATCGCCGGGCTGATCGGCGGCAGCGACCCGATCTGGATTCCCTATGCCGTCACCGCCGGGGGGCAAATCATCCAGATCCACGACCGCCTGGTGCACCGCCAGGTCACTCCGGAGAATGGGCGTGCCGGTGGGGTGAGCCGCGTCGACCGGCGCTGGGCGCTCTTCGAACGCCCGGCAGTCATGGCGGGCGGCGAGCTGAATATGGAAGCCTTGGACCTGCGCTTCGACCCCATCGCCAAAATGTATGAAGCGCCTTTGCAGATGAAAGCCAATGGGGGCATGTTCCTGATCGACGACTTTGGGCGCCAGCAGGTCAGCCCCAGTAAGCTGCTCAACCGCTGGATTGTGCCGCTGGAAAGCCGGGTGGACTTCCTGCGCCTGAATACGGGGCAAACCATCGTGGTGCCTTTCCGCATGCTGCTGGTCTTCTCCACCAACCTGGATCCCAATGAATTGGTGGATGAAGCCTTCCTGCGCCGCATCCAGCTCAAGGTGGCGGTCAATGGGCCGGACGAGCGCTTATTCTTCCAGGTTTTTGTGCAAAACTGCCGCGAACATAATATCCCCATGGATAAGGACATGTTCGTGTACCTGCTGCAGACCTGGTATCGTAAAACGGGGCGCGCCATCCAATTTGTGCATGCCCGCGATCTCCTGCGCACGATCCAGGCGCTGTGCGTTTACGACAACACACCACCCCGTCTGAGCAAAGAATTGATTGACGAAGCCTGCCGGGCGTACTTTGTGGAGTGATCTTTGGTATACTTACTTCGTGACCTATCCGTTCCAGATCACTCTCGAAATCCAACAAGCTAACCAGGCAATTGAACAAGCGCGGGAGCAAATCGAACAACTGCTGCTGCCCAAACTTCAGGCTGAGCGCCTGCGCACACAGGCGCGCGTGCGTGCAGCGCATTTCTCCACCTGGCTGGATGGCAGCAGCCTGAGCCTGGACGAAGCCATCACGGTGCTAATCGACGGGCATAAACTGCGCGGGCGTGAAGTAGATGTCCTGCAATTGAAGCGCGCTTACCAGGCCCTGGAACAGATAGAGGCATGGAGTACGCAGGCCGCGGCGCTGGATAAAGAGCATATCCGCAAGCTACACGCAGTGCTCGCCGCCGGACGGCGCGCCAAAGCCTCCCCTTACCTTCCAGAACCGCACATCTCAGCCCGCATGGCAGAATTGGTCGCCTGGCTGAACCAGCCTGAGATCGACCAACCCACTTCGCTGCCAGGCGGCATGCTGCCTGGACCCCTGCTGGCGGGCGTCGCGCACTACCAGATCAATGCCATCCAACCCTTCTCCGGCTTCAATGCGCGCCTGGGGCGCTCCCTGGCGACCTGGGTGCTCTACCGGGGTGGATATCTGCTGCTGCGTTGCGGCGCGCTGGAGGAATTCCTGGCGACTGACGTGCCCGCCTATCATGCTGCCGCAGCCGCGCCCGACCTGACCATCTGGCTGAGCTATTTCTGCACACGCCTGGCGGTAGCGTATGCCAGCGCCGCTCTCGAAGTGAGCCAGCTTGCCAGCTCGTCCAGCACGCCACCCACTACAGAGGCTTCCACCCTCCCCCAACCGGATAAGCGCGCTATGCGCGTGCTGCGCTTATTCGCCACCCAAAACGAAATCGCCGCCAAAGACGTGATGCGCCTGCTGGGGTTACCGCCGCGCCAGGCCAGCGAGCTGCTGGAAGCCTGGGTAGCCAAGGGCTGGCTGGCGCCTGCCGAGGCGCGTTACCACCTGTCGGCCGACTTCAAACGCAATTTTGATCAAATCATGCAACAAAACAGCTAAACCGTTACGCTCAAGAAAGAAAACTCGCCATGTCCATCATCACCAATACCTTGCGCGCCATCCGGTTCACCGGCCTGCGGGTTGTATGGCTCAGTGCGCTGTACAGCTTGCGGCGGGCCATGGGCCGACCTGCGCCAGAACCTCAGCCAGCAGACTGTGTACTGATCCCGGGCGGCTTGCTGCGCGGCGAACCCGATGCCAGCGGCCTGACCCTGCACTACGCGCATGCCCAGTTGAGGGTGGATTTCCTTGACCCGGGCATCGTGCGCCTGGATTGGAGCCCTGGAGTATCTCTGCCGCCATACGCCATCGCCCGGACGCAATGGCCTGACCCACACCTACACATCCGTGAGACATACTCCGGCTGGCGCCTGACCAGCACCGAGCTGGACCTGCACCTGACTCGCGATGGCGCGGTGGAATTTTCGGATGGCCAGGGGCATTTGCTGCAGCGCGCCGATCCGCCGCTGCATTCAATGACCGACGCGCTCTACCCCGGCCCGGCCTGGCTGGCACGCGCCAGCCTGCCGCAGGAGGCGTGTGTGATCGGGCTGGGCGAGCAGAGCGGCCCGCTCAACCTGCGTGGCGGGCGCTTCCAGCTGTGGAATACCGATCCAGGCGGCGCGTATGGCCCCGGCGACCAGCCGATCTACGCCCCGCTGCCGGTGTACTACACCCTGCAGCCCGATTGCGGCTACCTGATCTTTTATGAGAACAGTTTCCCGGCCGATTTCCAATTCGACGCCGACGCAGCTCCCGGACAGGCGCAGGCCTGGTTCAGCGGCGGGCGGCTGCGTTATTATTTCATCCCTGGCGCACCGGCCACCTGCCTGGAACGCTTCAGCGAGCTGACCGGGCGCGCCCCCTTGCCGCCGCGCTGGTCCTTGGGCTACCACCAATCGCGCTGGAGTTATGAGGATGAAGCCGATGTGCGCGCAGTGGCAGGCGGCTTTCGCCAGCGCGGCTGGCCGCTCAGCGCCATCCACTTGGATATCGATTATATGGAAGGCTTCCGCGTCTTCACCGTGGACCGCCAGTGCTTCCCCGATCTGAAACAGCTTACCGCAGACCTGGAGCAGGACGGCGGGGTGAAGCTGGTCACCATCATCGATCCGGGCGTAAAACGCGACCCCCATTACCAGGTGTGCCAGGAAGGGCTGGAGAACGGTTATTTCGCCAGCGACGCCAAGGGTGGCGCATACCCGGGTGTGGTCTGGCCGGGCGAGGCTTACTTCCCCGATTTCACCAACCCGGCCGCGCGCCGCTGGTGGGGCGACCAGTATCCTATCCTGCTTTCACAGGGGATTGCCGGCATCTGGCATGACATGAACGAGCCTGCCACCTTCAGCGCCGTGGGCGACCCCAGCCTGCCGCCGGACGTGCGCCATATTATGGAAGGACAGGGCAGCGACCACCGTCAGGCGCATAACCTGTATGGCTTGCTGATGAACCGCGCCGGATACGAGGGCTTGCTGCGCCATACTCCCCAGCGCCGCCCCTGGCTGCTCACCCGCTCTGGCTGGGTGGGGCTGCCGCGTTATGCCTGGCACTGGACCGGAGACAGCGAATCGAGCTGGGAATCACTGCGCATGGCGCTGCGCACCGTGCTGGGGTTGGGACTGTGCGGCTGGCCGTACAGCGGGCCGGATATTGGCGGCTTCGATGGTAATCCAGATGCCGAGCTGTTCACGCGCTGGTTCCAGGCTGCCAGCCTGCTGCCGTTCTTTCGCGGGCATGCCTCGCGCAGCGCAGCGCGGCGCGAGCCCTGGGTATACGGCGAGCCCTACAGTGAGATCATTGGCCACAGCCTGCACCTGCGCGCCCACCTGCTGCCCTATCTCTATACCCTGGCCTGGCAGACCTCGCAGAATGGCTGGCCGCTGGTGCGGCCGCTCTTCTGGGACCATCCCAGCGAGCGCCGCCTGTGGGAAGTGAGCGATGCCTTCCTGCTGGGCGATGCCTTGCTGGCTGCGCCCGTGCTGGAGGCGGGGCAAATTGAGCGCGGCGTGGTACTACCGGCTGGCGAATGGCGCGATTACTGGAGTGGGGCGCGCTACCGCGGCCCAGGGCAGGTGCGCCTGGAAGCCCGCCTGGAAACCTTGCCCTTGCTGGTGCGAGCAGGCACGATCGTGCCTGTGGATGTGTCACACAGCCTGCTGCAATACGACCTGGAGGAAGACGCGTCGCAAGAGCAGCCCCTGACGCAGCCTGGTTACCAGCCCGGCCTGGAAATCACCCCGGATGCCAGCGGACGCGCCTCAGGGAAGTGGTACACAGACGCCGGGGATGGCCCAGCAGACGCCCCCGGACGGCTGGATGAATTCCTGCTCGAAGCGGTGGGCGGCGCCTGGGCGCTGAGCCGCAAAAGCACTGGCGATTACCCATACGGCGAGGGTGAAATTGAGCTGCGCTGCCGCGGGGATTTCAAGCCCGTGCGCGCCCGTGTGGATGGCGAGCAGCGCCCGGTGGTGGAAGGCGTGCTGCGCGCCCCGGCGGGCTTCCAGGAGATTATCTTCTGGGGGGAATAGCAATCATGCTATACTAAAATTATGGCCCCTTATTACGACGATACCGACCCGAAAATCGAAGCACTGCAGGTCGAGCTACTGCGAGCACTGCCGCCCTGGCGAAAAATGGAGCTGCTAGCAGAACTGAATGCGTTTGCTCGGGAACTGGCGTTGAGCGGCTTACGCACACGTTTACCTCAAGCAGGTGAGGCTGAGCTCTCTCGTCGTCTGGCAGATTTATTACTTGGGATAGAAACGGCGCGTAAATTATTCGGAGAAAATGATGTTGCACAATGAGCCAGCCCAGGTTACGTCAATCGTTACCAGTGTCCTCGAAGGGCTGGGTATTCGTTATCTGATTGGGGGTTCTTTAGCCAGCACGATTTATGGCATGGTCCGTATGACCCAGGACTCAGATATTATTGCCGATCTCAAACTCGAACAGGTTAATCCCTTTATCGCCGCGCTCATTAAGGATTTTTATCTTGATGAAGAAATGATCTATCAAGCCATTGCTCAACGGTCCAGTTTTAATCTTCTTCATCGTACGAGTTTTTTCAAAGTTGACATTTTCATCCCCAAAACACGCCCTTTCACAGAGCAACAATTTGCTCGCGCCCGGAGGCAGGTCTTATGGCTTGAACCACCAGTAGAAGCCTTCGTCTCATCTCCAGAAGACACCTTGCTGGCGAAATTAGAATGGTATCGAATGGGAGGCGATGTCTCTGATCGTCAGTGGCGAGATGTGCTAGGAATCATAGAGGTGCAGGGCGCTGCGCTCGATCTTGTCTACTTGCGGCAGTGGGCGATGGATCTGGAAATCGCCGATTTACTTGAACGCGCATTACAAGAAGGTACATTATGATCACCCCCGCCTATATCGCTGCTCATAGGCACTCCATCCATCACCGCGCTGAGATCCTGAAAAGCGAGCTCTGCGGCTGTTTTCACTGCCTGGCGATATTCACTGCCCGTGAGACTGAAGACTAGACCGACTGGTTCAATGGGATCGGTGAAACAGCGCTTTGCCCGAAGTGCGATATCGATTCCGTAATAGGCTCTACCTGCGGTTATTCAATAACGGTGAACTTTCTAAATCAGATGCGTGAATACTGGTTCCAGCCTGCTAGTTCCAACTAGCCGATTTTTTACAGGGGGTAAAGAACAATTAGTCAAATTTACAGTTTAGGCTTAAAGTGTAAATATGGATACTCCATATTTACAGTTAAGGCCATAAGTGTTAATAAGGAATATCTGAAAAAGCTCGAAAATACCGGAATGGTGCGCGAGATCACCGGTCATGGGCGCAACCGCATCTTTCAGGCGGACGAGATCTTTCAGGCTGTGCAGGGTAACGGGTAGCAACTTTTCGCGCCTCCATCACCCAAAAACCCGGTTTGTGCGTACAATAGAGGTGTCCCAATCACAAGGAGGTCCTATGGATTTCAACCGCTATTTCACCAACGCTGAGCTGGAAAGCACCCTGCGTGAGTGGGCTGCTGCGTACCCCAATATCCTCAAGCTCAGCACATTGGGCAAAAGCTACCAAAAAAAGCCGCTCTGGCTGCTAACCATCACCAACCCGCGTACAGGCCCTGACACCGAAAAGCCCGCCATGTGGATCGATGCCAATATCCACGCCACGGAGATCACCGGGACCACCACCGTTCTAATGCTGGCGCACACCCTGCTGACCGGTTTTGGCGCAGACGAGCGCCTGACGCGCCTGGTGAATACCAGCACCTTTTATATTGCCCCGCGCCTAAACCCGGATGGAGCCGAATGGGCGATGAGCACCCCGCCGCGCTTCATCCGCTCGGGTGTGCGCCCTTACCCCTATATGGATAAAGACGAAGGTCTGCACGAGCAAGATATCGATGGCGACGGGCGTGTGCTGCAAATGCGCCTGCCCGACCCCAACGGCGATTGGAAGATCAGCAGCCTGGACCCGCGCTTGCTGGAAAAACGCCAGCCGTACGAACACGGTGGCCAGTATTACCGCATCCTACCCGAAGGGCTGATCGAGGACTTTGATGGGGCTTTGATCAAGCTGGCGCGGGATTACGAAGGGCTGGATTTCAACCGCAACTTCCCCTTCGAATGGCTGCCAGAAGGCGAGCAATCCGGTGCCGGGCCGTACCCTGCTTCCGAGCCGGAGATCAAGGCGGCCGTGGATTTTGTGACTTCACACAACAATATCAATTTCGCCATCACCTACCACACCTTCAGCCGGGTGATCCTGCGCCCCTTCTCCACCCGCCCGGACGACGAGCTGGAAACTGAAGACCTGTGGGTGTTCAAAAAGATCGGCAAGATTGGCACGGAGCTGACCGGCTACCGCTGCGTTTCCACGTACCACGATTTCAAATACCATCCCAAGAAGGTGACCTATGGTGCCTTCGATGATTGGGTCTACGATCACCTGGGGGCGTACGCCTTCACGGTTGAATTATGGGACCTGCCCACCGAGGCCGGGATCAAAGAGCGCAATTTTATCGAATGGTTCCGCGATCACCCGCACGCAGAAGACGTGCAGATCCTGAAGTGGGTGGATGAAAACGGCGATCCAGGCGCATATGTTGACTGGTATCCTTTCGAGCACCCCCAGTTAGGACCAGTGGAGCTGGGCGGCTACGATTACCTGTACACCTGGGGCAACCCACCGCACAAATGGATCGGCGCAGAAGCAGCGCGCAATGTACAGTACCCGCTGGCCCTGGCAGAGATGCTGCCGCGCCTGGAAGTGCTGCGCCTGAAAGCCGAACGCCTGACAGACGGTCGCTATCACGTGGAGCTGGTGGTGGAAAATGGCGGTTTTTTGCCCACCATGAGCAGCGAGCAGGCTCGTAAGCGCAAGGCGGTGCGCCCGGTGCGCGTGGAGCTGGAGCTACCCAAGAGCGCCAGTCTGGTCAGCGGCAAACTGCGCCAGGAGCTGGGACACATGCAGGGGCGCAGCAATAAGCTGGACGGCTTCTTCTCCTGGGGCGTGACCAGTACGGATAACCGCGCCCGCGTGGAGTGGGTGGTGCAGGCGCGCAAGGGCAGCAAGCTGAAAGTGAAAGTGCTCAGCGAGCGCGCCGGCACGCTGGAGCAGGTTTTGGTATTGGAATAAATTATTTACCCTCACCCCGTCCCTCTCCCTGAAGGGAGAGGGACAGATAGATCTGAAATTGGAGGTGTTCGATGTCCGATCTGGTTCAGGAAAAAGTCAATCAGGCGATCCAAATCCTGCAGGAGAAGAATATCGACTGCTGGCTGACCTTTGTGCGCGAGACCTCAGCCGGAGGCGATCCGGTGCTGCCCCTGATCTACGGGCACGACCTCACCTGGCACAGCGCCCTGATGCTGACGCGTGAAGGCGAGCGCTATGCCATCGTGGGAGCGTTTGAAGCGGAAACCGCCCGGCGCACCGGCGCGTATACCACCGTGATCCCCTACCACGAAGCGATCAGCCGCTCGCTGCTGCACACGCTGGAGCGCATCAACCCCAGCAAGATCGCCATCAATATCTCCGAGGATGATGTGCTGGCGGATGGGCTAACGGTGGGCATGCACCGCACCCTGCTGCACTTCTTCGATGGCACGCCCTGGGAGCAGCGCCTGGTCTCGGCG
>Ga0105107_10002860_pt1 | contig 11434 bp, 10 predicted proteins | sample PPLLaktember2015_6_FD_79335 | JGI IMG/M metagenome (GOLD analysis project Ga0105107, IMG submission 79335) | Freshwater sediment microbial communities from Prairie Pothole Lake near Jamestown, North Dakota, USA - PPLs Lake P8 Core (1) Depth... | ecosystem: Environmental > Aquatic > Freshwater >... | reverse complement strand
CTCCAGGTGACCCTACAATTTAAAGGCTATCCAGTCATAACAGCTCATAACGGGCTGGAAGCCCTAAAGCGCGCAGAAATGGAACATCCAGCCCTAGTGATTACAGATATCCTCATGCCCAAACTGGATGGGTACCAGCTCACTCATCGATTACGGACCAACCCTAAGACCAGTCACATTCCAATCATTTTCCTCTCCGCCACTTATGTAACCCCTGAAGACAAAGATTTTGCGCTTAAACTTGGCGCTGCACGCTTTCTGGAAAAACCAGTGGACGCGGCCGATCTTTTACTCACCGTCGCGGAAGTGCTTACTATTGGACATAATTCAAATACGCCTCGCCCATTAGCCACACGCGAATTTTATTGGGGATATAAGGCGCGTTTGGAGAGTAAGTTGCGCCATAAAAATGCTCAAATTGCCCGCACTGAGCGCTTACTTGAGACTTTGCCAGAGATTCAAAAACCAGCCTTCAGGGCGCTGCTGGAAGAAACCTGTGATCAACGCAACCAGATCCAAGAAGAATTAGACCAATTATTCCGTCTCCAGGAACAATACCCTCAAAAATAACGATCTTTATATCTGGAGCTATTTGTGATCCCCACCCTAGACGATCTTGAAACGATGGCGCGTCACGCCGGTGAAATCCTGCGCACGGGTTACAACCCTCGTTCAGGTACTGCTTCACGATTAGAGGTCAACTACAAAGGTCCAATTGACCTGGTCACAGATATTGACATGCAATCTGAGACCTACTTGTTAAACGAAATTAATCGCCGCTTCCCAGGTCACCGGATTATTTCTGAAGAAAATGGGCTGACCGAAGGTGATAAGGACGAGTTGTGGCTGGTTGATCCATTGGATGGCACGATCAATTTTGCCTATGGAATCCCGATTTTTTGCGTTTCACTGGCGTTTGTGCGAGCTGGGCAAGTACAACTTGGCGTAGTCTATGATCCCCTGCGCGATGAATGCTATACCGGTGAACGCGGCAAGGGTAGCTGGTTAAACGGAGAGCCTCTTAAAGTAGGCTCAGCACAAGACCTGAGCCGCAGCTTGTTGGTAACTGGCTTCCCCTACAATATTCGCACTGCCGCCAATAACAACTTAGGACACTATGCGGATTTCAGCCTGCGTAGTATGGGTGTACGTAGATTAGGCTCGGCGGCTCTGGACTTGTGTTATGTCGCAGCCGGGCGTTTTGATGGCTACTGGGAGATCAGCATCAATGCTTGGGATATTGCTGCCGGGATCTTAATCGCCGAAGAGGCAGGGGCTATCGTTACCAAAGTTGATGGTGATCCGCATGTTCTGGCTGCGCCACCATCCATTGTGGCAGCCAATCCGGTTATCCACCCCCAGATCCTGAAATTATTAAACGATAGACCTGCATCAAGCTCTGCGTAAGAGTCGATCCAGTTTCTGAAAGTCAACCCGCGCTGTCATATCCAGGCTCAGTGGCGTCAGGGATACCTTTTTTTCCACCCTAAGGACGTATACATCGGTATCTTTCGGGTCCAGGGAGGGATCGACCGCCTGCCGGTAACCCACCCTGGCAGATTCGCCCCATTTCTCCCGGTCAGGGCGCACAGGTTCAAAATAGCGCGATGGGGATAACCGTGTAATCTCCCAGTCGGTTTTTGGGGTCGCGGTGATCGGAACATCTAGTTTCAATAAATGCACATCTGGAAGCATCTGCTTATCTAACAAGATACGGCCAAAAAACTGTGTAAAATAAGCCGCCGTTGAAAAATCGATTTCGTCTGAATAGGAGAGGTGATACTGCACATCAGTTTCTAGAGAAACCGCCAACGAGGGTATGCCCATCGCGGCAGCTTCCAATGCAGCCCCAACCGTCCCAGAAACTGTAATTCCATAACCTAAATTCTCGCCATAGTTGATGCCGGAAACCACCAGATCGGGCAAACTAGGCATCACTTCCAGGGTGCCGTGTAATACTGCCTGCGCCGGGGTACCACCTACTGCATGCGCCTCCCAAACCTGACCATTCACTTCCACCTGGCGAACATCAATTGCACCGTCCGATGTACTGGGCAGGCTGCGCCCTGCACCTGAATATTGTTCGCGCGGGGCAACGACATATACGTAGCCAAGCTCGCTTAGCGCTGCAGCCGCGGCCCACAAACCAGGCGACAAGATCCCATCATCATTGGTCAATAGTATTTGGGGTTTATCCATATTTCTCCACCAGAATGGTTATTCTATCGAATTTTTCTGGCTGCGATTACGCCAGATGCGCCCCAGGCTGGCTGTTAAGCTTAGCTCTTCTTTAATCTCGGGTAAAGCTAATTTAGCAGCCTGGTAACCACGTTGAGCAACTTCCGGTATATTTACATTATCCAGCAGCTCGATCTCATCCACATCCGGGCGGATGATTACCTCAGGATGGTCTAATTGCAGCTTAAATTGAGTCAGATGCCGGCTGCCAATATCCACTGACTTAATAAATATATTAAATGCCTGCGCCACTCGCAGGCGCGCTATTTGGCGCATTAATGGTTGCGTGCCGAGGAAGCTCAATCGCTCTGTGGGTTGAATCTTCTGCACAACTGGATTTGACAGGACAACCGCAACCACAGGCAACCTTGGAGCAAAGGTTCGTGCCACAGATACGGGAACAGGGTCAACCAGTCCACCATCTACCAGATAATATTCGCCAATCTCCTGGGGTGGAAAGACGCCTGGTACCGACATAGATGCCAGAATTGCATCCATAACACGTCCATCTTTTAGAATAACTTCTTGACCGGTATTGAAATCTGTGGCGATAGCAGCGAACGGAATACGGAGATCAGAAAATAACCGCTCACCGATCACTCCGCCCAACACTTCATAAATACCTGCCATGCCTAAAAGTGCAGGGCCATCTCCAGTTCGCCGGCTGTAAAGTTGGCTGAAATTTAAATCAATAAAATAATCGAGCATCTGGGCGGGACTCATTCCGGCTGCATAGATCGCACCAATAATCCCCCCAATGCTGGTGCCAGCGATAGCGCGTATAGCATACCCGGCTTCCTCCAGGCATTGCAATACCCCAATGTGAGCTGCACCTTTTGCTCCGCCGCCGCCTAATGCGACCGTGATCTCCATCTTACCTCCGTGGCACCGGATAAGTTTATCATGGTCAAGTGCTTAAAAATAGACGCAGCAGTTTGTTTTTGATGTAATCTTTCTTTTGCCAACTTATCCTTTACAGCGCTCCAGATTTATTAAAGAACAAACCATTAGCTTTCGCCCGCTACCAAACGCACATACCAAATTCAAATAGAAAAATGCCCGTTGACAGATCGTTTTCTGTCTGTATAATTGGTTATAACATTATAACCAATTTGTGCATGGAGGACTTCCTTGTGATGATCCGTCCGTTAAACAAACACAAAGGTCCGCTCTACAGTCAGTTGTACTCCCGGTTGGCAGAACAGATTGCTTCAGGTGAACTAAAAGCTGGAGAGCAGCTACCTCCGGAGCGCGAACTGGCTGAATCTATGCATGTCAGCCGCATCACTGCCCGTCAAGCATTGGACGCTCTAGCAAAAAAGGGCCTCGTCTACCGTGAGCAAGGACGGGGCACCTTCGTCGCAGAACCCAAAATGCGCGGCTTGATCGGGTTCACCAGCTTCAGCGAAGATATGTGCCAGCGTGGCTTCAATCCAAGCTCACAGATCCTTGTCCAGGAGCTAACCCTGGTCAATGCTGAAACCCAGAAAATTCTCAAGATGGATCCTGATGAGCTAGCCCTGCGCCTGGTGCGTGTCCGTATGGCTGATGAAAATCCAGTTGCCCTTCAGTCCGCTCTCATTCCACATCGTTTGTGCCCAAACCTGGAGTTTAAAGATCTCCATGACCAATCTCTATACTCAGTTTTACGGGAAGAATATGATATTCATCCCGCCTGGACCGAAGCCGAACTGGAAGCCCTCCCCACCACTGCTGAAGAGGCGCGCTTACTCCATCTAGAAAAAGGTGATCCAGTATTGATTGTGCGCGGCATCACCTATTCAGAAAATTTTGAAATCATTGAGTCGGTACGTACAGTCTACCGCGGTAAAGGTCTGGCCTTGTATATTGGACGCCAGAGAATATCAGCGCTCAACCCATAAAGGTTCATCCAAGAAGAGATCGCCCAACTGGGTGCATTGAAAGAATCTATGCAATCTGTTGTTTTCTTCGGCAAAAATGATATTCGCCTGACAGAATCGCCCGTACCAACACCAGGACGAGGTGATGTTCTCTTGAAAGTACTGCTGGCGGGCGTTTGTGCCACCGATCGCCATATCGTGGAGGGACATTTTTCTGTTCGTCCACCGCGCATCCTGGGCCATGAAATTGTAGGAGTGGTAGAAGCTGTTGGCCCGGGGGCCGCGCAAGAATGGCTCGGAAAATTATGTGGTGTACGTCCAGCTCGTTTTTGTGGCTCCTGCAGTATGTGCCAGATAGGTGAGCCCCAGCTGTGCAAGAATTTTGAATGTCTGGGGAATACCCGAGATGGCGGCTATGCAGAGTATACACTCGCTCAAACCGCGCAACTCGTCCACCTGGAGAATATAAAACCTGAAGCAGCCGTATGGCTGGAACCCCTGGCCTGCGTGCTCCAGGCCCTGGAAAAAATCGACGTTTCCCAAAAAAGAGGCCCCATGCTTATTTTAGGCGCCGGGGTGTTGGGAAAACTGATGCTACAGGTAATACTCAGCACAACCCGCGCTCAGGTAGCCGTCATCGATCCTAACGCCAACAAGGTAGCTGCGGCAATTGAACTGGGCGCACATACTGGTTGGACAATACCCCGCCAGGGGACAGCGCCAGAAACAAGCACAGAGTTATTGCGATGGGCGCCAGGAGGTCCGCTGGTCATCATCGATACCACCGGCTCGCCAGAGGCTATCCAACGCGCAATAGATTGGGCCAGCCCAAGTGGTAGGATCCTGCTTTTCGGTGTATCTGACCCAACAGCGATGCTCTCTATATCACCCCACCAGATCTTCAGCAAGGAAATAACCCTCCTGGCTTCCTCCGGAATGAGCCCTGCATCTTTTGATGCTGCTTACGCCATGCTACGCTCAGAGCAAATAGATCCCACCAGGCTGGTCTCATTATCCATTGGCCTGGATGACCTGCCTGCGTACTTGCTTGGACAGGCGCCTAAGCAAGAAGGTAAAATTCTGGTCCGCCCCGGTTTTCAAGCGGAGCATTTGAAATGAATGAGGCTTTGTTGTCCGTGGACCTGGGTGGCACGAAGGTGGCTGCTGCGGTGATGACTCCGCAGGGCAAAATTCTTTTTCGGGTGCAAGAACCCACTAACCAGGAAGGCCCGACCTATCTGAATAACCAGATTGCTAAAATGCTGCGCAGTTTAATCAACCAGAGTGGCTTGAAAACTCATGTAATACAGGGTATCGGGATCGGTATTCCAGCTGTCCTGGAGCCAGAGACCGACTTTGTCATTTGGGGGCCAAATCTGCGGGGCTGGCGTAATGTAGATCTGCGGGGAACCCTCGAACGGGAACTGGGATTACCCGTCTTCGTGGAATACGATGGTCATACCGCAGTGCTGGGCGAGTGGTGGTTAGGAGCCGGACGTGGATATCGCTCGGTAGCCATGATCATTGTTGGCACCGGTATTGGTGGAGGGTTGATCCTGGATGGGCACCTGTACCGGGGGCGCGATCGACTTGCAGGAGCAGCCGGCTGGTTTGCTCTCACCAGTGATGCTCAAGCCAGTGATCCACGCGGCCAATCGATTGGACACTGGGAATCGCTGTCAGCTGGTCCGGGAATCGCCCAGAGGGCATCAGGCTTACTTTCCTCACACCCAGAATCAAGTCTGCACGCTATTCCACCCGATAAGCTAACTGCCCGGCATATTTTTGAAGCCGCGCACCAGGGCGACACATTAGGTAGCCGTATCGTAGAGGAAACCGCCAATATCATCGGTTTAGGGGTAGCAAATGTTGTCAGCCTGGTTAACCCTGAAATTGTGGTGTTGGGTGGCAGTGTAGGCTGTCAAGCCGTGCTGCTGCCCTTTATTCAAAAGGTTGTTGGCCGCTGGGCCCAGCCTGCTTCAGCCAGCTCTGTAAAAATTGTTAGCTCGCAATTAGGCTCAGACGCAGGTCTTTACGGAGCAGCCTATGCGGTATGGATCAGAACACACACCGATCCGACTATCCCAACCAGACCATAAACTCCTGAACCTACAAGGAGGTGAATGACACACTAAACAGGAACACTTATTCAACCAGAAGAAGAGATCGACTTTACTTTGCAACTAAATCTGTTGGAGGAAAATATGAGGACCCAATTTCGTTTGATCGTAAGCCTTGCAGTGTTCGCTCTCCTGCTGGTCGCCTGTGCAACACCGACCGCCGCACCTACCGAAGCTCCCCAGGTACAGCCTGTGGCGACTGAAGAACCTGCTGCACCAGCCGAAGCGGTAACCATCCGCATGCTCGTCCGCCCGGATGAAGGTGGCAATGTCGCCAAGTATGCCGAGCAGTTCAAGCAGGAAACCGGTATCAACGTAGCAGTCGACTTCGTAGGCTGGGCGGAAATCCATGATAAAACGGTGACCACCCTGGCGTCTGGTGGTGGTGGCTACGATATCGTCTTTATCCCCAATGCCAACGCCTTTGAGTTCGCCTCCGGTGGCTGGTTTGAGCCTATCGATGACATGATCCCCGCTGCCGAGCGAGACCTGTGGTTAGCAGCTGTAGTAGATATGTACACACATGAAGGTAGCCTGATCGCCATGCCATGGTACTCTGGCGGAGCGCACTTCGTCTACAACTCAGAGATACTGGAAAAAGCCGGGGTAAGCCCTGAAGAGGTCGTTACCTGGGATGATTTTATGGCTGCTTGCCAGAAGATCAAAGAAACCAGCGCAGCCGAGTTCTGCTTCTCTCCCAGCGCCAAGTATCCGGGCAACTTCTACTATAACTTTGGTTCGATGGTCCGCAGCCAGGGTGAAACCTTCTTCGATGCTGAGGGCAATCCCACATTCCAGAACGGACAGGCGGCTCTCAATGTGATGGAAATGTACGACACCGGCATCAAGGAAGGCTACTTTGATCCAGCGGGTATCGCTTTGGACGACTACGAGACCCTGATCGCCTTCGGCACCGGCAAAACCGCTTTCATGATTAACTCAACCTGGTCAGCCACTCAAGCCAACCGCAATGCAGAATTGTCCGCTGTAACCGGAAATGCCGGCTACATTTTGATCCCCGGCGCCGGTGAAGTACGCAGTGGCGGATATATTTACGCCGGTGGCTTGGGATTGCTGAAAACCTCTGAGCACAAGGCAGAGGCCAAACAATTCCTGACTTACCTGACCAGCGAAGAAGCCCAAAAGCACCATGCCATGGAAGGCGGTAACCTGCCTACGCGCGTGGCCCTCTTCACGGACGCCGAAATCGCGGCAGCCTGGCCCGGCTTTGAGACTTTGGCCGCCCAACTGCCTTATGGCGAGTTCCCACCCAAATTCCTGTGGTTCGAGGAATGGCGGCGCTCAGCAGCATCTGCCGTGCAGGATGTGATGGGCGGGCGCAAGGATCCCCAGGCCGCCATTGATTGGCTGGTCGAGGAAACTAACCGGCTGAAAGCACAGTAAAATATAAGCCGGGATCGACCATGATACCTTCTACCCCTCCTCCGCGCAGATTTGCGGGGGAGGGGTGAATATCCACTTGAAGACGAGGAGAACAATGGGCTCCATCGCCGTGCCAAAACCACCCAGACGATATATGAGCCGCCGAAAGCGGGAGGATTTGATTCTTGCCGCGATCCTGCTGGCTCCGGCCACCCTGATCATTGCTCTGGTCACGCTGTACCCATTCCTGCGTTCCTTCTGGATCAGTCTGCATAAATGGAACCTGAGCCGCCCACAGGAAGGTCGCCCCTTTGTTGGGTTGGACAATTACATCCAAACCATCCAGGACCCATTATTCCTGGACAGTCTTCAGGTTACCCTCATGTTCGTAGTGGCTGCAGTTACTCTGGAAATCCTGCTGGCGATCGGGATTGCCTTAATGCTGAACCGACCCTTTCGCGGCCAGTGGCTTATGCGCATGGTGGCTTTAATACCCTGGGCAATCCCATCAGTAGTGAATGGCATCATGTGGAAGTGGATTCTTAACCCAAGCTATGGATCATTAAACGGTTTACTATACTCGCTTGGAATTATTGATCAATATATCATCTGGTTGGGCGATCCAAAACTGGCATTGGCTATGGTTGTCGTGGCGGATATCTGGAAAGAAACGCCATTTATCATGTTACTCTTTCTGGCAGCACTACAAACCATCCCGCACGACTTATACGAAGCTGCCCGGGTGGATGGCTCAACTGCTGTGCAATCCTTTTTCCACATCACTTTGCCCCTGATCCGTCCTACACTATTCGTCGCTGTAGCGCTGCGCACGATCTGGGCTTTAAAAAGCTTTGACCTGATCTATACCTTGACGGCTGGGGGGCCTTCGAGCGGCACAACAGTCGTAGGATACTATACTTACTTGAAGTCCTTTGTCTCCCTCCAATTGGGGCGAGGGGCGTCAGTAGCATACATCATGACCTTTGCGGTCCTGCTTTTAGTCATCGTTTACCAGCGCGCCTTGTACCGGGAAGTGAGGTACTAAATGCAACTTCCCGCTGAGAAGACCTATGCGCGTAAACCCCGGGAAAGCCTGCAATCTTTATTGGGCAGAGTGCTATTTTATGTGCTACTCTTCCTGCTATTGTTCGCCATTCTTGCTCCCTTCATTTGGATGGTGATCTCCAGCATCTCGCCCCCCCAGGAGCTGGCGGCAACTCCGCCTAATTGGATCCCAAACGAACCGACCCTGGAGCGTTACCGAGCCTTGATCCTTGGTCCCACACAGGGTCAATCCATCCCAATTGCTGCCGAGAAATTCGTCCGCGCCCTGACCAGCAGCCTGATCATCAGCAGTACCGTGACATTAATCTGTATCATCGCTGGAGCTGGAGCGGCTTATGCATTGGTTCGCCTTCCTGTGCCTGGTAAACAAAATTTCATGTTCGGGATGCTGGCTGCCCAAATGATGCCTATCATTGTCATCATCATCCCGCTCTATCTTGTCATGCAAACCCTGGACTGGATGGACACCTGGCATGGAATGATCTTGCTATATTCAGGTTTTATGCTGCCTACCGTGATCTGGATTATGTACAGCTACTTCCAGACCCTACCAGAAGAACTTGAGGAAGCAGCAATGATCGATGGCTGCTCGCGCTGGCAGGCTTTGCTGCGGGTGGTCATGCCAATTTCCGGACCTGGACTGGTTGCCGTAGCGGCGTTCGCCTTTCTTTATACCTGGAATGAGTTCTTCATGGCGCTGATTTTCACCGCCTCAAAAACCAAGACCATCACTGTGATCGTCACCGAATTTAGCACTCAATCGGGGATCGATTACGGCTTAATGATGACCGGCGGTGTAATCGGGAGCATCCCACCTCTGATCATCGCTTTGCTCCTGCAGCGTTACATTGTCGCCGGGCTTACAGCAGGCTCGGTCAAAGGATAATAACCCGCGCCTGTTCAGGCAGGTAGCGATACCAAAAACCATTTAGAGGAGTTACTATTTATGTCTGCTAACGAATATCTTGTCGAAGCTGGAAGCCTGATCCAAAAAATCCAAACCACTCAGATGGGTGCTATCCAACAGGCTGCCCAGGCGATGGCCGCCTCTATCGCCGCTGGACGAGCGGTGCACCTGTTTGGTTCAGGCCACTCGGTGATCCCCGTACTGGATATTTTCCCCCGTTATGGATCATACGCCGGCTACCACCCCGTTATGGACCCCCGTTTAATGTGGTTCAATATCACCGGTCCCGGCGGGGCGCGCGAGCTGCTTTGGCTGGAGCGTGAAGAAGGCTATATCAAAAACGTATTGCTTTCACATCACCTGGATCCACGCGATACCATGATCGTCTTCTCCCATGGCGGTAATAACGCTGCTCCGGTGGAAATGGCCCTGGCAGCCCAAGAAAAAGGCCTAACGGTCGTCGCAGTGACTTCGGTCGCGAATCGCAAGATCAACCAGCCCAAGCATTCTTCCGGAAAAGCCCTGCCCGATATAGCCAGCATTGTCATTGATAACTGCTCACCACCGGAAGATGCCCTGGTAGCAATAGAGGGTCTGAAAGGCAAAGTTGCGGCCAGCTCAACCCTGACCACCGTTGCCATCTCAATGGCCCTGGTAGCAGAAACGACAGCTGAGCTCGCCAAACTTGGCAAACTTCCCGAACGGGTCTTCGTCTCGCCCAATGTTCAGGGCGTGCCCAAGACGAACAACGAAGATGTGTTTCGTGATTATGAAAAATTTGAGGCCAGTTTATAAACCTGTCTTTCACCACACAAGACCTATCTGAACTTGCAGCCTCTTTTTTAGAGGCTGCAAGTTCAAAAACCGACTCCATAAAACAAAACCCCCGATACAATCGGCCTTTACGGACAACTCATGCAGCAGCCGTTTGCGATTAATCGAATTCAGATTTACGAAAATGGGCAGGCAATTCCAGACTCCCTTGTTGTGATCGACCAGGGCAAGATTCTGTTTGCCGGCCGGCCAGAAGATGCTCCCGGCCTGGATGCGATGCAAATGATTGATGGCCGGGGTTTGTCAGTAGCCCCGGGATACATCGACCTGCAGTTCAACGGCGGTTATGGGCAAGACTTTACCGCCAACCCGGCCTCTCTACTGGACGTAGCCAAACACCTGCCAGGAACTGGCGTGGTAGCGTTTTTACCCACTTTCATCACCAGCCCTCTGGAGGCTTACCCTGAAATCCTGCAGGAAGTTATCAAAGCCCAGGCATTTCAAGATCGAGCCTCGAATTCCGGCGCACGGATTTTGGGAGCGCACATCGAAGGTCCCTTTCTCAACCCAAACAAAAAAGGGGCGCACCCCCAGGATTTGTTCCGCGACCCACTCCCGGCTGCCCTGGCTTATTTCGAACCCCTGGAAGTGGTACGCTTGCTTACCCTGGCGCCAGAGCGAACAGGCGCCCTGGATGCGATTGGCAGGCTCACCCAACAAGGGATCATTGTCTCTATCGGACACAGCGCTGCCGGTGAACACGAGACACTCGAAGCAATCTCCGCTGGGGCAAGCTATGCCACTCACCTGTATAATGCAATGCGCAGCATGCAACACCGGGATCCAGGCTTAGTTGGCACCTTGCTCACCAGCAATGAGGTCACCTGTGGGCTTATCGTGGATGGAATTCATGTCCACCCGCGCATGGTAAAGTTGGCCTACCGCTGTTTGGAGGACAAGCGGATCACCCTGGTGACAGACGCCATGGCAGCCATGGGTATGCCGCCAGGCCAGTATAATATTGGAAAACAAAGGGTAATTGTTGAAAACAACACTGCCCGCCTGGAAGATGGCACACTGGCAGG
>Ga0105107_10002858_pt1 | contig 11436 bp, 9 predicted proteins | sample PPLLaktember2015_6_FD_79335 | JGI IMG/M metagenome (GOLD analysis project Ga0105107, IMG submission 79335) | Freshwater sediment microbial communities from Prairie Pothole Lake near Jamestown, North Dakota, USA - PPLs Lake P8 Core (1) Depth... | ecosystem: Environmental > Aquatic > Freshwater >... | reverse complement strand
GCACCGCCTCGCGCACGCCGGCCATCGACAGGATCAGAAAGATGACGCCCGAGATGAACACGATGCCGAGCGCGGCGCGCCAGGGTTCCGCCACGCCGCCAGCGGCGAGCGCCATGATGACGGACACGAAAAAGAAGTTCTCGCCCATGCCGGGCGCGAGAGCGATGGGATATCGGGCCCACAACCCCATCAGAATCGTCGCCGCGCCCGAGACCACGCAGGTCGCCAGCAGCACTGCCCCGAAGTCGAGGCCAGTCGGCTTGCCGGTGAAGTCGGTGGAGAGCACCGCCGGCTGGACGAAGATGATGTAGGCCATCGTCACGAACGTCGTGACGCCGGCGATCACTTCGGTCTGAAAGCGCTCCGGGAGCCTTTTTCGCCCGCGGCCTCTGAAAAACGCTCCCGGAGCGCTTTTCACGTTCTTACTTCCAGCCGACGAGTTTTCGGAGTTTTTCGAACAGGGACGGGTTGGTTCGCGCGGCAGTGGCCTGAACGAGGAGGTCGAGTACCTCGTTGATATCGCCGGCGGTGCCGATACCGAGCCGCCGCGCGCTGCTGGCGGCAATCGAATCGTCGCTGTCTACGAGGAGAATGGCGCGCGTCGAGGAATCCGACAGCACATCGACACAATTCTGCGGCGTATCGTCGACCAGGTAGTCAAGCTGCAGCGCCGAGGCCGCCCTGCCACGGCCCCCGGACAGCGGAATCACGCTGGGCATGTCGAACCCGTGCTCCACGAGCCACTTGTGGGTCTGCCACTGCACCGTGCCGCCCGCCGTGGCAGGGCGCTGCGTGACGAAAAACACTTCCCACTTGTGCTCGGCGGTCAGCCGGTTGAGCCGCCTGATGGCGTCCCCGTCGATGGGCTTCAGCAGGGTCCAGAAGTCGGGGGTGGCCTCGATGGCGCGCCAGACCCGATCGCGATGGCGATAGCCGCCGCGGGCCGCCCGGCGTCCGATGACCTTCTTCTGGACCTCCCCCGCATCCGGAGGGGGGTCCCCCTCCTTGACGTGCTGCTCCTCTTCGCGGGCCTCCGGGGCGGGACGCTCGTGTTCGGCCCCTTCGGCCCCGAATATCTGGTCCTCGATGGCGGCGTACGCCGACGACAGGTCGGCCAGCGTACCATCCATGTCGAAGGCTATGCGCAGCGGGGTCATGACGGGTGCCGGCCCCTATACTATGGCGTCCGCAGAATTTAGGCTATCCAATCGGGCCCCGTACTCGATAGAATGCTGCTTTTCCCCAGTGAATCTCATGGAAACTCCCTACCGTTTCGTTCGTGCGGCGCTCGTGGCGGCGATCGCGGCACTGCCGGCCTGTTCGCCCTCTGACGCCGAAGTACCCTCGGCTGCTCCCCGTCAACCCGCCGTTGCCGTTACCATCGACCGGGTGGTGGAAAAGGACATGCCCCTCGAGGTCACCGCGGTCGGCGTCGTGGAAGCCTTTTCAACCGTCGCCGTCAGGGCGCAGGTGACCGGAGAGATGAAGGCCGTCAATTTCCGTCAGGGCGACGACGTGGAGGCGGGCCAGGTGCTCTTCATGCTCGATCCGCGTCCGCTCGAGGCGGCGCTGAATCAGGCCGAGGCCAACCTGCAGCGCGACACGGCTCAGGCGGCCAATGCCAAGGTCATCGCGCAACGCATGGAAGACCTGGTGGAACGCGGCGTCGGTACTCGAGAACAGCGCGATACCGCCCGCACGACGGCGGCGGCGCTCGACGCGGTCGTCGGCGCCAACAAGGCCGCGGTCGAAAACGCCCGGGTGCAGCTCCAGTACGCCACGATCCGGGCGCCGATATCCGGACGCACGGGGGCGCTGATGGTCAACGCGGGCAACCTCGTCCGCGCAAACGATCAGACCCCGCTTGTCGTAATCAATCAGGTGACCCCGGTCTACGTATCGTTCGGCATTCCCGAGGCGCTTCTGGCCGACCTGCGCCGCTACATGGGGCAGCGCGAGCTCGACGTGCGGGCGACGCCGCCGAACGAACCGGGGCCGCCGGCGCTGGGCCGAATCACCTTCGTGGACAACCAGGTCGATCAGACGACCGGCACCATCCGAATCAAAGCGACATTTCCGAACGCGAACCGCAGTCTCTGGCCAGGACAGTTCGTGAACGTCACCATCGGCATGTCTCGGGACCTGCAGGCCACCGTCGTGCCGTCGGTCGCCGTGCAGGCTGGTCCCGAAGGGCAGTACGTCTACGTCGTGAAGAGCGATCAGACGGTCGAGATGCGCAAGGTCACCGTTGCGCGCACAGCGGGCAGCGAGACCATCATCCAGGCCGGCGTGAAAGCGGGCGAGACGATCGTCACCGACGGCCAGCTGCGGCTCGTACCGGGCAGCCGCATCAGCGTCAAAGGCGGGATTAACCCGAAGGCGGATTCATGAACGTTTCAGCGCTGTTCATCAAACGTCCGATCACCACGACGCTCATCACGCTGGGCATCACAGTCTTCGGCATCATGTCGTATCGGCTGCTGCCGGTCAGCGATCTTCCGGCGATCGACTTTCCGACCATTTCGGTCACCGCGGCGCTTCCCGGCGCGAGCCCCGAGACGATGGCCTCGGCGGTGGCGCTGCCCCTCGAAAAGCAGTTTTCGACGATTTCAGGCCTGTCGTCGATGAACTCGACCAATACGCAGGGCAGCACCAGCATCACCCTGCAGTTCGATCTCAGCCGCAACATCGACGCGGCGTCGCAGGACGTCCAGACGATGATTGCGAGGGCGATGCGACAGCTTCCGCCGCAGATGCCGACTCCGCCCTCGTATCGAAAGGTGAACCCGGGCGACTACCCGATCATGTTTCTCGTTCTGCGGTCGGGCACGCTGCCGTTGTCGTCGCTCAACGAGTACGCGGAGTCCACGATCTCGCAGCGCATCTCGATGGTGAACGGCGTCGCGCAGGTCGGGGTCTTCGGTGCGCAGAAGTACGCGGTGCGCATCGACGTCGATCCGCGGAAGCTTTCGGCGCACGGCATCGGCATCGACGAGGTCGTCTCTTCCGTGCAGTCCTCGAACGTGAACCTGCCCACGGGCACGATGGCCGGCCGCGAGCGCAACTTCACCGTGCTGGCCGACGGACAGCTGCACGATGCTTCGGAGTACGCGCCGATGGTCATCGCGTACCGCAACGGCAACCCCGTGCGCCTGGGCGACGTGGCCCGTGTCTTCGACGGCGTCGAGGAGGACAAGACCGCCAGCTGGTATCAGGGGCAGCGCAGCATTACGCTGACGATTTACAAGCAGCCCGGATCGAATGTCGTCGCGGTCGTCGATGCGGTCAAGGCGGTGCTGCCCGAGCTGCGGGCGCAGCTGCCCCCCTCGGTGGCGCTCGACATCCGCACGGACCGCGCCGAACCGATTCGCGAATCGGTGCACGACGTCAAGCTCACGCTGCTGCTCACGATCGCGCTGGTCATCGCAGTCATCTTCGTGTTCCTGCGCAACGTCACCGCCACGATCATTCCGAGCCTCACCCTTCCAGTCTCGATCATCGCCACCTTCGCGGTGATGTACCTGCTGAACTACAGCCTCGACAACCTGTCGCTGATGGCGCTGACGCTCTGCATCGGGTTCGTGGTCGATGACACGATCGTCATGCTGGAGAACATCGGCCGGCACATGGAGATGGGCAAGCCCGCCATGCGCGCGGCGTTCGAGGGCGCGAAGGAAGTCGAGTTCACCATCATTGCCATGACCGTGTCCCTCGTGGCCGTCTTCATCCCCGTGCTGTTCATGGGGGGCATTGTCGGGCGGCTGCTGCAGGAATTCGCCGTCACGATCGCCGTGGCGATCCTCGTATCGGGCTTCGTGTCGGTAAGCCTCACGCCGATGCTGTGCAGCCGGTTTCTGAGGACGGCCCACGGGAAAGCGCACGGACGACTCTACAACTTTACCGAGCGCATGTTCGATGCCTCCCTGCGGGGCTATGACGTCTCGCTGCAGTGGGCGCTGCGATACCGCGCCGCCACGATGGCCGTGTCGCTCCTGTTCGTCGCCGGCGCCGCATACTTGTTCGTCGTCGTGCCCAAGGGATTCCTGCCGACCGAAGATCAGGGCCGCATGCAGATAAGCATCGAAGCGATTCAGGGCATCGGCTTCGAGGAGATGGTGCGCCATCAGCTGGAAGTGGCCGCCATTCTCGACGCGCATCCCGACATCGCCGGCACGAGCAGCAGCATCGGCGGCGGCTTTCTCAGCACCTCAGGCAACCAGGGGCGATTCAATGTCGACCTGAAGCCGAGGGCCGAGCGCACCCGTTCGGTGAGCCAGGTCATCGCCGACCTGCGTCCCAAGCTCGAAGCCGTGCCCGGCGTGCGCGTGTTCATGACCAACCCGCCGCCCATCAACATCGGCGGCGTGGGCGGCGGCCGCAGCGCGTATCAATTCACGCTGCAGGACACCAACACCGAAGAGCTGTACAGCGCCGCGCCGATCTTCGAGGACGCGATGCGCCAGATTCCCAGCATCGAAGACGTCAACAGCGATCTGCGGCTCAACAATCCACAGCTTCAGATCAGCCTCGATCGCAACAAGATCGCGGCCCTCGGCCTGACCGTCAATCAGGTGGAGACGGCGCTCTTCAACGCCTACGGCACGCGGCAGGTGTCGCAGATCTACGCCGCCAGCAATCAGTATCCGGTCATCCTGCAGGTCGACCCGGAGTTCCAGCAGGACCCGGCGGCGCTGCAGATGCTCTACGTGCGCTCGTCAGGCGGAAAGCTGATTCCGCTCAGCACCGTGGCCCGCGTCTCCACGGGCGTGGGCCCACTGTCGGTCAGCCACACCGGCCAGCTTCCGTCGGTGAACATGTCGTTCAACCTGAAACCGGGATACGCGCTCGGCGACGCGGTGGAGGCAATCGAGGCCGCGGCGGCATCGACGTTGCCGGCCACGGTCACCACGACGTTCCAGGGCACCGCCCAGGCATTCCAGGAGTCGCTGCAGGGGCTCGGGCTCGTGTTGATCATGGCGATCGTCGTCATCTACATCGTGCTGGGCATCCTGTATGAAAGCTTCACGCAGCCGCTCGTCATCCTGTCGGGCCTGCCCGCGGCCGGATTCGGCGCTCTCCTGACGCTGCTGATCTTCAAGACCGACCTCAGCCTGTACGCGTTCGTCGGCGTCATCATGCTGGTCGGTCTCGTCAAGAAGAACGGCATCATGATGGTGGACTTCGCGGCCGTTGCCGAACGCGAGCACGGCAAGTCTCCGCTCGAAGCGATTCACGAAGCGTGTCTGGTCCGGTTCCGGCCCATCATGATGACAACGATGTGCGCGTTGGTGGGAACCCTGCCGATCGCGCTCGGCCTGGGCGCCGGCGCGGAGTCGCGGCGGCCGCTCGGGCTGGCCGTCGTGGGAGGTCTGCTCGTGTCGCAGTTCCTCACGCTGTACATCACGCCGGTGTACTACGTGTACATCGAAGGCGCGCGCCTGCGGCTCGTGAAGCGCCGGGCGAAAACGCCGGAAGACATGGAGGCGGCCGTCGCGTAGGGTCTGCGCCGCGCTCCCGGCCGATCGTGATGACACCGCGGCCGCCGCTCGCGATCTTCGTTCTCGTGTTCATTCTGGCGGTGTGGAACCCCGCCAGCCTCGCGCTTCAGGCAGCGTCCACCGTCGCGTCGCTCTCGTCGAGATCGACGCTGTCGCTCGTGTTCCTCGGCGTGCGCATCGCCCTTACGAGCGTCGGCATTGCGGCGGGCATGGCTCTGTGGCTTCAGCGGGCGGGAGCCGTGTGGCTCGCGAAACTGGCGCTCGTCCTCTTCGGCCTCGAGGCGGTCGTCCGCCTGGCGACGCGGGCCGATCTGTCGTCGGCGCCTCCCGGCACGCGCCTGCCGCTCGCCGTCTTCCTCATTCTTCACAACGCCGGTTGGTACCTGTATCTTCAGATATCGAGTCGCGTAAGAGCCGCGTATCGCCTAGAATCACAACCCTGAATAGCAAGTCGCACAGTACGTAGTGTCCGGCTTTAGTCAGACTTCACGTAGTGTCCGGCTTCAGCCGGACTTCGAGGAGCTATGACCATGCGTAGAGTTCTGCTGTTACTGGTCCTGACGCTGTACGCGTTGCCGGCGGTCTCGTGGGCGCAGGCGACCCCCGGAAAGACTCTCGACATCTATTTCATCGATACGGAGGGCGGCCAGGCGACCTTGTTCATGTCTCCGGCCGGCCAGACGCTGCTCGTCGACGCCGGCAACGCGGGCGAGCGCGACCTCAACCGGATTCTGGACGTCCTGAAGCTCGCCGGCGTGAAGCAGATCGATCACTTCTGGTTGACGCACTACCATGGCGATCACTACGGCAGCCTGCTCGACATCGCGAAGCAGGTCTCCGTCAAGCGACTCTACGACCACGGCCCGTCAATCGAGGGAGACCGGCCGAATATCCAGAAGTTCCAGGCCGCCTATGCCGAGCTGTACAAAACGATTCCGCGCACTATCGTAAGGCCGGGCGACAAGCTCGCCTTCGCCGGGACGGACACAACGACGGTGATGAGCGACAGCGTCCCGTTGAAGACCGCGCTGCCGAAGGCCCCCGGCGCCGGCAGGCCGAATCCACTCTGCGCAAACCACAAGGAACGCGACGAGAGCAAGGTCGATCCCGACAACCACCAGTCAGCGGGCTTCGTGATGAACTACGGCCGGTTCCGCATGATCGACCTCGGCGACCTGACATGGAGCCGCGAGTTCGAGCTGATGTGCCCGACAAATCCGATCGGCACGGTCGATCTGTATCTGACGACGCACCATGGACTCGATCAGTCGGGAGCGCCGGCGGCGGTGCACGCCCTGCAGCCGCGAGTCGCCATCATGAACAACGGCACTCGCAAGGGCGGAGCGGTGCAGACGTTCCAAACGCTCGAGGCGTCGCCCGGGCTGGAAGACATCTGGCAGCTGCACTGGTCGTACGCCGCCGGCATCGAGCACAATACGCCGGCGGTCATGATTGCGAATATCGATGAGCGCGACCAGCTCGCCGCGATCGTGGCCGGCGCGCCTGCGCCGCCCGCCGGGGCTGGAGGCAACGCCGCTCACGCGCCCGCGCACTACATCAAGGTGTCGGCGCGCACGGACGGGTCGTTCACCGTCACCAACAGCCGCAACGGCCATTCGCGCACGTACGCCGCTAGACCGTAAGCACGATTTTTCCGATGTGGCTGCCGGACTCCATCAGCCGATGGGCTTCGGCAGCCTCTCGTAAGGGAAACCTCGCGTAGATCACCGGCAGAATCCTGCCCGCCTCCACGAGCGGCCACACCGCGCCCTCGACCGCTCTCGCAATCGCCCCTTTCTCCTCCACTGTTCGAGCACGCAGAACCGAGCCCGTAATCGTGAGGCGCTGGCGCAGCAGGCGCACGAGATTGATTTCCGATTTCCCGCCATGCATCACTGCAATCTGCAGGAGCCGTCCCTCGACCGCGAGCAGGTCGAGGTTGCGGGCGAAATAGGGAGCGCCGACCATGTCGAGAATCACGTCGACGCCCCGGCCACCGGTGAGCGTCATGAGCGCGGTGGCAAAATCCTGCTTCGTGTAGTTGATGGCGGCCTCGGCGCCGAGCCGCTCGCACACGCGGCAACGTTCGTCGGTTCCCGCGGTCGCAAAGACACGCGCCCCGAACGCGCGCGCCATCTGAATCGCGGTGGTGCCGATCCCGCTGGCGCCGCCATGCACGAGCAAGGACTCGCCCTCGCGGAGATGGCCGCGGTCGAAGACATTCATCCAGACGGTGAAGAAGGTCTCCGGGACGCCGCCCGCGGAGACGAGGTCGAGCCCCTTCGGGACTGGAAGACACTGCACGTCGGGCGCGACGCAGAACTCCGCATAGCCCCCGCCCGATACCAGCGCGCAGACCGCGTCGCCGCTGTGCCAGCGCGTCACCGCCGGACCGCATGCCTCGATGGTGCCGGACACTTCGAGCCCGGGAATGTCGGTGGCGCCCGGCGGCGGCGGATACTTCCCTTCGCGCTGCATGAGGTCGGGACGATTGATGCCGGCGGCCGCGACGCGGATCAGCACCTCGCGCGGCCCCGGCACCGGGACGGGCATTTCAACAGGCTGCAGGACCTCAGGTCCGCCCGGATGGGTAATGGCGATGGCGATCATGGGCGCACCGGGTTAAACGGGATCGGGAGGTTTTTTCGCGGGCTCAGGTGAAAGAACCTCCCGACGCCGTTTTGCGCCCGGCGCCGCTTTCGCCACCGCTTTGGCGACGTGGCGGATGGTCGGAATCAGATACTCGTGGAAGGTGCGGTCGAAGTCGTACGCCGGCGCGAAGTCCCAGTCACGCCGCGCCGTCGTATCGTCGACGTCTTCGGGCCACGAATCGACGATGCCCTGACGCTTGGCATCGACCTCGTAGGTGATCTTCGCGCCAGGGAACGCGCGCAGCACAGAGGCGCGAATCTCGTCGGCCGAAGGATTGAACGCGCGCACGTTGTACGCGGTGCACGTGAGACGGGACGCCTGGGCCGCTGAAAGCGTCAACAGCGCCTCGATGGCGTCGGGCATCGCCATGAAGGGGATTCGCGTGTCTGGCCGCACGAAGCAGGCATACGGCTCGCCGCGCGCGGCGGCGTGAATCATCTCAGGTGCGTAATCCGAGGTCCCGCCGGACGGCACCGTCACGGCCGAAATCAATCCTGGAAACCGGACGCAGCGGAAATCGATCCGCGGCGCCGGCGCTTCGAGCAGTTGCTTGTAGTGCGTCGAGTAGTACCGGCCCAGGTGTTCGCAATAGAGCTTGTTGCACCCATACATCGTGGTGGGGTTGTTCCATTCGTGTTCGCGGACGCGGCCGGCCTTGTGGCGCGTCTCGAGATCGGGGAGACCGTAGGCGGCAATGGACGACGGGTATACGAACACCACCCGACGGCCGTGCGATTCCGTTTCCCGCGCGGCAAATTCGAGCAGATTGAGGGTGCCCTCGACGTTCACGTGATGGGCCGCCATCGGCGTGAACTCAGATCGGGTAGAGAGAAGCGCGGCAAGATGGAAGATCAGGTCGACTTCGAATTCCGACAGGATGCGCTCGAGCAGGTTCGTGTCGAGGATCGAGCCGGTGAACTCGCGATGGACCAGACGGGCCACCTGCGCATCCAGGGCATTGACGTCGAGCGAAACGACCGCCTGATTGCGCTTCTCGACGAGATTGGCCACCAGGGCGTGTCCGATCTCGCCATTGGCGCCGGTTATGAGGACGACAGGCTTTCGCACAGGAAGCAACGGCCGCTCTAAGCTAATATATTTACGACAACTATGGAATACCGCGCCGTTTTCACGTGCATAGCCGGATGCCCCGGAGAATACGAGCTCGAGCAACCGCTCTATCGCTGCCCGAACTGCGGCGACCTGCTCGAAGTGGCCCACGACCTCGCCGCGCTTCGCGGCCGCAGCGCGGAGGAGTGGAAGCATCTCTTCGACAGCCGGTACAAGCGCACCGAATGGCCCTACGGCTCTGCTGTCTGGGGCAAGAAGGAATGGGTCTGCCCAGGGGTTCGCGACGAGAACATCGTCTCGATGGACGAGGGCGGCACCAATCTGATGTGGGCCGAGCGATTCGGACGCGAGCTCGGGATGGACGAGCTCTGGATCAAGATGTGCGGTCAATCGCACACGGGGTCGTTCAAGGACCTCGGCATGACGGTGCTCGTCTCCATCGTCCGGCAGATGATCGCCGACAAGAAGCCGGTGCGCGCGGTCGCATGCGCATCCACGGGCGACACATCGGCGTCGCTGGCGGCGTATGCGGCGGCGGCGGAGATTCCGTCGATCGTCATCCTGCCGCGTGGCAAAGTGTCCACCGCGCAGCTCGTGCAGCCGCTCGCCAACGGCGCGCTCGTGCTGTCGCTCGACACCGACTTCGACGGCTGCATGGCCATCGTCCAGCGGCTGTCGGTCGAGGAAGGCGTGTACCTCGCCAACTCGATGAACAGCCTCCGCCTCGAAGGGCAGAAGACGGTGGGCATCGAGATCGTGCAGCAGTTCGACTGGTCGGTACCCGATGTCATCATCATTCCCGGCGGGAATCTCGGCAACGTGAGCGCCCTGGGCGCCGGGTTCGACATGATGGAAGCGCTCGGCCTCATCACCAAGCGCCCGCGAATCGTCGTCGCGCAGGCCGCGGCGGCCAATCCCCTGTACCTGGCGTACAAGAACAACTGGGAATTTCATGCGGTCACGGCCAAGCCGACGCTCGCGTCGGCCATCCAGATCGGCAACCCCGTGTCGGTGAAGAAAGCGATCCGCGCTCTTCAGAAATACAACGGCATCGTCGAGCAGGCGACCGAAGCGGAGCTCGCCGATGCGTCCGCGCGGGCCGATCGCACCGGCATGTTCAACTGCCCGCACACGGGCGTTGCGCTCGCCGCGCTGATCAAGCTGCGCGAGCAGGGCCGCATCAGGCCGGACGAGCGTGCCGTCGTCATCTCGACGGCCAACGGGCTGAAGTTCACCGATTTCAAAGTCGCTTACCACTCGGGCACTCTCGCGGGGATCACCTCGCGGCTGGCCAACGAGCCGGTGGAGCTGCCGAACGACTACGACGCCGTTCGCCGCGCCATCGACACCGCAGAGAAGAAGACGCAGGCCGTCGGCCCATAGATGCGTAGGGCGGGTCCTGCGGACCCGCCGGCGGCAAACCTTGCAGCTTCAGCACAGCGTTTTTTTCGTGACAGGCGGTGCCTCCGGACTGGGCGAGGCCACAGTCCGCCTGCTCGCCGACTCCGGCGCACGCGTCGTCATCGCGGATCTGAACGAGCCTCGTGGACGACAGATCGCACAGCAAATCGGAGAGCGGGCGCGATTTGCCGCTGTTGACGTCGGCGACGAGTCGAGCGTCCGCCGCGGACTCGACCTGGCGGCCGAGCTTGGCACGCTGCGGGGCGTGGTCAACGCGGCCGGCATCGTGCTGGCCGAGAAAGTGCTCGGGCGTCACGGCACGCACCCGCTCGACGCGTTCGCGCGCGTCATCCAGACAAATCTCACCGGAACTTTCAATGTGATTCGGCTCGCCGCCGCCGTGATAAGCGGCAGCGAACCGATGGCGAGCGGCGAGCGTGGCGTCATCATCAACACCGCGTCTGTTTCCGCGTTCGACGGCCAGATTGGGCAGGCGGCATATTCCGCGTCGAAAGGCGGCGTCGTCGCGATGACGCTGCCGGTCGCGCGAGAGCTGGCGCGCTTCGGCATTCGCGTGATGACGATTGCTCCGGGAATCTTCGACACGCCGCTGATGAGCAGCCTTCCCCAGGCTGCTCGCGAAAGCCTGGCTGCTCAGGTGCCCTTTCCGCCGCGGCTTGGCAAACCCTCCGAGTACGCCGCGCTCGTGAAGCACATCTTCGAGAACGAGATGCTCAACGGTGAAGTCATCCGCCTCGACGGCGCCATCCGCATGGCGCCGAAGTAGGCCGGATCTCTGTCCGTAGGCCGGGTC
>Ga0105107_10002856_pt1 | contig 11438 bp, 12 predicted proteins | sample PPLLaktember2015_6_FD_79335 | JGI IMG/M metagenome (GOLD analysis project Ga0105107, IMG submission 79335) | Freshwater sediment microbial communities from Prairie Pothole Lake near Jamestown, North Dakota, USA - PPLs Lake P8 Core (1) Depth... | ecosystem: Environmental > Aquatic > Freshwater >... | reverse complement strand
GATTGCCAATCCCGGGATGGCGCTGATCCTGATGATGATCGGCATCTACGGCCTGATTTTCGAGTTTTCCAGCCCCGGATTGGCCGGCCCGGGCGTGATCGGCGCGATCTGTCTGCTGCTTGCCGCATACGCCTTCCAGTTGTTGCCGATCAACTATGCCGGCTTGGGGCTGATACTGCTGGGCGTGGCCTTCATCGTCGCCGAAGCCTTCGTGCCGAGCTTCGGCATTCTGGGCATTGGCGGCGCGGTGGCGCTGACGATGGGCGCGGTGGTCCTGTTTGATGCAGATACATCCGGTTCGTACGCCTTGCCGCTGCCTTTTATCGTGACCATCGGCGCGGTGAGCTCTGCGCTGGTGTTTGCAACGGTGGCGTTTGCGCTCAGGGCCCGCCGGCGCCCCGTGGTGAGCGGCGGCGAGGAACTGATCGGTGCGCCGGGTATTGCACTGGATGATTTTGAAAAAGAAGGCTGGGTACTGGTTGCCGGGGAACGCTGGCATGCCACCAGCACACACGGCTTGCGGCGCGGCCAGTCGTTGCGCGTGAAATCCAGAACGGGCCTGACGCTGGTGGTGGAGCCCGCTAACCAAGGAGGTGACGGAAAATGATCTGGGAAATCGGTTACATGGGCGTCGCGATCGCACTGCTGGTGCTGGTGATATCGGCGCTGCGCATCCTGCGCGAGTACGAACGTGGCGTCATTTTCATGCTGGGGCGTTTCTGGAAAGTGAAGGGCCCGGGGCTGATCGTCGTCATTCCCGGGATTCAGCAGATGGTACGCGTGGATCTGCGCACCGTGGTGATGGATGTGCCCAGCCAGGACGTCATTTCACGCGACAATGTGTCGGTCAAGGTCAACGCGGTGGTGTATTTCCGCGTCCTCGACCCGGAAAAGGCGATCATCCAGGTCGTCAATTTCTACGAGGCCACCAGCCAGCTGGCGCAGACCACGCTGCGGGCGGTGCTCGGCAAGCACGAACTCGACGAGATGCTGGCTGAACGCGACAAGCTCAACATCGATATCCAGCAGAGCCTGGATGCGCAGACCGATGCCTGGGGCATCAAGGTGGCGATGGTGGAGATCAAGCATGTGGATATCGATCCATCGATGGTGCGGGCGATTGCGCAGCAGGCCGAAGCGGAGCGGACGCGCCGCGCCAAGGTGATCCATGCCGAAGGCGAGCTGCAGGCCGCTGAAAAGCTGCTGCAGGCGGCGCAGATGCTGTCACGGCAGCCGGAGGCGATGCAGCTGCGCTATCTGCAGACGCTGGGGTCGATTGCCGGTGACAAGACTTCGACCATCGTGTTTCCGGTGCCGATCGACCTGCTGGGAACCTTGCTGGGGCAGGTGAAGAAATTCGCCGACCGCGCGGGCTGACGGCACCGAAAAAAACTGCAGCGGTTGATTTCGATCAACAGGAATGGCGTTCAGTCGGCGCAGGATCGGCAACGTTGGCTGGGCCGGGCACGGATTCACCCGCTGGACCCGGGAGCTTGCGCAAGGGCAGCAGTGGGCGCTGATTCGCCGGCGCGGTAATCCCGCGACGGATTTTGCATTGCCTCCGCAGCGACTCAAGACGAGCCGAGGCTGCAGCGCCGGAAAATTATTGATGTCCCGTCTCGCGTTTGCGCGGTGATCTGCGGTGCGTTGTGCCGTCACTGCAACCCAGAGGGCGGTAGTACTGCGAGACTGTGACCGATGGCCATCTGGTTTCCCTGGATCAAGTTTGCGGCATGCGCGGCGCTGATCGGCTTTGCCGGTGTGCGGCTGTCCCGCTATGGCGACATCATTGCCGAGAAGAGCGGTATCGGCGCCAACATTGTCGGCTTGCTGCTGCTCGCGACCGTGACTTCGCTGCCCGAACTGATCACCGGCATCGGCGCGGTGGCGCTGGCCGATGTGCCGGACATCGCGCTGGGCAATCTGCTCGGCGCCTGCCTGATGAATCTGGCGATGATCGTGGTGCTTGACCTGGTCTACCGTGAGCAATCGATCTACACCAAGGCCGGCCATGGCCACATACTGTCGGCGGCATTCGGTCTCATCATCCTCGCGTTCGTGGCCCTGAATCTGGTCTTTGCCGCGCACGGGGTGACGCTGGCCGTCGGGCATGTCGGGCTCTACTCCCCGGTGGTGGTGGTGTTGTATGTTGCCGCGGTCAATGTGGTTTTTCGCTTTGAGCGGCGGCAGCGTGCCGAGTATGTGCAGGAGCGCGCGGAACGTTATCCTGGCGTCACGCTGCGTGACGCGCTGTGGCGCTATGCGGCAGCCGCCGCGGTGGTCGTCGCCGCGGCGCTCTATTTGCCTTTTGCCGCCGATGAACTGGCCACGCAGATGCACTGGAGCGACAGCTTTGTCGGCACCTTCCTGGTGGCGATTGCGACGACACTGCCGGAGTTGACCGTCACCATCGGTGCGCTGCGCATCGGCGCGGTGGATCTCGCGATCGGCAATCTGCTCGGCAGCAATCTGTTCAATCTCGCGATACTGGCCGTCGATGACCTGTTTTATCTTCCCGGGCCCCTGCTGGCTGCGGTTTCACCCATCCATCTGGTATCCGCGCTCTCGGCGATGATGATGGCAGGGCTGGCGATTGCCGGACTGCTGTACAAACCGGCAGGGCGACTGGTGGGAACGGTCGGCTGGATCAGCCTGCTGATGATCTGGGTTTTTGGCGTTAATGTGGTCTTTCTGTTTTTCTTCGGGGGTTGAGGGCGGGTGATGGTGGAGTCGGAGAAATTGCAGCATTGGCATGGCATGACTAGCGCAGCGGCTGCGGAAGCGCTGGCAGCAGATGTCGAGCGCGGGCTCGCTGCGGACGACGCAGCGCAGCGCCTGGCGCGCACCGGGCCGAACCTGCTGCGGGAGGGCCGTCGCCGCGGACCGTGGCGCATCCTGCTCGACCAGTTTGCGGATTTCATGATCCTGGTGCTCGCCGCCGCCGCGGTGCTCTCCGGCGTGATCGGCGACATTGCCGACACGCTCGCCATCGTCGCCATTCTGCTACTCAACGCCGCGATCGGCTTTACGCAGGAATACCGGGCGGCGCGGGCGATGGCTGCGCTGCAGCGCATTGCCGCGCCGACAGCCACGGTCGTGCGCGACGGGCAGCGCATGGTCGTGGCGGCGCGCGAACTGGTGCCGGGGGATCTCGTATTGCTCGAGGCCGGCAACATGATTCCCGCGGACCTGCGCCTGATCGATGTCGTGCGCATGCGGGTCGAGGAGGCCGCATTGACCGGCGAGTCAGTGCCGGTCGACAAGGACGCCGCGGCGCGCGCGGACATCGACGCGGCCATCGGCGATCGCCGCAACATGGCCTACAAGGGCACGATCGTTACCTACGGTCGCGGTAGCGGCGTGGTGGTGGCCACCGGCATGGCGACCGAACTGGGGCATATCGCGGCGCTGCTCGCCGCCGAGGATGATGCCAGGACGCCGCTGCAGAAGCGGCTGGCAGTGTTCGGCCGGCGGCTTGCCGTCGCGGTGCTGCTGGTCTGCGCGGTGATATTCGCCGCGGGCCTGCTGCGCGGCGAACCGCCGCTGTTGATGCTGCTGACCGCGGTCAGCCTGGCGGTGGCCGCGATTCCCGAGGCGCTGCCCGCGGTGGTGACCATCGCGCTGGCGCTGGGCGCCTACCGCTTGGTCGAACACAATGCATTGATGCGTCGTCTGCCCAGCGTGGAGACGCTGGGCTCAATCACCTATATCTGCTCGGACAAGACCGGGACGCTGACGGAGAACCGCATGCGCGTCGAGTCCTGGCTGATCCACGGGCAGGTCGTTGCGCTCGAGCAGGCGACAGGGTCGGTTGCCGAGCGGCTGTTTGCGGCGATTGCGCTGTGCAACGATGCGGTCGGCAGCGACGGCGGTGTCGCCGGCGATCCGACCGAGGTGGCATTGTACGAAGCGGCACATCGCGCGGGCTTCGACAAGCAGGCGCTCGAGCGTGAGTCACCGCGCCGCGCCGAACTGCCGTTTGATTCGGCGCGCATGCGCATGACCACGTTCCACGCGACGGGCGATTCGGTCATGGCCTACACCAAGGGCGCGCCGGAGGCGGTGCTGGCGCGTTGCACGACCGCATTGTCGGAGCAGGATCATGCCGCGTTTGACCGCGGTGCGCTGGAGCGGGCGGCGGCAGCGATGGCGGCGGAGGGGCTGCGGGTGCTGGCCGTGGCCTGCCGGCAGTGGCGCGCAATACCCGACCTCAACGCGCCCGATGCGGCGGAGAGCGAGCTGGTATTCGTCGGCATGGTCGGCCTGATCGATCCGCCCCGCGCCGAAGCAGCGGACGCCGTGGCCACCTGCCGTATGGCAGGTATTACGCCGGTGATGATCACCGGCGATCATCCGGCCACGGCGCAGGCCATCGCCCGGCGGCTGGGCATCGCCGGCGAAAACGATGCGGTAATGACCGGTCGCGAGCTGGCGGCGCTGAGCGATGCAGAACTGGGCGCCCGTGTGCAGCAAACCCGTGTCTATGCGCGCGTCGATCCCGCGCAGAAGATCCGCGTCGTGGAGGCGCTGCAGGCGCATGGCGAATTCGTCGCGATGACCGGCGACGGCGTCAACGATGCGCCGGCGCTGAAGCGCGCCGACATCGGCGTGGCGATGGGGCGCAACGGCACCGATGTCGCCCGCGAGGCCTCCGACATGGTCCTGCTCGATGACAACTTTGCGACCATTGTCGCCGCCGTGCGCGGCGGGCGGCGCATTTACGACAACATCCGGCGCTTCATCAAGTATGTGCTGACGACGAACCTGGCGGAGGTGCTGCTGATTTTTGTGGCGCCCTTCCTGGCGATGCCGCTGCCGCTGCTGCCGCTGCATATCCTGTGGGTGAACCTGGTGACTGACGGCCTGCCGGGGTTGGCGCTGACCGCCGAGCCCGCCGAGCCCGGCATCATGCAGCGCGGCCCGCGGCCGCCCGGCGAGACGATGTTTGCGCGGGGCATGTGGCAGCACGTGCTGTGGGTGGGGACGCTGATGAGCGGACTGGTGCTGGGCCTGCAGGCCTGGGCGATCAATGCCGGCATTGCGCACTGGCAGACGATGGTGTTCACCGCGCTGACGTTTACCCAGCTCGCGCATGTGCTGGTGATACGCTCGGACCGCGAATCGCTGGCAACCATCGGCCTGACATCGAACCGGCCGCTGCTGATCACGGTGATGGTGACCGTTGCACTGCAGCTCGCGCTGGTTTACGTGCCGGCACTCAACCGCATTTTTGACACCGCACCGCTGTCAGCTGCTGAATTGGCATTGTGCGTGGCAAGTGCGGCTGTGGTAATGGTGGCTGTGGAGGCAGAGAAGTGGCTGGCACGCCGCAGATTAATCTACAGGATGTAAAAGCAGTGACTGCGCAGGTTGTGGTGGCTGGTGAGAAAAAGTAGAATCACCCAGACAATAATTTGCAGCAGTCCTTCGCGGCCCGAAACTCGCAACCCATGATCCGTTTCGCCAGTCTATTTATTGTGCTTTTCCTGTTCTGGGTGGTGCTATCCGGATTTTTTACCGCATTTCTGCTCGGTGCCGGCGTTCTTTCGGCACTGGCCGTAGCGTATTTTGCCGCACGCATGCAGTTTGTGGACCATGAGGGTTATCCGGTTCAACTGAGTCCCGGGCTGCTGGTCTACTGGCCGTGGCTTTTTCTCGAAATCATGAAGTCGGCGTGGGCGGTATCCAAGATCATCCTGAGTCCCGCATTGCCGGTGTCACCAACAATGGTGAAGTTCATTCCCGGCCAGCGTTCAGTGGTCGGCTTGGTGACTCATGCCAATTCGATCACGTTGACTCCGGGCACGATAGCGATTGAAGTGCAGCATGACGAGTTTGTTGTCCATGGCCTGACCCGGGAAAGTGCACATGGGTGCGTCGACAGCGAGATGAATCGCCGGGTGCGGCGTTTCGAAGGACAGGCATGAGGCGCGACGACTGATGTTCACTGCCGCCGCCGCGGGATTGCTGGTCGCGCTGGCGCTGGTGCTGGTGCGCGCCGTGCGCGGGCCCAGCGTATTCGACCGTGTCCTGGCCGCCAACACCACAGGCACGCTGTCAGTGATGCTGCTGTCCGTGATCGGTTTTTTGACCGGACGTCCCGAGTTTCTCGATCTGGCCATCATCTATGGCCTGCTCAATGTGGTCGGGACCATCGCCGTGCTGAAATTTTTCCGCTACGGCAATCTTGGCGAGCCAGGCAAAGGGGGCGCGGAGTGATGAGCGCGCTGGTTGATGCATTGAGCTGGGCCTGCCTGGTGGCGGGGGCGGTTTTCTGCATTATCGGCTCCGTAGGGCTGATCCGGATGCCGGATTTCTACACCCGCGTGCACGCCGCCAGCGTCACCGATACCGCAGGCGCAGGCTTGTTGCTGCTGGGCATGATGCTGCAGGCGGGCTTCACGCTGGTTACGGTCAAGCTGATCATCATCGGTCTGCTGATTCTGTTCACCAGCCCGACGGCGACTCATGCATTGTGCAAGGCGGCACTGATGCGGGATTTGAAGCCGCTGCTGGCGGAGGGGGAGGCAACATCGAAGCGCTGATCATCAATGTGCTGCTGACGCTGATGGCGCTGCTGGTGCTGGCCATGGTGGTCCAGCGCAACCTGTTTGCAGTTGTCGTTCTGGGCGGGATCTACAGTTTCCTGATGGCCACCGTGCTGGTGGTTCTCGATGCGGTCGATGTCGCGATGACCGAGGCGGCAGTCGGTGCGGGGATTTCGACCGTGCTATTTCTGGGCGCATTGCACCTGACGCGGGGCGAGGAGGCTCAACCGCTGCGGCGGACATGGTCGGCATTGCTGATGGCTGTCGGGGTTAGCGGCGCGCTGGTTTATGGCACGCTGGGATTGCCCGCGTTTTCCGATCCTGCAGCGCCTATCCACGCCCATGTGGTGCCGCGTTACATCAATGAAGGGCCCAAGGAGACCGGGGTTCCCAATGTCGTTACCGCAGTGCTCGCGAGCTACCGCGGATTCGACACGCTGGGCGAAACCACGGTCGTGTTTACTGCCGGGATCGGGGTCATTGCGCTGCTGCGCCGGCGGCGCAACGAGAAGAAGGATCGCTGATGCGTGATTTCTTCGTGCTGCGCGTCATCGCGAAGCTGCTGATCCCGTTCATGCTGCTGTTTGCGCTGTACGTGCAGTTCCACGGGGATTTCGGGCCGGGCGGCGGGTTCCAGGCCGGAGTGATGTGCGCGGCCGCCGTGATTTTTTATGCGCTGATTTTCGGGCTGCCTGCTGCGCGTGCCCTGGTTCCGGATGCCGTGGTCGAGTCGATGCTCGCTGTAGGCGTGCTGATCTATGCCGGTGTGGGCGTGGCCGGGTTGCTGCTCGGCGGTAATTTCCTGGACTACTTTGTGCTGGCCGCGGATCCTGTGGCCGGGCAGCATCGCGGCATTTTCCTGGTCGAAGTCGGCGTGCTGGTTACTGTCAGTGCCGTGATGCTGAAAATCTTCTACATGTTTGCCGGTCGCAGCCGCAACACACCGGACTGAGGAGCCTGCGATGACGGTCGGCAGCCATTACAGTTACTGGGTAACGATCCTGCTGATGATTGCGGGCCTGTACATCGTCGTCGCGCGCAGGAACCTGATTAAAAAGCTGATTGGTCTGGCGATTTTCCAGACCTCGGTCTACCTGCTGTATATCGCGCCGGGCAAGCTGATCGGCGGCACCGCCCCGATCATCGCCGAAGGGTTCACGGTTTACTCCAATCCGCTGCCGCATGTGCTGATTCTCACGGCCATCGTGGTCGGCGTGGCGACCCTTGCGCTGGGGCTGGCCCTCGTCGTGCGGATCCACGAAGAGTACGGCAGCATCGAAGAGGACGCGATACTCGAAATCGCGGAACGCGAGACGACGGCTCAGGAACAGGGCGGGGATCGGGCGTGATCCTCGATCATTTGCCCGCGCTGCAGGTCGTGGTGCCGCTCATGGCGGCGCCGCTGATCGTGCTGCTGCGCAGCGGACGCGCCGGCTGGCTGATTGCCACGCTTGTCAGCTGGTTCGCGTTGGCTGTTGCGGTGATGCTCTTCATGCGTGTGCAGTCTGTCGGCGTAATCTCCTATGCCATTGGCAACTGGCCGCCGCCCTGGGGCATCGAGTACCGTGTCGACGCGCTCAACGCTTTTGTGCTGGTGCTGGTGTCGCTGATCGCCTCGGTCGTGCTGCCTTACGCGCGGACGAGCATAGCCGCGGAGGTGCCTGCCGACCGGCATTACCTGCTCTATTCGATGTTCGTCCTGTGCCTTTGCGGCCTGCTCGGGATGGCCATTACGGGCGACGTTTTCAACATATTTGTGTTCCTGGAAATCTCTTCGCTCTCGGGCTACGTGCTGATCGGGTTGGGGCGTGACCGGCGGGCGCTGCATTCCGCTTTCCAGTATCTGATCATGGGTACCATCGGTGCCACGTTTTATATCATCGGCGTCGGGCTGCTTTACCTGATGACCGGCACACTGAACCTTGCCGACATGACCGTGCGGCTGGCTGCAGTCGAGGAGACCCGGCCGGTGCGGGCCGCCCTGGCTTTCATCACCGTAGGCCTGTCGCTGAAAATCGCGTTATTTCCGCTGCATGTCTGGCTGCCCGGCGCCTATGCCGGTGCGCCGAGCGCGGTGGTCGCGTTCATGGCGGGAACCGCAACCAAGGTTTCGGTGTACGTGATGCTGCGTTTCGTGTTCGGCATTTTTGGTGTCCGGCTGGTGCTGCCTGACCTGCACTTGCTCGACATGCTGATGATCTTCTCGGCGGCCGCGATGATCACGGCATCTCTGACGGCTTTGTTCCAGAAAGACCTGAAGCGCCTGCTTGCGTATTCCAGTGTCGCTCAGATCGGCTACATCACGCTGGGTCTGAGTCTTGCCAATAACGACGGTGTTACCGCGTCTGTCGCGCATCTGTTCAACCATGGCATCACCAAGGCGGCACTGTTCATGCTGGTCGGCGGTATCGTGCTGCGCGTTGGAACCTGTCAGGTTGACGCGCTGGCCGGGTTGGCGCGCCGCATGCCGGTGACGTGTTTCGGGATTGTGATCGCGGGACTGAGTCTCGTTGGGGTGCCGGGGACGGCGGGGTTCATTACCAAGTGGCATCTGGTTCTCGCCGCGCTGCAAGACGGGCAGTGGTGGGTTGTTGCCGTGGTTGGGGCGAGTTCCCTTCTTGCCGCAGCCTACGTCTGGCGGTTCGTTGAGGTTGCCTATATGCAACCGGCGCCGGCTGATGCCGTTACACGTAGCGAAGCGCCGCTGCAAATGCTGGTTCCGGCCTGCGCCATGGTTGCCGCCTGCATCTATTTCGGCTTCGAGACCTCGTTTTCTCTGGGTGGCGCGCGTGATGCCGCAGCGGTGCTGCTGGGAGGCCTGCGTTGAGCCCGCAGAGCCTGATGCTGCTGGCGGTTGCCGCCCCGGTGCTTGGCGCGCTCGGCGTGGTGGCGGCGCAGCGGCACCCCAATCTGCGCGAAGCGCTTTCATTTGCCGCCGCCGGAATCGCCCTGGCATGTGTGCTGGCGCTGGCGCCGTCGGTGCTCAGCGGCGGGCGGCCCGAAGTAGTCCTGCTTGAAATCCTTCCCGGTGCGGCGCTGGCGTTCCGCCTGGAGCCGCTGGGCATGCTGTTTGCGCTGGTTGCGGCCGTGCTGTGGCCGGTCAGCACGCTGTATTCAATCGGCTACATGCGCGGTAACGATGAGTTGCACCAGCCCCGGTTTTTCGCCTGTTTCGCACTGGCCATTGCCTGTACGCTGGGCCTCGCGTTTGCGGCAAACCTGCTGACGTTGTTCCTGTTCTATGAGTTGCTGACGCTGATCACCTACCCGCTGGTCACGCACCATCAGGATGAAGAAGCGCGTCACGCCGGGCGCGTGTATCTGGGCTACCTGATGGGTACATCGCTGACACTGATGTTGATCGCCATCGTGGCAACCTGGGCTGTCGCGGGGACAGTCGAGTTCACGCCCGGCGGCATTCTTGGTGGCGAAATATCGAATGCCGCGGTCGGCGGCCTGCTGGCATTGTTCGTATTCGGCATCGGCAAGGCCGCGGTGATGCCCATGCATCGCTGGCTGCCTGCAGCGATGGTCGCGCCGACGCCGGTCTCGGCATTGCTGCATGCAGTGGCTGTGGTCAAGGCCGGCGTGTTTTCGGTGGTCAAGGTGATCGTCTACATTTTTGGTGTCGACCGCATTGCCGGATTGACCAGCGTGGATTGGCTGCCGTTTGTTGCAGGGTTCACGATCATTGCGGCGTCAGTGGTTGCGTTGCGCGCCGACAACCTGAAACGGCGGCTGGCCTATTCGACGATCAGTCAGCTTTCTTACGTGGTTCTGGCTGCCGCGCTGCTGACACCGCTGTCGGTGATCGGTGCGGCCCTGCACATCGTGACCCATGCGATCGGCAAGATCACGCTGTTCTTCGCGGCAGGCGCGATCTACACGGCGGCGCACAAGACGCAGGTCAGCGAACTCGATGGCATCGCGCGGCGCATGCCGTGGACCATGGGGGCGTTCACGGTCGGGGCCCTGTCGCTGATCGGCATTCCGCCGGCCGCGGGTTTTTTCAGCAAGTGGTACATCATGCTCGGTGCCGCCCAGGGCGGGCACTGGGCGGCGTTGACGGTGCTTGGTCTGAGCACGCTGCTTAACGCCGCCTATTTCCTGCCGATCATTTACGCCGCCTACTTCCGTGCGCCGGCGGATGCGGCGCATCCGCACGGCGAAGCGCCCTGGCCGATGCTCGCGGCGATGGCGGTCACGACCACACTGGTGCTGGCGTTTTTCTGCGCGGCCGACGTTTTGCTCGGCTTTGCGCAGCAGATCGCCGGCGGTGCCGCGGGTTGATGAGGAGTGCCCATGCCTGAAGACAAGAAATACTGGCTAGACAATCCGGGCAACGTCAGCCGGCTTTATCGCGGGCTGTGGGTTGTCGGAATCCTGCTGGTCCTCGCAGACCTAGTGGTGCACCGGCACGAGGATTTTGATTTCGCCGGGTGGTTCGGCTTCTACGGCGTGTACGGCTTTATTGCAATTGTGGGCCTGGTGTTTGCGGCCGTCGCACTGCGCCGCGCCGTGAAGCGGCCCGAGGATTATTATGAGCGCTGAGTTTCCGGTCGCGCTGATCCTGATGGCGGGCAGCCTGCTCGTGCCGCTGCTGCGTGGCCGGCTGCGCGAACTGTACATGCTGGCGCTGCCGGTGGCGGCCTTCGTGGTACTGCTGCAGTTGCCGTACGGTGAATTTGCCCGTTTCGAGCTGCTCGGCCATGCGCTGGTGCTGATGCGCGTCGACCGTCTGAGCCTGCTGTTCGGCTACGTGTTCCTGATCGCAGTGTTTCTCAATGTCATATTTTCGCTGCATGAGCGGGATAACACCCAGCAGGTCTCCGGGCTGTTCTATGCGGGTGCAGCGCTCGGTGCCGTGTTTGCCGGGGACCTGTTTACCCT
>Ga0105107_10002855_pt1 | contig 11439 bp, 11 predicted proteins | sample PPLLaktember2015_6_FD_79335 | JGI IMG/M metagenome (GOLD analysis project Ga0105107, IMG submission 79335) | Freshwater sediment microbial communities from Prairie Pothole Lake near Jamestown, North Dakota, USA - PPLs Lake P8 Core (1) Depth... | ecosystem: Environmental > Aquatic > Freshwater >... | reverse complement strand
AATATATCCGAGCAAAGTTTTTCAGCAGTTTCCATCTGGTGTGTAGAAAGAATTATTATTTTCCCTGATATCACAAATGAAAGTACCATTTCCTTAATCATTGTCTGATTAATAGGATCAAAGCCGCTGAAAGGTTCATCAAGAATTAAAAGTTTTGGATTGTGAATTACAGAAATAATAAACTGTATCTTCTGCTGGTTACCTTTTGAAAGCTCTTCAATTCTCTTATCAAAATATTGTCCAATCTCAAGTTTTTCCAGCCATTGCTTTGCTTCTTTATAAGCTGTCTTTCTAAGCATTTTTTTTAAGCAGGCAAAGTATTGAATCACTTCAATCACTTTACTTTTTTTATAAAGGCCGCGGTCTTCCGGTAAATAACCAATAATATTAAAAAACTCATTTGTAATTGGTTTACTGTTAAATGTAATTTTCCCGGAATTAGGTTTGATAATATTTAGAACGGTGCGCAGTATGGTTGTTTTCCCAGCACCATTTGGCCCTAATATTCCAAATATTCTACCTTCATCAACATTAAAGGAGATATTATCAACTGCTACAATATTTTTAAATTCTTTTCTGAGGTTTGCTACTGCAAGCATGATTTACAAACTAATTATTCTTGGTTGAATGAGAATTCCCAGGCAAGGCTTTAATTGTAAGTTTCCGGGTTTGTTAATTATAGTTTTATTTCATGAGCAATTTAAGAAATTTATATTGATGAGGAAATATTTTGAAGAATTGTTAAGAACTTACCAAGATATTACCTTGTTTTAATAGTATAAATAAAGTTGCTTATATTTTTAACTATATCTATATTTTGAACCGTTTTTCGTTCTTTTTCAAAGGGAGGCTCAAATGGTGATTAAGATCAGCAATCTGAAAGAGGGTGAACATTATTTTGAGTTTAAGAATAATATTGAGGATCTGGAATTAAAAGAACCGTTCTTTGGAAATTATCATGTTGATATTAGACTTAATAAGCTTCATAACCAGATTTTGCTTGATGCCGAATTAAAAACAAATGCAAATTTTGATTGTGACAGATGTGGAGTCAATTATAACAGCACTTTGAAAGTTAATTTCCAGATAGTTTATTTGTTTGGTGATTCAGCAGGAGATAACACTTCTGAAAACAGAATATATTTATCTCCGGATGCAGATAAGATAAAAATTTTCACTGAACTTAGAGATTATGCAGTACTTTCTATCCCAATGAAAAAACTTTGTTCTGATGATTGCAAAGGATTATGTTATACGTGTGGTAAAAATCTGAATGATGGTTTATGTGATTGTGAAAACAGGCAGGTTAATTATAAATGGCAGCCTTTGTTAGAACTTAAAAAAAGAGAATTTAATTAAATCAATACGGAAGATAAAATGCCAAATCCAAAGAGAAAATGGTCAAAGAGTAGGAGAGACAAGAGGAGAACTCATTATAAAGCAACAGTTCCTTCATTAAGTTTATGTTCAAACTGTGGTGAGATGAAATTAGCACATCGCGCTTGTCCTTCCTGTGGATATTACAGCGATCGCTCAATGTTTATACCTAAATCATAAATCAAATCTTTATTAATGGCCGAACCTGGTTCAAGTACTAACCAGTGCAGAATTATTGTCGATGCAATGGGCGGCGATTTTGCCCCCACCAACGCAGTTCTTGGTGCTTTGCAGGCTTATAATGAAAATAAAAATTTTAATCTGTACCTGGTTGGAAAACAAGAAGCAATCCGTAATGTTGTGTCTTCTAATAATCTTACTTTTGATGAATCAAAGATTATCAATACTGAACAGGTAATTGAAATGGGAGATAGTCCAACAGTTTCATTAAAAACCAAACCCGATTCTTCACTTGTTGTTGGTGCTCAGTGGGTTAGAGATAAAAAAGCCGATGCTTTTGTTAGTGCCGGCAATACAGGGGCAATGATGACTGTATCAACTTTAATAATGGGAAGAATACCCGGAGTTGGCAGGCCTACGATTGGCGCTGAGTTGCCAAGCGTAAAAGGAATTTGTTATTTGTATGATGTTGGTGCAGGGAAGGACGCAAAACCAAATCATCTTTTTGAATATGCTGTTATGGGCTCAATATTCGCACGGGAAATGGGGGGTATAGATAATCCTTCAGTTGGAGTATTAAGTATGGGTGAAGAAGAAGGAAAGGGGAATGATTTATCTGAGGAATCTGCAAAACTTATTAAAAAATCTAAACTTAATTTTATTGGGAATGTAGAAGGAAAAGATATTCTCGGAGGTAAAGCTGATGTTGTTGTTTGCGATGGTTTTGTTGGGAATATTATTCTTAAATTTGGAGAGTCTGTTCCTAAACTTTTAAAACATTTGTTACAGCAAACAGCAAAGCAAAGTTTTTTTGATATGTTAAAAATTGCATTAACAAAAGGATCACTTAAAAAAGCATTAAAAGTTCTGGATTACCAGGAATATGGCGGAGTACCATTGCTTGGTGTAAATGGAATTAGTATTATAGGCCATGGTTCAAGTACTCCCAAAGCCATTAAGAACATGGTCTTGCGTGCTTATGAAATGCATACAAAAAACCTGGTAACAAAAATTTCAAACTCAATTAAACAATATTCAAATTTAAGTTAGGTTTTGAATGGAAAAAAAATATAACGCAGCTATAACTGCAGTAGGAATGTATGTCCCGGAAAAGATTCTTGATAACGCTTATTTTGAAAAAATAGTTGATACAAACGATGAATGGATAAGGACAAGAACGGGAATTAAGGAAAGAAGAATTCAGGAACATGGAGCAACAAGTGATCTTGCTGCTAAAGCCGCTGCTGATTTGCTTAAAACTCATAATATAAAAGCTAAAGATATTGATGTTATTATTGTTGCTACTGTTACTCCCGATATGTTTTTCCCAGCTACTGCTTGTCTTGTTCAGGAAAAAATCGGTGCTAAAAATGCCTGGGGATTTGATCTTTCTGCTGCATGCAGCGGTTTCCTCTTTGCTCTACAAACTGCTTGTGCACTTGTTGAGAGTGGCACATATAAAAAAGTTTTGTTAATTGGCGCCGATAAGATGACTTCCATTGTTGATTACACAGATAGAAATAATTGTATCCTGTTCGGAGATGCAGCAGCAGCTGTTTTACTCGAACCAACCACAGATAAAAAAGTTGGTTTACAAGATTCAATTTTAAGATGCGATGGAAGCGGTAAAGATGCATTATATATGAAAGGCGGTGGAAGTTTAAATCCACCGACTCATGAAACTGTTGATAAAAAAATGCATTACTTATTCCAGGATGGTAAGGCAGTTTTCAAGGTTGCAGTAAAAGGTATGGCTGATGTTTCATATGAACTCATGCAGAAAAATAAACTAACCAGTGATGATGTTGCTTATCTGGTTCCACACCAGGCAAATTTAAGAATTATTGATGCAACTGCTGATAGAATGGGAATAAGCAGGGATAGAGTTATGATCAATATTGACAGGTATGGAAACACAACTGCTGCAACAATTCCTTTGTGCCTGGTTGAATATTACCGGGCTGGTAAAGTTAAAAAAGGTGACAAAATAATTCTAGCTGCTTTTGGTGCTGGTTTTACATGGGGAGCTTCTTATGTTGTTTGGAGTATGGATTAATGTCCAAAAAAGCGTTTATCTTTCCTGGGCAAGGTTCGCAGTATGTTGGTATGGCTGCTGATCTTTATGAAAACTCTGTTGAAGCAAAGGAAATGATTAAGACTGCTGATGATGCTCTTGGGATAAACCTTTCTTATATTTTATTTAATGGTGCTGAAGAGCAATTGAAGCAATCTGAGTTTACACAACCTGCAATTTTCTTGCATAGTGTTGTTTTATCAAGTATTATTAGAATACTCTCTCCAGATGCAGTTGCTGGACATTCGGTTGGTGAATACTCTGCGCTTGTTTCATCAGGTGCTCTTCAGTTTTATGAAGCGATAAAGCTTGTTCGTGAAAGAGGAATTGCAATGCAGAAAGCCGGGGTTGAGAATCCCGGTACAATGGCAGCAATTGTTGGCCTTGATGAACAACTTGTTATTCAAAGCTGTAATGAAGCTTCAAGTGTTGGAGTTGTGCAGTGTGCTAATTTCAATTCACCTGGACAAATTGTTATCTCAGGTGATGTTAATGGTGTAAGGAAAGCAATGGAGATTTGTAAATCAAAAGGTGCTAAGCTTGTTAAAGAGCTTCAGGTAAGTGGAGCTTTTCACTCGCCATTAATGAATTCTGCAAAAGAAAAATTAAAATTTGTTCTTGATCATACAAATTTCTACAATGCAAAAATTCCCGTTTATCTAAATGTATCAGCTAAACCAGTTCAGAATAATGATGAAATAAAGAACCTTCTTTATGAACAAATAATTTCCCCGGTTCCGTGGGTTGAAATTATAAATAATATGATTAAAGATGGTATTGACGAATTTTATGAAGTTGGTCCTGGGAAAGTTTTACAGGGTTTGGTTAAAAGAATTAATCCTGATGTAAAAACTTTTGGAATAGATAAATTCACAGATGTGGAGAAGTATCTGTAATGAATGATAATTTTGAATTACAATTAAACGGGTTAAAGATAGATCCCAAGATATTTACATTTAAATTTGGCTGTAAATGTACAGGTGAATGCTGTCTCTATGGAGTTTATACCGATTTGAATGAATCAAAAGAAATATTAAAAATTAAAAATAAGCTGATTCCTTTTTTTGATTCGACCCAGGATAAGGATGCATCTAAATGGTTTGAGCCTCCTGAAAAAGATGCTGATTTTGATTCGGGTATTGCTGTTGGTACAGAATTACACAATCATAAATGTACTTTCCTTGATAAAAACGGTTTGTGTACTCTTCAGAAACTTGCTTTACATGAAGGTGTTCATAAATGGAAATACAAACCTCAATTTTGTGTTTTATTTCCGTTGACAGTTTTTGAAGGTTCACTTACGATAGATGATGAACATATTGACAGGTTAAAAACCTGCAACAAAAATCCTTTACCTGAAACTTCAATTTATGAAGCATGCATCGAAGAGCTAAGATATTTCTTTGGTGAAGAAGATTTTAACAAGCTTGAAGAAATCAGGCAGCAATATCTCTCTTCGTTAAAGACTAAAGATGTTGCATGAATTATAACCATATATTTATTTTATATAAATACGATTTGGAAGGTTAGTAAGAATGAGTAATCAAAAAACAAGTAATCATAATAGAAGAGCGATTGTTACAGGTGGAACGAGAGGTATTGGCCGGGCAATAGTTAAAGAATTAGCTTCAAGAAGTTGCTGCGGAGTTTTATTCTCAGATGTTGCTTTTGTTTATAATAGTTGCGATGAATGTGCTGAAGAATTAATGTCCGAGATAGATTACCCGGGGACAAAGATTTATGCTTTCAAAGCAGATGCTACCTCACTTGAGCAGGCTGAAGCTACTGTAAATGAAGCTATTAAAAAACTGGGTGGAGTTGATATACTGGTTAATAATGCTGGGATTACAAGGGATAATCTTCTTTTAAGAATGACCGAAAAAGACTTTGATGATGTAATAAATGCAAATTTGAAAAGCGTTTTTAATTACACTAAAGCTGTAATTAAACCTATGATTGCTCAAAGATATGGAAGGATTGTTAATATTGCTTCTGTTGTTGCCTTAATTGGCAATCCCGGTCAATCTAATTATGTTGCTTCAAAAGCCGGAGTAATTGGTTTTACAAAATCTATGGCAAGAGAACTTGCTTCACGGGGTATAACAGTTAATGCAGTTGCACCCGGATTTATTCAGACTGATATGACGGAAAAATTAACTGATGAGCAAAGGAAAAAATTAGCCCAAAATATTCCTATGGGAAGATTAGGCACTCCACAGGATATAGCCAAAGTAGTAGCATTCCTTTGCAGCAAAGATGCTGACTATATTACCGGTCAGGTAATATCTGTTGATGGCGGAATGGCAATGTAAAATTCTTTATCTTTAAATAACTACAAAAATAAATATAGGAGAAACATATGGACGTTGAAGCCAAAGTAAAAGAAATAATAATGGATAAATTAGGTGTTGAAGAATCTCAAATAACACCTGAAGCTTCTTTTACTAATGATTTGGGTGCAGACTCTCTGGATATAGTTGAACTTGTTATGGGTTTTGAAAGTGCCTTCCAAGTTTCAATTCCCGATGAAGACGCTGAAAAAATTGGAACCGTTGGTGATGCTACAAAATATTTAAAAGAAAAGCTCGGTTCATAATTTAATCAGGTATCGGGAATTTCTTATATGATCTTTCCGGCTTGGGCCTCTCGTTTCAGGAATGAGTACCATGCTTTCGGATAGACCACATTTATTTTTTATCTTTAGGAGTAATTTATGAATAAGCGTAGAGTAGTTGTAACCGGAATGGGGACAATTACTCCAATTGGCAATAACCTGAATGAATTTTGGGATGGAATGCTGAAAGGTAAAAATGGTGTTAATCTTATAACCAAATTCGATACAACAAATTTTGAAACAAAGTTCGCCGCAGAGATCAAAGATTTCCATCCTGAAGATTATCTTGAAAAAAAAATTATCCGCAGATTAGATCCTTTTATACGTTATGCCTTAGTTGCTGCCGGAATGGCTCTTATAGATTCCGGAATTAATCTTGAAAAAGTTGATAAGGAAAATTTTGGAGTTATCTATGGAAGCGGTATTGGCGGAATGGATACATTGCAAAAACAGCATTTTATTTATTTTGAAAATAAAAGTCCCGCCAAGATGAGCCCTTTCTTTGTCCCGATGATGATATCCGACATGGCTGCTGGACAGATTTCAATCAGGTTCGGACTTAAAGGACCAAACTATGCAACAACTTCTGCTTGTGCTACTTCTTCTCATGCGATTGCTGATGCATTTATGCTTATTCAAAGAGGAAGTGCAAATGTTATGATGTGTGGAGGATCAGAAGCTGCGATTACCGAACTATCCATCGGAGGTTTCAATGCAATGAAGGCATTATCAACATGGAATGATCGTTATCTTGAAGCATCAAGGCCATTTGATATTGACAGGAATGGATTTGTTATGGGTGAGGGAGCAGGTACACTAATTCTTGAAGAGCTTGAACATGCTCTTAGAAGAGATGCAAAAATTTATTGTGAAATTGCAGGAGTTGGTTTAACCGGAGATGCTCATCATATGACAGCTCCTTCCCCCGGGGGTGAAGGTGCAGTAAGATCTATGAGAGAAGCTATTCGTGATGCCGGAGTTTCTGTTACAGATATAGATTATATAAATGCACACGGAACTTCTACTCCTTATAACGATGCTACTGAAACTCTTGCTATTAAAACCTGCTTTGGCGAACACGCATATAAACTTGTTATAAGTTCAACCAAGTCTATGACAGGACATTTACTTGGAGCTGCGGGAGGAATTGAAGCAATCACAACCGTAATGTCGTTAATAAATAATATTGTACCGCCCACAATTAATCTGACTAAACCTGATCCTGAGTGCGATCTTAATTACAGTCCTTTAAAACCTACTAAGAAAAACATCAATTGTGCAATAAGCAATACTTTTGGTTTTGGCGGACATAATGCAACTTTACTATTTAAAAAATTAGATACCTGATATTGTTTATGCTTTCCCGCTTCGTTAATAAATTTAAAAATAAAAAATCTGAAAAAGTATTAAAGAAGCTTCTTTCCAATGATAAAATTGAAGAATTGGAATCCCGTATGGGATGTAAAATCAAAAATAAGAATCTCTTCATCCAGGCACTTGTCCACAGATCATATCTTGAAGAAAGTGAGGAGCTTACAATTTCTAATGAACGACTTGAATTTCTTGGAGATGCAATTTTAAGTCTCATTGTTGCTGAATATCTTTATTCTCATTTCCCCGAAAAAGATGAAGGTTTTCTTACCAAAGTCAGAGCTAAAGTTGTGAACAGGACAGCTCTTGCAAATGCGGCAGAAAGTCTGGATTTGAGCAGCTTCATTATCATTGGTAAAAATCTTTCTTTATCATTCAAAAACGGAGCTAGAACTGTTTTATCTGATGCTTTAGAAGCAATTGTCGGAGCCGTTTATCTAGATTCCGGTCTTGATATAACTAAGAAATTTATTAACAGAATATTAATTAAACCTGTTTCAAGGGATGATGATTTTCTTCTTGATGAAAATTTTAAAAGCCAGCTTCTTGAATATGCACAATCTAAGAGAATGGATAATCCAATATATGTAGTAATTGATGAAGAAGGGCCACAACATAATCGGGTTTTTACGGTTAAAGTCTTAATAGGTAGAGATGAATATGGAATTGGTCAGGGGAAAAATAAAAAATCTGCCGAGCAAGATGCTGCCAAAGCTGCAATGATTAAAATAATGGATGAAAGTATATAGCTTTCACTTCGCTCATCTTAATAAATCTTTTCACAATAATTAATTAAATTTGTTTAAGAAAATCTTTTAATTATTGAATTCAGTAAGAAAGAAAAATTTTTATGAAAATTCTTGAACATCCCGATAAATTTGTTAACCGGCATATAGGACCAAATGAAAATGAAATTAATGATATGCTTGCTACGATTGGAATTTCTTCATTAGATAAACTGATTGACGAAACAATCCCAAAAGGAATAAAATTAAACAAAGATTTAAATATTGATGACCCTGTTACCGAATACAGGTTTATTGAGAACCTGAAAAAGATTGCAGGAAAGAATAAAGTTTTTAAATCCTATATAGGTATGGGTTATTATCCTACAAGAGTCCCTTCAGTTATACAAAGAAACATACTTGAAAATCCCGGCTGGTACACGCAATACACACCGTACCAGGCAGAAATTGCCCAGGGCAGACTAGAAGCTTTGATGAATTTCCAAACAATGGTTATTGATTTAACCGGATTACCTATTGCAAATGCTTCTCTTCTTGATGAAGGAACTGCCGCGGCAGAAGCAATGTCAATGTTTCTCCATTTAACAAAGAACAAAAACGCAAGTAAATTTTTCATTTCTGAAAATACTTTCCCTCAAACTGTTGATGTAATGAAAACAAGAGCGGTTCCGCTGGGAATTGAACTTGTAATAGGAGATCATACTAAAGCTGAATTGAATGAAGAATATTTCGGAATGCTTCTTCAATATCCTGATGATAAAGGAGAAGCAAATGATTATTCTGAATTAATAAAATCAGCACAGAAAAAAAATATTCTTGTTGCAGTTGCAGCAGATCTTTTAAGTCTTGCTTTACTAACTCCCCCAGGAGAGTTGGGAGCGGACGTGGTAGTAGGTAATACTCAAAGGTTTGGTGTGCCTATGGGATTTGGCGGACCTCATGCCGCCTTCTTTGCAACCAAAGATGAATTTAAAAGAAATATTCCGGGAAGAATTATTGGCGCTTCTAAAGATGTTCATGGAAATACAGCTTTCAGAATGGCATTACAAACAAGAGAGCAGCATATAAGAAGAGAAAAAGCAACAAGCAATATTTGCACTGCACAGGTTTTACTGGCTGTTATGGCGGGGATGTATGCTGTCTATCATGGTCCTAAAGGTTTAAGAGAAATTGCAGAAAGAACTCATAAGCTTGCAAAACTTATTGAGTATTCAATTAAAGATTTTGCTTTTGAACAAATCAATAAGAATTATTTCGATACTCTGTATATAACTATTAAAGATAAAACCTTTTTAAGCAGGATTAGAGAGATTGCATTAAGGAACGAAATTAACTTCAGATATTTTGGAGATGCTGTTGGAATTTCTGTAAGTGAAGTAACTGATTTCAATGATGCGGTTGAAGTGATTGCTGTTTTTGCCGAAGCAACAGGAAAGAAAATCGATTTAAAGAAAATAGAAAGTACTGCCGGGAGTTTATCAGTTGATTATCCGGATACATTAAAAAGAAATTCATTATACCTTCAGCATAAAGTATTTAATTCTTTCCAGTCTGAAACAGAAATGATGAGATATATAAAAAGAATGGAGAATAAGGATCTTTCCCTTGTTCATTCAATGATACCTCTTGGTTCCTGTACGATGAAGCTTAACGCGGCCACTGAAATGCAGGGAGTAACATTTCATGAATTCGGAAATATTCATCCCTTTGTTCCTTCTAACCAGGTGGAAGGATACAGACAAATATTTAGTGAACTTGAAAAAGATTTATGTGAGATAACGGGTTTTGCTGCTGTTTCTCTTCAACCGAATTCCGGTGCACAGGGTGAGTATACGGGTTTAATGGTAATAAGAGAATACCATAAAAACAGGGGAGATAGTGAAAGAAATGTTGCTATAATTCCAGCTTCTGCGCATGGTACAAATCCAGCAAGTGCGGTGATGGCAGGAATGAGAGTAGTGGTTGTTAATTCCACTCCGCAGGGTAATGTTGATATTGAAGACCTTAAAAAGAAAGTTGAAGCAAATAAAGATAAGCTTGCTGCATTTATGATAACTTATCCATCAACTCATGGCGTTTTTGAAGAAGATATTCTTGAGATGTGTGATATCATTCATAGTAATGGCGGACAGGTTTATATGGATGGCGCGAACATGAATGCGCAGGTCGGATTAACAAGTCCGGCAAAAATTGGTGCCGATGTTTGCCATCTTAATCTTCATAAAACTTTTTGTATTCCTCATGGTGGAGGCGGGCCCGGAATGGGACCTATTGCTGTTGCAGAACACCTTGTTTCTTTTCTTCCAAACCATGCTGTTGTGGATCTAGAACATTTAGAGGGAATAACTGCCGTATCATCAGCACCCTGGGGAAGTTCAAGCATTCTTATTATCTCTTATGCTTATATAAAAATGATGGGTGCCAAAGGATTAACTGATGCTACTAAAGCTGCTATTCTTAATGCTAATTATATAAAAGCAAAATTAGAATCTACTTATAGAGTTTTGTATGCAGGTAAAAAGGGAAGAGTTGCGCACGAATTGATTTTTGATATGCGCCAGTTTAAAAACTCCGGAGGAATTGAAGTTGAAGATATTGCAAAAAGATTAATGGATTACGGATATCATGCACCGACAGTTTCTTTTCCTGTTGCCGGCACTTTAATGGTAGAACCAACTGAAAGCGAATCTAAAGTGGAACTAAACAGATTTTGTGAAGCCCTTTTAGCTATAAGAGAAGAGATAAGAGAAATTGAAACAGGTAAAGAAGATCATGATGATAATCTATTAAAAAATTCTCCGCACACTCTTGCGGTTATAATAAATGATAACTGGAATCATTCTTATTCGCGGGAGAAAGCTGCTTATCCTCTTGAATGGACAAAAGAATATAAATTCTGGCCGGTTGTTGGAAGAATTAATAGTGCACTTGGAGACCGAAATCTTATCTGCAGCTGTAACCAGATTTCAGATTATATTGAAGAACCGGTTGCCGGTTAATCCGTTTTGGGTTACGTTATTTCATTTCTATATTTAATTTAAAAATAAAAACTTAGATAAATGCGATTTTATCTCTTT
>Ga0105107_10002849_pt1 | contig 11447 bp, 9 predicted proteins | sample PPLLaktember2015_6_FD_79335 | JGI IMG/M metagenome (GOLD analysis project Ga0105107, IMG submission 79335) | Freshwater sediment microbial communities from Prairie Pothole Lake near Jamestown, North Dakota, USA - PPLs Lake P8 Core (1) Depth... | ecosystem: Environmental > Aquatic > Freshwater >... | reverse complement strand
GTTCTCCTCGGCGAGGGCAACATCTTTGACGCGCCGGAAGCCGCTGAAATTCAACGGGTGCTGGCGGCGATCCTCGAACCGGCGGCCGAGCGCCGGCTGCGGGCCGCATTGGCGACCGACATGCTGGGCGCCAGGGCCACAGAGCTGGATACCGGCGCCCCCCAAAGCGCCTGGTGGGCAGATCGCCTGGCCGCCTTCTGCGACTACCAGGAGATCTGGCAGCGCAGCGGGTTTTACCGCATGTTCCGGCTGCTGCTGGGCCGTGAACGGGTCAAGGGCCGGCTGCTGGCATATCCGGACGGCGAACGGCGCCTGACAAACCTGCTGCAGTTGGGGGAGATTCTTCACCGCGCGGCGCTCGAGAACGGCCTGCCGCCTGCTGGGGTGGTGAAGTGGCTCTCCGACCAGCGCGACCCCGCCACCCAGCGGCTCGAGGAGCATCAGCTGCGGCTGGAAAGCGATGAGCAGGCGATCAGGATCATCACCATGCACAAGAGCAAGGGGCTTGAATTTCCAGTGGTCTTCTGTCCGTTTACGTGGGAAGGCGCGCTGTCCCGGGACACGGTGCTGCGTTTCCACGACCCCGAGGCCGACGGGCGCTTGACCCTGGATCTCGGCGGCGACCGCTTCGAGGACCACCGGGTGCGGGCCCAGACCGAGCAGCTGGCCGAAAACCTCCGACTGCTCTACGTGGCCGTGACCCGCGCCAAGCACCGCTGTTTTCTCGCCTGGGGGCGGATCAACACGGCCGAGACATCGGCCTTGGCCTACCTGCTCCATGGGGCCCCATCCGCCGCGCCAAATTACCCGGTCGGCGCCCTGCAGGATCTTTTCAAACGCAAAAGCGCCCACTTGCTCTTTGAGGAGGTGAAAACCCGCGCAGCCCTTTCCGGGGGTAGCATCCGGCTCCTGCCGCTGCCCGAAACGCCGGCCGGCAGACGATTCAAACCGGTCGAGAGGCCCTCGGCCGACTTGCAACTCCCGACCTTCAAGGGGCGGGTGGCGCCGAGCTGGCGCATCACCAGCTACACGGCCCTGATCTCCGGAACCCATTATACCCCCGAAGGGCCCGATCACGACGCTCTGCCGGCCGCCCCCGAGGGTGAAAGCCTTCCGGCGGTCGAGGCACCCCCCGGGCAGGCGGATATCGCCGATTTTCCCAGAGGGGCGCGCGCCGGCACCCTTCTGCACGACATTCTGGAGCATCTCGATTTCACCGCAAGCGACCCGGGGGATCACGCCCGGCTGGTTGAAACCCAACTCGCGGCCTACGGGTTTGACGCCGGCTGGCAGCCGACCCTGTTGGCCATGCTGGCGCGCGTGCTCGCCAGCCCGCTTTCGGCCGGGCAGGATGGCCTTCGGCTGGAGCGAATCGGGCCCGATCAGCGGGTAAATGAAATGGGGTTTTATTTTCCGTTGAACCCCTTTCAACCCGCCGATCTTCAGAACATTTTCAGCCAGGAGAGCGCCGCGGCGCTCTTTCCCGAACTTCCCCGGCGGCTCGAGGCCCTGAGCTTTCGTCCGGACAGGGGATTTATGAAAGGCTACATCGATCTCGTTTTTCACCACGCCGGGCGCTATTATCTGGTCGACTGGAAGTCCAACTATCTCGGCCCCGGCATCGCGCCCTACGCCCAGGCGGCCCTGCGATCGGAAATGGTCGCGTCTTTTTACGTTCTTCAGTACCACCTCTACGCCCTCGCCCTGCACCAACTGCTGCGTCTCAGGCTGCCGGATTACCGCTACGATACCCATTTCGGCGGCGTTTATTACCTGTTCCTGCGCGGCATTGACCCGGCCCACGGCCCGGGGTTTGGCATTTTCCAAGACCGCCCCGCAGCGCAGCGGATCGCGGCCCTGGGCCAGCTCCTGATCCCGGGATTTTTGCCGGTTTGAACCCTTTGCGGAGGGCTGTTGACTGAAAGTAAAATATGAGTGAAAAAGATTTAAGACTCCTATATCAATACGGAATCATATCTGAAATCGATTTTCATTTTGCCCGCCTGATGACCCGCCTGGCACAGACTTCGAGTGCGGCAGCCGGATTGGCGGCCGCACTGGTCAGCCGCGCCACCGGCGGGGGGGCGGTCTGCCTCGACCTGCAAACCCAGGGCGGGCGTCCGGTGTCAATGGATGCTGCGGGTGAAACGACGGTGGTGTGCCCGGACCCCGCCGCCTGGCGCCGGATGCTCCTGAGCAGCGGGATTGTCGGCGGTCCGGGGGAATTCCGGCCGCTGGTGCTGGACGCGGACAACCGGCTTTACCTCTTCCGCTACTGGGAGTACGAGCAGAGCCTGGCGGCGGCGGTCGCCGCCAGAGCGTCTGGCGTCATCTGCGACATCGATCCCCTGCGGATGCAGGCAAGCCTCGAACGGCTTTTCCCGAGCCCGCTGGAAACCCCGGTGGACTGGCAGCGGGTCGCGGCCGTGGTGGCTGTCCTGAAGGCGCTGTGCATTATTTCCGGGGGCCCCGGCAGCGGAAAAACCACCACGGTCGCACGTCTGCTGGCCCTGCTGCTGGAGCAGGCGCCCACCCCGACCCTTCGCATCCAGCTGGCCGCTCCCACCGGCAAGGCGGCCGCCCGGATCAGCGCCTCCATTCGCGCCGCCCGCCAGGGGTTAAACTGCGAGACCGCCGTCAAAGCGGCCATTCCGGCGCAGGCCACCACCCTCCACCGGCTGCTGGGCACGATTCCCGGTTCCCCCTATTTTCGCCACAACGCCCAAAACCCGCTGGCAGTCGACGTGGTCGTGGTGGACGAAGCCTCCATGGTGGATCTGGCCCTGATGGCCAAGCTCGTGCAGGCGATGCCGCCGGCTGCGCGCCTGATTCTGGTCGGCGACAAGGATCAGCTGGCGTCGGTGGAGGCCGGCGCGGTCCTCGGCGATATCTGCGGTCGCGAGACCGGTCAGCGCTTTTCGCGCGAATTTTGCGCAACACTTTCAGCCGCAACCGGCGAAAACTTGCAGCAGTGGTGCGACCCGACCCAAAACCGCTCCGGCCTGGTGGACTGCATTGTCGCGCTTCGTCACAATTACCGCTTTTCCGAAAGCAGCGGAATCGGGCGCTTGAGCCGTGCGGTGAACACGGGCGACACGGCGACCGCCGCCACTCTTATCCGCACGCCGCCGGATGCCACCGTCTTCTGGCAGCCGATGCCCGCACCCGGGGAGTTTGAAAAGCGGCTGGCCGACCTCTTTCTCGAGGGCTTCCGGGAATATCTGACCGCCGAAAGCCCCGCAAAAGCCTTGCAAGCCCTCGGCCGCTTTACCGTCCTGACCCCTTTCAACCGGGGCCCGTATGGCGTTGCGACGCTGAACCGACTGGCCGAGTCCAGCCTGGAATACAACGGTTTAATCGACACGAGCAGCCGCTGGTATGCCAAGCGCCCGCTGCTGATCACGCGCAACGATCACGAGATGGGGCTTTTCAACGGTGATCTGGGGCTTATTCTGCCCGCAGAAGGGCACGCGGGCCGACAGGATGCCTGTTTTTCCGGACCGGACGGCGCCGTCCGGCGCTTGCCGCCGCAGCGCCTGCCGCCCCATGAAACGGTCTTTGCCATGACGGTCCACAAAAGCCAGGGATCGGAGTTCGGTTCGGTCCTGGTCATTCTGCCGGAAATCGATTCTCCCCTCCTGACCCGCGAGCTGCTTTACACCGCGGTTACCCGGGCCCGTGAAAAAGTATTGATCTGGGGGCCCGAAGGTGGTTTAACCGCTGCCGTGTCAAAAAAAATTGAACGGGCTTCAGGGCTGCGCGATGCCCTATGGGCCGGGATCCTCAAAAATTAAAACCGTTTGCGAAAGTTCCCAGCGGAGTTCGACCCCCGCAAGCAAGGAGGCTTTTTGGCGATGTACCAATCCGTTAAAACCATTATTAAAGGAACCGGACGCTATGTCCCGCCCCGGGTGGTCACCAACACGGACCTCACCCGCTGGATGGATACCTCAGACGAATGGATCCGGCAGCGAAGCGGCATCGAGCAACGCCACTGGATCCCGGAGGAGGGCGGGGTCGGGGCCTCCGACCTGGGTCTGGAAGCCGCCAAGATTGCCCTTGGGCGGGCCGGCTGGCGCCCCGCGGATATCGATCTGATCATATTTGGAACCCTCAGCCCGGATATTTTCTTCCCCGGCCCCGGATGCCTGCTGCAGCATAAACTGGGGCTCTCCGAGACCCCGGCGCTGGATATCCGCCAGCAGTGTTCCGCCTTTCTTTACGGGCTCGCCATGGCCGATGCCTTTATCCGCAGCGGTCTTTACCAGCGGATTCTTTTCGTCGGCGGCGAGGTTCACAGCACCTGTCTGGACATTTCCACGCGGGGCCGCGACATCGCCGTTCTTTTTGGCGATGCGGCCGGTGCGGTCTGCTTGGAGGCCGTTGCAACCGAAGCGCCCGCAGGGGTACTGGCCTCAGCCCTGCACGCCCAAGGGGAATTTGCCGATATCCTGATGATGGAAGCGCCCACTTTTCGCGAAAAACCGGGCATCTCTGAGGAGATGATCCGCGAGGGTCGCCATTATCCCAAAATGGAGGGTCGATCCGTATTCAAGCATGCGGTTCGGCGACTTCCCGAGGTGGCCCATGAAGTGCTGGACAAGGCCGGCCTGGCGGTTGAGGATATCGATATGGTCATTCCGCACCAGGCCAACCTGCGCATCAACCAGGCCTTCATGAAAGCCTTGGGGCTCCCGGAGGAAAAACTGTTCAGCAACATCAACCGTTACGGCAATACCACCGCCGCCAGTATTCCGATGGCGTGCGATGACGCCCTCGAACAAAAAAAGATCGGGCCGGGCAGCACCGTTCTTTTCATCGGACTGGGGGCGGGCTTGACCTGGGGTGCCGTGGTATACCGATTTCCAGGCTGAGCATGCGGGCGGACCCTTTTCGAAGTTCAGGCAAGAAAAACGGGATGCCGTCATCGGGCCGGCACCCCGTTTTTTGGTTTCGCTGCAACCGCGCGCGAAGCTTGAGGCGTGAAGCTCACGCAGCGCGCCTTCACTGTCGCGGCAAAGGGGCTGTCAAGGCCGGGAGCGAACCGGCGGCGAAGTCCAGCGCCATGCGGGCGGCCAGACGCTCGGCAAGCTCCTGCCCGGTGGCCGCCGCTGACGGCAGCGCCTCGAGCGGCAGCAGGCTGTTGCCGCCGTATTTTTCCGCGCTGGAAACTACGGCGGTCTTTTCAAACGACATCTCGGTGTGCCTCAGGTGGTCCAGCCTGAAATCAGCCGTGAGACTCGCCTGTCGCACGATAAAAGGAACCCGCTGCAGCCGCGTGCGCATGATCTCGACGGCAACCCAGTTGCCGTCGACGTCGCGGATTTGTCTGAACTGTCCAGTGCCCTCCCGCACTTCCACCCGGTCGGCACCGGTGCTGTCGTTCAGGGTGGCGGTTGTCCGGGCGCTCACGACCGCATCGGCAACCTGCCGCCAGGTTTGCCGCTGGACACGCCTGCCGTCGGAGTCCCCCAGGGTCTTGGCGGTCAGCGAATGCGGACCCTCCAGGTAAACGGCTTCCAGGCTGCTGTGCAGCGCCAAGCGCTCGAAAAGCGCGCGCTGCAGTTTTTCGCCATGCGCGCCCGCAAAAGGGGCCAGGACCAGGCGCTCAACCCCGCGGAAATCGTCCCGATCCAGAGTTTGGCGGGCGCCCGGCGTCGCTGCACAGCCCCAGAGAACACCCGCGGCCAGACAGAGCAGCCACAGCGGCGCCTGTCGGCGAGCGGGTTCCCGCCTCCCGGAGAGATAATGACGTCGGATGGGGATCAATTGAACGCGGGCATCAGGACCGCCGGTTTCTTCGACCGCCCTGCGCACTGGGTCACCTCGAAATCCCAGATCAGCGGAACGTGGTCGGAAAACTTGACCTGGGGCACCTGAAAATCACGGGTATGGATTTCGGGGCTGTAGAGGATAAAATCCAGCTGCCGCCGCGGGCATCGACTCGGATGCGACGGCATGCCGCTGTCATTGGCGTTTTTCAGTCCGGTTGCGGCGATAAATTCCAACAGCTCGCGCTCGCCGCGCAGCGGGTTGAAGTCGCCGGCTACAACATAGGGCTTCGGCTCATTTTGAATGACCGAATACAGATCGCGCAGCTGCTGCTGGCGGTGGCGGAATTTCAACGAGAGATGCACCAGAAAAAGTTTGATCTCATTCAACTCAAGTTCGATCACCAGCCGCTTGATGCCCTCGTTGAAGTAATGGTAGCGAATGGACTGGATTTCCTGATTGGTCAGAAAGGCGTTGCCTTGCTTGTTGAGAACCGGAATTTTCTGAATCAGGGAGTTCCGGGCATATTTTGACTGGTAGATATAGTAGTGCTGCATTTCACGGGCAATCGTGGCGGCCTGGTTGGATTTTCCAGATCGAAAAGACCCGCTGTCGACTTCGATCAGACCGGCGATGTCCGGCGCGGCTTCCCTGATAAAAGCGGCGATCTGTTCCAGGTTGCGGCCGGTTTTTTTGAGATAGCCGGCGTAGGGCACCGGAAGGTGAATCCTGCGGCCGATCCCGGCTCCGTAACGGATGTTGTAAAGCAGCAGTCTCATCTTGCGATGGGCGTCCTTTCGTTGGCGGTTCCGTTAAAAATTAAATCCGAAAAAGTAACGTAAGTTATAATAGAACCGATGGTGGGTAAGTCAATGCTGCCGTTCAGCGCAACTGGAAACGCGGTGTTTCGATGTGGGTGCCACGGCAGCGCGGACATTTGCCAGGGCGAGTGAAGTGTTTGCGGTCGCGAAAAACAAAGCCGCAGTCGAGACAGGCAAAGGGCAAGGTGGTGAGTTTTTTGCGGCGCGCCCCTGCAGTGCGTTCGATGTGGACCAAATGGTCGCAGACCTCCTTTTCGCGAATGCCCAGCACCCGGGAAAGCTCCCGGGCGCACAAGGGCTCACCGGACAGGAGATCGATGAGTGTTTGACGAATGGTTTGCATCGCTCAAAACACTTATAGTATAGTACAAAAATTGGTTCAACTCCAACTGTTCGAGGCCTTGCATGGCATCATCGGCTCGGGATCCCATCGGGATCCTGCTGAACAAGGGGGTCCGCATCCCCAACCCGGCCAGTGTCGAAATCGGTCCGGAGGTCGACCTCGCGCGTATTGCCGCAGAAGGTGTGGTGCTTCACACCGGCACCAAGATTTTTGGCCGCCGCACCCTGATCCTGCAAGGGGCCCGAATCGGCTACGAAAGCCCCGTCACCCTTGAAAACTGTCATGTCGGCCCCTCGGTTGACCTCAGGGGCGGTTTTTTCCGAGGAGCTGTTTTTCTGGAAAAGGCCGCCATGGGCCTGGGGGCGCACGTCCGTGAGGGCACGATTCTGGAAGAGGGCGCCAGCGGCGCCCACACGGTGGGGCTCAAACAGACCATCCTGTTTCCGTTCGTGACCCTTGGCAGCCTCATCAATTTCTGCGACTGTTTGATGTCGGGCGGCACGAGCCCCAAGGACCACAGCGAAGTGGGGAGTTCCTACATCCACTTCAACTATACCCCCAACCAGGATAAGGCAACCCCGTCACTTCTGGGGGACGTTCCCTCGGGGGTGATGCTCAACCAGCGGCCGATTTTTCTGGGAGGGCAGGGCGGTCTGGTGGGCCCCTGCCGATTGGCCTTTGGCACGATTGTCGCGGCCGGATGTGTCTACCGCAAGGATGTGCTTCAGCCCGGGCTGCTGGTATTCGAGGGGGGAATAAAAGGTGGCGGCATCCCTTTTACCCCTGGACTTTACCGCGGGGTTCGCAGGATTGTCGCCAAAAACCTCACCTACCTGGCCAACCTGGCCGCTTTGAAGCAGTGGTATGTCCATGTCCGCGCCCAGTTTGTCTCACCGGATTTTCCGGAGGCGCTTCTGGAGGGCCTGCTTACGGCGGTCGAGGCCGCCATCGACGAGCGGCTGCGCCAGTTCGAAGGTTTCTGTGCCAATTTGCCCGAATCGGCCCGCCGCTACCGTGAAACCGCCCGGGAGGGCGCCGCGGCTGCAGTGCTGAAAGAAAAAGCGGAGTTGATCGCCGGCTGGTCAGAGATGAAGGCCATCATGAGGCAGCAGGCGGACGATGCCGGCCCGGACAATCTGCGGGAAGCCTTTGTCGAGCAAATCCAGGGATCGCTTCGCAGTGCCGGCAAAAACTATCTGACGGCCATCCAGGGGCTTGAACCTGCCGCTGCGGCGGCCGGCACCTGCTGGCTGCAAGCCGTTGTCGACCGTTTCAGCGCAGCTGCCCTGAAACCGTTGCCCTCGCTGGCAACCGGCGATTGAAGGCCAGATGCGGGCTTGCCGTTTGCATAAACCGCCCGAGCACGGCGCGCATCAACACAGGATTCTTTGAATGGGCATTTTATTCGGCACCGACGGCATCCGCGGGGTGGCCAACAGCTACCCGATGACCGCAGAAATGGCGCTAACCGTGGGGCGGGCGCTTGCGACCCTGTTTGCGCGCCCGGACGGCGCCCCGTTTATAATCGGCCGGGACACACGCATCTCCGGAGACATGCTGACCCACGCGCTGGCGGCTGGGATCTGTTCAATGGGAGGCAACGTCGCCCTGGTGGGAGTGCTGCCCACACCGGGGGTGGCCCACCTCACAAGCGCCGCAAAGGCGGCCGCCGGAATCGTCATTTCGGCCTCCCACAACCCTTTTCAGGACAACGGTATCAAAATCTTCACATCGGACGGGTACAAACTTTCGGATCAAACCGAGGCCGAGATCGAGGCCCTGGTGCTGGAAACCGACCTGGCTGCAAGGGCCGAAAAAGTGGAGGCACCTGGCCGGGTTCGCGTATTGCCCGACGCCGGATTGCGTTATGTCAACTTTTTGATTGCGACCGCGCCCTCCGGCAATTTTCTGTCGGGCTGCCGAATCGTTCTGGACTGCGCCAATGGTGCAACCTCTGACGTCGCACCGCGGCTTTTTATCGCTCTGGGCGCCACGGTTACCGCGCTTTTTAATGAACCTGACGGCCGCAACATCAATGCCGGCTGCGGCTCCCAGGATCCGCAAACCCTGGCGCGCCAGGTGGTGGCGCAAACTGCCGATATCGGACTGGCCTTTGACGGTGACGGCGACCGTCTGGTCGCGGTCGATGAAAAAGGCGCGCCCCTCACCGGAGATCAGGTACTGGCCGTCTGCGCCAAGGGACTGCAGGCCGCGGGGCGTTTGAAGGGCCGTGGGGTGGTGTCGACGGTCATGAGCAACATGGGCCTCAAACAGGCGCTGGCGGAACTGGGGATCGCGCATCAGAGCGCCGCCGTGGGCGACCGCTATGTCCTGGAGAAGATGCTGGAATGCGGGGCGCTGATGGGAGGAGAAGACTCCGGTCACATGATTTTTCTTGAAAGTCACACCACCGGCGATGGCCTCTTGGCGGCACTGAAACTGTTGGCAACCGTCCAAGCCGAAGCAAAACCCCTGTCGCAACTGCGCCGCGTCATGACTGTCTTTCCCCAGGTGACGATCAATGTGGCTGTCAACCACAAGCCCCCGATCGAAACCGAGCTGGCCATTTCCGATGCGATCCACGCGGCTGAACGCGTGTTGAACGGCAGGGGCAGGGTCCTGGTGCGTTATTCGGGCACCCAGGCGCTCTGCCGGGTGATGGTGGAGGCGCCCACCCGGGAGGAAACCGAACGCCACTGCCGACATATCGCCGATGTGGTTCGCAGCCGGCTGGGCGCCTGTTGACCGCCTCCTTTTAAAAAAAAACACCCTCCGGAGGATACTCGCGGAGGGTGTTGGGGAGATGATCGAAAAAAGTGGCGAGCGCCTTTACTGTCGGGCTAGTCTCGGCTGCCGCCAAAAATGTGCAACAGCATGATGAAGAGGTTGATAAAGTCCAGGTAAAGGGAAAGGGCGCCCATGATGGCCCCTTTGCGGATTACGCCGGCGTCGAGTCCGGCGGGCTGAGAAAGCGCCATGTTCTTGAGTTTTTGGGTGTCATAAGCGGTCAGTCCGACAAATACCAGCACACCGATGTAGCTGATGATGGCTTGCAGGCCGTAGCTCTTGAAAAACATATTGGCCAGACTGGCAATGATGATGCCGATCAACCCCATCACCATGAAATTGCCCATCGAGGTCAAATCCCGGCGGGTGAACCAGCCGTAGACGCTGCAGGCCAGAAAAGTGGCCGCGCAGATGAAGAAAACCGACACGATGGAGGTTTTGGCGTAGACCAGAAAGATCGAGGAGAGGGTCACACCGTTTAAGGCCGAGTAAATCACAAAAACCGCCGTCGCGGTGGACGCCTCCATCTTGTGAACCCGTGAGGCCAAGGTGAACACCAGCCCCAGTTGGGCGATGACCAGCACGATCAGCACCATCGGGTTGCCAAAGACCACCCGCAGGATAGCTTCGCTGGTGGAAACGTAGTAAGCCACAAACCCGGTCAGGGCGAGGCCGGCCGCCATCCAGTTGTAAACGCTGCGGACAAACGCGTTGACCTGGACTTGGGTCTGGGTGCGATCAAGTGGGAGCGACTGCATTTTTACCTCCTTATTTTATTGGTATAGTGGCTAAAATTAAAATAAATATAACACAATACCGGGGGTTTGCAAGCGCAATCGGGACCATTCGATTCGATAACGCTCCAAAAATCCGGCTGCAAAACGAGGCATGAAACCCGAAGAACTATATCAGCACTTGAAGGATCTCGCCGAAAAGCTCGGCATCAGTGTCCGGGAGCAAAACCTTCGGCATTCGGGCCTGCGGGTGCGCAGCGGCTTTTGCAAGGTCAAAGGCCGCCCGGTGTACATCATGAGCAAGCACCTGAACGTTCAGCGCAAAAATGAAAAGCTGGCGGGGTGCCTGAACCGATTTCCCCATGAGGGGCTCTACCTGATGCCCGCAGTTCGGGAGTTTCTTCAGCGCCATGGCCGAGCGGCCCCGGTCCAAAAACAGATGGGGTAAGCGGGAAACCGCCGGTCTGATTGATTTCAGAATAAAGTTTACATAATATATATTATCAGATGTTTTATTTTTACAGCGTTTTCAAGGTCAAACCACAGATCGTTTGGCGCACCGGTTTTTGCACCGCAGTGCCCGAACAGACCACTTTGCGCCGTCAGTCGGTGCAACCGGTACAAAAGGATTGAATGCCCCCTTAAACTGTGCTAGAAATTTCAATATTTCGGTCATCCGCACGCCGCCGGATCCTAATCACAGGTCATTTTTCCACCCGCAGTCGATCAGCCGTCTGATCGACCGGAAACACCCCAGGTCACCGTGAAGGACGTTCAAGCCGAAACTGCCAGCCAGATCTATACGGTTTCCCGACTTACCGCCGAGATTACAACCCTTCTGGAAGATCGTTATCCCTTCATCTGGGTTTCCGGCGAAGTCACCAATTTTGTGCGGGCAGGTTCAGGACATTTTTATTTTGCGCTCAAGGATGACAAGGCGCAGATCAAGGCGGTCATGTTTCGGGGCCAGACCCGCGGTGTCAAATTTCT
>Ga0105107_10002848_pt1 | contig 11447 bp, 9 predicted proteins | sample PPLLaktember2015_6_FD_79335 | JGI IMG/M metagenome (GOLD analysis project Ga0105107, IMG submission 79335) | Freshwater sediment microbial communities from Prairie Pothole Lake near Jamestown, North Dakota, USA - PPLs Lake P8 Core (1) Depth... | ecosystem: Environmental > Aquatic > Freshwater >... | reverse complement strand
CTCGAGACCTCGAGCCTGGTGCTGTTCCTCGCGGTCGCCTCCAACATCTACGGCGCGGTCTTCACGCGGCTGGGGACGAGCACCATGCTCGCCGACGCGATGCTCACGCTGCCGCTGCCGCCTTCGATGATGCTGATCGCGCTGCTGGTGGTCATCTTCCTCCTCGGCTGGCCGCTCGAGTGGCCGGCGATCATCTTCATCTTCCTGCCGATCTTCCTGCCGGTCGTCGAGGCGCTGAAGCTCGACCTGGTCTGGTTCTGCACCCTGGTCGCCGTCTGCCTGCAGACGGCGTTCCTCTCGCCGCCGGTGGCCATGGCGGCCTACTACCTGAAGGCGGTGGCGCCCAAGTGGGAGCTCTCGCAGATCTACCGCGGCATGTTCGACTTCATGCTGCTGCAGATGCTCGGCCTCGCCATCGTGTTCGTCTTTCCCGAGACCGCCCTGTGGCTGCCCGAGAAGTTGTTTGGGAAATAGACAAGCTTGACGCCGCCCGGACCCCGGCGTAGCGTGGCCGGGCGCTTTTCTTCTTAGAGGAGGAGACCCATGCGCAACACCCGTCAGTTGCTTTCCGCTGTCGCGGCGGCCTTGCTCGTCGCGGCGGTTCCGCAGGCGCAGGCGCAGTCCAAGTTCAATCTCAAGGGCCAGTCGACCCACCCCGCATCGTCCAACCTGCATCTCGTCTTCGTGAAGTGGGCCGAGGAGATCGAGAAGATGTCCGCGGGGCGCGTGAAGATCGATCCGCTGCCGGCGGGCGCCGTGGTCCCGGCGTTCGAGACTTTCGACGCGGCCTCGCGCGGCGTGATCGACGTGGGCGCGGGCACGCTCGGCTACATCCTGGGCAAGAGCCTCGCCGGCATCCCGCTCTCCCACGGCCCCGTGTTCGGCATGGACGGCGTCGACTACTACGGCTGGTACCTGGACGGCGGCGGGATGAAGCTGCTCGAGGAGTACTACACCAGCATCGTCAAGCTGAACCTGGTCGGCTTCCCGGTGCCCACCGACTACCCGCAGGGCCTGGGCTGGTTCAAGAAGCCGATCCGCTCGCTCGCGGACCTCAAGGGCATGAAGTACCGCATCTTCGGCATCGGCGCGGAGACCTACGGCCGCCTCGGCGTCTCGGTGGTGACCCTGCCCGGCGGCGAGATCGTGCCCGCGCTCGAGCGCGGCGTGATCGAGGGCGCCGAGTGGATCAACTGCGCCGAGGACAAGAAGATCGGCCTGAACAACGTCGCCAAGCACTACTACACGCCCGGCATGCACGAGCCCGTCACTGGCGGGCAGCTCTTCGTCAACTCCAACGTCTGGAAGCGCCTGCCGGCGGACGTGCGCGAGATCATCCGCGTGGCGAGCATCTCCGCGGTCACGCAGCGCAACATGATCCTCGCGCGCGAGACGGCGGAGGCCTGCCAGGAGCTCATCAAGGGCGGGACGCAGATGCACCGCACGCCCGACGACATCCTGAAGAACTTCCTCGACGAGTGGGAGAAGATCCAGGCCGAGTACGCGAAGAAGGATCCCTTCTACAAGAAGGTCATCGACAGCCAGAAGAAATACGCCGAGCTGATCGTGCCCTTCCGCATGTCCTGGTACCCGCCCTACGACTTCGCGGGCAAGTACTACTGGAAGGACAAGATCTACCTGAAGACCGAGCAGTAATTCTTCTGGTTTGAGCTGGAAAACGGGCGCCTGAGGGCGCCCGTTTTCTTTTCTGGAAATCAGGGTCAGAGCCCAATTTCCTCTAGCACTCTGGTCGATCGAAGCCTTCCGGGAAATTGGGCTCTGACCCCGATTTCCTACCCCAGCGTCGGCATGTTGAGGCCCGGCGCCGGCGTGTCCTGGTGCGGCCAGCGCGTGGTCACGACCTTGGTGCGGGTGTAGAACTTGACGCTCTCGACCCCGTGCACGTGCAGGTCGCCGAAGAGCGAGCTCTTCCAGCCGCCGAACGAGTAGAACGCCACCGGCACCGGGATCGGCACGTTCACGCCGACCATGCCCACCTGCACCTCGTTCTGGAAGCGCCGCGCCGCGCCGCCGGATTCGGTGAAGATCGCCGTGCCGTTCGCGTAGGGATTATTGTTCACGATCCCTATCGCCTCTTCGAGTGAAGAAGCTCTGAGCACGACCAGCACCGGCCCGAAGATCTCGTTCCTGTAGACCTCCATCGAGGGGGTCACGTGGTCGAAAAGCGAGGTGCCGAGGTAGAAACCCTCCTTCGGCGTCTTCTGCTCGCGGGCATCGACGACGAGCCTCGCGCCCTCCTGCACGCCCTTGTCGATGAAGCTCTTCACTTTCCCGAGATGCTGCTCGGTGACGAGCGGGCCCATGTCGACGCCCAGCTTGATGGCCTTCGCCTTCTTCTCTAGGAGCTTCACCAATGGATCGCCGGCGGCGCCGACGGCAACCACCGCGCTCACCGCCATGCAGCGCTCGCCCGCGGAGCCGTAGGCCGCGCCGATCAGCGCGTCGGCGGCGAACTCGAGGTCGGCGTCGGGCAGCACCACCGCGTGGTTCTTCGCGCCGCCGAGCGCCTGCACGCGCTTGCCGGCCTTCGCCGCGGTCTCATAGATGTACTTCGCGATCGGGGTCGAGCCGACGAACGATATGGCCTTGATTCCCTCATGAAGAAGCAATGCCTCCACTGCGACCTTGTCTCCGTGCACCACGTTGAAGACGCCGTCGGGCAGCCCCGCCTCCTTGAAGAGCTCCGCCATGCGGATCGCGGCGGAAGGCACTTTCTCCGAGGGCTTGAGGATGAAGGTGTTGCCGCAGGCGATCGACATCGGAAACATCCACAGCGGCACCATCACCGGGAAGTTGAACGGCGTGATGCCGGCGCACACGCCGACCGGCTGGCGGATGGTGTGCGTGTCGACCTGCGTGCCGACGTTTTCCGAGAACTCGCCCTTCAGGAGGTGGGGAATGCCGCAGGCGAACTCCACCACCTCGATGCCGCGCTGCACCGAGCCCATGGCGTCGTCGAGGATCTTTCCATGCTCGTCGGAGACGATCTGCGCCAGGGCCTTCTGGTTCTTCTTCAGGAGCGCGAGAAACTCCTGCATGACCCGCGCCCGGCGCAGCGGCGGCGTGTCGCGCCAGGCGGGGAACGCGGCGGCGGCTACCTTCACCGCACTGTCAATGAAAGCGCTGTCCGAGAAGCAAACCCTTTTCGTGACCTGTCCGGTGGCGGGGTTGAAGACGTCCCCGGCGCGGCCGGCGGTGGCGAGGGGCTTGCCGTTGATCCAGGCGGGGACGGTTGCGAGGCGCAGATCGGCGGGCTGGTTCATGGCGGGAAATTCTAACGCCGCCGCCCTTGACAGCGCCGACGCGGCAGGGCTACGATTTGAACGACTGTTTAAACCACTCGTACAACCGTGAACGACGACCTCGGCCTGACCAAGGCGAAGATCCTCGAGGCGGCCTTCCAGCGCCTGGCGCGGGAGGGCTACGCGGCGCTGAGCGTGCGCGAGATCGCCAAGGACGCGGGCATCAACCACGCCCTCATCAACTATCACTTCCGCAGCAAGGACCAGCTCGTCATCGCGGTGCTGGACGAGGCGAACCGGCGGCTGCTCGAGCGCCAGAAGCGCATGTACGCCGAGTCGGGCAACTTCGCGCAGAAGTGGGCCGAGGCGCGGCGCTTCTATAAGAGCGACCTCGCCTCGGGCTTCGTGCGCATGCAGGCGGAGCTGTGGGCGGCGTGCCTCTCCAACCCCGGCCTGCGCGAAAAGTTCCTGCCGCGGCTCGTGGCATGGCGCAAGGTGGTGCTCGGCGCGGTGCGCGACGCCGTGGCGACGCTCGAGAAGAACGGCGTCACCCTGCCGCCGCCCTTCAGCGCCGACGTGATCGCCACCTGGATCTCCGAGTTCTGGCTCGGCATGGAGTTCGTCGACCTGATCGGCGGGCGAAGCGAGCACCGGGAGCACCGCGCCGCGCTCGACGCCATGGAGCAGCTGCTGCAATGGCTCGATGAACGGGTGGCGCAAACGGCATGAAACGCGAACCCGAGACCTTCCGCAAGATCGTCGGCGAGCTGCCCGAGCCCGGTCGCGTACCCGAGGCGGAGCGGCTTCCCTTCGAGACGGTGCGCCCCGCGCGCGAGGGCTTCGTCGAGCGCAGCGGCGTGAGATCCTGGTACGCGGTATGGGGCGAGGCCGGGCCGTGGATCGCCTTCGCGCCGATCTTCCAGATCGCGCATAGCCAGATGCTGAAGACGGCCGTGCCCTACCTCTCGCGGCACTTCCGCGTGGTGACCATGGACGGCCGCGGCAACGGCCGCTCGGACCGCCCGCGCGGCCAGGCGCACTACGCCTTCGACGAGTACTACGAGGACTTCCTCGCCGTTCTCGACGCCGCGGGCGCGGAGCGCCTCGCCGTGGTCGGCATCTCCGCCACCGCCATGACCGCGATCCGCCTCGCCGCCGAGCATCCCGAGCGCGTCAGCCACCTCGTCACGGTCGGCGGCTACGCCGAAGCGCGCGTCGACAACCCGAAGATCGCCGAGCGCGTGCGCGCCGAGAGCGAGCGCATGCGCAGCGACTGGCCTAGCTACCTCGAGTGGTTCTTCTCGATCGTCTTCACCGAGCCGCATTCCACCAAGCCCTTCGAGGACGGCGTGCGCTACGGCTGGGCCGCGAGCGGCGAGCTGGTCGACTGGGCGAGGAACGGCTGGCTCTCGAGCGACGTCACCGCGCTCGCGCGCAAGGTGAAATGCCCGACGCTCGTCATCCACGGCGACGGCGACAAGCGCGTGTTCCACGAGAAGGGCAAGCAGATCGCCGAGCTCGTGCCCGGCGCCCGCCTCCTCACCGTCGGCGGCGGCGGCCACCTGCCCTCGGCGCGCGACCCGGTGCTCTTCAACCGCGCGCTGCGCGATTTCGTCGCCGGCGCCCCGCGCGCCGGCACGTGGACGCGCGCCATGAGCCGCAGGCGCAAGGCGTTGTTCATCTCCAGCCCCATCGGCCTGGGCCACGTGCAGCGCGACCTCGCCATCGCGCGCGAGCTCCGCAAGCTGCAGCCCGACCTCGACATCGACTGGTTCACCGTCGACCCGGCGGCGCGCTACCTCGCGCAGGAAGGCGAGCGGGTGCACCCGATCACGGCGCGTCTCGCCAACGAGAGCCGGCACTTCGAGCACGTCGCCGGCGAGCACGACCTGCACGCCTTCTTCGCGCTGCGCACCATGGACGAGGTGATGGTCAACAACTTCATGACCTTCGCCGACCTGATGGAGGAGCAGCACTACGACCTCGTCATCGGCGACGAGGCCTGGGACGTGGACTACTACTATCACGAGAACCCGGACCTGAAGCGCCAGCCCTTCGTCTTCCTCACCGACTTCGTCGGCTGCGTGCCCGTGTGCGGCGACGAGCGCGAGGCGCATCTCTGCGCCGACCGCAACGCCGACGACATCGAGCACGTGGCGCGCTTTCCTTACGTGCGCGACGCGGCGATCTTCGTCGGCAACCCCGAGGACGTCACCGAGGAGCCATTCGGTCCCGGTTTGCCGCGCATCCGCGAGTGGACCGACCGCAATTTCTCCTACAGCGGGTATGCGCTGCCCTTCGACCCGAAGGCGTTCTCCGACACGGAGAACCTGAGGAGCAGGCTCGGGTATGGCCCGAAGGAAAAGATCGCCATCGCTTCGATCGGCGGCACCGCCGTCGGCGGCCATCTCCTGCAGCGCATCGCGCTCGCCTTTCCGCGCATGAAGCGCGAGGTGCCCGAGCTGCGCCTCGTGCTGGTCGCGGGGCCGCGTCTGCCTGCTGATGCGTTTCCAAAGATGCCTGGCTTGGAAGTGAAGGCTTACGTGCACAACCTCTTCGAGCACCTCGCCTGCTGCGACCTCGCGCTGGTGCAGGGCGGGCTTTCCACGTGCATGGAGCTCGTGGCGACGCGCCGGCCGTTCCTGAGCTTCCCGCTGCAGCGCCACTTCGAGCAGCGCGTACACGTGCGCAAGCGCCTCGCCAACTACGGCGCCGACTGCGCCGTCGAGTACCGCGACCTCACGCCCGAGGCGCTCGCAGAGCGCGCGCTCGCGGCGATGCACGCGCCGGCGCGCTACAAGCCGGTGGAGACCGACGGCGCCGCGCGCGCCGCAAGGCGCATCGCGCAGGTGCTCGACAACCGCTGGTGGGTCAACCGTTGAAAAAGGAGGCTCAATGAGCGCAATCCTGGCAGGGCTGTACGGCGTCGCGGTCTACGTGTTCTTCCTCGCCACGTTTCTCTACGCGATCGGCTTCGTCGGCAACGTCTTCGTGCCGAAGTCGATCGATTCGGGCGCGCCGGCGCCGCTCGCCGAGGCGATCGTCGTGAACCTGCTGCTGCTCGGGCTCTTCGCCGTGCAGCACAGCGTCATGGCGCGGCGCGGCTTCAAGCGCTGGTGGACGCGCTTCGTCCCCTGGCGCGTCGAGCGCAGCAGCTTCGTGCTCGCGGCGACCGCTGCGCTCGCACTGCTTCTCTGGCAATGGCGGCCGATCGCGGAACCCGTCGTCTGGCAAGTCGACGGGGCCGCTGCCACCATTCTCATGATTGTCTTCTGGCTCGGCTGGGGCGTGCTGCTCCTGAGCACCTTCCTCATCGACCATTTCTCGCTCTTCGGCCTGCGCCAGAGCATCACGGGAAAGCCGGAGGCGCCGGACTTCCGCACGCCGCTCTTCTACCGCTACGTGCGCCACCCGATCTACCTGGGGTTCCTGCTCGCGTTCTGGGCGGCGCCGGTGATGACGGCGGGGCACCTGCTCTTCGCGATCGCAACGAGCGGCTACATCCTCATCGGCATCTGGTTCGAGGAGCGCGACCTCGTGGCGCAGTTCGGCGAGCGCTACCGCGCCTACCGCCAGCATGCGGGCATGCTGCTGCCGAAGCTCAGGCCCGGTCGGGGTGCTTCGCGCGTGAAAGGTTCTCCATGAACGTCGCGTTCGGGCAGAAGTCCCCCGGCGCGTCGCTCCGCGTCTCGAGCCAGTGCTGGCACTCTTCCTGGCTCGAGCACATCACGCACCGGCGGCCGGCAACGCCGAGCTGACGCTCGTGGCCGGTGGCGTCTTCCGCGGCCAAGCCGCGCCGGCGCATCGCCTCCCAGAGCCGCAGCCGGCCGTCGTCAGACATGACCCGGCGCCACGCCAGCGCCGCACCGGCGCCAAGCAGGATGGTGATGAGGACTACGAAGCCTGCCGTAAGTAGCGTCATCGCGGTATCCATGGGGCCACCATACGCCCCGGGCAAGCCGGCGGCTTGATCCACGTCAAGCCCCGGCGCTCCTATACTGCGCCCGATGCCGATCGTCCCCTCACGCCTCGCGTTCCACGACGGCGTCCCGTACTCGGAGGCCTTCGACGACGTCTACCACAACGTCCAGGGCGGCGGCGTGGCGAAGAAGCGCCACGTGTTCCTTGGCGGCAACGGGCTGCCGGAGCGCTGGGCGGGCAGGCGGCGCTTCGTCATCCTGGAGACGGGCTTCGGCCTGGGGCTCAACTTCCTCGTCGTGCTGCACGCCTGGCGGCGCGACCCGCGGCGCTGCGAGCGGCTGCACTTCGTGTCGTTCGAGAAGTATCCCTTCACGCTCCAGGACCTGCGCCTCGCGCACGAGGGCTATCCGGAGCTCGCCGCCGAGGCGGCCGCGCTGCACGCTGCCTGGCCGCCGCTCGTGCCGGGCGCGCACCGTCTCGAGCTGGAAGGCGGGAAGGTGGTCCTGACGGTTTTCTTCTCCGACGTGGGGATCCTCAAGGACATCCGCGCGAGCGCCGACGCGGTGTTTCTCGACGGGTTCTCGCCGGCGAAGAACGCCGACATGTGGTCGCCGCAGGCGATGCGCGCGATCTCGCGGCTATGCGCGCCCGATGCCACCGCGGCGACCTGGAGCGTCGCGGCGGATGTGCGCAAGGCCCTGCAGGACACCGGCTTCGAGGTCGAGAAGCGCCCGGGCTTCGGCAACAAGCGGGAAATGCTGGTAGCAAGGAACCGCCGGGGGAAGTCTTCTTCTTCCGAAACCACGGAAAGACACGCAGCGGTCGTGGGCGCAGGCTTGGCCGGCGCGGCGCTGTGCGAGCGCCTGTGCGCGCGCGGCTGGGAGGTCGACCTCTACGAGCGCCACGCCGCCCCGGCGCAGGAAGCCTCCGGCAACCTCGCCGGCATCTTCCATCCGCTCGCCACGCCCGACGACAGCATCATCGCGCGATTGACGAGGGCGGGTTATCTGTACGCTCTTCAGAAGTGGGGTTCTCTTGAAAATCTGCGTTGGGATCCCTGCGGGGTATTGCAGCTTGCGCGCACGGAGAAGGAGGTCGCTTCGCAGCGGCGCGCGGTCGCGGGGCTGCCCGCGGAGTACGCGCAGGATGCGACGCGCGAGGAAGCCTCGGCGCACGCCGGCGTGCCGCTGCCCGCCGGCGGCTTGTGGTTTCCCGGCGCGGGCTGGATCCAGCCGCGCACGCTCGTCGAGGCGCAGCTCGCTGCCTGTGGGGATCGGCTGAAAAGGATCTTCTCTTCAGAAGTCAAAAACCTTCCGGAGAAAGGAATCACGATTCTCGCCAACTCCGCCGAGGCGCCGAAGCTGCATCCCGTGCCGCACCTGACCCTGCGACGCGTGCGCGGCCAGCTCACGCACGTTCCCGCGTCGGCGCTCGAGCCGCCGCACGTCGTGGTCCTGCGCGGCGGCATGGTGCTGCCGCCGGTGGAGGGCGTGTGCATTACCGGCGCTTCGTTCGACATCGACGACGAGGACCCCGCGCCCCGGGCGGACAGTCACGAGGGAAACCTGGCCCGCCTTAAGGAAATTCTTTCCCAGGATCCGAAGGCGTCCCCGCTGGAGGGCCGCGTCGCCTTCCGCGCGGTCACGCGCGACCGGCTGCCGGTGGTGGGGAAGATCGCCGAGGGGGTGTACGGCGCGTTCGCCTATGGCTCGCGCGGGCTGGTGTGGGCGGCGCTCGCCGCCGAGATGATCGCCTCCGAGCTCGAAGGCGAGCCGCTGCCGGTGGAAGGGGCGCTTGCGCGCGCGCTCGATCCCGGGCGCTTCAGGCGGCGCGCAGAATCGCGCGGCTCGCGTCCCTGACGTCGCGCAGCCCGCAAAGGGCGAGCGTCACGTCGAGCTCCTTCTCGATCACTTCCAGCGCGCGCGTCACGCCCGCCTCGCCCATCGCGCCCAGGCCGTAGGCGAAGGCGCGGCCGATGAGCGTGCCGCGCGCGCCGAGCGCGAGCGCCCTGAGCACGTCCTGGCCGCTCCTGATGCCGCCGTCGAACCAGACTTCAACTTCGTTATTTACAGCATCGACGATTTCCGGGAGCGCGCGGATGGAGGACACCGCGCCGTCGAGCTGGCGCCCGCCGTGGTTGGAGACCACGATGGCGTCGACGCCGCTCTGCACCGCGATCTTCGCGTCCTCCGCGTCGAGGATGCCCTTGAGGATGAGCTTGCGCCCCCACAGGCCCTTCACCCACTCGACGTCCTTCCACGAGAGCGTCGGGTCGAACTGGCCGGCGATCCATTGCGAGAGCGTGGTGAGGCTCTTCGCGTCGGGGATGCGGCCCTCGAGGTTGCCGAAGGATTTGCGTCTTCCCCTCATGACGTTCAGCGCCCATCCCGGCTTGGTCATCACGTCCAATGCCGTCCCCAGCGTGAGCTTCGGAGGGACCGTGAGCCCGTTCTTGAGATCGCGGTGGCGCTGGCCCTGGATCTGCAGGTCGAGCGTGAGCATGAGCGCCGAGCAGCCCGCGGCCTTCGCGCGCTCGATGAGCGAGGCGGCGAAGCCGCGGTCGCGCATCACGTAGAGCTGGAACCAGAAGGGCTTCTGAACGGCGGAGGCGACGTCCTCGATCGAGCAGATCGACATGGTCGAGAGCGTGAACGGCACGCCGAAGCGCTCGGCGGCGCGCGCCGCGAGCATCTCGCCGTCGGCCCAGTTGAGGCCCGTGAGGCCCACCGGCGCGAGCGCGACCGGCATGCGCACCTCGTGGCCGGCCATGGTCGTGGCGAGCGAGCGGCGGTCGACGTCGATGCCCACGCGCTGGCGCAGCGCGAGCGCCTCGAGGTCCGCCCGGTTCGCCCGCAGCGTCTGCTCCGCGTAGGAGCCGCGGTCGACGTAGTCGAAGATCGCCCGCGCGACGCGCTTCCGCGCCATCGAGCGCAAATCGTCGATGCAGGTCACCACGGGCATGGCAGGGCATTTTACAATGCGCAACGACAGCGATGGCCACGCCCAGGGAAGACGCGAAGAGCCCCATCCAGGTGATCGACCGGATGATGCGGCTGCTCGAGGTGCTCGCGGAGCACCCCGAGCCGCTCGGGCTGAAGCAGATCTCGCAGTACACGGGCCTGCATCCGTCGACCGCGCACCGCATCCTCTCCTCGATGTCGGCGGACCGCATCGTCGACCGCGTCGAGCCCGGCAGCTACCGCCTGGGGATGCGCCTGCTCGAGCTCGGCAACCTGGTGAAGTCGCGGATCAGCGTGCGCGAGCTCGCGCTGCCGATGATGCGCGAGCTGCACTCGCAGACCGGCGAGACCGCCAACCTCTCGGTGCGCCACGACGACGAGATCGTGTACGTCGAGCGCACGTCCTCGGGCCGCTCGGCGATGCGCGTGGTGCACGTGATCGGCGCGCGCGCCGCGCTGCACGTCACCGCCGCCGGCAAGCTCTTCCTGCTCGAGGAGGGCTTCGCGCGGCTGCGCGAGTACGCCAAGCGCACGGGGCTCGCCGCCCACACGAAGAACAGCCTTTCCAGCATCGTGCTCCTCGAGCGCGACCTCGAGCGCATCCAGCTCCAGGGCTTCGCCACCGACAACGAGGAGGCGGAGCTCGGCGTGCGTTGCGTGGCGGCCGGCATCCGCGACGACGCCGGGCGCCTGGTCGCGGCGCTCTCGCTCTCCACCCCCGCCGACCGCATGAAGCCGCAGTGGGGCCCGCTCGTGAAGGAGACGGCCGACCGCATCTCCCGCGTCATCGGCCACCAGCCGACCTCGCGCATCGGCGTTGCGTGACGATTTTCTATCGGACGTCATCGCGGGGCTCTCGCTCCCGCAGAAGGCGCTCCCGCCCAAGTACTTCTACGACGACGCCGGCAGCAGGCTCTTCGAGCGCATCTGCCGCCTGCCCGAGTACTACCCGACGCGCGCCGAGCTCTCGCTCACGCGCCGGCACATCGCGTCGATCGCGCGCTTCGCGGGGCGGGGCTGCGAGCTGGTGGAGTTCGGCAGCGGCGAGAGCCTGAAGACGCGGCTGCTGCTGCGCGTGCTCGAGCCCGCGGCCTACCTGCCGATCGACATCTCGCGGGCCGCCCTGGAGAGCGCCGAGAAGCGGCTCGCGCGCGGCTTCCCCGGCCTGAAGATCATCCCCATCCTCGGGGATTTCTCGCGGCCGCTCGAGCTGCCCGCCCCGCGCGCGCGGCGCGTGGTCTACTTTCCCGGCTCGACCATCGGCAATCTCGACCCGGAGGAGGCGCACGCCTTCCTCGCCATG
>Ga0105107_10002846_pt1 | contig 11448 bp, 7 predicted proteins | sample PPLLaktember2015_6_FD_79335 | JGI IMG/M metagenome (GOLD analysis project Ga0105107, IMG submission 79335) | Freshwater sediment microbial communities from Prairie Pothole Lake near Jamestown, North Dakota, USA - PPLs Lake P8 Core (1) Depth... | ecosystem: Environmental > Aquatic > Freshwater >... | reverse complement strand
GGGCCCCACGGACCTGGATCGCCTCGAGGAGGACCTCGGCCGCTTCTCCGCCACCCGCCCCATCGCCCTGGTGCTCCCCTGCCTCTACGCCGAGCTCCAGGACGTCGCCCTCAAGGGGATCATCGAGGAGCTGAAGCGGGTCCGGTACCTGCGCCGGGTGATCGTCAGCGTCTCGGGCACCGATCGCCGCCCGGACTTCGAGGAGATGCAGGCGGCCTTCGCCGGGGTGACCACCACGACGGGGGAGCCGGCGACGCTGATCTGGAACGCCGGGCCCCGCATCGACGCGCTCTACCGGCAGCTCGAGGGCGAGGGCCTCTCCCCGGGGCGGGAGGGCAAGGGGCGCGCGGCCTGGCTCGCCTACGGGTACGTGCTCGCCGACAACGCCGCCCGGGTGATCGCGATCCACGACTGCGACATCCGCGACTACGACCGGACGCTCCTCGCGCGGCTCTGCTTCCCGGTGGCGAACCCCAACCTGAACTACGAGTTCGCCAAGGGCTACTACGGGCGGGTCACCGACCGGCTCTACGGGCGCGTGACGCGCCTCTTCATGACGCCTTTCCTGCGCGCCATGAAGTCGGTGCTCGGGCCCCACGCGCTCCTCGACTTCCTCGACGCCTTCCGGTACCCGCTCGCCGGCGAGTGCGCGATGACCACCGAGATGGCCCGCTCGACACGGATCCCGAGCGACTGGGGCCTCGAGGTCGGGATGCTGGCGGAGGTCTACCGCAATTGCTCGCTGAAGCGGATCTGCCAGGTCGAGCTCGTCGACAACTACGATCACAAGCACCGGGAGCTGTCCGAGGGCGATCCCACCCAGGGACTGCACCGGATGGTGGTCGACATCGCCTCCTCGCTGATCCGCAACCTCGCGAGCTACGGCGTCGAGTTCGACGCCGGCTTCCTCAACACGCTCTCGGTCGCCTACCTGCGTCTCGCCCAGGACGCGGTGTCCGCCTACGGCGCCGGCGCCGCCCTGAACGGCCTCGCCTTCGACCGCCACGCCGAGGAGCTCGCCGTGGAGACTTTCTCTCGCGCGCTGCGCACGGCCGGATTAAGCTTCGTTCGAGACCCGATGGGTGCCCCCCAGATCCCCAACTGGAACCGCGTCACGTCGGCCCTGCCCGACTTCCTCCAGGCGCTACGGGAGGCCGTAGAGGCGGACAGCCGCTGAGTCGAGAGCCCCGCCCGGGGTGCCCCGACGAGGAGCGGTCGCTATCTACCGCCGCTGGGACGGAGGGAACCCATGCGCATCGCGGATATCCCCCTGGGGGATGCGAGCCCGCTCGTCCTGATCGCCGGGCTCAACGTGATCGAGACCGAGGAGGCCACCCTCGGCGCCGCGCTCGTGGTGCGCAACCTGGCCGAGCGCCACGCTTTCCCGCTGGTCTTCAAGGCCTCCGTCGACAAGGCGAACCGCAGCCACCTGGACTCGTACCGGGGGCCGGGTTTCGACGAAGGCCTCCGCATCCTCGCCCGGGTGAAGGCGGAGCTGGGGCTGCCCCTGCTCACCGACGTCCACGAGCCCGCCCAGGCGAAGCAGGCCGCGGGGGTGGTCGACTGCCTCCAGATTCCCGCGTTCCTGTGCCGGCAGACCGACCTGCTCGCCGCCTGCGCGGCCACCGGGCTCCCGGTCAACATCAAGAAGGGCCAGTTCATGGCGCCGCGCGACATGCGCCACGCCGTGGAGAAGGTGCGGGCCGGCGGCGCCGGCGGGGTGTTCGTCACCGAGCGCGGCACGAGCTTCGGGCACAACGACCTGGTGGTGGACTTCCGCGGCCTGGTGGAGATGCGCGAGTTCGCGCCGGTCTGCTTCGACGCGACCCACGCCGTGCAGCATCCGGGCGGCGCCGGCACCGCCACCGCGGGCGACCGCCGCATGGTGGCGCCGCTCGCGCGCGCCGCGGTGGCGGTCGGGATCGACGCGCTCTTCGTCGAGGCCCACCCGGACCCGGAGCGCGCGCCCTGCGACGGTCCGAGCCAGATCGACTTCGAGGCGCTCGGCGCGCTGCTCGCGGCCCTGCGCCCCCTCGACGCCGCGCGGCGCAGCCGGACCTGAGACCATGCTGCACCGCTACGGCGAGGTGTTCCGCTCCTTCCTGATGGTGGCGGACCTCGTGCTGGTGGCGGTCTGCTGGACCGCCGCCTACGGGCTGCGCTTCACGGTGTTCTGGGACGAGCCGGCCGGCGTCTGGAAGCCGGGCTTCTCCGAGTGGATGACGCCCCTCGTCGGCATCGTGCCCCTCGTCTTCTGGCTGTTCCGCTCCCGCGGGCTGTACCGGCACCAGCGCACCGGCTCCTTGCTGCGCGAGGCCGGGATCATCATCGGCGGCATGAGCATGGCCGTGGTCGGCGTGCTCGCCGCGGACGCCGCCCTGCGCACCTACCACAGCCGCCTCGGCATCGGCTTCTTCTGGGGGCTCGGCACGCTGACGCTCGTCGCCAGCCGCGTCGCCGGCCGCGGCTTCCTGCGCGCCATGCGCCGGCGCGGCTACAACCTCCGCTACGTGCTGATCGCCGGGGCGGGGGACCTGGCGGCCGAGGTGATCGCGTCGATCCACTCGCAGCCCGAGGCGGGCCTGCGCATCCTCGGCCTCCTCACCGACGACCCGGCGAAGCAGGGCAAGACCATCGAAGGGGTGCGGGCGCTGGGGCCGTACGCGGCGGTGAAGGAGATCCTGCGCCGGCGCCCGGTAGACGAGGTGGTGCTGGCGTTGCCCCGGGAGGACGCGCCCCAGCTCGAGAAGATCCTCGCCGACCTCGACGACGAGCTGGTGACGGTGCGCCTGATCCCGGACCTGCTCCACGTGATGACGCTCCGCAGCTCGGTGGAGGAGCTCGACGGACTGCCCCTCATCAACCTTCGCGAGAGCCCGATGGTGGGCTGGGCGGCGGTGCAGAAGCGCGCCTTCGACGTGGTCGTCGCCTCGGGGATGCTGCTCGCCTTCTCCCCGCTCCTCGCCCTCGCGGCCGTCGCGGTCTGGGCGAGCTCGGGACGCCCGATCTTCTACCGCCAGGAGCGCATGGGCCTCGACGGGCGGGTGTTCCGGATGCTGAAGTTCCGCACCATGCGGCCCGACGCCGAGAAGGAGACCGGGCCCGTCTGGACCTCTCCCGACGACCCGCGGCGCACGCGCCTCGGCGCCCTGCTGCGGCGCACCAGCGTCGACGAGCTGCCCCAGCTCTGGAACGTCGTGAGGGGCGACATGAGCCTCGTGGGGCCGCGCCCCGAGCGTCCCGTCTTCATCGAGCGCTTCCGGCGCGAGATCCCCGGCTACATGCTGCGCCACAAGGTGCGCGCGGGGCTGACGGGCTGGGCGCAGGTCCACGGCTGGCGCGGCGACACCTCGCTCCACGAGCGTGTCGAGCACGACATCTACTACATCCAGAACTGGTCGCTGGCGCTCGACCTGCGCATCCTGCTGATGACGCTCTGGCGCGGCTGGTTCCACCGGAACGCCTACTGAGCGCCGAGCGCCGAGTGGATGCAGGCGAGGATCTCGGCGCGGAAGCGCTCGCCGCGGAAGCCCTCGGCGTGGGCGCGGATCGCGGCGGGGTCGAAGCGCGCCTCCTCGCGCTCGAAGCGCCGCACCGCTTCGGCGAGGGCCTCGGGCGTCTGCGGGTCGAACCAGACGCCGGTCGGGGGCCGGCCCGCGGGATCGCCGAGGGGCACCACCGTCTCGCTTGCGCCGCCGCGCCCAAAGGCGATCACCGGGCGCCCGGCGGCCTGGGCCTCGACGGGCACGATCCCGAAGTCCTCTTCCTGGGGATACACGAGGGCGCGGCAGCGCGCGTAGAGGTCGGCGAGCTCGGCGTCGCTCCGGCGCCCGAGGAAGCGGACGTTCGACGGGGCGCCCTGCTCGAGGCGGCGCCGCGTGGGGCCGTCGCCGGCGACGAGCAGCGGGCGCCCGAGGGCGGCGAAGGCGCGCAGGGCGAGATCCTCGCGCTTGTAGGGCACGAAGCCCCCGACGAGCAGGTAGAAGTCGTCCGGGGGGCCGGGCCGCACGCGGAAGCGCTCCACGGCCACCGGCGGGAACACGACCTCCGCCTCGCGCCCCCAGTTGCGGCGCACGCGGTCGGCGACCGTGCGGGAGATGGCGACGATGCGGTGCAGGCGCTCCGGCCCGCTCGTGCGCACGTCGAAGCGGCGCAGGAAGGCGACGAGCGGGGCGGCGAGCAGGCGCTTCGGTCCGTGCCCGAGGTAGGCGTCGGCCTGGTCCCAGACGTAGCGCATCGGCGTGAAGCAGTAACAGACGTGGACCGCGCCGGGCGGCGGGCGCACGCTCTTGGCGAAGGCGTGGCTCGTGGAGAGCACCAGGTCGCAGGGCGGCAGGCGGAGCCGCTCGATCGCGAACGGGAAGAGCGGCAGCAGCTTGCGATAGTGGCGGGCCGCGCCCGGCAGGCGCGAGAGCGGGCTCGCGGTGATGCGCAGGGACTCGATGCGGGGCGTGGTGGAGCCGGGCACGTGGATCAGCGTGAAGAGCTCGGCGTCGGGGAAGAGGCCCGCGAGCTCGTCGAGGACGCGCTCGCCGCCCCGCAGGCCCGTCAGCCAGTCGTGGACGAGGACCACCTTCACGGGGCGCCGAGCGTAGCGTGTAGCGCCCTCGCGGGTATGCTCCGGGCGCCGTGCCGGGAGCTCACGGCCCGAGGCTGAGCGGTGGACTCCACCTGGCCCAACATCGTCGCGCGCCGCGACCTGATCCGGGAGCTCACGCTCTCGGAGCTGCGGAGCCGCAGCGCCGAGAGCCGCTTCGGCTGGGTCTGGTGGCTGATCGACCCCCTGATCATGATGCTGATCTACTGGGGCATCGTGGTGGGGATCTTCGGCCGCGGCGACCACTACACGCCGTACCCGGTGTTCGTGCTGTGCGCGCTGCTGCCCTGGAAGCACCTCCAGAGCGCCCTCACCAACGCCGCGAAGCTGCTGCGCAGCAACGAGGGCGTGATCAAGGCGATCCCGTTTCCCACCATCGTGCTGCCGATGTCGAACGTGCTGGCGGGCTTCGCCTACTTCGTCGCGGGCCTGGTGGTATTGCTCGTCGCCGCGGCCGCCTTCGGGCTGCCCTTCGGCCCGGCGCTGCTCCAGCTCCCGCCGCTCATGCTCCTCCAGCTCCTGCTGGTGTCGAGCTTCTCGCTGGTCGCCACGAGCTTCGGCGCGCTGATCCGGGACCTCTCGGGGTTCCTGACCCACGTGACCCGGGTCGGCTTCTACGCCTGCCCGGCGCTCTACGGCGTGGACCTCGTGCGGGAGCGGGCGGCCAAGCTCGGCGGCGCCCTGGGCGAGTGGCTGCCCACCCTCTACATGCTGAACCCCTTCGCCATCCTGATCGAGGGCTATCGCCAGGCGATCTTCTACGGGGGCCTGCTCGAAGGGCGCTACTGGCTGGTGCTCTCCGTCGAGACGGCGCTGCTCTTCGCCGCCGCCCAGCGGATCTACCGCTACTACGATCGGCGCGTCATCAAGTTCCTGTGATGGGGGACCCGGTCGTCGAGCTGCGCGGCCTCGGGGTCTACTTCCGGCTCCAGCAGCGCTCGCGCATGTCGATCCGCAAGGCCCTGCTCGGCGGCGGGCTGCGCCGCAAGGCGCCGATGATCTGGGCGCTGCGCGACGTCGACCTCACCTGCCACGAGGGGGAGATCGTCGGCGTCGTCGGCCCGAACGGCGCGGGCAAGAGCACCCTGTGCCTCGTGCTCTCGCGCATCCTCGAGCCCGACGAAGGGACGGTGCAGGTGCGCGGGCACGTGTCGACGCTGCTCTCGCTCGGCGCGGGCTTCAACCGCGAGCTCTCCGGGCGCGCCAACATCCTGCTGAACGCCGCGTTCCTCGGCATCTCGCGCAAGGAGATCGCCCGGCGCATGGATGCGATCGTCGACTTCGCGGACCTCGGGGAGTTCATCGACCAGCCGATCCGCTTCTACTCGAACGGCATGCGCTCGCGGCTGGGCTTCGCGATCGCCACCTCCCTGGATCCGGAGATCCTCGTCCTCGACGAGGTCCTCTCGGTGGGCGACCGCGCGTTCCGGGCGAAGAGCCAGGCGCGCATGCAGGAGCTGATGGCGCGCAGCCGCCTGATCGTGATCGTCTCCCACGCGACGTCGTTCCTGCGCTCCGTGTGCACGCGCTGCCTGTGGCTCGAGCGGGGGAGGGTGCGCGCCTTCGGCGAGGCGGGCGCGGTGCTCGACGCCTACGAGGCGGAGATGGGCGGCGTCGACCCGGCGGTCGACGAGAGCGAGGTGTGAGCCTTCCGGCGTCGGTCCCCGTCGTCCTGCTCGCGAGCGCCGGCTGGGAGACGCCGGCGCCCGTGAACGCCCACCAGGTGGCGCGGCGCCTGGCGGCGCGGGGCCATCGCGTGCTGTTCGTCGAGTCGGTGGGCCTGCGCCCGCCGGCCCCGCTCGCCTCGGGCCACGACCTGCGGCGCATCGCCGCGCGATTGCGGGGCGCGCTGCGGGGCCTCCGCGAGGTCGAGCCGCGGCTGTACGTGCTCTCGCCCCTCGTCCCGCTGGTCGGCCCGCGGGCGCTGCGCCGGCTCGCGCTCCGGGCCCTGGGGCGGGGCGTGGCGCGGGCGGCGCGGCGGCTCGGCTTCGAGGCGCCGGTGCTGTGGGCGTTCCTGCCGACGGCCTCCCGCATCGCCGAGCGCCTTCCCGCGGCCGCGGTCGTCTACCACTGCGTGGACCACTACGCCGCGAACCCCGGCGTCGACGCGCCCTTCGTCGACGCCGAGGAGGGGCGCCTGCTGGAGCGCGCCGACCTCGTGCTCGCGAGCAGCTCCGTGCTCGCCGAGCGGCTGCGCGCGAAGGGGGCGGCGCGGGTGCGCCTGGTGCCGAACGTCGCCGACGTCGCGCTCTTCGCGCGGGCCCACGAGCCCCTCCCGGAGCCCGCCGAGCTCCGCGAGCTGCCGCACCCCCGCGCCATCTACGTGGGCAACCTGGCGGCGTACCGCGTGGACTTCGCGCTGCTCGCGGCCGTCGCCCGCAGCGGCGTGTCGCTGGTGCTCGTCGGCCCGATCGGCCTCGGCGACGCGGCGCGGGCGCCCGGGGAGCTGGGCGAGCTGCTCGCGCTTCCCGGCGTGCGCGCCACGGGCCCGCGTCCGCCCGAGGCGCTGCCCGCCTTCCTCCGACACGCCGACGTGGCGCTGATTCCCTTCCTCGACAACGACCACACGCGGGGCAGCTTTCCCTTGAAGGTCTGGGAGTACCTCGCGGCGGGGCTGCCCGTGGTGGCGACCCCGCTGCCGAGCCTCGTGGAGCTCGCGGAGCCCGGCATCGCGCTCGCGCGGGGACCGGAGGCCTTCACGGCAGCCGTGCGCGCGGCGGCGGGCGGCGCGCCGGAGGAGCGCCTCGCGCGCCTCGCGCGCGCGCGCGCCCACGACTGGCCCGCGCGCATCGAGGAGCTCTGCGAGGCGGTTGGCGCGGTGCTTGCTTCGCCTCCGGGAGCCCCTACAGTGCGTCGCGGGGGATCTCCCCCTCGCCAGTGAGAGGTCCCTTGGCCGCCAGCGACGAACCGCGCGTCACCGAGCCCCGGCTCGCCGTGCTCCAGTGCAAGTTCGCGGCCTACCTCTCCTGGAGCCAGCCCTTCATCCACCACCTGATCACGGGGCTGGATCCCTACGTCCGCAACATCATCGCCTGCAACCGCACCGAGAACCTCGACCGCTTCCCGGTGAAGGAGGTGGTCCGCTTCCCGGACCGCTACCTGTTCGAGCCCCGCCTGGCGGTGCTCGCGGCCACGAACCTCCGCAAGCGCTTCGCTCCCGACGTGATTCACGCCCACTTCGGCTGGTCCGGCCTCCGCATGCTGCTGCTGAAGCAGTTCCTGCGCGTGCCGATGGTCGTCACCTTCGGCGGGCGCGACGTGGGCGCGCAGATGCGGCTGCCCTACTTCGACCGCCTGTACCGGGTGCTGCTCGACGCCTCGGAGCAGATCGTGTGCGTCTCGAGCGACCTGCGCAGCAAGCTGATGGACGTCGGCGTGCCGGGGGACCGCATCCGCGTCATCTACCGCGGAACCAACGTCGAGCAGTTCGGCTGGGTGGACCGCTCGAAGGCGGACCCGGTGCGGCCGCTCCGCGTGCTCACGGTGGGGCGCCTCGTCGAGAAGAAGGGGCACCGCTACGCCTTCGAGGCCCTCGCGGAGCTCGTGCGCCGCGGGCGCGCCGTGGAGCTGATCGTCGTCGGCGAGGGCGAGGACTACCCGAAGATCCAGGGGCTGCGGCGGCGCCTCGGGCTGCGCAAGCAGGTGGAGTTCGTCGGCTCGACGAACCATGCGGGCGTGCGCCGCTACATGGCGGACGCCGACGTGCTGCTCCACTGCTCGATCACCCCGCCGAGCGGCGACATCGAGGGCATCCCCAACGTCGTGGTGGAAGCCCAGGCGATGGGGCTGCCGGTCGTCGCCACGCACCACGGCGGCATCGTCGAGGCGGTGCGCGACAAGGAGACCGGGTTCCTCGTCGCCGAGCGCGACGTGGCCGGGCTGGTGGAAGCCCTCGAATGCCTGATCCTCGACCGCGAGCGGCGCCTCGAGATGGGCCGGGCGGCGCGCGCCCTCGTGGAGCGCGACTTCAACCTCGGCAGCCAGGTGGCCGAGCACCTCGAGATCTACGAGTCGCTCGCGAAGCAGCAGCGCGAGGGCAAGCTGCGCGACCGCACCTGGATCCCCGCGAACTACCCCGAGCTCGTGCGCCTCACGATCCGCAATCACGAGGAGTTCTCGGTGGCCGAGCTGCTGGAGCGGTTCATCTGGGCGCGCCGCATGGAGACGCGCTTCCGCGAGCCGGTGCAGCGCGAGAGCCGCCTCGAGCGCTTCTATGCGCTCAAGAAGTACGTGCCCCAGATGATCAAGTACCCGGTGAAGCTCGCGGTGGGGCGCACGCTCGCCTCGGCGATCGAGGTCCGCTACCGCTCGCGATTCGGTGACAACCTCGAGACCCTCGAGAGCATGGACCAACGCGTGCTGAGCTTCTTCCGCGAGGGCGGCGAGATGTCCGTCGAGAACGAGGAATGGGCGCGGATCGAGGACATGCTGCGCAGCTACCCGCAGGTCGAGCAGGTGGAGACGGACTCGGACCCGGAGGAAGACCGCCGGGTGTCCTGACTCAGGCCGCGACGGCGCTCGGCGGCGCGGGCTCGAGGGCGGCTTCGATCGCCTCGTCGACGGTGTCGGCGAAGCGCACGTCGAGGCGCTCGAGCACCTCGGCGGGCACCTCGCCGAGGTCCTTGCGGTTGCGCCCGGGCAGGATCACGCGCTCGATTCCGGCGCGAGCGGCCGCGAGCACCTTGGCCTTGATGCCGCCCACGGGCAGCACGCGCCCGCGCAGCGAGATCTCGCCAGTCATCGCCGCGGTGCCGAGGGCGCGCCGGCCCGAGAGGGCCGAGAGGATCGCCGTCGCGAGGGCGACGCCGGCCGAGGGGCCGTCCTTCGGCACCGCGCCGGCGGGCACATGGAGGTGGATCTCGCCGGCGCGCAGGGCCTCGGAGGCGAGCCCGTAGCGCTGCGCGTTGGCCCGCACCCAGCTGAGGGCGGCCTCGGCCGACTCGCGCATCACGTCGCCGAGCTGGCCCGTGAGGCGCAGCCGCACGCCGTCGCCGCCGGGCACCGCGGTGGCTTCGATGAACAGGATGTCGCCGCCGTGGGCCGTCGCCGCGAGCCCGACCACCACCCCGGGCACGGTGGTGCGCTCGACGCTCTCCGGCAGGTGCGGCGGGGCCCCGAGGGCCTCGGCGACGAAGGTCTCGTCGATGGTGATCGGGGCGGCCGCGGCGTCCGGCGCCGCGCTGCGCGCCCCGGCGATGCGGGCAGCGGCCTTGCGGAGCAGGGTCGCGAAGTGGCGCTCGAGGTTCCGCACCCCGGCCTCGCGGGTGTACTCGTGGACGACCTGGGCGATCGCCTCGTCCGCCAGCCGGACCTGCTCGGCCGAGAGGCCGTGGGCGTCGAGCTGCTTCGGGATCAAGTACCGGCGGGCGATCGCGAGCTTGTCGCGGTCCGTGTAGCCCGGCAGCTCGATCACCTCCATGCGGTCGAGGAGGGCGGCGGGGATCGGGGCCAGGGTGTTGGCCGTGGCGATGAAGAGCACCCGCGAGAGGTCGAAGGGCACCTCGAGGTAGTGGTCGCTGAAGCTGGAGTTCTGCTCGGGATCGAGCACCTCGAGCAGCGCCGAGGACGGGTCGCCGCGGAAGTCCGCGCCGAGCTTGTCGATCTCGTCGAGCAGGAACACGGGGTTCCGCGAGCCGGCGCGGCGCAGGCTCTGGACGACGCGGCCCGGCATCGAGCCGACGTAGGTGCGGCGGTGGCCGCGGATCTCGGCCTCGTCGCGCACGCCGCCGAGGGACGCACGGGTGAACTTGCGCCCCATGGCGCGGGCGATCGAGCGGCCGAGGGACGTCTTGCCGACGCCCGGCGGCCCGACGAAGCAGAGGATGGGCGCCTTGGCCTCGGGCGCGAGCTTGCGGACGGCCAGGAACTCGAGGATGCGGTCCTTCACCTTCTCGAGGTCGTGGTGGTCCTCGTCCAGCACCTGGCGCGCCGCGGCGAGATCGAGGTGGTCCTCGGTCTGGACGCTCCAGGGGAGGTCCGCGAGCCACTCGAGGTAGGTGCGCAGCAGGTGGCGGTCCGGGGCGTGGGCGGGGAGGGCGCGCAGGCGCCGCAGCTCGCGGTCCGCCTGCTCCCGGGCCTCGGCCGGAAGGCGGGCCGTCTCGAGGCGCTCCTCCAGCTCGTCGACCTCGCGGTGGGAGCCGTCGCCTTCGCCGAGCTCCGCCTCGAGCTCGTGCATGCGGCGGCGCAGGATCCGCTCGCGCTGCTCGGGGTCGATCTGCTCCGGGGACGAGGCGGCGAGGTGCTTCTGGGCCTCGGCGATCGTGACCTCCCGCTCGAGGTGGGGGACGAGGCGCCAGAGGCGCGCCACCGGATCCGCCTCCTGGAGCAGGGCCACGCGCTCGTCGCCCGGGAGGCGGACGTAGGAGGCGATCAGGTCGGCGAGGAGGCCCGGCGTCGCGAGGTCCTCGAGCCCCTGCTTCCACTCGTCGGGGATGTCCTCGCGCAGGTCGATCACGCGCTTGGCGAGCTCGAGCACGCGGGTGCGGGCGGTCTCGAGCTCGGCGCTCGGCTCGCCCGTCTCGGCGAGGGGCTCGATGCGCGCGAAGAGGGCCGCGTCGTGGGACTCGACGGCGACGAGGCGCGCGCGGAGCAGGCCCACGACGATCGCCTGCTTGCCCTCGCGCCGGGCGTCGACGACGCGGACGATGCGGGTCACGCAGGCGATCGGGTAGAGGTCCGCGAGACCCGGCTCCTCGGTGGTCGGATCCTTCTGGGTGGCGACCATCAGGAACCCGCTCGCTCCGGCGGCGTCGAGCGCCGCCAGGGACCGGGGCCTCCCGATCGCGAGAGGCACCGACATCCCCGGGAACACCACCGCGTCCCGCACGGGCAGGACCGGCAGCACGGCCGGG
>Ga0105107_10002844_pt1 | contig 11454 bp, 10 predicted proteins | sample PPLLaktember2015_6_FD_79335 | JGI IMG/M metagenome (GOLD analysis project Ga0105107, IMG submission 79335) | Freshwater sediment microbial communities from Prairie Pothole Lake near Jamestown, North Dakota, USA - PPLs Lake P8 Core (1) Depth... | ecosystem: Environmental > Aquatic > Freshwater >... | reverse complement strand
TGCGGTTCAGCTCGATGGGGTCTTGTGGACAACGCCGGAAGCGGTGTACCCAGCCCTGCGGCGTGAGGTCAGCTAGCGCTCGAGCAAGATCGTCACCGGTCCGTCATTCTCGATCTCGACCAACATGTGGGCGCCGAAGACGCCGGTGTGAGTCGGGACCCCCTGCGCCACCAGCGATTCGGCCAAGCGCCTAACAAGCGGTTCAGCGATCTCCGGAAGCGCGGCGTGGATGAAGCTCGGCCGGCGGCCCTTCGCCACGTCGGCGTACAATGTGAACTGCGAGACGACCAGCGCCTGCCCCCCGACCTCGGTGATCGAGAGGTTGGTCTTTCCCTGGGCGTCTTCGAACACACGCAACCCGGCGACTTTGGCCGCCAGCCAGTCGGCATGCTCGGCGGTATCCCCCTGCCCGACTCCCGCCAGGATGACCAGCCCGCGGTCGATGGCCGCCACCTGCTCCTGGCCGACCGTCACCCGGCCGCGGCGCACGCGCTGCAGGACGAGCCGCATCGAACTAGGGGAGCCCGACGGCGTCCCGCACGTCGCGCATCGTCTCATCGGCAATGCTCCGGGCGCGGCCCGCGCCGTCGCTCAGTACATCCCACACCCGGTCGGGCTCACGCCCGATCTCCGCGCGGCGGGCCCGGAAGGGCTCCAGGTGCGCGTTCAGGTGACCGGCGAACCGCTGCTTGCACTCGACGCAGCCAATCCCCGCCCGGCGACACTCGACGTTGATCGACTCCACCTCGACCGAAGGGGTAAACACCTTATGCAGCGAGAACACGTTGCACACGTCGGGGTTGCCGGGGTCGGTCTTACGCGCCCGCTGCGGGTCGGTCACCATGCTCATCACCCGCTTGATCGTCTCCTCCGGCGTGGCGGCCAGTTCGATGTGATTGTTCAGGCTCTTGCCCATCTTCTGCTGGCCGTCGATGCCCAGCACCTTGGGCACCTCGGTGACCTTCATCTCCGGCTCCACCAGCACGTCCCGGCCGTAGCGGTGATTGAACGAACGCACAATCTCACGGGCGAATTCCAGATGCGGGGCCTGATCGATCCCCACCGGCACGTAGCGGGCGCGGTAGAGCGCGATGTCGGCTGTCATCAGGACCGGGTAGCCCACTAGGCCGTAATTGATGTTGTGCGGCTGCTGACGGATCTTTTCCTTGAACGTCGGCAGGTCGGTCAGTTTGCCCAGCGGGGTGACCATCGACAGCAGCGTATGCAGCTCGGCCAACTGCGGCACGTGCGACTGGATGAACAGGATGGTCGGGTCCGGGCGCACCCCGGCGGCCAGCCAGTCGAGCGCCATCTCGTAGGTGTTGTCGCGCAGGCCGACCGTATCCTCCACCGTCGTCAGCGCATGCAGGTCGACGATGCAGTAGATGCATTCGTAGTCCGCCTGCAGCGCGACGTAGTTCTTGATGGCCCCCAGGTAGTTCCCCAGGTGCTGGCGACCGGTGGGACGGGCGCCGGAGAAGACGCGATCACGGGTGGTCATGGCTCAGGCCTTCCGGCCCAGATGGGCACGCACAAGATCCACTACTTCCCCCGGCTCGGCATGCCGGCCGGTCTGCAGCTTGGAATACACGAGTGTCCCGTCGACCGTCACCTCAAATCGGCCTCCATCCGAGGGGATCAGCGTCACCGCCTTCAGATCGGGCTCGAAGGCTTGGATCAGCTCGGCCATCAGACCGATGGCGCGCTCGGTGTAGTGTCAAACTGCGCAGTATTCGATGGAAGTCGAGATCACGATTGGCTCCTGCGCCGGGAGGCGCGGCTGGAACAGGAAGCAGTGTACTACGGGCGCAATGGGCGCTCAAGTTGCGTGCGGTCCACGCCCGGGGCGCGCGGGTCAGACCGTTGTGGCCTTATGCTCGAGCCACGCGTATCGCGAACGGTTGCTCTCCTTGGGCCGCGGATATACGCAGCCGAAAGGCCCGGCTGCCGGCGTCTGCGGCGAAGACCTCCCGTGATAGGCGCTCCCTCCGCCGGCGAGTGGCCGCAGGGTCTAGCCTGCGTCCCCGCTAGCGATCGTCAGCCCTCGCCCGATGTGTCGCCTCAGAAGTGGACACGGTAGGGGCGAAGCATGCCGTCTCGCACCCCGTTCGGGCCGCGAGCCCCGGCCAGCCGCGCTTCGAGGCACGAACGGTGCTTCGCCCCTACGAACAGGTGCTGTCATCCTCCGGCCACGACGTGGGACATCCATCTTGGCCATCCGGGGCGCCTGGGCTCCTTCGGCCGCGCTACAACGCAGCCTGAAGGCTGCGGCTACTAGCGTCTGCGACGAAGGCCTCCCGTGATGAGCGATCCCTTCGCCGGCACGTCCCCGCTTGCGATTGCCTGCCCTCGCCAGATGTGTCGCCTCAGATGGGACGGTAGGGGCGAAGCATGCCGTCTGGCACCCCGTCGGGCCGCGAGCCCCGGCCCGCCGGGCTTCGCGGCACGAACGGTGCTTCGCCCCTACGAACAGGTGCTGTCATCCTCCGGCCACGACGTGGGATTTCCATCTTGGCAACCCGGCGCGCCTGCGCGACAATGGTGGACCGGAGGCAAGCATGCGCCGCTTCATGAGTTTCCTGGCCGGTTCGTTGTGCGGAGCGCTTCTCGGCTCGGTCCTGGCGCTCCTCCTGACGCCCTATTCGGGCGAGGATCTGCGCCAGCGCACCTGGGACAAGCTCGGCGGCTTCCGCGACGACGTGCGCGAGGCGTACGAGTCGCGCCGCGAGCAGCTGGAAGCCGAATTGGAGTCCTTGCGCCGGCCGCACGCCAGCTGAAGCTTCGGCAGGCTGGATGCGAAACGGGACCCGATCGGGTCCCGTTTCGATAGGCTCCTGTTTCGCGCCGAGCGCTCGCCCCGCCTAGGGTCGTTCCAGCGTCAGGCGGTAGGGGGCTGGCTGCCAGGTGTGCCGCGAGGTCCCGATCACCATCAGGATCGCCTCATCGACCTCCCCGCCCAGCGAGAGCTCGAACTCCGCCTGCTGCTCGGCATCCAGCGCAATCGGACGGACGGTCGTCTCGCGGCCCTGCTCGATCAACATCAGGCGGTAGGTCTGGGGGACGCGGTTGTACATGCGCACGAAGCCCTCGGCCGTCCAGCCGCCGTCGTCCGATTCGAAATCGCTGGCATAGCCTGTCGCCGAAATAGAGAAATCGTCCAGCAGCAATCCATCACCGTTGACAGCCGCGTCGGTGATGTACTCGAAGCGCAGTTCGATCTGCTCCCCGGCGAAGGACGTCAGGTCGACCGTCTCGCGAATCCACTCGCCCCCGTCCGTCCCGCCGCTGAAGCCGGTGTAGCCCCAGCCGTACGAGTTCCCGGTGGGGTTCTCGGACGTGCCCGACGGGGTGTTCAGGATCTCCCATGTATCCCCGCCGTCGGCCGAGACCTCGACATATACGTAGTCGTAGTCCACTTCGATGTCGTACCACACCCAGTACTCCGCCGTCACCTCGCCGCTGACGCCGGTCAGGTCGAAGGTGCGGGTCAACCGCATGTCGGACTCATCGCCGCGGTTGGTCCAGAAGGCAAACTCGCCGGAGTGCGGATCGGCCGGGACGACCTGCGCCAACGTGGAGCCGTCGAAGCGCACGCGCCACTCGCCTGCGCAGCGCAGGGCGATGCCGTCCAAGCCGTACTGCTCGACGGTGCGCGTCTCCTCCGCGGGGCAGGCGTCGAATTCGTCGCTCCATTCGATCGTCGGCGCCTGGGGAATGCGGGCATAGGAGTACAGCCCGTCGTTCACCGAGGGGTCATTGAGGATGGCCGTCACCGACCAATCGGCGTACACATCGTCGGCCGTCAGGGGCCGCCCATCCAACGGGTCGCTCGCTCCAAGATCCGCCAGGACCCGGTCGATGGAATCAAGACCGTTGCCGGTCTCCGCCACCAGCGTCCGTGTCGCCTCCTCCCCAAACCGGTCGAGGAAGTACGCCAGGAAGAGGAAGGACTGGCCGTAGTGACGACTCTCCACCGGAGACGGCCAGTAGGTGAGCGGGATATCGGGCTCGACCGAGTAGGCCCAGTCGGCCCCGCCGATATCGAAGCCGTTCAGTAGCTCGGACAGCGTCGAGAACCCCTCGTTCATCCACGACTGCTCGTTGCGATCGCGGTACCAGTGGATCATGTGCTGGAACTCATGCGCCATGACGCTGTCGGTGAACTCATCACCCAGGTCCACCGTATCGGCGTTCATGTAGAACATCTCATGGGCATTCGAGTACTGGCGCACGATAGGGGCGTACTCGTCGTTGGACGAGTAGTAGCCGGCGATGCCGCTCCCGAGGTTGCGGGCGAACAGGACGTACAGGTGGACGTCGCCGTCGACGCCCGGGGTCCACTCCGAGCCGAAGAATTCGCGGTTGGTTGGGTAGGATCGCTCCTCAAAAACCTGCACCAGGTTCTCGAGTTCGTCCGGATCGTAGTCCACGCCTTCCTCCACCCAGAAATAGACGTGGGGGCTGGCGAAGGCCAGGCGGGCCTGCACCTCGAAGTTGGAGTTGTCGTCGACGTTGCTCGCCCAGAAGGTCTCCACCGTCCCGACCGGGATGGGTGCGGCGGTCTCGGCGATCACCCGCGGCGGATCGGCGATGCCCTTCAGGCGAATGGCCAGATCGAGCGGGTCGGAGATCGGCACCTCGGCCGCCACCAGTTGTCTCTCGGTTTCCAGCGCCGCCTCCGGGACCTCTTCGGGGATCTCCGGCATCGGCGGAGGCGTGGGGCTAGGCATCTCGATCCCCGCCTCGAAGGTTGGAAGGGCGCCCCCCTGCTGCGCGACCCACCATCCGGCCGCCAGGCTCCCGCCGAGGGCGATCGCCACCAGGCACAGACATCCCACCAGCACGACGACGATCACAATGACCAGCCACTTCACCGACGAACCCTGTTTCGATGTCATTCCACCAATCCTCTCAGAGCACGCCCATCCGAAAGAATCGTGGCAAGCCATGCCACGAGGGAAGAATTATAACGGACGGCTAGGACCTGCGACGGGAAAGCGTAGAGGTCGAGGCGGCGTTGATGGGAAGCTGGACGGTGAACCGGCTGCCCTGCCCGGGCGCGCTGAGCGCCGTCAGACGGCCGCCGTGACCGTCCACAATCTGGTGCGAGATGGCCAGGCCCAGTCCACTGCCACGCCCTTCGCCCCCCCGGCGCGCCTTGTCGACCTGATAGAAACGCTCGAAGATGCGCGGGAGTTCGTCAGCCGGTATGCCCGGGCCGTTGTCCTCAACGTGGACCAGGACAGCCCCAGCCCGCGATTCGCCGCGCAACTGGATCCCCCCACCAACGGGTGTGTGCTTCAGGGCATTGTCGAGCAGGTTCGTGAATACCTGCGCCAGCCGATCCCCATCACCGGGGATCACCGGCAGCCCGGCCACCGTGTTCTCCAGCCGGACGCCCTTCTCGTGTGCCCGCAGGCTCAGGCGGTCGACGACTCGGGCGACGAGCGCGTTCAGGTCCACGGGCTCGCGAGCGAATGCCGTCTGGCCCGCGTCCAGCCGCGCCAGCGCGAGCAGATCGTCCACCAGGCGTGCCAGCCGATCGGACTCCTCATGGATAACGTGAGCGGCGTGGACCTGCGCCTCGCGGTCCGCCGCCGTGCCGTCGAGGATCGCCTGGGCGAACCCATCAATCGACGTCAACGGGGTCTTGAGTTCGTGTGAGACGTTGGCGACGAAGTCCCGCTGACCTTGCTGCGTGGCCTGCACGCGCTTGACCATCTGGTTGAAGTCGGCGGCGAGCGACTCGACCTCCATCGGACCCTCGAGAGGGACGTGCTGCTCGTATCGGCCGGCCGAGACAGACCGTGCGGCCGCGGCCAATCGCCGGAGAGGCGCGGTGACCCAGCGCGAGACCAGCCAGGCCAGGAAGAACGAGGCGGCCAAGCCGACGAGGGCGGCCTGCAGCAGCGGAGCCAGGAGGTCATCGCCGTAGACCAGCAGCGCTCGGAGCGTCGGGCGTGGGGCGGCGATGATCAGCCCATCCCCGTTGGCCAGGGTGCGCACGACATACAGCCAGCGGCGGTCCAGCGCGTCCGTCGTTTCACCTTGCGCTACCCCGCCGACTCGCACCGCCTCGGCCAGCGCGGCATCCACACCCTCGACCGCCGCGATGCCTCCTTGCGCAACAATCTCTCCCAGCGGCGTGACAACGAGCGCTCGCGAACGCAGCCGCAGCGCGAGCCGTCCCTCCGCCAGCGCTTCCGATCGCCGTGGATCCAATACCCGCTCGACGCGGGGGACGATCACCGCCGCCTCCGCCTCCAGGGCGCGCCACGCCAGCCGATCGGCAAGCGGCGTCGATTGCAGTAAGAGCAGCAGGCTCAGGCCGGCGAGCGCGACGACCAGTGCGGTGACCAGCAGGTAGGTGAGAAGCAGGCGGGAGGCGAGGGAGCGGAGCATGGTTCAGCGGTCGCGCGTGGGGAGACGCCGGACGGCCGCCATGGTCAGGCCACCAGCTTGTAGCCCACGCCGGTGACGGTTTCGATGTGCACACCGGCGCTGCCGGCGAGTCGTTTGCGCAGGTGGGCGACGTGCACGTCGACGGTGCGCGTCTCGCCGTAGAAATCGTAGCCCCACACTCGGCTGAGCAGCTGCTCGCGCGTCAGGACCAGCCCCTTGTGTTCGGCAAAGGCCTGGAGCAGATCAAACTCCTTGGCGCGCAGCGCCACCGGTTGTCCGGCGACGGTCACCTCCCGGCGGGCCGGATCGACGGTGACGTCGCCGACGTGCAGCGCCTTGCCCTCCGAACGCGAGCCGCCTTCGGTCCGGCGCAGAATGGCCTTGACCCGGGCGAGGAGTTCGCGCGGGTTGAACGGCTTGGTCAGGTAGTCGTCGGCGCCCAACTCCAGGCCGACGATCTTGTCGACGTCTTCCTCGCGCGCCGTGAGCATCACGATCGGGACGTCCGAGTCGGCTCGCACCCTCCGGCAGACTTCCAGGCCGTCGACCTCGGGGAGCATCAGGTCGAGGATGATCAACGCCGGACGCAGCTCGAGCGCCAGCCGCAGCCCCTGCGCACCGTCCGAGGCGCTCTCGACGCGGAAACCGTCGCGCTCCAGGTACAGGCGGACCAGCTCCACAATATGAGATTCGTCGTCGACGACCAGGATGCGCTCACCGGTCATCCCGCACCTCGGTCCATCGGCCGCCGCGCGGCGCGGTCAGCGCAGGGCGGCGACGGCTTCAATCTCGACCGCTCCGCCCTTCGGCAGTGCGGCGACCTGCACGGTGGATCGGGCCGGGGGTTGGTCGCGGAAGAACTCGGCGTACACGGCATTCATCCGGGCAAAATCGGCCATGTCTCGCAGGAAGACCGTCGTCTTGAGCACCAGGCTCATCGACGACCCGGCGGCCTCGAGAATGGCGGCCACGTTTTGCAGAGACTGACGCGTCTCGGCCTCGACGCCGCCGGTCGCCAGTTCCCCGGTTTGCGGATCGAGGCCGAGCATGCCCGAGGCGAACACCAGCTCGCCGTGAACGATCCCCACCGAATACGGGCCGATGGGCTTGGGTGCCTTGCCGGACACCACCACTTGCCTGGGCTGGCTCTGCATTTCGGACCTCCTGATAAACGACTCCGGAAGTTCTTGTGGACTTCCGAAGTCGATGCGGGCTAGGGAATGTCGGCGAAGGTCGCCAATGGGGCGATGACCAGGCCGACCATCGTCGGCCCGGTGTGTGCTCCCAGCACCATCGACAGCCGGCCCGTCGCACGCCAGGTGCACTCGAACAGGCGGCCGACGTTCTGCAGGAGTTCCTGGGCGCCGTCCGGGTTGCTGGCGTGGGCCACCTGGGCGCGCAGCGCACTCCCCTTGGGGACCCACTTGGCGGGCAGCTCGGCCAGGCCGCGCAGCGCTGACCCGAAAGATCGCTGCTGGCCCATTTGCACATACGTCCCGCGCTCGTTCTCCACCCCGATCATGGGCTTCAGGTCAAGCGCCGAGGCGATCAGCCCCTTCATGTGCGAGATCCGGCCGCCGTGGATCAGGTATTTCAAGTCCTTCAGCGTGAAGAACGAGTGGGTCTGCCCCTGGATCTTCTTGACCAGGGCCAGTACGGCCTCCAACGGCCAGCCGGCGCGTACGGCCCGCGCCGCCGCCTCGACCTGCCAGCCGGCGCCGGCCGAGAGAGTCTTGGTGTCCACCAGCGTGACTTTGGCCTCCGGAACGGTTTCGGCGGCGGTTCGGGCGGAGTTGAACGTGCCGCTCAGTCCGGACGACATGTGGATCGAAAGGATCTCCGGGTCGTCGGCCGCTAGTTCGCGATACACGGTGGCAAAGTCGCCCGGTGATGGTTGCGACGTGGTGGGCAGGGCGTTCGTCTCGGCCAGCCGCTGATAGAACTCGTCGGTCGTGATGTCGACCCCCTCGCGGTAGGTCTGCCCCTCGAGACTGACGACCAGCGGCACGACACGGATCCTCAGCAGCCGCTGCTCTTCCGGCGTCAGGGCCAGATCGACTCCACTATCGGTGACTATCTGCATCGCGGGCGCTCCTGTGTTATTCGGACGCACCGCGGGCGCGTCCGGGTCGGCTTCGGCGATTCGACGGGGAGGATACCACGTCAGACCGACTTGGGAAGCCGTCGGGCGACCTCCGCAGTCGATTCAAACCACGATGTTCACCAGACGACCGGGGACGACGATGACCTGGCGCGGCGCCTTGCCGGCCAGCAGCTTGACGACGGCCTCGCTCTTCAATGCTCGCTCCCGAGCCGACTCCTCGGAAATGTCCGCCGGCACCATGATCCGGTCGCGCACTTTGCCGTTGACCTGTACCACCAGCGTGATCTCGTCCTCGCGCGCCAGCTCGGCGTCGTATGCCGGCCACGGCTGGTTGTGGATCGAGTACGGCTGGCCCAGCCGCGCCCACAGTTCCTCGGCGATATGCGGTGCCACCGGCGCCATCATCAACAGAAGCGATCGCACCGCTTCCTTGTACTCGGCCGACGCCGTCAGGCCCGCTTCCCGCGCGTCGCCGACGGCGTTGGTTAGCTCCATGAGCGACGAAACGACGGTATTGAATTCGAACCGCTCGAGATCGTTCGCGATCCGGCGGATGGCCTGGTGCGTCTTGCGGCGCAGCAGGCGGGCCGCGCCAGGGTCGTACGCCGCGGCACTGCCCGGCGTCGGCTCGACGACCAACGACCAGGCGCGATTCAGCCAGCGCACCACGCCCTGGATGTTGCCGGGGTTCCACGGGCCGCCCTCCGCCCAGCGGTAGCCGAACATGAGGTAGGCGCGCACGGTGTCGGCCCCGTACGCCCGCACCTGCTCGCCGGGATCGATCACGTTGCCGCGCGACTTACTCATGCGCTGGCCGTCCGGCCCCAGGATCTGGCCCTGGTTGCGCAGCTTGAGCATCGGCTCGTCGCCGCGCGTGATGCCCATATCCCGCAGGGCCTTGTGAAAGAAGCGCGTGTACATCAGGTGCATTGTGGCGTGCTCGACGCCTCCGGTGTAGGTATCCACCGGCATCCAGTAGTCGTACTCCTTCTGGTCGAACGGGCCCTGGTCGAACGCCGGGCTCAGGTAGCGCAGGTGGTACCACGAAGAACACATGAACGTGTCCATCGTGTCGGTATCGCGCTCGGCCGGTCTGCCGCACGTCGGGCAGGTCGTCTGCTTCCAGGTCGGGTGCAGTTTCAGCGGGCTCTCGCCCGTCGGCCGCCACTCGACGTCCTCAGGCAGGCGCACCGGCAGCTGGTCGTCGGGCACGGCCACCTGGCCGTGTACGGGGCAGGTGACGATCGGGATCGGCGCACCCCAGTAGCGCTGGCGCGAGATCAGCCAGTCGCGCAGCCGGTAGTTCACCGCTCCTTGTCCCAGACTGCGTTCCTCAAGGTAGGCGATCGTTCGGGGCATCGCCTGATCGGCCGGCGTGCCCGTCAGCGGGCCGGAGTTGATCATCGCCCCGTAGGCCGCTGTGGCGGCAGGCATCGTTGCGCCGTCGGCGATCTCACTCCCCTCCGGCTGGATCACCGGCCGCACGTCCAGACCGAACTTGCGGGCGAAGGCGAAGTCGCGCTCGTCATGCGCCGGGACGGCCATGATGGCGCCGGTTCCGTAGGTCATCAGCACGTAGTCGGCGATCCACACGGGGATCCGTTCGCCGCTCACCGGGTTGATGGCGTAACCTCCGGTGAAGACGCCGGTCTTCTCCTTCTCGGTCGACTCGCGTTGGATGTCCGTCTGGCGCGTCGTCTGCTGGCGATAGGCTTCCACCGCCGCGGTCTGCGCCGGCGTGGTCAGCCGGGCGACCAGCGGGTGTTCCGGCGCCAGCACCATGAACGTCGCCCCCCACAGCGTGTCGGGGCGCGTGGTGAAGACCTCGATCGAATCCCCGGCCTCGGTCTGGAAGGTCACGCGGGCACCCTGGCTGCGCCCGATCCAGTTCGTCTGCAGGACCTTCACCGGCTCGGGCCAGTCGATGCCCTCAAAGTCGAGCAATTCGTCGGCGTAGCGCGTGATGCGGAAGAACCACTGGTCCAGGTCCTTCTTGATCACCGGCGTCTTGCAGCGTTCGCAGTGGCGGTCGTCACCCCACACCTGTTCGCGGGCCAGTGTCGTGTTGCAGTGTGGGCACCAGTCGACCGCCGCCATCTTCTTGTAGGCCAGCCCGTGCTTGAACATCTGGACGAAGAACCATTGCGTCCAGCGGTAGTACTCCGGATCGCACGAAACCGCTTCACGGTCCCAGTCCCAGATGGCGCCCATCGTGCGCAACTGGATGCGCATCGTGGCGATATTGTCATAGGTCCACGTCTTGGGGTGGATGTTGCGCTGGATGGCGGCGTTCTCGGCCGGCAGGCCGAAGGCGTCGAAGCCGATCGGGTACATCACGTTGTAGCCGCGCATGCGCAGGTAGCGAGCGCGCACATCCGACGGCGCCATGGCGTACCAGTGGCCGATGTGCAGGTTGCCGGAGGTATATGGCAGCATGGTCAGGAAATAGAACTTGGGCCGCGACGAATCAAGGCGCGCCCGGTACAGCCCGTCGGCCTCCCACTTTGCCTGCCATTTGGGTTCGATCGCCGCCGGGTTGTAGCGCTCCGCTCGATCCCCGGTCTGTGGCGGCTGCTCGGAAGTCTTCGGCTTGGCCATGTCGCTCCTCCACGTGCTCTGTGGCGGCGAATGCAAAACCCCTCCGTCGACGAGGGACGAAGGGGCGCTCCGCGGTACCACCCTGGTTGCCCCCGAGGCGGGGGCCGCTTGGTCGCGCTAACGGGCGAACCCGCCGCCGGCTGGACGCTGGGTCTCACCGGCAGGGCTTGTCCCTCCCTTCGGAGGAACGGCAGGCGAGTTCGGCCTCGACGGCGCGCCGCATGCGCCTCAGCCTCTGGGCTGCGCTGCCGGGCTTGCACCCTCCCCGGCTCGCTGGCGGCTGGCTTACTACTCCTGCCCTGGCCAGTATTCAGTTGAAGGTGGACCCAGTGGGATTCGAACCCACGACC
>Ga0105107_10002843_pt1 | contig 11456 bp, 8 predicted proteins | sample PPLLaktember2015_6_FD_79335 | JGI IMG/M metagenome (GOLD analysis project Ga0105107, IMG submission 79335) | Freshwater sediment microbial communities from Prairie Pothole Lake near Jamestown, North Dakota, USA - PPLs Lake P8 Core (1) Depth... | ecosystem: Environmental > Aquatic > Freshwater >... | reverse complement strand
GTGATCTTCCATTGTTGTTAATAGAAAACATTGGTATGAATTTTGTGCATTTTACTGTGCCCTAAGACCTGATGCAATGAGAAAAATATTGATTTCTCTTTTGTTATTGACAACCTTTATTGGCTGTGATAAGAACTACCACAGAGTATGAATACGATAATATGCATAACCCATATCAATCATTCAGACGATTAATGACCCCCGGTATTTATGCCAACCCAAACAATATAACAAAAGAAACATATACACTTAATTTTGATGTTGACCCTTCGATTGAAAAAGTACAAATAACAGAATACACATATGAATATAATGCTAATGGCTACCCAATAAAAGTAAACGGGGAAACTGAGTATGTGTATAAATAATAGCAAATGAGATATTTGAAATTCATTGTTTTACTCATAGTAATTTTTTCACTGACAAATTGTGAAAAGCAAAATGAACTTGTTAACAAAACGACAGATGCCCAAATTGTTGGATTTGTTACAGAAAAGTGTTATTGCTGTTGGGGTTGGGTAATTAAGGTTGGAACAGAAACTATTAAAGCTGAGCAGATTGCTAATTTTTTAATTAAAAACGACCTGAATATTATTGAAGGTCTGAGACTTATTGCCAGAGCATTAAAATCAGATCCGGATAGCTATAAATATATAGATTGTAAAGGATGGGGATTTTATAAGCAGGGCAGGATTATAGAAGCACTTGAGTTCCTCGAAAAAAGCTGGGAATTAATACCGGTTTTCAGATACTACATATATCTTCATCTTGATGCTACAAAAAAGGCTGTTGCCGGGTTGAATAATTTTTGATCAGACTCTGAATATACGGATTGGATTGTTGAATAGAATCTTAATTGTCGATAGATAGCTCAGCCCTCGGAAATCAGCTCCGGCAATCAGCTTTTACCATTCTGAGATACCTTCACCAGTTCAACTCCGTTTCCTTTACCCAGATTCCGGGAATATTATTTCTCTTCGGGATTATTCCAGTGCTCATGAACTCCAATACTTTTTGCCATCTCCTGGTTAGTATTCCTGTCCATAAACCAGCCATCATATTTCGAGTCAGGAGCATCAGGTGAGATTACGGTATTGGTGCAAAGTGGATTCGTAGATGCAGGATTCCAGACCCAGGTAACTCTGCCCGGGAATATCCCCTGTGCAATTCCCATAGGTTCGTTCGGTGTAAATGCATTTACTGTCTGATCTGCAGGATTAACAATATATATATTCTCATGGTTAGTTGCCGGACCTGAAACCACATTCGAACCTGCACTTTTCTGCTTTATGGCATGCATGAATAAGATACCCTGGAATGGAGTATATAAATTTTTTTTAACTGCTGACGTCTATTCAGAATTTGTCTCCTTGTTTCAGTGACAGGTTCTAAAATGCGTGCTTTTCTGGTCAGCCTTCTACTTTCCATAGCGACAAGATTTTGTAAATGAAAAACCTTTGAATAACCAGATAAATATAAGAAATGCGTTACCACTTCTGCGGAGTATCATTATCAACTGTTATATTTTTGAAGATGCTTTTATTCTTGACTCAAGCCACCACCTTAATGACCATCAGGTCGTTATATTTTCATCTTCAGGATTAAGAAATCCTGAATGTTGGTGATCATTTTAAAATGGACATAATCGCAAAATATACGCCGTTCTGGGATTGCTCCCCTTTCATACTCTCTTTATGGTCCTATTGAAAATAAATTTGACTTTGGCTTTTCGTTGGTGTAATCTTGAATATAAGAGATAAAAAGACAAATGGGACATTGATAAATGTAAATTTTAATTTCATAGTATTGGAAGAATTAGAAAAAATGGAATTTTTAGACATAGCTGCCAGATGTATAAATAGAAGAGTATATTCCCTTTTACTTCTTCTTTTGTTTTCAATTTCGTGTAATGGTCAAACAACTAAGTGGATGGAAATTGATAAAGCATTTCAAGATTATACATCAAACCCGACTCATGACAACTTTATTATGGTCTATGAACTTCTTCCAAATAGCAGACCCCGCAATGAAGTTCCTGCGGACAAAATTTCAAACAGCATATTTTCAACTGCTATTAAATTAGAGGATATGATTGTAAGTGAAAGCAGGGATGCAATAAGACTTGGATTTAAATTATTTACAATAGCTGATGGACATTTTGCAGAAAGCCTTGATTGGACACTTGGTAAATTGATAAACAAAAATCCTAAGCTTTTTCTTCAGGAATTAAAGAATCATAGGCAATTTTTACATGACATTGGTGGACTTGTAGGTAATTATGGCCATGATTTTGCAGACAAACCGGAACTTAGTCTGACAGAGACAGAAAACAGAATAATGTCATTAAAAAAGATAGACGATTCAGATTTGATCAATACAAGAGATGAATGTCTCAAGAAATTGCAGGACCATAAGGAAATTATTCTGCAGTCAATGAATCCAAGAGAAATAACTCAAATAATTAAAGGGAAAAAGCTGTATATAAATGACTCAGCTCAATATTCCCAGCAATTTTTTAAAGGACTTCGTTCAGATGTCCCATATTACGATTCACTGATACTTATTGACGATACTCTTCAAGTATATTATACAATGGCGTACAAGGACAGAACCATTCATTCAGTACATCCAGCGGGATTACCTACGGAATTGCCATTAGCAAAAGAGGCAATGTATAGCGCGGAACAGAATGGTAAAAAGTATCTTCTGACATTAGTTAGGACAAATTTTACCGGGATAAACTTCAACCTAAAAATAGATGATAAGACGACCAAAACAGGTCTGCTGATTTTACCAGTTACCTTTTTCTCAGGTGATGAATGTGGATCAGTAGATGAAAATGGAAAATATTATTGTTCAAGTCTGTATTTATCAGATAATTACGACAGTAAGTCTAATCAAGACAGTAAAGTGCTTATGAAAGTTCAATTAGGTTCAGGAGAAAGAGTATTATATAGTGAGTATCTCCCTGAGGACTGGAATAAAAAACCAGAACTTATTCTTCGGCGACAATAACAGGAGACATCAAATATCACGGGCAATAATATTAACAGGTTTCTGATTATTAGCTCACAATATCATTGTTGGCCGCTAATCTTTCCCTAAAATAATTTTATACTGCTTTTCAATCTTTTTGATTTCATAGGGGGTTAGTCAAAATATTCTCAAGAAACAATAAAGTCTCCTCGGAAGGGTTAAAAATGACGGGCGATACTCCCCATTCTGTCAGTACATCAACTTTTTCGCCTGTCACCCCCAGTTCGGGATAGGCAGCGATGGCAGCCTGAGCATGCCCGGGCATCTCAATTTCAGGAAGATCTCTTGCGCGGATGCAATCCGGGAAGATGATGACAGAATACTGCATGCAAAAAGAAGCAGTATCTTTTTCATATTCTTATGATTACTACACTATGGATATCTAATTACCCGGCATGTACCCCGGATTAGGTTCCATCATCTGGGCATTGATGCTGGCTCTCCACTGATGAAGCTTATTCCTGAGTTTATTGGTCACCTCAGGATTTGATGCTGAGATATCACGTTTTTCGCTCAGGTCTTCCTTCAGGTTGAACAGCTGAACAGAGTTGTTTTCATAATACTCGAGCAGTTTGTAGTCACCGCTTCGGATAGCTCCTCCAGGGCTCTGCATTCCATGGTTACTATAGTGGGGGAAATGCCAGTATATAGCATCCCTGTCAATTTTATTCATGCCAAGCATAAGGGGGACAATGCTCGTACCATCCACTTTCTGCGTGGCAGGTACTTTTAATCCCAGCATTTCCAGGATTGTAGGATAAAAATCCACACTGATAACCGGAACGTCACATTCAGTTTCTTTCAGCTTACTTCCTGGCCATTTAACGATCAGAGGAACACGTATGCCACCTTCATAAAGCCAGCCCTTGGCTCCCCTGAGAGGCAGGTTGGCGGTGGAAAACGCCCTGTCACGCTGTTCGGATGTGAGTACCCTTTGAGGATTACCAAAGTTGGCTGCCGCCATTCCCCCATTGTCAGAGAAAAATATTACGATTGTATTTTCATAAAGTCCAAGGTCTTTCAGCGTTGCTACTACCCTCCCAAAACTCTCATCCATGCTTTCCACCATAGCGGCAAAATGGACATTGTCCTGGAGCTGTTTTATTTTCACCATCTGGTTTGGCAACTGACTGAAACCCTTATACGCCTCATCATTCAGCATTTTTCTTGCCTCTTCGATAGTGACGGGGTTCTTGGAATCGGGATTCCCTTCCAGAAGGAATGGTGGTCCTTCCTGTGCCATCATTTTGCTTAGCTTCTCCTGATATTTCTTTACCAGGTCAGGCCGGCCATCGATAGGATCATGAACAGCATAATGTGAAAAATACAGAAAAAAAGGCTTCTTCTTATTTTGTTCAATCCACTTCAGGGCTTCGTCTGTCAGACGATCAGTCAGGTAGTCTCCCTCCTTGCTCTCAAGTCCTTCGAGCTTGAGAGGGTGATAATAGCTTCCATTAGGCCACCCTTTTGCCCAATTCGGTACATGAACATCAAAGCCATGAGCCATTGGATTGGAAGGATCTTCTCCCAGGTGCCACTTCCCATAAATAGCCGTAGCATAGCCCTGCTCCTTCAGTGCCTCGGCAATGGTGATCTCTTCATATGGCAGGTTCTGATTGACCTTAGCATTTGACAGCTTCTGAAAGGGATACTCATTTCGTCCGGGCAGCCAATCCGTCATATTAAGGGTGGCAGGATATTTTCCTGTGAGGATGCTGGCTCTTGTAGGTGAGGAGACATGGCATGCAGCATAGGCAGAGGTGAAACGCACATTTTCTCCTGCAAATTTATCAATATTAGGCGTTTCATAGAAGCCACTTCCGTAGCAACCAAGGTCAGTCCAACCCAGGTCATCCACAAGGAAAAAAATTACATTGGGCTTTTCTGTTGTGTTTCCTGCAGCACATGCTGCCAGGGTGAGTGGAGCCAGCCCCAACAGGCCCAGTCTCAGGTTCTCTCCAATAGTCCTTCTTTTCATTTGATATTCTTCTTAATTGCTGAATTTTATATATTATTCACTTACGTTTAACATATACATAAAATAGGTTTCATTTCTGAACCTTTCTGGTTAAGAGCAAACGTCTCGTTTTCTGAAACCTTGCTCCTTAATACATATTTTGTAATGCCTCCCTGATAAAAGTTTTAGTATTAATCCTTCATCTCGGAGAAACCGTTACAACTTTACAGGTGAATACACTATTACGTATTTGAGATCGATCACATCCTTCTTATCTGGATTTTTCAGTCTGAGTTCAATTTTATGCTTACCCTCAGTCAGATCAAAATTCCAGTACAGGTCAAGTTTCCTTGCCATAAAATCTGCCGGGAACTGTACTTCTTCAACAAGTGCTCCGTCTATTATAACATCAACAATAGCAACATAATCACCTGTAGATTGACGTTTACCTGGATACTCCGCTGATAACAGGATGCCGCTTCCCTCAAAATCATAAACATATACTTTCTCATTTAACTTCTGATCCAGTTTCTCCTTTTTCACGGGAACAATCCCTTCAAATGATTTCTCGAACCTGACCGGTGACGGTATCTGGCAGGCAATGGTCACTTTCTCTCCTTTGATCCCACCTCCATTACGTTCAATCAGTTCCAGAGCATGCTTCATGCTCAGTTCATAGGTGCTGTTCAGGGAGAGGCTTGTGAAGGGGAAAATACGATCCTCAACTTCCTTCACATTATTCAGCCAGTAATCGGGAATCTTGCTGTATCCCAATGCGGTGCCAAGGATTCCTGCTGCATTTGAAGGATTGCAGTCTGAATCTGCACCACATCGGGTGGTTATCTCAACAGTTTTACCCATATCCCCGCCACCGTACAGAAGCCCCATCAAGATATAGGCACAATTCATCGTGGCTTCAATGTTAAAAGGATCTGAATAACCCTGTGGACATGTCTTGTCATCTCCCCACCTGGTTTCTATCTCCTCCCATGTTTGTTTCCAGTCTTCATATTGCTCACTCCAAATTATGACATCGCTCATGAACTTATAAAAGTTACTCTCCTGCGGAAGCATTTTAAGTGCCTCACGAACTATAAAATCAATATCATCGGTGATAAATGCCAGAGAATACATTGCTGAAACATACACACCTCCGGACCAGCCATCACCATAATTCATAATATGTCCGATTTTGTCAGTTATCTCCGATGCAGTTATAGGCATACCGGGCGACATTAGTCCGGCAAAGTCCGACTCGATCTGAAAGTCAATATCGTCAGCATGAGGATTATATTTCCAATGTCCTGACTGGGGTGGCAATATACCGTGCATAATATTATACCTGGCGGCCTGGTTTGCATGCCAAAGAGGATAAGGTGCATATGCGAAAGCAGTTGCAAAACTGTCAACCGGTGCATTAATACCGTATTTTTCGAATACTTCGACAAAAGTCAGGTCCATATAGATATCATCATATAATCCGGGTCTGTTGTCAAACCAATCTTTGCAGTAGCCGCTCTCCGGCCAGGGAATCATTACGCTGTCAGGAATAGTCCTGCTATTATATCTGAACTCCGTCGGGCCGCCGTAAGTGACCCCAAGAGTTTGCCCTGCCCAGCCTCCCCTGATTTTATCCTGTAACACTTCTTTCGTTAGCGTCACTTTTTCGGGAATGGAAAACTGTCCCGCTTTCTTTCCGGAACAGCCAGTACTAAGCCAAATCAGAGCAAGAGACAGAATTACTGTTATAGATTTCATTCCCCTCATCATGTTCATTTTAAGATTGTAATTATCAATTAATCAAGTATAATACAGTGTGGTTGATGGCGAATCTCTTAATAATCCGGGTTTTCCATAAAGTTCGGATTTTCAGCCACTCTGTTCACTCCCAGGGGGAGGTAATAGTTCCTGTCCTGGAAAATCCTTGCCACACCTTCACCAGCGATCATCTTTATCCTGTATTTCTTGGTGTCATAGTTATAAGTAAATACAAGACCTTGTGTGCGTACACCGTCAAGGAGTTGCTTGGCAATGCGCCAGCGCCTGATGTCCCAGTAGCTTTGGTTTTCCCAGCTCAGCTCCACCAGCCTCTCATTCTGTATTGTTGCTTCATCAATGGTTGCCTTGGGTGGCATATCGGCCCGTTCTCTCAGACGGTTCAGAACTGTGAGGGCTTCGTCTGTCAGATTGAGATAATAAGCTGCTTCAGCCAGGTTAAGGTACATCTCTCCAAGCCTGAAGACGATATAATCGGTCTGGTCATTGAATACATCAGTAGGAAGCTTCATGCTCTCATTGCAGCGTTTTCTCACCATGAAACCGGTTTTTGTCGTGTTCCTGGTGGAGGCTTTGTATGGCCAGCCATCTTCAGCAACCCCGGAGGTGTATGTGATTCCTCCGCGTATTGTAGAGGAATGGAACAGGGCCTTGCCCCCCTGCCAGGGACTTTCAGGATAAAACACAGTGGCCCTGAAACGTGGGTCACGATTCTCCCAGAGTTCAGCAGGGGTCCATTCCGATCCGGCAGCAGTCAGTTGAGCTCTGGAAATCGAATTTCCCGGACTGCCGTCTGCAAATTCAAACCGCTCAACAAAATCATACAAGTAATTCATGGAAGCCCAGGTAGCTGAGAAATCATGAGGCATGGTACGCAAAGAAAAGGCGTGTGATCTGTTCTTGGCATAATCATAGACCTCGGCCATGATCACTTCCGTATTATCTGTGGCCTCATCAAGGAATAGGTTCTGATAATTCATAACGGGGTCAGCGTGCTTTTCATAAAGAAAATGAATCCCGTTATTGATTATCGCTGTTGAAGCATCATATGCAATCTGAGCATAATGACTTACATCTGAAGCGGGAAATCCCAGTAATCCATCCAATTGAACCTGACCATATTTTGCGATACTGGCAGCATACAGTGAAGCGCGGCTCTGCAGGGCCAAAGCAGCCCACTTGGTTGGTCTTCCTTTGTCCTGGGCCGAGTATGTTGAAGGTAATACCACTGAAAGAGTATCCATTTCCGCTATAATGAAATCGTAAACTTCCTTCTCGGTATTACGAGGGACATATAACTCCTCTGCCGTTGCATCCATGCTCTGTGCTTCAACGAGAATAGGGACACCTCCAAACCTTTTAACCATTTCGAAGTACATGTAAGCCCTTAAAAACCTTACTTCCGCTATCCTTTGATTATTGTAGGATTCATCAAAGTTAGGATTGCCTTCCATGTTTTCAATAAAGAAGTTGCAGTCTCTTATATTTGTGTAATTCCAGTAGTCCAGGTCGACATTTGGGCCAGCCGCGGTTATAACATTAGTTGATGCTATATAAGGCTGATGGTGAGCCCCGTAGGATCTCCCTTCGCCACCCATGGAAGCGATCATGCAGAGTGAAACACAATCACCATTACCCCTCCGCTCAATAAAGTCTGTCCTGTAATACAGGTCAGCAAGGTAAGAATCAATCAGGTTTTCATCTTCCCAGACAAGAGCGTCAGAGATAATGTCAAGCGGTTCTTTATCCAGAAAGCTCTCACATCCCATCAATAACAGGGGAAATATGAGAATTAAGCACTTTATATTTTTCATGATCATGGAATTTATAATGTTACATTTAATCCAAAGGAGATCGTTTTAACCGGAGGATAGTATTTCAACCCGCCACCTTCCGGATCCTGTGAATTCTTGTAAATGCCAAGTTTGCTGAATGTTATAAGATTGCTTCCGGCAACAAACAGACGCAAGTCTTGTATTCCCACCTTTTTAGTCCATTCAGGAGGTATAGTATAACTAATATTGAGGTTTTTCAGCCTGAGGTAGGTTGCATCCTGAAGCCAAAAATCCGAAGTTTTCCGGTTATGTGTTCGTGTGCCGGTACCATCGCCAACAAGTGCTGGGAGCATGGCATCCGGATTGATGTTAACATCAGGATTTACCGGATCAGGCTGCCACCGGTAGGTATAATGAAACTCCAGCGGAGGCCCCCAGTTCGTTAACGGACCCCTGTAAGTATCATCAATGTTTATGTTGAACATAGATGCTCCCTGGAATAAAAGCGATACACTGACACTTTTATACTCAGCCTGCATATCCAGTCCGTAAACCAGATCCGGGAATGTGCCGTATCCGATTTGATCCTGGTCGCGCCAGTCAATGACCTTATCCCCGTTAAGGTCAACATAACGGATATCACCAGGAACCAGGGTAGTATTGTCTGCTTCATCCTGGTTTACCTCACAATCATCGATCTCTTGCTGGCTCATGAATAAGCCGTCTGTTTTATATCCGATCCACCTGTTCGTGTAGTTTCCGGTCCTCTGGTAGATGCGGATTTCATCCGGGTCATCATAGGGTATTTCTGACAAGTCTTTATATTTCTCACGTGCCAGGCTCACTGTACCGGCTAAGCTGTACGTGAAATCCCTTCCAATCTTATTCCTGTGACCAAGGGTCAGTTCAAATCCCCTGTCATCTGTTGAATTCAGATTTAACTGAGGTAGGGTAGCTCCAAAAGTAGACGGAAAGGTTTCCAGAGGCTGCCCGAAAATATTTTCAGTGAGACGGTAAAACAGGTCTAATTCAACCCTGATCAGACCGTCCAGAAACCTGGCATCAAGACCAATATTATAACTTGTCATATCCAGCCAGGTTATGTCCGGATTGGGTAGTCCTGTCGACCTTATCATTCGATAAACATCTGTTCCGAATACATAAACCTGAGTAGGATCCTCCAGTATCTCATAGCCAGTAAGGTATTTGAATGCACTGACATTATCATCCCCTGCCTTGCTGAAGGAAGCTCTGATTTTTAAATTATCGATCCATGAAACATTATCCTTAATAAAAGCCTCCTCGGAGATTCTCCATCCGGCTGACACACTTGGGAAAAAGCCCCACCTTGTCTCTTCAGGAAATTTATGACTGGCGTCATATCTGAAAGTGCCTTCCAACAGGTATTTACCCTTGAAGCCGTAGTTAGCCCTGCCTACATAACTGACACGTCCTGTCTCCACAGCGCCACTGTTGTTAGTAATGTTTTCAGGTGAGCCGGCAAACATATAGGGTATTTCCAGAGACAGCAGGTCTACACGTCCTGCGGAAAGGTAATAATAGTCAGTATTAATCCCCTCAGCAAGAAGAAGACCCTGTATGGAGTGATTTCCAAATGTGTTTTCATACTTTAGTGAGACCAAAGGGTAAAATTGAGTGTAATTTGAGGATTGCTCAGCAAGCGCGTTTTCCCCGTTAATACCCCAGCTAACATAAAGATCGTTTGCGTAATCATAGCTGAATACCTTAAAAGGTTTATCCTGGTTTTTTTCGTAAATATTATTCCCCGTATAATTCAGGGCTGCATTAAATTCCAAACCTTTAATTCCAGGTATCTTGTAATCGAGGCTGATTCTTCCTGTCCAATATTGCTGAATGTTATCGATAAAGCCTGTAAGGCTACTGTATGTCTGTGCTAACGGGCTCCTTGTGGTGAAGCCAGCATAAGCGCCTCCCTTATCCGGATCAGGCAGGGTGGAAGGCCATACAGGCAATGCCAGTTTCAGGTCGGTCCAGATATTTGTCAGGGGGTCACTATTCTGGAATGTTGCCTGCGGTTCAAAACGATGCTCATTACGATATGACAGGTCAATGGCGACCGATAGCCTGTTAGTTATTTGAGCATCCACATTAGATCGTGCATTGTACCTGCTGAAATTCAAGTCACCTGATTTAAAAGTACTTTGCTGATCAAGAAATCCTACAGACAAAAAAAACTTCACCTTTTCATTACCGCCGGAAACCCCGAGGTTGTGCGATTGCATTAGCGCCCAACTTCGAAAAATAGCATCATACCAGTCTTCATTGATATAATCGGGATCTGTCCCATCCTTGAAGAGCTGAACCTCTTCCTCAGTATATGTATAAGGTATACCGCTGTTAAATTCACCTTCGCGCAGCATCTCGGCATATTTCCATGATGATATGTACTCAGGAAGTACGGTTGGATCCTGAAAACTGAAATTACTTGTGTAGTTAATTGTAGGCTTATTCGTTGCTCCTCTTTTGGTTGTGATAAGAACAACTCCATTCCCTGCCCTGGCGCCATATACAGCCGCAGATGCATCCTTTAAGACACTTATAGATTCTATTTCATTGGGGTCCAGGCGTGTCCATGAAGTCTCAACGCCATCAACAAGAACCAGGGGATCATTATAACCCCTGATGCTCAGCGTGGCAAAATCCTGTCCCGGAACCCCTGAACTCTGCTTGGTGATCAGACCGGGGGCCTTGCCAATCAGCACCTCTGAGATTTTGTGGGAACAACAATTTTTTATGCCTTCCTGCAGGCGGCCGGTGTCGTCAATGATCACCTGACCGATTGCTTCCGGCATCCTTCCAACCTGAGTGCTGTATGATTCAGTACCTCATTTGCAGATGCCGGAAGTGTCAATGCTTTTTTAGTCAATCAT
>Ga0105107_10002842_pt1 | contig 11460 bp, 4 predicted proteins | sample PPLLaktember2015_6_FD_79335 | JGI IMG/M metagenome (GOLD analysis project Ga0105107, IMG submission 79335) | Freshwater sediment microbial communities from Prairie Pothole Lake near Jamestown, North Dakota, USA - PPLs Lake P8 Core (1) Depth... | ecosystem: Environmental > Aquatic > Freshwater >... | reverse complement strand
GACGACCTCGCCCAACAGCGGCACCTTCATGCGCACGACGTGCACTTCGCCCGCCGCCGCGCGGCGCAGCCCCTCGGCGGAGTCGAGGTTGCGGCAGAGCCGGTCGTAGCCGGGGTGCTCGACCTTCGCGGCCACCTGGGCGCGCCGGAGCTCGTCGAGCCGCTCGCGCGTGCAGAAGCAGCGGTAGGCCTCGCCGCGGGCGAGCAGATCGTCGACGTGGCTGCGATAGATCGCCAGCCGCTCGGACTGCCGGTACGGCGCATGCGGCCCGCCGACGTCCGGGCCCTCGTCCCACTGCAGGCCGAGCCAGCGCAGCGCCTCGAAGATCGCCTGCTCGCTCGTGCTCGAGCTGCGCTCCTGATCGGTGTCCTCGATGCGCAGCACGAACCGGCCCCCGTGGCGCCGGGCGAACGCGAAGTTGAACAGCGCGATGTAGGCGGTGCCGACGTGGGGATCGCCCGTGGGGCTCGGGGCGATGCGGACGCGCGGCGGCATGGCGCCGTCGGTGGCATCGCCGTGGATCGAGTCGTGCGCCGGCTCGGGCATGGCCAGCTCCTACCACAGGCGCGGGGCGACGGTCCGCGCGAGCCGAGCGTTGGGGGCCGGCGGCCGGTCCGGGGTACACTCTCGGCCGTGTCCGACGACCGCGTCGACGAAGGCGTGCTCGAGTCCGTATGGCAGACGGTGTCTCGCCGCGTCGTCGAGCGCGCGGTCGCAGCCGTCGAGCTGCTCGAGGTGCTCGTGCACGCCCAGGGTCGGGTGGTGCGCCGGGAGCAGGAGCTCTGGGCCGGCCACACGGTCCTGAATTACGATCGCGAGCTGCTGCCGCGCGTCGCCCGTGCGTCGAGCATGGGCGTCTCGCTGTACCTCGGCAATCGGCGCATCGCGACATTCGGCACGCTCGACGCCGGGCCCACGCCCGAGGTCGGTGCGTACGCCGAGGCGACCCTCGTGGACGTCGTGCTGCGCCGTCGCCAGTCGTTCCGCGGACCGCTCGAGACGCAGGGGCGGCGCTGCCTCGTCGCGGCGCGTCCGCTGTACGCGACCGACAAGCCCGAGGAGTACGGGCCCATCGGCATCCTCGAGGCGTACCAGGACGAGCAGACGATGCGCGACATGCTCGAGAGCAGCTGGCGCACGCGCGGCGGCGACGACCCGCACGTGATGCGTCGGCAGCAGCACATCGATCGCATGGCGGCGGTGATGCGATTCATCGACGACATCGCGCGACGGCTGCAGCTGCTCGCGCTCAACGGCAACATCATCGCGGCGCAGGCCGGCGATCACGGCCGGGCGTTCCGCGTCGTGTGCCGCGAGCTCGGCAGTCTCGCCGAGCAGTCGAAGGAAGCCGTCGCGGAGGTCCGCCGGCTGACCCTCGACCTCGGGCCGCCGACGGCGCCCGAGGAGGTCGTGCTGCCGCCCGAGCCTCCACCGGTCGCGCCCGCCGGCCCCGCGTCCACCGCCGCGTTCGCGTCCGGCAAGCCGATCGAGCCCACCGCGGAGAGCTGAGCGCGGGTCGGTGGAGCTCCGACCCCCCGGGGGCACCCAGGGCGCCCGAGACCGCTGCCGTCGGCGCGGGCCCGCGCCGGCGTGCGAGACGATCCCTCGTCCTCCCACCGCTCCGGCCGGCGGACCGAGCGTCGTTTTCCGAAGCATCTCGCGGATTTGCCCGTCCGCCCCGCGGTCCGAATGGGCCGCGCGATCCTGCGAATTTTCCTGCATTTTCGGGCTTTTGAGCCTTGTTGGTAGGATGCGGCCCGTGCTAGTGCACGAGTCGACGTACGCGAAAGCCCTTTCGGGCACTGCGGGAGCCCCTTGCGGGTAGGCCGGAGTTAGGCCAATGGACCAGATCTTCGAGAGCCATTTCGGCGGCAACCAGAGCTCGAGCAATGGTGGGGAGACCGACGCCTACTGCCCCAAGTGCCGCGCCGATACGCAGCACATCATTCTCGAGAGCTACGCGGACGAGATACGTCGCGTGCAGTGCGCGGTCTGTGGGGACACGCACGCGTACAAGCCGCCGCGTGGCGGCGAGGACGACAATCCCGAGCCGCTCGCCGCGACGAAACGCAAGGGCAACAAGAAGCTCGAGTGGCTCGAGGGCATGAACACCTACGAGCTCGGCACGGCGGTGCGCTACACGCCGAAGGCGGAGTTGTCGCTCCACCAGGTCGTGGTGCACCCCACGTTCGGTGTGGGCTTCGTGTCCGACATCGCGGGCGAGCAAAAAGTCGAGGTCATGTTCCGCAACAATCTCCCACGCGTGCTCGTGCACGGCCGCGGGGAGACCGAGGACGAGCGCGCGGGCGAGCGCGTGGGCGAGGAAGAGGTCCGGCAGCTGCTCGGCCTCGAGCTCGGACCCTCGCCCGAGGAGATCGCCGCGGAACGCGAGCGTCGGTTGGCCGAAGAGGAAGCCGAGCGCCAGCGCGAGCGCGAGGAGAAGCGCCTCGCCGCCGAGCGCGAGCGGGCGGCTGCCGCCGAGCGCCGCGAAGAAGAGCGTCGCCGTCGTGAGGAAGAGCGCGAGGCGAAACGGCGCGAGCGCGACGAGGAGCGCGAGCGCAAGAAGCAGGAGCGAGAGGCCGAGCGCGTGCGCAAGGCCGAGGAGCGCAAGCTCGAGGCGGACCGCAAGCGCGAAGAGGCGCAGAAGGCCCGCGACGACGAGAAGCGCAAGCGCGACGAGGAGCGCGAGGCGAAGCGGCTCGACAAGGAACGCGAGCGCCAGGCCGTGCTCAAGGAGAAGGAGCGCGAGAAGCTCACCCTTCTCAAGGAGAAGGAGAAGGAGAAGCTCGCCAAGGTCCGCGAGAAGGAGCGCCTCCTCAAGGAGAAGGAAAAGGAGAAGGAGAAGCTCGCTCGCGAGAAGGAGAAGGAGAAGCTCGTCAAGCTCAAGGAGAAGGAGCGCCTCGCCAAGGAGAAGGAGAAGGAGCGCGACAAGCTCGCCAAGCTCAAGGAGAAGGAGCGCCTCGCCAAGGAACGCGAGAAGGAGAAGGAGCGCGCCCTCAAGGAGAAGGAGAAGGAGCGCCTCGCCAAGGAGCGCGAGAAGGAGCGCCTCGCCAAGCAGCGCGAGCTCGCGAAGCAGAAGGCCGCCGCCAAGGCCAAGAAGCCCGCCAAGGCCGCGAAGAAGCCTGCCGCGAAGAAGCCCGCCAAGGGCGCGAAGAAGCCCGCCGCCAAGGCCAAGAAGCCCGCCAAGGCCGCCGCCAAGGCCAAGAAGCCCGCCGCCAAGAAGCCCGCCGCCAAGAAGCCCGCCAAGAAGCCCGCCAAGGGCAAGAAGGCCCCGGCGAAGAAGGCGGCCCGGAAGGGCAAGCGGTAGGGCAAGCGGCTGCCGTCCGCGCCGCCCGGGCGTCGCGAGGGTCCGCCGTCGCACGCCCGGACCCATGCCGATTCCTTGCGCCCCCCCGGTGCATCGCCCACGCTGAGGCGTAGCGATGCACGACGACGACGACGCGCCGCGCCGCGGTCCGGGATCGCCCTGGCTCGCCCATCTGCGTGGGCGCCTCGACGGGATCACGAGCGCGATCCTCGTCTTCCCGCTGTTCCTCGCCTACCAGCTCGGGATCCTGAGCGGGCGTGGCCAGAACGGCGTCGACGTACTCACGCGCTCGCTCGTCGCCGTCGCCGAGCGCGACCTCTCGAACTACCTCGCGATCCTCGTCGGCATGCTCGTCGTGTACGCCGCGGTGATCGTCATCCTGCGGCGGCGCGGCCACTTCGATCCGCGCGCGTTCGGACCGATGCTCGCCGAGTCGGCGCTCTACGCCCTCACGATGGGATCGATCATCCTGTTCGTGATGAGCCGCCTGATCGGCATCGTGCCCGGTCTGGCGATCGGCGGGGCGTCGATCGGCGACGTGCTCGTGATCTCGGCGGGCGCCGGTTTCCACGAGGAGCTCGTGTTCCGCGTGATCCTGATGGGTGGCCTCGCGTGGCTCCTCACCGGCATCACCGGCAAGCGCCGCGCGTGGCTCATCGCGCTGGTGCTGTCTTCCATCGTGTTCTCGCTCGCGCACCATCTCGGGCCCGCGGGCGAGGCGTTCACGTTCGCCGCATTCGTGTACCGCGCGCTCGCGGGGGCGTTCTTCGCCACCGTGTACCAGGTGCGCGGCTTCGCCGTGGCCGCGTGGACCCACGCGCTCTACGACGTGATGGTGCTGTCGCTCGGGCCGGGCTGAGCTACCGCTTCTTCCGCCGATGACCCGAGGCGATCGCGGTGACCTGGCGGTCGGGTCGCAGCAGCGCACGCGCGAGCTCCTGCACGCCTTTCGCCGTCACCGCGCGGATCTTCGCGGGATGGCGCAGGTGCTCGTCGTAGCCGAGGCCGTAGAGCTCGTTCACCGCGAGCAGTGAGGCCACACGGCTGCGCCGCTGCAGCGCCGCCTCGGACTGGCCGAGGATCCACGCCTGGGCGCGCTCGAGCTCCTCGGTAGTGGGCGGCTCGGCGCAGCTCCGCAGCCGCTCGCGCTCGAGGGCCGCGAGCGCGCGCTGCAGCTTGTCTTGCGACGACGCGGCGTAAAACGACACGCTGCCCGCATCGATGCCTTCGCTCGCCGACGCGGACGCGTGATAGACGAGGCCCTCCTCCTCGCGCAGCGCCGCGAACAGCCGGCCCGCCTGCCCGCCGAGGATCGTGACGAGCACCTCGAGCGTCGCGCTGCGGCGATCGCCGATCGCGATGCCGGGCCACGCGAGCACGGCGTGGGCCTGCTCGCGGGCCCGGCGGATCCGGACCGGCTCGAGGTCCGTCGGGCGCTTCGGCGCCCGCCCGGGCAGGCGCCCGAGCGGGCCCGGCTGCGGCAGGCGCCCGATCATCGAGTCGAGCAGCTCGAACATCGCGTGCGGATCGAAGTCGCCGGCCAGCGCGAGGCAGGCGCGGCCCATCGGATAGCCCTGCGTCCACAGCCGGCGCAGATCGCCGGACGTCAGCGCGCGCAGGCTCTCGGCCGTGCCACGGCGGCGCCGACCGAACGGGTGCGTGCCGTACAGCTTCGCGGCCGCGGCGAGGAACACGAGCGTGGCGAGGTCGTCCTTCTCCGCGACGAGCTCGTCGAGCGCGATCCGGCGCTCGCGCTCGAACTCGTTCTCGGCGAACGCGGGCCCGAGCGCACACTCGAGCGCGCGCCGCAGCACCGTCTCGCCGTCGCGGGCGAGGCACTCGAAGTGCATCCCCATGCTGCTGCGGGCGGCCATCCCGTCGAGCACGGCGGCGCGGCCCTCGATCTCGCGGGCGAGCGTGTCCCCGTCGCGCTCGCGACTGCCCCGCGTGAGCAGCTCGGCCGTGAGCGCGGCGGCACCCGCATGGCGGGCCGACTCGATGCGCTGGCCGCCGGGCCACACCATCCAGCCGGCCAGCATCGGCAGCGAGCGGTCGACGGCCATCCGCACCCGCACGCCGCTCGCGAGCTCGCCGAGCACGAATCCGTGCCGGTCCGTGCGCAGCCGCGGTGACCTGCGCGAGCGCCCGGGCCGTTCGCCGCGGAGCACCGCGGCGAGTCGGGCCGCCACGGCACGGGCTTCGGCCTTCGTGAACGCGGTCTTCGGCACGACCAGCGCGATCGCGGCGCGACGCGGCTGCAGCTCGCGCCCGCAGACCTCGCGCACGTCCCCGGCATCGAGCTTCGCGAGGCGATCGAGGTACACGCGATCGAGCTCGATGTCGCCGCGCAGGCTGAGGTAGTAGCCGAGGGCGTGCGCCTGGCCGTGCACCGTCTCGCGTCGGTACACGACGTCGCTCTCGAGCACGGCCCGCGCACGCGCGAGCTCCTCGTCGTCCAGCGCCACCTCGCGGAGCCGCCCGACGAGATCGACGATGGCCCGCGTCGCGGCCTCGATGCGCGCCGGAGGGGCATGGGCCGCGACCACGAAGGTGCTGGCCTGGCGCCCGCCGAAGAGCGTCGCGTGACCGTCGGTGACGAGCCCGTCGCGCCGGCGCAGGTTCCTCGCGATCCACGACGACTCGCCCCACCCGAGCGCGTTCGCGGCGATCTCGAGCGCGACCGCGTCCGTCTCGGGCCACGCGGCGGCCGGCCAGCCCATCGAGAGATGGGCCTCGTGCACGTCCTCGCGCCGCACGACGACGACAGGCGCCGTGCGGATCCGCGGTGCGTGCGTCGTGCGAGACGCCGCGCCCTTGCCGAAGCGCCGCAACAGCGGCCGCGCTGCCGCGAGCACGCGCGCGGGCGTGATGGGTCCGACCACGACGAGCGCGATGCGCTCGCCGCGGTAGCTGCGGCGCAGGAATCCGCGCAGCGTCGTCGCACGGTGGGCCGCGACCTCGCGCGCCTTGCCGAGCACCGGCCGGCCGTAGGCATGATCGAGGAAGAGGTGCTCGAGCATCTCCTGGGTCGCGAGCGAGGCCGGATCGTCGTCGTACTGCTTGATCTCCTCGAGCACGACCTCGGCTTCCTGGGCGAGATCGGCGTCGCTGGGCCGCGCCGTCGCGATCGGCTCGACGAGGGCGCGCAGCGCCGGCCGGAACTGCTTCACCGGCACGGTCGCATGGAAGACGGTTTCGTCGTGGCTCGTGAACGCGTTCACGTCGCCGCCGAGCGACTCGATCGCCGACGCGATGTCGAAGCGCCCGCCGTCGAGCTCGAGCGGCTTGAACAACATGTGCTCGAGCAGGTGCGCGCAGCCGTGCTCGCGCGCGCGCTCGTCCGCCGTGCCCGCGAGGATCCAGAGCTGGATGGCGACGGTCCCGTCACCGTTGCCGGTCTGTCCGCGCATCGTGTGGACCACGAGACGCACGCCGCCTGGCAATCTGCGCAGGATCGGGGCGGGACCCCGCGCCGGCGGACGATGGGCGGTGCTCGCCGCCCGAGCGGTGGAGGCCCTCGCCGAGGACGCATGCGTGCGCCGGGTCGGAGCCGGGGCTGGAGCTGGACGGGCTCGAGGACGCGGGGTGGACGACATTCGGATGGCTGCGATCGAGGGCGTCCGGATTGCGGACGAACGGGAAGCGAAGGGGCGGCGAGAGCGACGTGGGCAGGTCCGGGGGGCCCGAAGGACCCGACGGCGCCCCCCATGCACATCGACGCGAGGTCCTACCCTCGTCGCAGATGTGCCGACGAAGGTACACCGACTCGTCTGCCCAGAGGGTACGCCATCGGGCGACGCCAGCACGCCAGACGCCGTTTCCTCGGCAAGAGCGGCCGCTCGCGGGGCCGATCTCGCGGCCGCGCAGCGCGCCTGACGGGGCTCCAGGTGTGATATTTTGCGTGCGACGCTGCCTCGTTCCGCGAACGCGCGGCCCCCTGTCCACGTGCAGATCCCCGAACACGCCCTCCGCGATTCCGCGTCCTCGGTCGCGCTGCCCTGCCCTCTGCCGGGTCGTCACAGCCGAGAGCCGAGCGAGCTCACCGAGTTCCGCCAGAGCCCGGCGGACGACAAGTCGTTCAATCGACTTCGCAAGAAATTCCGCGAGGCCGAGGACTGGCGATCGCTCGCGACGTTGCTGCTCTTGCACGCGTCGGCGAGCAGGAGCGAGGCGCCCGATCGCAGCAAGGCGGCCGAGCTGTGCGTGCAGGCGTACGAGCTCTGGCTCGAGCGCGTGAAGGATCGCGAGGAGGCCGCCCATGCGCTCGCGCGGGCGGTGCAGCTGCGCCCCGACGACATGCGCGCGCAGGAGCGCCTGCGCAAGCTGTACGAGGCGCTCGGCGCCCACAAGGAGCTCGTCGAGCTGTTGCGCTGGCGGCTGCGTCACCTGCCGGACGGGCGCGAAGCCGCACCGCTGCACCTCGAGCTCGCCGAGCTGCTCGAGCAGCACTTCCTCGCGATCGGCGAGGCGGTGAAGCACTACGAGCGCGCGGTCGCCAGCGATCCGAACGTCCCGCGCGCGAGCGAGCGGCTGATCAAGCTCTACCTGCAGGCCGGGGCGTGGAGTGCCGCGGCCGCGCGCATCGGCGAGGAGCTCGTGCGCATCGAGCCTTCGGGCGATCGCCTGCGCATCGCCGAGCTGCATCGCCGGCTCGCCGCGATCGAGTCCGAGCAGTTCGACAACGTCGCATCGGCGGCGCGCCACCTGCAGGCCGCGCTCAAGGTCGTGCCCGACGACATCGAGGCCCTGCGCGCCTTCGGTGTCCTGTACCTCGCGTCGGGCCGGGCCACCGACGACGGCGTCGCGAAGGCGGCCGACATCTTCTACAAGGCCGCCGAGCTCGCCCGCCGCCGCGGCGACAAGATGCGGGCGCTCAAGCTGCTGCGCCGCGCGCTCATGCTGGTGCCCGATCACCAGCAGGCCTCGGTCGCGCTCGAGAACACCCTCATCGACGCCGAGGACTGGCTCGCGCTCGACGAGCTGTATCGCGAGTGGCTGTTCCACTTCTCCGGCGCCGATGCGGTGCCGCTGCTGTTGCGCCGCGCCGATCTGCTCGATCGCCGCCTGTACCGGCGCGAGGAGGCCCGCCGCCTGTACGAGGAGGCGAGCCGCTGGCAGAAGCCGGACGACGAGGCCTGGCGCCGGCTCGAGCAGATCTACGCGGAGTCGGGCGACTACTGGTCGCTCGTCGCGTTGCTCGACGCGCAGATCGAGCGCATGCCGGACGAGGTCCCGACCGAGACGCTGTTGCGCGCCGCGGCGGTGTGCCGCGACGAGCTCGGCGACGAGGTGCGCGCCGCCGTCTACTTCTACAAGGTGCTCGAGCGCGAGCCGTTCAACGCCGCCGCATTCGAGGGCTACAAGGAGCACTGGCGGCGCAAGCACAACTGGGCGCACCTGCGCGATCTCATCCTCTATCAGATCGAGCACGCCGCGAGTCAGCCCGAGGGCGAGAACCCCTACGAGAACAAGGCGTTCGCCGAGGAGTTCGTCGAGCTCGCCGACATCTGCGAGCGGCGGCTCGGCGACATCGACGGTGCCCTCGACGCGTGGGCGCGCCTGCAGGTCGCCTATCCAGACGACGGCCGCCCGGGCAAGCACATCGGCCGCATCGAGAAGCGCGCGCGCATGTGGGACAACATGGTGCGCGTCCAGGAGGCCGAGCTCGAGCGCACGGTCGACCCGGCGAAGCGCCTCGACATCCTCAAGCGCCTCACCCAGGTCTATCGCGACCGCCAGGTGAACCCCGACCGCGCGATCGAGCTCTACAACGAGATCCTCGAGCTGTCGCCCAACGACATCCAGGCCACGCGCGCGCTCACGGCCCTGCACGACCGCGCCGGCGACTTCCCGCGCGTGGTCGACATGCTGCGCGAGCAGTACGAGCGCAGCCGCGGCGCCACCGAGCGCATCGCGATCCTGCGCCGCATGGCGGAGATCTGGCACCACGAGCTCGGCGAGCTCGACCAGGCCGCGTGGGCGTGCGAGCGCATCCTCGAGCTCGCGCCGCACGACCGCGAGGCGATCACGCGCATGCAGCAGGTGCTCGACGAGGAGGGCCGTCACGCCGAGCTGCTCGCCGCGCTCGGCAAGGAGCTCACGACGGCCCAGGGCGCCGACGCCAAGGCCAAGCTGCTGCGCCGCATGGCTCGCATCGCCGAGCACGACCTCGAGGACGAGGACCGCGCGGCGAATCTGTGGTCCGAGCTGCTCGAGCACAAGCCCGGCAGCCTCGAGGTCATCGACAAGCTCGCGCTCAGCTACGAGCAGGCCGGTCGCTACGAGGAGCTCGGCACGCTGCTCGGCAAGGCCGCGGGCTCGCCGAAGACGCCGCTGCCGCGGCAGATCGACTACCTGCTGCGGCTCGGCCAGCTCGCCGAGAGCGCGCTGGACGATCCGATGCTCGCGCGCACCTCGTTCGAACGGGTGCTGCGCAGCCGCCCCGATCATCGCGGGGCGCTCGAGGCCCTCGTCCGCATCTATCGCCTCGAGGACGCCTGGCAGCCGCTCGTCGCGGTGCTCGGCAAGCTGCAGGAGCTCGCCGAGACCGAGGACGACGCGTTCCGCATCGCGTGGGAGCGCTCGGAGCTGCTCGGCGATCAGCTCGAGGATGCGCAAGGGGCAGCCGAGCTGCTCGAGTCGCTCGGCGAAGACCTCGCGCTCGGCCGTCGCGAGGTCGCGGCGAGCCTGCTCGAGCTGTACGAGCGCGCGAAGATCCATCGCAAGGTCGTGCGCCAGGCCGAGCTCATGCTGCTTGCGGCGGAATCGGCCGACGATCGCCGCCGCCTGTACGACACGATCGCGCAGACCTGGCTGCGCCACCTCAAGGACAAGCCGGCCGCCCTCGCCTCGTATGCGCGCTTCGTCGAGGAGTTCTCGACCGATCTCGAAGGCCTGTGGAACATGGCGAAGCTGCAGCAGGAGGTCGGCGATCACGAAGCCGCCCTCGGCACGCTGCAGCGGCGGCTCGAGACCGCCGACGAGCTCGGCACCCAGACCTCCACGCTCGAGCACATGGCCGACATCGCCGAGAAGAACCTCGGCGAGCCCGCGCGTGCGCTCGAGTTCCTGCGCCGCGCGCTCGCGGTCGATCACTTCAACGCCGCCATCATCGCGCGCATCGGCAAGCTCGCCGAGCAGCACCGATTGTGGAAGGAGCTGCTCACCGTGTTCGAGGAGCGCTTCGGCTACCTCGGGCACGACGGCCAGGTGCAGGCGCAGATCGACCTGTGCATGCAGGCGTGCGACATCGCCGAGCGCCGCTACGGTGACCCGGCGCTCGCCTTCGACTGGGCGCGCCGCGGCTACTTCGCCGCGCTCGAGGCCAACGTGTCGCCCGGCGCGGTCGGTCCGCGACTGCGTCAGCTCGCGGCCGAGCACGACCAGTTCGCCGAGCTGCTCGCGGTGCTCGATCGCGAGGTCGGCATGCTCGAACGGCGGGGGACGCAAGGCTCGTCGACCCACGTCGTCGCGCGCCTGCGCGAGGCCGCCGACGTCGCAATCGATCGGCTGAAGGACCCGCCGAAGGCAGTCGGCTACCTGCAGCGCGCGCATCGAATCGCACCCACCGACGAGGAGCTCGCCGGCGAGCTCGAGGCGACCGCCGAGCGCCACGGGCTGTGGCAGGCGGTGATCGAGCTGTGGGGCGGCCGGCTCGAGCGCGCCGCCACGAACCTCGGGCGCTACGACGCGTGCCGGGCCATCGCGCGCATCCACGAGGAGCAGCTGAGCGACCCCGAGAAGGCGTTCGAGTGGATGCGCCAGGCCTGGCAGGATCTGCGCGACACCGACCCGGCGCTCGCCACCGACGCCTTCGATCACCTGCGCCAGCTCGCCGAGCGCCATCGCCTGTGGGCGCAGCTCGTCGACTTCCACCTCGATCGCGCGCGCCAGAGCAAGGACAGCGCCGAGACGCTCGCCGCCCTGCAGGCGGCAGCCGAGGTGTTCGACGAGCACCTGCAGGATCCGCTGTCGGCGATGCGCACGCTCGTGCACGCGCTCGACGAGCAGGGCTCCACGATCACCGACACCGGTGGCGGGGGGCCGGTGCTCGACGAGATCCGCCGCCTCGGCGACAAGGTCGACGAGCGCCGCGACGGCGATCTGCCCGCGATCGGTGCGCTCGTGCTGCTCGCGGTGCTGCAGCGGCTCGT
>Ga0105107_10002839_pt1 | contig 11464 bp, 8 predicted proteins | sample PPLLaktember2015_6_FD_79335 | JGI IMG/M metagenome (GOLD analysis project Ga0105107, IMG submission 79335) | Freshwater sediment microbial communities from Prairie Pothole Lake near Jamestown, North Dakota, USA - PPLs Lake P8 Core (1) Depth... | ecosystem: Environmental > Aquatic > Freshwater >... | reverse complement strand
TGCATTGGGAACAAATGTTCCGCACCAACCGCTGTGCGAGCACGGCAACGACGGAGGAGGTGAGCAGGTAATTCTCGATCCCCATGTCGGTCAAGCGCGTCACTGCGCTGGGGGCGTCGTTCGTATGCAGCGTCGAGAAGACCAAGTGGCCGGTGAGGGCGGCGCGGATGGCTATGTCAGCAGTCTCGCGGTCGCGGATTTCCCCCACCATGATCACGTCGGGGTCCTGGCGCAGGATCGCACGCAGCGCGCTCGCGAAGGTGACCTCGATCTGCCGCTGCACCTGCATCTGGCAGAAGCGCGCGTCCACCATCTCGATCGGATCCTCGACGGTGGTGATGTTGACCTCGGGGCCCGACAGGTAGCGGAGCGTCGAGTAGAGCGTGGTCGTCTTGCCCGAGCCGGTGGGACCGGTGACGAGCACCAGGCCCGAGGGCGAGGTGATCCAGCGCTCGAAGCGCTCGCGGTCGCCGACCGACATGCCGAGGTCGCGGAGGTCCGTCATCAGCACGCTCGGGTCGAACACGCGGATCACGATCTTCTCGCCGAAGGCGGTGGCGAGGCTCGACACGCGCAGCTCCACCTCGCGGTCGGCGCGCCAGGTCTTGATGCGGCCGTCCTGCGGGCGGCGCCGCTCGGCGATGTCCATGCGCGCCAGCACCTTGATGCGCGAGGTGACCGCGCCGTGCACCTTCATCGGCACCCGCTCGATCTCGTGCAGGATGCCGTCGATGCGGAAGCGAATCACGCCGTCGTTGTCGCGCGGCTCGAGGTGGATGTCCGAGGCGCGCTGGTCGAAGGCGTAGTTGAGCAGGTAGTCGACCGCCGCGATCACGTGCTCGTCGTTCTGGCCGGCGAGCTCCTCGTTGCTGCGCAGCTTCACGAAGGGCGCGAGCGAGTGGCTGGCGCTGCCGTCGGCGAGGCGCTCGGCGGCGCGCGAGACGCTGGAGCGGAAGCCGTAGACGCGGTCGATGATCGCGAGCACGTCGCGCTTCGAGCAGACCACGATCTCGAGCGGGCGCCGGATCAGCGCCTGGAGGTTCTCGCGCAGGGGCGCGTCGAAGGGGTCGGTGAGGGCGAGCACCAGCGCCTCACCGCGCTCGCCCACCGGCACCACGGCGTGGCGCCGCGCGAAGGGGCGCGAGAGCGTGCGCGTCACCAGCCCGCCGTCCACCTTGAGCGGATCGATCTTCAGGTACGGGACGTCGGCGGCCTCGGCCAGGCACTCGGCCACCGCGTCCTCGTCGAGCGTCTTCTTGGGATCGCCGGCGTTCGGCACCTTCGCGGCCGTGACGATCTCCGCGGGCGAGACCTCGTAGCGTGCGGCGGCCTGGGAGCGGACCGAGCCCACCTTGTCCTTCAGCACCTGGCTGGCGAGCGTGCGCGCGCGGGCCGCCACGTCCTGGACGCGCTCCGGCGCGAGCCGCCGCGTCTTCACCAGCAGGCCGAGCAGGTCCTCCAGACCGATGGCCGAACGGAGCTCGGCCTCGGGCGCTTGGGGCTTCGCCATGGCGGGACGTATCGGCGGCGCGGGCCTGCGGGTTGATGGCCCCGGGCTCCTTCCTACGCTCGCTCCGCTCGCTGCGCGCCCGGAGGAACCGGGCTTGCGGTGTGGCTCACAGGAGCGCGGCTCGCTCCGCTCGCTGCGCGCCCGGAGGAACCGGGCTTGCGGCGGGTAGCTGCTCGGGTCCGGGAGCCGTCCTACCCTGCGCGCATGGCCCGGCCCGTCCGCTTCGGCGTCACGCTCCCGCAGATCAAGCGCAGTTGGCCGGAGGCGCGCGAGGCGGCGCGGACCTTCGAGGCGCTCGGCTTCCACTCCGTCTGGGTGTGCGACCACCTGTACGGCGTGCCCGCGCCGCAGCTCCCGATCCTCGAGGCGTGGACGGAGCTCGCCGCCGTGGCGGCGGTGACCGAGCGCGTCGAGCTCGGCACGCTGGTCACGCCGCCTTTCTTCCGGAACCCGGCCGTGCTCGCCAAGCAGATCGCGACGCTCGACCAGATCTCGGGGGGCCGCGCCTTCCCGGGCTTCGGCGCGGGCTGGTTCGCCGCCGAATTCGAGAGCTACGGCCTGCCCTTCCCGAAGACCGGCGAGCGGCTGCGCGCGCTCGACGAGGCGCTCACGATCCTGACGGGCCTCTGGACGCAGGAAAAGACCAGCTTCGAAGGCCGGCACTTCCGCGTGAAGGACGCCTTCTGCGAGCCGAAGCCGGCGCGGAAGCCGCGCATCCTCGTGGGCGGCGGCGGCGAGCGCGTGCTGATGGGCATCGCCGCGAAGCACGCCGACGTGTGGAACAACATGGCTGTGTTCCAGGGCCAGCTCCCGCAGAAGGTCGAGGCCCTGAAGCGCCGCTGCGGCGAGCTCGGCCGCGACTTCGACACGCTCGAGGTCTCGCAGCAGTGCACCGTGGTGATCGCCGAGGACGAGGCGAGCGCGAAGGAGCACCTCGCCAAGGCGGGCAAGGTCTACGGCGGCCACATGGGCGCCGCGCTCGCGGAGCATGGCATCTGGGGCACGCCCGAACGCGTGATCGAGGGCATCGAACGCCACCGCGCGCTCGGCTGCTCCTTCTTCGTGATCGAATTCTTCGGCCGCGACACCCGCGAGCCCGCCCGTCTCTTCGCCGAGACCGTCGGCAAGCACTACGGGGACGGTCCTTAGATTCTCCGATTCTCGGATTCTCCCCCCGGCGTCCGCGCGGCTGGTGTTTCGAGCCGGCGACGTCATCCTCCGCCCAGCCCCGCGGTCCGCATGGCCCCCCGATGGCTCGCCGCATCCGGCTCGACGCTCCCGGCGCCGTACACCACGTCATGGTGCGTGGCCTCGATGGCATGCGGATCTTCCGCGACCCCGACGACTACCAGGACTTCGTCGATCGGATGGTCCGGATCTTCGGGGCCGAGCGTGCGCCCTGCCTCGCTTGGGCGCTGATGCCCAATCACGGACACTTCTTGATCCGAACGGACGCGGGCGGACTCGCGCGCATCATGCGCCGCCTCAACACCGGCTACGCAAAGCGGTTCAATCGGCGCTGGTCGAGGCGCGGCTACCTGTTCCAGAACCGCTTCGCGTCGCGGCTGGCTGCCGGCGAGACCGACCTGATGATGCTCGTGCGCTACGTCCATCGCAATCCGCTCGCGGCCGGGCTGGTGTGCACGCTCGCGGAGCTGGAACGCTTTCCCTGGTGCGGCTACGGGGCGCTGATGGGCCGTCGCCCGCCTCTTCCCTTCGAGGCGGTGCAGGACGCGCTCGACCTCTTCGCCGAGGACGTCGCCATTGCGAGGGAGCGCGTGCAGCAGTGGATGGACGAGGAGCCTTCGAGTGGGGAGGTCGTCGCGGCAGCCGCGCCAGCTCCGGAGCTGACGCCCGCTCAGCGCATCGACGTCGAAGGCACGGTCGGGCTCGAGGCCCTCCTCGCAGCCGCGCGAAGCCACTACGGCGTGGGGGAGGACGATCTCGCGTCGGGGCGCAAGAAGCCGGGGCTCGTCCGCGTGCGTGCGGTGGTGGCGTACTGGGCGGTCGCGCGGCTGCGCGTGCCCTGCGCTGCGGTCGCCGCCGCGCTCGGGATCTCCGCGTCCACCGTGAGCGCCTCCGTGGATCGGGGCCGGGAGGTCGCGCAGGCCGACGGATTCCGGCCGCTCTGAGCGACTGGGTCGGGGAGCCGGAGAATCCGGGAATCGGAGAATCTAAGGACCGTCCCCGCTGCGGAGGGACTTGGACATCTGCTCGAGGGCGCGGGTGAGGAGCGGGCGGGAGGTGGCGAAGTTGAGGCGGACGAAGCCCTGGCCCTGCGGCCCGAAGGTCGGGCCGTCGCTGAGGCCGACCTTGGCGCGCTCCAGGAAGAAGCGGTGCGGGGACGGCGCGAGGCCGAGCGCGCGGCAGTCGAGCCAGGCGAGGTACGTGCCCTGCGGAGCGAAGTGGCGCACGGCCGGCAGCTCGGAGCGCACGAACTCGGCCACGAAGTCGCGGTTCGCCTCGAGGTAGGCGAGCACCTCGTCGAGCCACGGGCCGCCGTGCCGGTACGCCGCCTCGAGCGCGAGGATGCCGGGGCTGCCGAGGCCGCCGCGCAGGTGGCGCTCGAAGCCGAGGAAGGCGCGCTTCAGCGCGTCGCTGCCGAAGATCGCGAGGCCGCAGCGCAGGCCGGCGATGTTGAAGGCCTTCGAGCCCGCGGTGAGCGTGATGGTGCGCGCCTCGGCCTCCGGCGAGAGCGACGCGAACGGGATGTGCCGCGCGCCGCGGTACACGAGGTCGGCGTGGATCTCGTCCGCCACGACGATCAGGTCGTGCTCGATCGCGATGCGCGCGATCGCCTCGAGCTCGTCGCGACGGAAGACGCGCCCGGTCGGGTTGTGCGGGTTGCAGAGCAGCAGCATGCGCGCCTGCGCCGCCTGCGCGCGCAGGCCGTCGAGGTCGAGCGCGTAGCCCTCGGCCGTCTCGCGCAGCGGGTTGTCGCGCAGCGTACGCCCGAGGTTCTTCACCGCCGACAGGAACGGCGGGTAGATCGGCGTCTGCACGATCACGCCGTCGCCGGGCGCCGTGAGCTGCGTGATCGCGACGTACATGCCCTGCACGACTTCGGTGATCAGCTCGACGCGGCGCGGATCGACGCGCCAGCCGTAGCGCTGCTCGGCGCGCTCGGCGAAGAGGCTCGGCAGTCGCGTCGGCAGCGGGTGTAGCGGGTAGCCCGTGTCGCCCACGTCGAGCGCGCGCTGGAGGCGGCGCCGGATCGGTTCGGCGATCGGGTAGTCCATGTCCGCCACCCAGAGCGCCAGCACGTCGGGCGGATACATCTGCCACTTCTCGCCCGTGCGCTGGCGCAGCACCGCCTCGGAGAGCTCCTCGAGCCGCGCCGCCGGATTGCGCAGCGCCAGCTCGACGCGCTCGAGCGCGGCCGTGGGCTCGGGCAGCGCGTCCGTCAGCCCCGCCGCGGCGAGGTAGCCGGCCAGGTCGCGGCGCAGCTCGGCGAGCGTCCACTCGAGCGACTCGACCGCGAGGATCGGTGTGATCTCGTCGCGCCCGTCCGGATCGAGGTGCCAGTGCGCCTGGTGCGCGAAGCAGTCGAAGCGGAGCAGCTCGTGGCCGTCCGCGACGCGGCGGACGCGCAGGGTCGGGCCGCCGGCGGGGCCGGGGCTGCGATGCTCGACCTCGAACCGCACGGGCCCGAGCGTCTCGACGTGGTCGCCCGACATGCGCGCAGTGTAGCCGGAGCGGCCCCACAGGCCGGGCGCGATCGCGCGCTGCATCGCACCACGGTCGAGGCCGCCGCCGAGGAAGGCGTCGAGCGCGGCGCAGGCGGGGCCCGGCTCGCGCACCAGCGCGGCGGTGTCCACGCGCAGCAGCGCGACGTCCGGCCGCCCGGCCAGCGCGGCGGCCGCTTCGTCGAGCTGGGCGCGCAGGATCGCCGCGAGACGCTCGGGCGGAATCGCGCCGGCGCCTTCGCCGCCCCGCGCGAGCATCGCGTCCTGCGACGCCACCACCTCGGCGAGATCGCGCTCCGCCAGCAGCATTCGGTAGCGCGGGCCCGCGGGCAGCGCGGGCGCGAGTGCGTGCACGACCTTGACGGCGCGGCCCGCCGCGCCCCGCACCAGCGCCGCCGCCGCCGGGTCGCGGCCGAGCCCGCGGAGCGTTCGGTGCTCGAGGTAGCCGCGCGGGTTCGAGGCGTCGGGCGCGCGCGCCCCGTCGCTCAGGGCCGGGATGCCGCCCGCCGCGAGGACCTGCATCAGCAGCGAGGTGCCCGAGCGCGGCGGGCCGGTCACCACGGTCACGAAATCACGCGCCATCGGGCCGAGACTAGCCGCCGTGAGTCGCTAGAGTCGCGCCCGAGCCAGCGCCCGATGACCGCGACGAACCTGAAGAGCCTGGACCCCGCCTCGCTGCCGAAGCACTTCGAGGCGGCGGAGGCGGAGCGTCGTTGGGACGAAGCCTGGCAGAAGAGCGGCGTCTACCAGTGGGACGCGTCCTCGCGCGCACAGAGCTTCACGGTGGACACGCCCCCGCCCACCGTCTCGGGCTCCCTGCATATCGGCCACGCGTTCAGTTACACGCAGACGGACATCACGGCCCGCTTCCAGCGCATGCGCGGAAAGAACGTCTTCTACCCGATGGGCTGGGACGACAACGGCGTGCCCACCGAGCGGCGCGTGCAGAACCTGTTCCACGTGCGCTGCGACCCCACCTTGCCCCGCGACCCGTCCCTGCGCCTGGAGCCGCTCGCGGAGAAGGCGCCGGAGCGGAAGGCGCCGCCGCGCGTGATCTCGCGCCCCGACTTCATCGACCTGTGTGCGCGCGTCACGGCCGAGGACGAGAAGGCCTTCCTCGAGGTGTGGCGGCGCATGGGCCTTTCGGTGGACTGGCGCACCGAGTACGCGACGATCGACCGCCGCTCGCGCCGGCTCGCCCAGCTCTCGTTCTGGGACCTGTTCCAGAAGGGCCACGTCTACGTGAGCGACGCGCCCTTCATGTGGGACGTGGACTTCCAGATGGCGGTGGCGCAGGCCGAGGTCGAAGACCGGGAAAGGCCGGGCGCCTACCACGACATCGCCTTCGGCGTCGAAGGCAGTGAGCGGAGCTTCGTGATCTCGACGACGCGGCCCGAGCTGCTCGCGGCCTGCGTGGGCGTGACGGCGCATCCCGAGGACGCCCGCTACCGCGAGCTGTTCGGCAAGCGCGCGATCACGCCGCTGTTCCGCGTCCCGGTCCCGATCTTCCCGAGCGAGAAGGCCGACCCCGAGAAGGGCACCGGCATCCTGATGGTCTGCAGCTTCGGCGACGCGACCGACGTCGAGTGGTGGCGCGACGAGGGCCTCGCACTGCGCCAGGTGATCGGGAAGAGCGGCCGGCTCGTGCCGGTCTCGTTCGGCAGCGAGGCCTTCCCGAGCCGCGACGCCGAGGCGGCGGGCCGCTACTACGCCGAGCTCGCCGGCAAGACCGTGCCGCAGGCGCGCCGGCGCATCGTCGAGCTGCTGCGCGATCCGGCGGCGGCGGCGACCGGCGGCTTTGCCCCGCTCCAGGCCGAGCCGCGCGCGATCCAGCACGCGGTGCGCTTCTACGAGAAGGGCGACAGCCCGCTCGAGTTCCTGCCGACGCGCCAGTGGTTCGTGCGGCTGCTCGACAAGAAGGACGCGCTGCTCGCCAAGGGCGCCGAGATCGCCTGGCACCCCGATCACATGAGGAAGCGCTTCGAGGACTGGACGCGGAACCTCGCGTACGACTGGTGCATCTCGCGGCAGCGCTACTTCGGCGTGCCGATCCCCGTCTGGTATCCGCTCGGGGCCGACGGCGCGCCCGACTACGAGCGGCCCATCGTGGCCGCGCCCGAGACGCTGCCGGTGGATCCGATGACGGACGCGCCGCCGGGCTACACCGAGGCGCAGCGCGGCCAGCCCGGCGGCTTCGCCGGCGAGGCCGACATCTTCGACACCTGGTTCACCAGCTCGCTCACGCCGCAGATCGGCTCGGGCTGGCTGCTCGATCGCGAGCGCCACGCGCGGCTCTTCCCGGCCGACCTGCGGCCGCAGAGCCACGAGATCATCCGCACCTGGGCCTTCTACACGATCGCGAAGGCGCTGCTGCACGAGAACCGCGTGCCGTGGCGGCACGTCGCGATCTCGGGCTGGATCCTCGACCCCGACCGCAAGAAGATGTCGAAGAGCCTCGGCAACGTGGTGACGCCGATGCCGATCATCGAGCAGTTCGGCGCGGACACGGTGCGCTACTGGGCGGGCAGCGCGCGGCTCGGCGTGGACACGGCCTTCGACGAGAACGTGCTCCGCGTCGGCAAGCGGCTCGCGACCAAGCTCTGGAACGCGAGCAAGTTCGTGCTGACGCAGACGGGGCCGACCGGGCCCGTCGCGACGGAGCTGGACCGCGCCTTCGTGGCGGAGCTCGCCGCGCTCGTCGCCCGCGCCACGAACGACTTCGAGCGCTACGAGCACGCGGACGTGCTGAAGGCGGTGGAGAGCTTCTTCTGGACGCGCTTCACCGACACCACGCTCGAGCTGGTGAAGACGCGCGCGCGGGGCGAGGACGCTGCCGGTCGCGCCTCTGCGCTCGCGACGCTGCGGCTCGGCCTCGACGTGCTGCTGCGCTTGTTCGCGCCCTTCCTGCCCTACGTCACCGAGGAGATCTGGTCGTGGGCCTTCGCGGCGGAGCGGGGCCAGCCCTCGATCCACCGCGCGCCGTGGCCGAGCGCGGCCGACTTCGCGGGCGTGCCCGCGCCGGCGGACGCCGCGAGCCTCGACGTCGCGATCGCAGGCCTCGCCGCCATCAACAAGGCCAAGGCCGACGCCGAGGTGTCGATGGGGCGCGAGGTGGAGATGCTCACGCTCGCCGCCGCGCCCGAGACGCTCGAGCGCCTGGCCCGCGTCGCGGGCGACGTGTGGGCCGCCGCGCGCGTGCTGCGCCACGAGCTGGCGCCCGACGCGGCGCTCGAGCCCGGCGCCTTTGCGGTGCGCGAGGCGCGCTTCGCGCCGCGCCCCGAGGCGGGGCCGGCCACATGATCCAGGACGCGATCCAGCGCATCGGCGCCGCCACGCAGCGCTTCGTGCTCGAGCTCGGGCGCATCACGCACTTCCTCGCCGTGGTGCTGCTCCAGATCGTGAAGCCCCCGTTCCGACTGCGCCGCCTGGTGCGCGAGACCTTCGACAGCGGCGTGCTCTCGCTCGCGCTGATCTGCGCCTCCGGCCTCACCGTGGGCCTCGTGCTCGGCCTCCAGCTCCACAACGTGCTCGTGCGCTTCGGGGCCGAGGAGAGCCTCGGCGCGGTGATCGGCCTGACCCTGATCCGCGAGCTCGGGCCCGTGCTGACCGGCCTGCTCGTCACGGGCCGCGCGGGCTCCGCGATGGCCACCGAGATCGCCGTGATGACCGCGACCGAGCAGCTCGACGGCATGCGCACCATGGCAGTGGATCCGATGCACTTCGTGGTGGGGCCCAAGGCGCTCGCGCTCACGCTCGCGCTGCCGCTGCTCTCCTGCCTGTTCATCGTCTTCGCGATCTTCGGCGCCTACCTGATCGGGGTGCAGCTGCTCGGCCTCGACGCCGGCGTCTACTTCTCGGGCCTCGAGGAGGCCGTCGAGTTCCGCACCGACATCCTCGGCAGCCTGCTGAAGGCGGTGGTCTTCGGCGCCCTGATCGCGCTGGTCGCCACCTACCGCGGTTTCACCAGCGGGCGCAGCGCCGAAGCGGTCGGCCGCGCCACCACCTCCACGGTGGTCACCGCATCGGTCTGTATCCTGCTCGCCGATTACATCGTCACCTCGCTCTGGGAGTTCTAGGCATGCAGACCTCGCCGTCCCGCGACTTCGCCGTGGGCCTGTTCGTGCTGATCGGCCTCGGGGCGCTCGGCTACCTCTCGCTCCAGGTCGGGGGACTCTCCACGAGCGGCGGCCTCGTGTTGCACGCCACTTTCGAGCAGATCGGCGGCTTGGCCGAGCGCGCCCCCGTCGTGATCTCGGGCGTGAAGGTGGGCAAGGTCACCAAGATCGAGCTGTCGGACGACCTGCGCGCGCGCGTCACGCTCGACGTGGACCGGAAGCTCGAGCTGCCGACCGACACCAGCGCCTCGATCCGCACCGCGGGCCTGCTCGGCGACCAGTTCATCGAGCTCCAGCCGGGCGCCGAAGACGCGCTGCTCGCGCCGGGCGGCGAGATCGGGATGACGGAGAGCGCGCTCAGCATCGAGAGCCTCGTGGGCTCCCTGGTCCACGACGCGGATCTCGGCGATGACGGGGAGGCCAGTGAGTGAAGAGGCAGCGGCTCGGGATCGGAGTGGCGTTCGCCACGTTGCTGACGTCGAGCGCCTGTTCCACGTCCGCGGGGCCCGACCCGTGGCGTGGCTACAACGAGCCGGTGTTCGACTTCAACGACTCCATCGACATCTACCTGCTCGGGCCCGTCGCCCGCGGCTGGGACTGGCTGGCGCCCGGCTTCGTGCTCACCGGCGTGGACAACTTCTTCCGCAACCTGGACATGCCGCGCACCTTCGTGAACGACCTGCTCCAGGCGAAGCCGGTGCCGGCCGCCCACGACTTCGGCCGCTTCGTGGTGAACAGCACGGTGGGCGTCGCGGGCTTCGTGGACGTGGCCTCGATGATCGGCATCCAGGAGAACCGCGAGGACTTCGGGCAGACGCTCGGCTACTGGGGGACGCCCCCGGGACCCTTCGCGATCCTGCCGGTGCTCCCGTACCGCTGCACCGTGCGCGACTGGCTGGCCTATCCGGTCGACGCCGTGATGGATCCGGCGCTCGTGGCCGGCTTCTTCTTCCAGTACGTGTACGGCACGGGGGTGGCCGACACCATCAATCGGCGCGCCATCAACGACCCGGAGATCGAAGAAAACCGGCGCGAGGCCATCGAATGGTACGTGTTCGTCCGCGATGCTTGCCTCCAGGACCGCGAAGGCGACGTGAACGACGGGGCGGAGCCCACGGCCGAGGAAGAGGAGGATCTGTATGACTTCGAGGAGTAGCTGGCGTGCTGCGCTCGTCCTCGCGCTCGCGCTGCCGGCCTTCTGCGCGCCGGCGCTCGCCGCCTCGGCGGACGACGCGCGCGCGACCATGCAGAAGACCGTCGACGACGTGCTCGTGATCCTCGGCGACAAGTCGCTCGCGCTCCCGGCCAAGCGCGACCGCATCCAGGCCATCGCCTACGAGCGCTTCGACTTCGAGACGATGTCGAAGCTCGTGCTGAAGCGAGACTGGAAGAAGTTCGATGCGGCGCAGCAGCAGGAGTTCGTGACGGAGTTCCGCGAGCACCTTTCCGCGCGCTACGGCGAGAACCTCGGCCGCTACGAGAACGAGAAGGTCGAGGTGACCAGCCATCACGCCGAGACCAACGGCGACGTCAGCGTGAAGACCGTGATCCGCGGCGGGAAGTTCGACGGCACGCCGGTGGACTACCGGCTGCGCAACGCCTCGCAGTGGCGCGTGATCGACGTGGTGATCGAGAACGTGAGCCTGGTGTCGAGCTTCCGCACCCAGTTCGCCGACGTGCTGGCGAAGGGCGGCCCGACGGGCGTGCTGGCCAAGCTGAAGGAACGCAACGCGGCGCGCAAAGCCGCGAAGCAGACCGGCGGCTGAGGCGCGCGCTCGGTCTGGCCCGAGAGGCCGCCGGCGGCCGGAACCTGGAGCTAGGCGGGGCCGGCCTTGCGGCGGGCGCGCACGGCCGACGCGAGCGTCTCGAACAGGGGCAGCGTGGCCTCCCAGCCGATGCAGGCGTCGGTGATGCTGCGGCCGTAGACCATCGAGCCGTCCGCCTTCCAGTCCTGGCGCCCGTCCTCGAGGAAGCTCTCGAGCATCACGCCGAACAGCGCGTGGCTGCCGCGCGCCACCTGCCCCGCCACGTCGGCGGCGACCTCGGCCTGGCGCGCGTGCTGCTTGCTCGAGTTGCCGTGGCTGCAGTCGATCATCACGCGGCGCGGCAGCTTGGCCTTGTCGAGCTGCTCGCACATCGCCGCGACGCTCTTC
>Ga0105107_10002838_pt1 | contig 11465 bp, 6 predicted proteins | sample PPLLaktember2015_6_FD_79335 | JGI IMG/M metagenome (GOLD analysis project Ga0105107, IMG submission 79335) | Freshwater sediment microbial communities from Prairie Pothole Lake near Jamestown, North Dakota, USA - PPLs Lake P8 Core (1) Depth... | ecosystem: Environmental > Aquatic > Freshwater >... | reverse complement strand
TTCGTGCTCTGCATCGCCCTCGGCAGCTTCACCGTCTCCGCGCTCCGGCGGATCCCGGCCTGGCTCGTGGCGGCTTCCCAGTGGCTGCTCGTGGGCCTGCTCGTGCTGATCTACCTGGCGATCCCCAGCGGGGGGTGGGCGGCGCACGTGCTGCGCTCGTTCTTCCGCGACGTGCCGGCGGGCTTCTACCCGTTTCAGATCGTCGTCTTCTCGAGTGTCCTCGCGATCCTGATCGTGCCGATCGGGCTGTCGGGTGCGCTCCTGCCGCTGATCTTTCACCACCTGCGCAACGAGCTCGGCGACCTCGGCCGCATGGCGGGGAGCCTCTACAGCTGGAACACGGTCGGCTCCCTGCTCGGCGCGCTGCTCGGCGGCTACATCCTGCTGTTCTGGCTCGACCTCGATGACGTCTACGCCATCGCGCTGGGCGCCCTCGCGATCGGGGCGGGCATCCTCACCGTGCGCGTGGCGCGCGCGCCGTGGCTGCCGACGTCGGCGCTCACCGCCTGCGTCCTGGTTGGCATCGTCGCGCTGCCGGACTGGGACCCGATGAGCTACGCCGTCGGTCGCTTCCGCCAGCGCCGACCGACGGAGTTGACCTATTCCAGCCCGGCCGCCTTCATCCATGCACACAACCGGGGCACGCAGCTGCTGTTCCACGACGACGACCCCGTGAATACGGTGACGGTGATCGAGCAGCCCTCCAAGAAGGCCGTCTCGATCATGAACAACGGCAAGTCGGACGGCAGCACGGTCTCCGACTACCCGACCATGGGCCTCGCGGCGCTCCTCCCCGCGCTGCTCTCCGACGACCCCTCGCGCTCCTTCGTGATCGGCTGGGGCACGGGCGTCACGGCGGGGGAGCTCGGCGCCCTCGAAGGCACCGAGGAAGTCGTGGTCGCCGAGATCTCGCCCGGGGTGATGGAGGCCGCGCCCCACTTCCGGCACGCGAACCAGCAGGCCGACGTGAACCCCAAGGTGCGTTCGATCCGGCGCGACGCCTACCGCGCCCTGCTGCGCAGCGAGGGGCGCTTCGGCGTGATCGCCTCGGAGCCGAGCAATCCGTGGGTGACCGGCGTCGAGATGCTCTACAGCCGCGAGTTCCTCGAGGCGGCGCGCTCGCGGCTCACGCCGGGCGGCGTCTACGCGCAGTGGTTCCACCTCTACGAGGTGGACGAGGAGACCGTCCAGATCGTCGCGCACACCTACGCGTCCGTGTTCGGAAATGTGGCCGTCTGGTTCGCGCAGGGACCCGACATCCTGCTGATGGGGTTGAACTCTCCGCAAGGCTATCCCGACCTCGAGACGATCCGCGCGCGCTTCGACCGCCCCGACTACCGCGCAGCGCTCGCGCGTTGCGGCGTGAACAGCTTCCCCGAGGTGCTCGCACACGAGCTGCTCCCGCCGGGACTGCTGCGCGCGGGGCAGGTGCCCGGCGAGCTGCACACGCTGCGCCACCCGATCCTGAGCCAGCACGCCGCGCGTGCATTCTTCGCCGGGCGCGGCGTGGATCTGCCGACGGTGGCGGGTGGACCCGACGCGAACGGGAACCGGCCGCGCGCTCTCTTCACCCGGGTGTATCCGCCCGACCAGCCGGTTCCGGAGGAGATCGCGGAGAGCGTGACCCGACATCTCTGCGCCATGCACCGGCCCAAGGAGTGCGCCACCTGGCTCGCGCGCTGGCGGAGCGACCACCCGGAGTCGGAGACGGTCCGCAACCTCGAGCTGCGCTCGCTCGGCAAGGGCCTCGAGAAGCGCGATGAGCTGCAGCCGCCGGTGATCGCCAGGATCGAGCAGCTCTTCCGCGGCGAGCTGCCTGCCACCCCGCACGCGAAGAATCCGGTGGCTCGTGCGACGCAGCTGACGGGGCTCTTCACCGGCCACTACGTGCACACCATCCCCTTCGACCGGCGGGTCTTGGGCAAGGCCTGGAGCGCCTGCCGCGGGAACCCGTCCGTGAACGCGAGCTGCCAGCAGACGCGACAGCAGGTGGACGAGCGCTTCGAGCGCTTCGACCTGGAGAATCGTTCGTTCGCCGGCCGCGAGGCGAACTAGCGAGACTCAGGGCGGCTGCGGCGCGCTGGAGCGTTGCTTGCGGGCCGCATACACCTGGCGCAGCAGGACGCGAGCGCGCTCCAGCCTCGGCTCGATCGAGAGCGCGGCGCTCGCCTCCCGCTCGGCCGATCTGTCGTCGCCGCGTCCGAACGCCACGACCGCCGCCGCGAAGTGCGTCTCTGCGGCATCCGGCGCGCGCGCTCGGAGCTCCGTCACGACCTGCTCCGCGCCCGCGAGGTCGCCGACCGCCGTCAGCGACAGCACGAGCTGCATCCAGCCTTCCATGAAGCTCGGCGCCCGCTCCACGAGGCGCCGGTAGTGCGGCACGGCCTCGGCGCGGCGCCCGTGCTCCGAGAGCAGCGTCGCCAGGTTGTAACGGATGTTCGGGCTGTCCGGCGCCACCTCGAGCGAGTGCTCGTAGAGTGTCTCGCTGTCCCGCCAGTATCCGACCTGGAACCAGCTACGCACGGACAGCGCGAGCAGCGCGACACCCGAGAGCACGCTCGCGACGGCGCGAGCGCGCGGCCGCGTCGCAAGTAGCTCGGCGCCCGCCCAGACGACGGCGATGGAGATGCCGATCATCGGAACGTACATGTAGCGGTCGGCGTGCGATTGGTAGCCGACCTGCACGAGCCCGATCACCGGCACCAGTGTGCCGAGGTACCAGAACCAGCCGGTGAGCAGGTAGGGCGCTCCCCGGGCCGCCCGCACGACCGCTGCAGAGGCCGCAAGCACGAGGGCGGCAGCGAGCCCTCCCTCGATCAGGCTGATGCGCGGAGGGAGCGGGTACATCACGGCGAGCTGAGCGGGCCAGATCGAGAGGCCCAGGTAGCGCAGGTAGGACTGCGCCGCGTTGGCGAGGCGCTCGAGCACGCTCAGTTGGTCCGTCGCCGTCATCGCGCCGGTCTCCCGCTGCACGAGGAAGGTGGCGACGCTGCTGGCCACGGTGATCGCGAAGAGCGGCCACTTCTCGAGCACGAGCGGACGGGCCCGAGCGAGCAAGGCGCGCACGCCCCCCGGATCCCACGCAAGCCGCCCGAGCGGCCAGTAGTCGAGCAGCAGCAGCAGGAACGGCAGCGTCACCAGCATCGGCTTGCTCATCAGCCCGAGCGCAAAGAGCACTATGACGAGCGTATAACGCCGCGCAGACGGGCGCCCGGTCCAGGCGGCGTAGGCCCAGAGCGTCCACAGCAGGAAGAGAGTGCTCAGGACGTCCTTGCGTTCCGCAACCCAGGCCACCGACTCGACGTGCAGCGGGTGCACGGCGAAGATCGCAGCCACGATGCCACTGCAGGTCTCGCGCCCCGTCATCCGGCGAAGCAGCAGGAACAGCAGCAGCGTATTGGCGACGTGCAGAGCGACGTTGACGACGTGGAACGCGCCCGGCGTCATTCCCCAGAGTTCGGCGTCGATGAGATACGAGAGCATCGTCAGGGGATGCCAGTTGTGGACCTGGGTCTCCGTGAACGCCCAGACGACCCCGGCCCAGGTCAGCCCCTGCCGGACGTACGGCTCTTTCAGTAGATACTCGAGATCGTCATAGTGAACGAACTCGAACGACTGCACGCGCCAATAGATCGCGCACACCGCCGTCGCCAGAAGCACGCACCATGCCAGCGCCGTTCGGGACGCCCCACCCCCAAGAGAGCGCATTCCGATTCCTTCCGGGTGTCGACGTACGATGAGACGGATTCTAGTAGCACGTTCCGAGCGAGCTCGACGGCGTTGCGACGCCGAGCCAGCACGCGATCGCGCGTCAACGCCGCCGCGCGGCGAGCTCGTCCACCAGGCCCCAGGCGAGCGCCTCCTCCGCGGGCAGACGTTGGCCCGTGAGCGCGAGCCAAGCAGTGCGCTGCCGTCCGATGCGCCGCGGCAGGCTGACGCTCCCCCCGGCGCCCGGCACGAGGCCGAGCGTCACCTCGGGGAGCTGGAAGAAGGCGCCCGGATCGGCGACGACGCGCGCGCAGAAGGCGGGCAACTCCGCGCCCGCACCGACGCAGGCGCCGTGCACGTGCGCCTCCACGCGCTCGGCGACGCGCGCGAGCAGGGCCGCGGGGCTGCGCGTCGAGCGGATCGCGTGCGCGGTCGCGGGATCGGACAGCGTGCCGAACTCGTCGAGGTCGCCGCCGCTGCAAAAGCTCGGACCCGCGCCGCGGAGCACCACGCGGCGCAGGCTCGCGTCCTGGATGACGAGGGCGAGCGCCTCGCAGAGCGCGTCGCGCATCTCGGCGGAGAAGGCGTTGCGCTTCTCGGGCCGATTCAGCTCGAGCTCGAGCGTGTCGCCCTCGCGCCTCGCGTGAACGGCCGGCTCGGTGTTGGGCGCGCGCTTCCGCTCGCGGCGGGCGGCGCGCCAGGCGGCGAACTCCGGGCCGGCCTGGAGGGTCGAGTAGGCGAGCGACTCGGCGAGGAGGCCCTCCGGCACGTCGCGCGAGAGGCTCCTCCGCAGGAGCTGCACGAGCACGAGCGACGCCCGCGGGCAACGCTCGACGCTGGCGGCGACCGCGTCGCGCTCCGCGTCGCCGCGCACCACGAGATCGAGCGCCTCCGCGAGCGCGCCGGCGCCCGGCGCGAGGCCCGCGCCGACCACGCCCACGCTCGCGGCGGGCAGCTCGGCCAGGCGCTCCCAGACCCGGGCATCGCGCGCTTCGGCCGGCGGCGCCACGGCGAGATCCACCCATACGATCGGCTCGCCGAAGAGCGGCGAAAACCGCTCGAGGGCCACGGGGTCGCGGAGTGCGCGGAGCAGATCCGCAGCCGTTAGCGCAGGCCTCATCGCGGGCATTGTAGGCGAGCGACGTGCGGCGGACGCGAGTAGACTCCTCCGCTTCGGCGGCCTCGGCGGAGGGTGCGAGATGGGGTGCAGGCAGAGCAGGAGGTCGCGCGCCCGGATCGCGCTCGCCCTGCTCGCCGTCGCGGGAGGGGCCGCCGCGTGCGGGGAGGCCCGCGGGCCGGGGGCCGCCAGCGAGCGCGTCGATCGCATCGTGCTGGTCAGCATCGACACGCTGCGCGCGGACCACGTCGGCTGCTACGGCGCCGAGCGCGCGGAGACGCCGACTCTCGACGCGCTCGCCGCCGAGGGCGTGCGCTTCGAGACTGCGATCTCCCCGGCGCCCCTCACGCTGCCCTCGCACACCACGCTTCTCACGGGCCGCGACCCGCCCTCCCATGGCGTCCGGCACAACGGCCTGTTCCGTCTGCCCGCCGACATCGTGCCGCTCGCGGAGCACCTGCGCGCTTCGGGCTTCGCGACGGCCGCCTTCGTCTCCACGTTCGTGCTCGACGCTCGCTTCGGCCTCGACCGCGGCTTCGACCACTACGACGACGACCTCGGCCTGCTCACGGGGACGGTGGCTGCCGTCTCCTCGCGCCGCGGTGACCACACGGTCGACGCCGCCCGGGCCTGGATCGAGCAGGCGCCCGAGCGCTTCTTCCTGTGGGTCCACCTGTACGACCCTCACGCACCACACGCAGCGCCCGAGCCCTTCGCCGCCCGCTTCGCGCGGAGGCCCTACGACGGGGAGGTCGCCTTCGCGGACGCGCAAGTCGGGCGCCTGCGCGCCGCCCTCGAGGAGCGCTGGGCGGGCGGCACGCTGTTCTGGGTCACGTCGGATCACGGCGAGAGCCTCGGCGAGCACCAGGAGCCGACACACTCGTACAGCGTGTACGACGCGACTCAGCGCGTTCCCCTGATCGTGGCCGGGCCGGGCGTGCCGCGCGGCGGAGTCGTGACGGGCGTAACCGCACTCACGGACGTGGCGCCGACGGTGCTCGAGCTGGCCGCTCTGCCCCCGCTGCCGGGGGCGCATGGCGCAAGCCTTGCTTCCGTGTTGCGCGCGGGCGGCACGAGCCCCAGGAAGGCGGCGTGGGTCGAGACGCTCGCCACGCAGTTCGACATGGGCTGGAGCCCGCTCCTCGGCGCGCGCACGCAGGACACGAAGTACGTGCGCGCGCCCGAGCCCGAGCTCTACGATCTCGCCAGCGATCCGGGGGAGCTTCACAACCTCGCCGGCGATCAGCGCGAGCGCGTCGCCGAGCTCGACCGCTGGGTCGAAGCGCAGATCGCTGAGGGACGCCCGATCCTGCCGAGCTTCACGCCCGACGCCGAGGAGCGCGCCCAGCTCGAGGCGCTCGGCTACCTGCGCGGCGCGGCGCCCGTGCAAGCCGATCCCGCCCTCGGACGCGTCGGTGGTCCGGACCCGAAGCGGGAGTTCGAGAAGCATTCCAACATCGACACCGTCCTCAAGCTGATGAACGAGCGACGCGGAATCGATGCGCTCGCCGCCTACGACCGCATCCCGCAGCCCGGCTTCGCGGTGCGCCTGATCGGTGCGAATGCGGCGCTGCTGGCCGGTGACGTCGAGCGCGCCGAACGCGAGGCGCGCGCTGCGCTCGCGATCGCGGAGCTTCCGGAGCCCTGGGTGGCGATCGCACGGGCTCAGCTCCAGAACGGGCAGCCGGCGGACGCGAGGCGAAGCCTCGAGCGAGCCGTCGCGCTCGACGCGGAGACGCCGCATGCATGGCTGTGGCTCGGCGCCATCGCCGAGAGCGAGCGTCGGATCGAGGAGGCGATGCAGCACTACGAAAGGGCGCGCGTCCAGTCGAGCGTGAGCCCGGCGGCGTTCTGGCGTCTCGCAGCGCTCCAGCTCGAGGCAGGCCACCGCGACGCGGCGCGCGAGCTCCTGGCGCACGTCCCACAGGCCGAGCTGCGGCTGCCCGACGCTGCGCAACGCCTCGCGCGCGCGGAACGTGTGGCGGGCCGATCGGATCTCGCGCGCACGCGCATCGACGGCGCGCTCCGCGAGTTCCCGCACGTCCCCGAGCTCTGGCTGGCGAAGGCCGAGCTGCTCGACCAGGAACGTGACCTGCGCGCCGCGCTCGCTGCGCGCCGCAACGCGCTCCAGCTCGCGCCGGGCCGGCCGGACCTCCAGAATGCCGTGGCCTGGACCCTCGGACGCCTCGGCCGCAACCTCGCCGAAGCGGAGGCGCTCGCCTCGCGCGCCATCGCGAAGCTCGGCCGCAAGCCCGCGCTGCTCGACACGCTCGCGACGGTGCGCGTCGCGCAGGGCCGCTTCGCCGACGCGCTCGCGCTCGCGGACGAGGGCCTCGCCGTCGCCGCCCAGGGCGACCGCGTCGACCTCTCGTTCCGGCGCGCCGAGGCGCTCGCCGGGCTCGGCCGGCGCGAAGACGCGGAGCAGGCGCTCGCGCTCGCCCGGCGCGAGGCCGCCGCGAAGCCGACGCCCTGGAACACGTGGCCCGAGGCGGAGCAGCGCGTGCAGCGCATGCTCGCTCCGACGTCGTGATAGCATCGCCCGCGGCGGCCGAGAGAGGAGCGCGATGGCCTACGAGTACGAGCGCCTCCGGTTGCGCGTCGAGCACGGCGTCGCCTTCGCCACCATCGCGAGCCCGCCGCTCAACGTGATGACGCTGGCGCTGTTCGCCGAGCTCGCGCGCTTCTCGCTCGAGGTCGCAGCCGACGACGCAGTGGGCGCCGTGGTCCTGCGCAGCGACGACCCGGACTTCTGGATCGCGCACTTCGACGTCGAGGCGATCCTCGGGTTCCCGATCGACGCGCCCGCCCAGCGCGCCGCGAAGGTGGACGACAACCCCTTCCACGCCATGTGCGAGCGCTTCCGCCGCATGCCGAAGGCGGTGATCGCGGAGATCGGAGGGCGCGTCGGCGGCGGCGGCAGCGAGCTCGCGATGTCGTGCGACATGCGCTTCGGCGCGCGCGGACGCACCGTGATCAACCAGCCGGAGGTCGCACTCGGCATCCTGCCCGGCGGCACCGGCACGCAGCGGCTGCCGCGTCTGGTCGGCCGCGGCCGGGCGCTCGAGGTGATCCTCGGCTGCGACGACCTCGACGCGGAGAGCGCCGAGCGCTTCGGCTGGCTGAACCGCGCGCTCGCGCCGGACGAGCTGCGGCCCTTCGTCACTCGCCTCGCGCGGCGCATCGCCGCGTTTCCGGCCGGGGCCGTCGCCGCCGCCAAACGCGCGGTGCTCGCCGCCGAGCCCGCCTGGACGGATGGCCTGCTCGACGAGAGCCTCGCCTTCCAGCAGCTCCTGCGGACGCCGGAGGCGCAGCGTGCGATGCGCCGCTTCCTCGAGCGCGGCGGGCAGACCCGCGAAGGTGAACGCAAGCTCGGCGCGCTCTGCGCGGAGCTGTTCGACTAGAGGAGACGCATCGGATGGGCAGGCTCGATCGGAAGGTGGCGCTGGTGACGGGCGCAGCGTCGGGAATCGGGGCGCATTGCGCGCTGCGCTTCGCGCAGGAAGGCGCGCGCGTGGTGGGCATGGACCTGAAGAAGCCGGTGGACCCGGCGGCGTGGGCGGCGGTCGAGGCCGCAGCGCCGGATGCGCTCTTCCTCGACGGTGTGGACGTCCGCAACGAGGCGCGCGTGGCCTCGGCGGTGCGCGCAGCCGTCGAGCGCTTCCGCCGCATCGACGTGCTCGTGAACGCGGCGGGCGTCGAGGGCGTGGGCCCGGCCCACGAGCTCACGGAGGAGTCCTGGGACCGCACTGTGGACATCAACCTGAAGGGCTCGTTCCTGGTCGCCAAGCACGTGCTGCCCGGCATGCTCGCGCAGAAATCCGGCAGCGTGATCCACGTGGCCAGCGTCGAAGGCCTCGAGGGCATGGCCGGCTCGATGTCCTACAACGCCTCGAAGGGCGGCGTGGTGCTGATGACCAAGAGCATGGCGCTGGACTACGGGCCGGCGGGCATCCGCGTGAACTGCCTGTGCCCGGGCCTGATCCTCACGCCGCTCACGAACATCGTGCAGCAGGCCAAGCCGGTGCTCGACCAGATGGTGAGCTGGCACGCGCTCGGGCGCGCCGGCCGCCCCGAAGAGGTGGCCGCTGCCGCCCTGTTCCTCGCCTCCGACGACGCCTCCTTCGTGACCGGTCACGCGCTCGTCGTGGACGGCGGCTGGACCGCGGGGCGTCGCATCCAGCTCGGATGAAGCGCGCGCGCGCCAGCGGCTGGGCCCTCGCCTGCGCCCTCGCCGCGTGCGCGGCGCCCACGGCGGAGGAGCCGAGGAGCGCCGAGGCCCCGGCGGCCGAGGCGGCGGCTCCGCTCTCGCCGGAGCGCCAGCGCCTCGAGCGCTGGAAGCAGGACAGCACGCCCGGCGATCCGCGCGGCAGCTTCGCGCGCGCCGCGGAGGCGGAGGCCGAGCGACGGCGCAGCGAGGCAATCGCGCGCGGCGCGGCGCCGGGCGCGAGCCCGCTCGAGGCGGAGATGCGCAAGCAGCAGCTCGAGGAGCTCACGAGCTGGGAGGGCGGCTGCTTCGCGCAGGAGCCCGACTTCTCGGCGCAAGAGGATTGGACACGTCACCGTGCGCTCACGCGCGACGACTTCCGCGAGACCGAGCCGAGCGCGCTCGAGGCCGAGATCCCCGGGCCGGTCACCGGCGAAGCCTACGTGGCGCTCCGTCTGGCCTGCGTGGTGAGCCCGCGCCTGCTCGAGGATCCGTCCGGCGGCTACAGCGCCGAGCTCGAGAGCGTGCGCTTCTTCGCGCTGCTGAGTCGCGACGAATCCTGGTGGAGCCCGGAAGCGCGCGCGAACCCCGAGTGGGTCCTCCGCCACGAGCAGCTCCACTTCGACATCGCGGAGCTGTTCGCGGCGGAGCAGAACGCGAACGTCGGGCGCCTGCGCGACGAGACGCGGGCGCTGCGGTCCGACCCGGATGCCGCCGCGTACGCCCTGCGCCGCAGCCTCGCCGATCATCTGGCCGAGCAGCAGCGCGCCTTCGAAGAGGTCGAACGGCGCTACGACCGCGAGACCCGGCACGGGAACGACGTCGAGCGCCAGACCGAGTGGTTCGCGCGCGTCAAGCGCGGCCTCGGCGCCGTCCGCGCGGCACCCTAGGCGTCGAGCCCAGGCGGAGTCGTCTTCGCGTTAGAATCAGCCTTCACCCCGCCTCCGACACCGGGAGCTCGACGATCACGAGTCAGCCGAATCGACGAGCCGGCGCCCTCGCGGCCACGTTGCTGCTCACGCTGTTCCAGCTCGTGACCGCGCGTCTCGGCATCGACTACGGCAGTCACTGGGACGAGCACTTCCTGCAGAGCCTGCTGGCCGACAGCGTCACCGATCTCGACGCGTGGCCCCGCAAGTACTTCTACGGGAGCCTGTACGCGGGGATGGGCTACCTGGCGCTGGCTCCGGAGTGGACCGGCTCCCTGCCCCGCTTGCTGGACGCAGCACGCGAGGTCGGCCAGTACAAGGGGCGACTCGAGCCGACCGAGCCGATCCGCGAGATCCAGGCGGCCCTCCACGAGCGCATCTACGAGCCGGCGTTCCTGGTCCGCGCCCGGACCCTGTTCGCATTCGCCGCGACGCTCGGCGTGCTGGCGCTGTACTCGGCGGGGCGCCGGCTCGGCCGCGGCCCGTGGAGTGGAGTGCTCGCGGCCGCGGTTCTCGCGCTGTCCTGGGAGTTCAACACGCATTCGCGGCACATCGCCATCGACGCCATGCTCGTGGCCCTGGTGGCCGCCTTCCTCGCCCTGCTGGCGCGTTTCCTCGTCCCGGCGCCCGGGGAGCACAGGCCGGATCGCTGGCTCTATGGGGCTGCCGCCATCTGCGGCCTGTCCACGGGGGCGAAGTTCCATGGGCTGCTGCTGCTGACCCCGCTCGTCGGCGCGATCCTCGCGCGCAGCCCACGCGCGCATCCCGCTCGCGCCGCGAGGCAAGTCGCGGCCTGCCTCGCCGTGGCCGCCGCCGTCACGCTTGCCGTGAACCCCGGCCTCCTCTTCGACACCATTCAGGTGGCGAACGACTGGGGCTACACCGCGCGCGACTACTGGAGGGAGACCGTCGCGCTCTACGATCCCTACAAATCGTTGGGCGTCCTGCATCACCTGCGCGAGGCGAGCATCTACGTGATCACCGCCGCGCTCTCGCCGCAGCCCTGGCTCGGCGCGGCGCTGTTCGGCGTTGCCGCGCTCGGCTTCGTCGCGAGCTGGCAGCGAGACTGGAGGGTCACGCTCGCGCTGGCCGTCTTCGCGCCGGTCTACCTGCTGGTCCTCTCCCGTGCGGGCCTCGTCATCGTTCGGAATTATCTGCCGGTACTGCCGGTGCTTGCGCTCTTCGTGATGTGGGGTTTCGAGACCCTTTGGTTCGGAAGCCGGGCGCGCCGCCGGCTCGCCGTGGCGATGTGCGGGGTCTGGGCCGCGATCAACGGGGCGCATATCGTGTCCACCGCGCTCACGGTGGACGGATCGCACGACGCGGGAAGCCTGGTGCAACAGACGAGGGAGTACATCGACGCGCACCCGGGCGAGCGCTTCCTGGTCTCGCGGCGGCTCGCTTCGCTCGCGAGGGACGCGGGCGCCCCGTTCGGAGACCTGCCCAACGTCGGCAACATCGATGCGGCGAGCCGACCCTTCGACTACCTCGTCTACATGCCGGCCGA